>Ga0207655_1004045_pt1 | contig 10565 bp, 11 predicted proteins | sample KBSM44metaG_FD_184398 | JGI IMG/M metagenome (GOLD analysis project Ga0207655, IMG submission 184398) | Miscanthus rhizosphere microbial communities from Kellogg Biological Station, Michigan, USA - KBS M4-4 metaG (SPAdes) (version 2) | ecosystem: Host-associated > Plants > Roots > Rhizosphere >... | reverse complement strand
CCACGAGGAGAATTCAACGGCTGGCGGATCAAGGGCTATGTCCCAGTTGTTGTGCGCGGAAGTAGCCCCTACCGCGGTCTTCGTAGCGTCCGACGAAATGGCTTTTGGCGTGCTGCGAACCCTGAATGCAGGCGGAATCATAGTTCCGGGCGACATGTCGGTCATTGGCTTCGATAACCACGAACTCTCCGAGATTCTCGACCTGACCACCATGGACCACTCGGTCGCCCTGCAGGGGTCCGAAACTGCGCGGCGGTTGCTGGCTTTGCTAGCGCCCGACGCCGGTGCGGAGCCGGATTTGGTGCTGTCCGCCCAACTTATTGTTCGCGGCACTACAGCGCCACCATCTCCCTTGCGAGGCAGGCGAGCTGTCACACCACCTGCCTAAGAATCACATCCCACAGCCAACAATCACACGTATGAAAAGGACTTGATCCATGGAATATCGCAAGCTCGGCGCCTCCGGCATGTACATCAGCGAACTGGCCTACGGCAACTGGGTCACCCACGGCGAACAGATCGATCAGGAGGCGGCAACATCCTGCGTACGGCAAGCACTGGATCTTGGGATCACCACATTCGATACTGCCGACGCTTACGCGGGAACCCGTGCAGAATCGGCCTTGGGCGAGGCCCTCAAGGGGGTTCGGCGTGAGGGCTTGGAGATCTTCACCAAGGTGTACTTTCCCACCGGTGAAGGAAAGAACGATCGTGGGCTCTCGCGTAAACACATGATGGAGTCAATCAACGGCTCGTTGCGCAGGCTCGGTACGGATTACGTTGACCTCTACCAAGCCCACCGCTACGACTATGAGACGCCGCTTGAGGAGACGATGCAGACATTTGCGGACATCGTCCGGGCCGGCAAGGCACTTTACATCGGTGTTTCCGAATGGACTCCGGACGAGATTCGCGCTGGCGCCGCACTTGCCAAGGACCTTGGTGTCGGCCTGATTTCGAACCAGCCCCAATACTCAATGCTGTGGCGGGTCATCGAGGAGGAAGTCGTTCCCACGTCCGAGGAGCTGGGCTTGGGACAGATTTGCTGGTCCCCGTTGGCCCAGGGCGTCCTGACAGGCAAGTACTTTCCCGGCAAGGGGGCGCCCACGGATTCGCGCTTCACCACCGAGGACGGGACTTTGAAAGACGACCACAAGTTCATGCGTCCGGAGGTGCTGGAGAAGGTCCAGGAATTGCAGCCAATTGCCAAGGAAGCAGGACTGTCCATGGCCGCCCTCGCAGTGGCCTGGGTATTGCAGAACAACAACGTCTCGGCAGCGATCGTGGGGGCGTCCAAGCCCGAGCAGTTGGTGGACAATGCCACGGCTTCGGGAGTGAAACTTGATGCCGAACTGCTCACGAGGATTGATCAGGTTTTGGAGCCGGTGATCGAGCGGGATCCGGGGAAAGTGGAGTCGTTCCTGACCCGTCCGTAAACTTTTCTTGAATCGCCCTTCGGAGCGATTCAAGAGACGGCAGGCTTCGGGGACCGTCCGTCGTCGGATAGATCCGGCAGCTCAGCGCGGGGTCTCCGAGTACCGGAAAAAGGTCCTGTCCGTCGATCTGGAACGTGGGGGAGCCATGGAAACCGAGCGAGGATGCTTCCTCCTCGGAGTCCACCACCACGTGCACCATGCCGGTAACCCCGGCCAGCCTCAGTGCCTGTTCGAAGAGTTCCTGAGCGGCCGGGGCATGGGGACATTCCTGAATTGTCAGTAGCTCCGCGCCCATGCTCAATTATCCAACACTCCGTTCGTGAGGGGTTGCCGTGCATTCATCACCGGGACATATCAATACTGGTTCCCAACCCATGAAGGACCGCAGCGTCGTACAGCAGCCGGCCGATTGCCAGGTCAAGCATCCCGATTCCCACCGAATTGAAGAGCGTAATGTCGTCCTCGCGCTCACGTCCGGTCAACTCGCCGGCGATGACTTCGCCAAGCTCACCCCTGACGTCGTCCACCGACATGACGCCTTCGGCCACGGCCATCATGAGGTCGCCTGACTTCTCTACCGCCGTCGGCATGCTGTCCACGAACACCCGTGACCGCCGCATCCCCTCCGAATCGATTTCCCGGTGGGTGGGACGGGGCCGAGCGCCGACAGAGTTGACGTGCAGCCCCGGACGGAACCACTCACCATGAACCAGCGGCTCCACGGACGGCGTCAAAGTGCAGAGGACGTCGGCTGCCTCCACAACTTGCTGGACACTCGATGCCCTCACCAGTTCGATCGGGTGATGCGCGGTCCTGGCCTCGAATGCCGCCAAGGTAGTGGCGCTTCTTGACCACACCACTACCTCTCGAATGGGAAGAACAGCCATCAACGCTTCAACGTGGGCGATCGCCAGGGCGCCTGCGCCAACCAACCCCAGAGTGGAACTGTCAGGCCGGGCAAGGAACCTGCTGGCCACGGCGCTCGCGGCTGCAGTTCGAATTCGAGTAGGCACCCGTCCGTCCAGAAGGGCGAGTGTTTCTCCTGTCCGTCGATCGGCCAAGAGGATACTCGAGCGTTGGGTAGGCAGCCCCTCATCGTGGTTCGCCGGGATATCGGAAAGCAGCTTCACCGCCGCCAGCTGCTGGGTTTCTGCCAGTCCGGCCATGAGTAAGTAACGCGCCTCCGACGACGGCAGGTGCAGGGAAAGCGGACCGGGCTGAAGTGCAGTGCCGCGGGCAATGTCACCAAAACCGCGTTCGACGGCGGTAATGGTGTCGGGCATGCTGGCCAGGGATTCGAGTGTGGATGCTGTGAGAACAAGTGTCATGAGTGCCTCTGTGTCCGGGGTTGGAAGGAGCTAGGGGGTCGCGCAGTTTGCGGACGGCGGGATGGAAGCCTTCCTTCCAACTGGGCAATAGCAGGAGCCCGGCTGTGTTCGATGTGGGCGACGGCCAAGGCCGAGGCCAGCTCTGTTTGCCCCATGCATATCGCTTGGCACAGAGCCCGATGTTCCTGGCAGAGCACCGAGGCGTCCTGTTCCACCACATTCCCGAAAAGCCAGCGCATGCGGTTGGCGACGGGCCTAATGACCGAAGTCAGCAGTTCGTTGCCCGTCAGCCGGAAGATTTCGTCGTGTATGGCGATATTTGTCCGCGCCCGCAGATCGGCATCCTCGCTGTCGACGAGCGATTCTGCGTGGGCCATGACCGTGAGCAGCTGATCTGGAGCGGCACCATCGGCTACCTGCCTCGCGGCAATGCTTGCTGCTGAGACTTCGATGCTGAGCCTGATATCGAATACTTCATTGACATCCTGAATGGTCATTTGCCGAACAACGGCACCGTGCCGTGGCCCTGTGGTGGTGTAACCATCGGCCTCGAGCTGAAGCAGGGCTTCCCGGACCGGCACACGGGAAACGTTGAGCTCAGAGGATAGCTCCCGCTCCCGGAGCCAGGTCCCGGGCGTCAGGTCCCCGCTGATAATCCGGTCTCTTATGTGCAAATAGGCCAAGGCTGTGCGTGATGCTGAAACTGGAACATCATCCACGGCTTCACGGTCTGTCATAGGGTCGTGTTCCTGTTCTGGTGGCGTGGGGTCCGGGCCTTGCCGGACCCCACGCTTTCACTTGACGTGACGAAGGAAATTGGCTGTTCGCTCATTGGCTGGATGGTCGAGTACCTGCGCTGCCGGTCCTGATTCGACAATCCGGCCTTCATCCATAAAGACCACTCTGTCCGCGACTTCCCGGGCGAAACCGATTTCGTGGGTCACGATGATCATCGTCATCCCTTCCTCAGCCACCCGCTTCATGACGGCCAGTACGTCGCCCACCAATTCCGGGTCCAGGGCGCTGGTTGGTTCGTCGAACAACATCAGTTGGGGTTTCATGGCCAGCGCGCGGGCGATTGCTACGCGTTGCTGCTGTCCACCGGAAAGTTGGGCTGGGTAGGAGTCCCGTTTCAAGGACAGGCCAACCTTGTCCAGCGCATCCAGCCCTTGTTTGATTGCCTCTGCTTTCGGGAGGCCGAGGACCTTCCGAGGTCCATAGGTGACGTTTTGCAGGGCCGTCATGTGATTGAAAAGATTGAAATGTTGGAAGACCATTCCAATCCTCCGACGCATCAGTGCAGCTTCTTGTTCGGTGTGTTCGTACAGCTGCCCTTTGCGGGTAGTGAACCCCACCCGGTCACCGTCCACGTTGATGGTGCCGGACTCGATTGCCTCGAGCCCGTTGATGCACCTTAACAATGTGCTTTTGCCGGAGCCTGACGGGCCGAGGACACAGACAATTTCACCTGGTTCTACTGTCATGTCCACACCGCGAAGGATGTGATTGCGTCCGAGCCATTTGTTGACATCCCGGGCTGACATCAAGGGTGCCTGCTCTTGAAGTACCGTCATGGCCGTCCTGCCTTCCGAAATGAGAACCGGGAGGATGCTCCCTCCGGATTGAACTTCCGCTCCAGGAAGTACTGGCCCACGCTGGCGACGCTGACCAGGATCAGGTACCAAACTGTGGCGACGATGAGCAGGGGAACGATCTTGAAGTTTTGTCCATAGATCAGTTGGGTTTGGGTGAGCAGGTCGCTGCCACCGATGGCTGAGACCAACGAGCTTGCCTTCAGCAGTCCGATGAATTGATTTCCGGTGGGCGGAATGATGACCCTGATGGTTTGGGGCAGGACGATTCGGCGAAGGGCTTGGCCCCGGGTAAGGCCGATGCTAAGTCCCGCCTCAGTTTGGCCTTTGTTGACCGAGATGATGCCGCCGCGAATGATCTCCGCCATATATCCGGATTCGGCCAGCGACAGGGCACAGAGGCCTGCGGTGAAACCTGAGATCAATTCATTCGTGTCTGTCCCCAGGATGGTTGGGTAAAGCACGGCGAGATTGAACCAGATGAGGATCTGTACCAGCAGGGGCACGCCCCTGAAGAACCAGACATAGAGTTTGCCTACTGCTGACGCCACACGGTTTCTGCTTTGGCACATGAGGGCGACGCCGAAGGCCAGAACCACGGAGATCAGCATGCTGAAGACCGCGAGTTCCAGGGTGACTGCTATGCCCTTGAGGATGGCTGGATGGAACATGAACTGGCCCACGCTGGCCCAGTCAAGCTTTTCATTGCCGGCCTGCGTCCAGCAGAATGCGCCGATGATTGCCAGGATCAGGGCTGCGGTGGCCCATTGTCCGTATGGTTTTCGCCTTCTTGCCTTTTCTCCGGATACTCTCTGGGGCTCGTCCGAACTACGTTGGGGAGTTGTGAGAGGGGAATCGGTGGCCAAATGCACTTTTGTCAGCGCTTCATTATTAGTGGTCATTTGGCGAGGTTGATTCCGGGCTTTGGCAGATCGATGACAGCAACATCCCACTTCTTCAGGATCTCGTCATACGTGCCGTCGGCATGGATGGCCTCGGTTGCCTTAAGAAAGGCGTCGCGTAATTGCGGGGTCTGCTTATTGAAGATCATGCCGAGGAAGACTTTTTCCTCGAAATTCACCGGCACAGACTCCAGCTTTCCACCGGTCTCCCTCTGGACTACGGACACGGCCATGTCGGGCCAGAACATGGCGTCCACTCGCCCGGAGGTTAGCGCCAGGTTCTTATCGCTTCCGGTGGGGAAAGTCACCAGTTCCGGGGCAGGCTTGCCTTCGGCGGTGCACGCCTCGGCCATCAGTTTGACCAGGCGTTCGTCGTCGTTGCCTTTGACCCCGCCGATCTTGATTCCGCAGCCGCCATTGACCTCACTGGTGATCTTCTTTGGGTTGCCTTTGGCCACCATGAAGACCGTTCCTGCCACTTGGTAGTCCACGAAATCAACTTTTTCCTGGCGCCCGGGACGGTCCGTCATTCCAGCAATGGAGGCGTCAAACTTGCCGTTCTGCACGCCAACCAGAAGCTGGTCGAAAGGGACCTTCTGGTAGGTGACTTTCAGCCCCAGCTTGGCGGCCATCGCGTTCATCAGGTCAATATTGAATCCCTTGACGCCGTCTTCGCCGATCGGAGTGTAATTGGCGGGTTCAAAGTCCGGCTGCGTGCCTACAGTGATCGAGCCTTTTGCTTTGAGGTCCGCGGGAAGCAGATCGCTCAGGGACGCATCACCGCTTGCTGCCGGTTCCACCTTGGTGGCTGGCTGCGCGGCGCCACCACAAGCGGCGGTGCTTGCAAGTATTCCGAGCAGAAATGTCGTTACAGCGACCTTCTTCCAGCATTCAGATACCTGGGGAGCAAAGTTCTTCATTGATCTATCTCCTAACAATTTGAAGGGAACAACATGGTGAAAATTGGGCAGCACGGAATAACCCGGGGTGAACCGGGAATTACAGGAAGCGTTTAGCTCAGGGAAGCGGCTGGGATCAGGTCGCTGCGGGGCTCGTCGACAAAGACGCCGTCGGCTGCCATGTCGTCCCAGATTCTCTGGACCACCTTGCCGGCTTTGTGGACCAGGGCGGCCTCGTCAACGATAGTCAGGGCGCCGTCGCGGACCTGCCACTGGCCATCTGTCATGACGTTCCTGACCGAGAGCCCGTTGGCGTACATCAGGTGGTTCAGCGGTTCGCGCGGCACGGTTCCAACACCCACAAACAAACCACTGACGTCGATGCTTGTCAGGTCGGCTTTCGCTCCCACGGCGATGCGTCCCAGATCTTCACGGCCAAGGCCCCTCGCTCCGCCCAGCGTTGCTGCTTCGACGGCGGTCCAGATGGACGGGCGGACCATGGGCACTGGGGTGGAATCACCCAGGAAGTCAGCGCGGATGCGCCCATAGATAACCGCCATCTTCAGGTTTTCGATGTAGTCGTTGGAGTGGGTATCCAAGCCGATACCGGAATTGACACCCGCACCCAGGACCTCCGGCCACGGCCACTGCGCAGGCGTTACTCCCGCTCCCGTCCCCGAAGGGCAGTTGGCAAACGTGAAGCTGGAGTTCGCCAAGAGTGGAAGGTCCCGCTCAAAATCGATACCCAGCAGATGTGCCCCGAAGACGCGAACGGACCCATCGAAGATACCCATGCTGTGCAGCCACGGTATTTCATCCTGGCCCCACAGCCTGTTCATTGCTACCTTGTCGGGTTGAGGCGCCCGGCCATATCCGGCCTGCAGGTGAATGTGCAGACCGTGCAGCTCTTGTGCCGCTGACTTCATTGCGGCAAAAGTTTCCGGCGTGTGCACAGCGTTCGTTGCAGGCGCCATCATGGGAAGGATCCGACCATCGTCAACGCCATTGATGGTGCGGGCGTAGTCCAGGTTTTCTTGGATTTCTGCCAAGGTTTCGGGCACAGAATCGAACAACACTTGATCGTCCGTACCGCGTTTCCATATGGGCAGGATCCGCTTCATCCCCGGGACAGCGCCTGAAGGGTAGCCCCGGATGCCAAACTCGCGGGCAACACGGACGTATGACTGCATTGAGCGGAGGCCCTTGGACATTTCCACTTGAGTGGTACAGCCACCGCGAAGAATTTCAGCGAGGTTCAATGCGGTCATAGTGTCCAGATCTTCGTCCGGAAGGTCTTCAAGGAGCACCATGGCCTTGAGGAATTGCCGTCCCTGCCGCAGCGGCGCACCCTTGCTCATTGGTGTCAGGTTGCCTTCAACATATCCTCGGGTGGCTGCTCCTCCGGCCACATGGCTGTGCATGGAGATCAGCCCCGGAAGTAGTAGTTGTCCTGGCATATCCACACGCTCGTCAGTACTGCCCGTGCGGGGCCTTACTTCCTCAATTCGACCGTTCTTGACCACAACCTCGTGATCGGCCAGGAGAACCATCTCGTCATTGATATGCGCCAAGAGCCAACTCGGGGCCAGAACCAGGGGGCGGCTTTGGTCACGGAAGGCATCAGCTCCGAATCCTCGCATCTTCGCCAGAGCAGACTCGCGCTGGACTTTATCCGTCAGTAGCCCGGTTGGATGAGCCTGGCCCGGGAGAGGGTCGGTTTCTTCTTCGAGTCCCACATTGCCGCCACAGTTGGCGCAGCCAGCTCCGGCCTGTGTCGATGCCACTTCAACTTCTGCCATTCGTCTTCCCTCATCGTCGAGGCGTCCAGTCAGGTGGATGCCGAATAGCGCTGACGGTATACCAAACTCAAATGGAGCGTCAATAGCAGTGCCAATTTCTGCACAGCGTCGCGAAGTGATGCCGAGCCGAGTGCGGTCTTGGCATACCAGTAGGCTATTGCGCTGAGCTCAGGGCAGGGTCTATCGTGATGTGGATAACAAAATTTTGACGATCGTCACGATATCGATGAAGGAGGATTGCTGGCGCCTGCGGAACGGCAACTCTGCAGCTAACGCGGAACGGTGACCGTGACGGTGGTGCCGGACCCCGGCCGGCTGTTCAATCCGATCGTTCCACCATGGGCTTCGATGATGGCTTTGCTGAGTGGCAATCCCAGGCCGGCCCCGGGTATTGCCGATTCCATTGCCTGATCGGCCCTGAAGAACTTGGTGAAGGCTTCGTCTTGTTCTTGTTCCGTCATACCGATCCCATGATCGCGCACGGAGAGCTCCACCTCGCCGTTATTTCCCCGGAGACCGATCACCACCTGGGTGCCTTCGGGCGAGAACTTGATGGCGTTGGATAGCAACTGCTCAATCGCTTTGGAAAACTGGCCGGGGTCCACATCTGCCGCCACGTCGCCGTGGATTTGCATGGCAATGGTGATACCCCTTGCGGCGGCCGCCGGCCGGGCATTCTTGACGGACTCCTGGAGTAGTTCGGAAACGTTGGTGGGCCTGCGACGCAGTTCGAGGTCTTCGGACGCGACAAGGAGCAGATCGTTGACAAGGGTTAGCAGACGTTCAGCGTTCCGTTCGATGATTCCCATGAACGCAGGATTTGGCTGGTCGTCGAGTATTTCCAGGTAACCAAGGATGGACGTGAGCGGGGTTCGAAGTTCGTGGGAGATCGTGGCTACGAACTTGTCGCGCGCTGTTTGCGCCTTCACCAGCGCCGTGACGTCAGTGAAAGCAATGATGGAACCCTTCAACTGGCCCGCTTCGCCGAGCAGTGGACGCGCGGCGGCCGAGAAGGTCCGCTGCTTCTCCCCATCGCTTACCCGGACCAGTCTGTTGGTGAAACTGGCGCCTCGGACAGCAAGATCGGCAGGACTATTCCGTTCTTCATCGGAGTGACCAGTCCCAATGGTGAACGGGTTCTCGGCGTCCGTCGATTCCTGCGCCCAAGAACGGTCCGCGCGAAGGCGACGGTTGGTGAGAATGTCAGCACCGTTGGCGTCCATGGCCCAGACACCAACGTTGACCGTTTCAAGGACGGTATCCAGGAGTTGTGCGTGTTCTTTGGTTGCACCATGGAGCCGCACCAATTCCTGATCCTTACGGTCCAGCCGCTCGCCGTGTTTGATCAGCCCGCGGGCAACTGCATGCCCGGAGATGGCCAAACCGGCCATGATGGCAGGGAAGACGATCATGCGGATCAACTCCGACCGTTCAACCTCGTGACCCAACACGAGCGGCGAAGCAACGGTGGCGCAAAGTGGTGCCAAGATAGCCAGGGCCAGGCGGACCTTGCTGGCGCTGACGGACAGCCAAATCACCGGGAAGGCCATGACCAGTCCCACGACGCTGAGAACGGGACCACCAACCTCGCGCAGGAGGCCGAGAGCAAGACAATCCAGTAAGGGGATGAGGACGAAGCTCCATGTGGGAAGGCGGTTCCACGGAAGAACGAGGCATGCCGCCAGGATCGCGACTTGCAGAAAAAGGACCAGGATGAAGGCAGGATGTAAGACGCTTGCGGGGTTGAAGAGAACCGCCAGGAAAACAATGAAGGCCACCGTGGCCATCAGTGGCAGTTGGCACAGCACAATCGCCCTGCGCGTTCCGATTCTGCTGAAATAATCCTCCAGCGGCAAGAAAACGCTATCCCCCATAGCCAAGCACCTTCCATCCCCGGATCTGAAAAACCAAGCTCTGCTGCCAAGCATAGGCCCCTTAAACGCCCAACGCGGGGTCATTTAGGGCCCATCCGGGGTGGATTTATGGGCCCTAAATGACCCCGCGTTGCGGAGATGGTTTCGGGTCAGGTCTGCTTGCGGCTCGCGATCTCGTCAGAGAGCTGCTGCACGTGGGCGGGGTCCGCATCCCGGGCAAGGGCGACGTAGTGGTCCATGACCGCCGGCCGGTAGCGCACAGGCAACGTCTGTCCTGGGGCGAGTCGGGTGAGAGCGGTGATCGTGAGGTCTTCGTCCGCGATGCCGCGGAACGAGATGCCGTCGGCGGTCTCCACGTCGAACATCAGGACCACGCGCGGATTGCTGTTGACCTCCCGCCAGTCGACGAGAACGCCGAGAGCAAGCGTCCCAGTGCGCAGTTCCGCATTGCGCTTCCGTGCATCACTGCTCAGGAGGGGATTCGGGGCGACGCCCGGGAAATTGGGCCCGACGCCGAGCGACTCCCGACTCAGGTCGGGCCTGAGCTGCTCCATAAGATCGTTGAGCTTCTGCTTCTTTGAACCGAACATCCTGACCCTTCGCTGACACTGCTGCCGGAATCCTGGCTTGCGCTTCGCCTCACCGCGAGTGTACATCGCGCAACGCGGGGTCATTTAGGGCCCATCCCGAGGGGATTTATGGGCCCTACCTGACCCCGCGTTGCTTTAGACCAAG
>Ga0207655_1004044_pt1 | contig 10566 bp, 14 predicted proteins | sample KBSM44metaG_FD_184398 | JGI IMG/M metagenome (GOLD analysis project Ga0207655, IMG submission 184398) | Miscanthus rhizosphere microbial communities from Kellogg Biological Station, Michigan, USA - KBS M4-4 metaG (SPAdes) (version 2) | ecosystem: Host-associated > Plants > Roots > Rhizosphere >... | reverse complement strand
GGCATTAATTCGGGCGGGGTATACGGGAATCCGGCCTTGGCGGAAACACGCAGATTTGGAGAGAGCCGATGGGCAGCGCCGGCACGTCCGGTGGACGACCGGCTAAAGGGCGCCCCCTGTGTAGCCAAGCGTAAAGAGGATGGAGTGCACGGGTAGTCTGAAGCGATGTCCTATGACTTGGCAGTTTTTGGTTCCGAGGCACTCCTAAGCGGAGATGTAGCTACGCGTATCACGAACATCCGCGGCCTGACCGCTGACTTGGACCCCGACATGACGGCTTCTTGCTGGAGTTTCCGCGTCTTTAGAGGTCCCAAGCGAATTTACAGCTTCACGGTCGAAGGACCGTATGAAGATAGCGGCGAAGACACTCCGGAAACGTATGCCGAGATGGTCGTGTTTGGCATCAAGTATCGATACGACATTCTCATCGAAGGGGACGGAGATGCGTCGGGCGTCCCTTCTGCTCAGGCCTTCGCCAAGAAATTGGCCAAATCAGTCAGCGGGTTCGCTATGGATCTGCAGACTGACGAAGTATGGCCGAAGCCGAGGAAGCCTGCGCCCTCCACTGATTGGTATGACTCGCCCGATTGGAGCGATGAGGCAAAGGCGGAGTTCGAGGAAAAGCTCCGCAGCGTCCCTGGCACGGGTTCCGGATACCTGCACAGCAAAGCGATCCGACTCCAAATGGCCGGCGAGCTGAAGGGTGCCAGCGAACTTTGGTTACGGGTGCTGGATGACACGGACGAGTTCGTGGCCATGTCGTCCCATAACGCTGCGCTGGAAGGCTTGGGTGATATTTACGCCAAAGAGAACCCCGAGTTGTCCGCGCACTACTACCGTCGATTGCTGGCAAAAGACAGTCTCCAAATGACAACGGGCATGCAGGCAGTCAAACTTGCCCAAGTCCTCATAACCCGAGGCGAGACCTCCGACCTCGAAGAGGCAGCAGCGCTGCTCGAACGCTGGGCCGAGGGGCCAGATGACCCCTTTGCCGTCAACAACTTCAGATGGAACATGGCTGTTATCCATTTGGCCCAAGCCATCGGCGACCAGGACGCTGCACGCAAGGCTGCACGTCGTGGCTTGGACCTCCTTGGAGTGGGCCCTCAGTTCCCGGCTCAGTTGTGCAGTCAGAAGTGCAGGGGTGTGCACGTGAACGACGAAACGGTGGACTGGCTGCAGCAAATAGCTGAATAGATCCCGTGCCAACGGTGGCATAAATTCGTGGCGGACACGCCCGTTAAAGGATCCTTTACCGGACACCCTTCTAGGGCCGGGGCCCGTCGTGGCTAGAGTCGAGACCTAGCTTGGGCCGACCATAGACTTACGGCATGCCGATGCGAATACTTACCCGGGAATGGTTCTCCCAGGCCCCTTACGACGAAGAACGTGAGGACGCGGGGCGCCAGTGGTTAGAGGCCCGACAGTCGGTCCGGCCCGCGCTCCACTCCGGAGCCGAGAAGCTTATTGACGTCGATGTCCATGACGGTGTGATCGACCTACTCCGCCAGGTCGAATGGGGTGTCGTCGAGCTCCGGGCGCTGATTGGCGACAGTCAAGTGGGCTATGAGTGGCTTTATGCCCGCTACCTTGGTGCCACCCTTTCCGTTGTCGAGACGGGTTTTGGCGAGGCCGGCACCGCGTTCGAGATGCTCGGCGACGAACTGACGTCTCAGGATGAGTCTTTCGTTCACAGCGTGATCACGTGGCCGCGAGGCGAGTTCGACATTGAGTTCGCTGCTGTGGACCTGACATTCACTCCCGCGGGTGGTGAGGATCGCATGGCGCTCATCACACGCGAAGAGCCGCCAAACGCGTCTATCAACCAATGAAGAAAAAGTCCGACACTCATGTGTCCAGAAAAGGATCCCTTTGCGGACACCTGATGACGCCGGTCGAGGGTAGGAGGGTCCAGGGGTCTACCAGATGTCCCAGACCACGCCCACGAACCAGTCCGCTGTGTCAGTCCGGGCGTTCTCGTCCCCGAGGGGTTCCAAGATGCATAACAGTGCTCGGGCAAACTTGGGGCCTGGTTCGATGAGATGCGTGTGCGGCTCGAATTCGTTCAGATAGCTCCGGCAGCTGACTTGGGCCAGCTGGAGAGCCTCCGGAGTTCCCCTTCCCAACAACCAGTACGACTCTGCCGTGGCCAAGATCGGCTGCAGCTCAAGAGGTGCCTTTATTTCTTTGATGTAGTGGAGCAGCACCAACATCAAGCCTTTCCATCTGTCTGTTCCCTGGGCGGCCGCGACCTGCTCGCCAGCGGACTGTAGCTCCCGTGAAGTCATTGGTCTGTTCAGATCGGGCATACCGTGGGGTGTTGGGCGGCCGAGGATCTTATCTAGTTCTTTATTGACGATCTGGGCTGCACTGGAGTCCCCGTCATAGTAGTCCTCCCAGAACCCGGGCACTAACCAGCGTGGTGGCGCAAATTCGAGCACGCCACCGTCACCGACTCTGGCCTCCCAGCTCTCTGGAATTGTTTCGTCGATGGTCTTAACGGCTCTTGAATCAAGCCAAGCCAAGTTTCTTTGGTCATCTGCCACTACTTGGATCTCGACCCGCCCGCTGGGGTACGCCAGAATGGAAGTCACCGTATATTCGGTGTCAAGCTTCAGCCAGCCGCTGCCTTCGAAAGGCAGAGCGGCAGCTGACTGGGAGATCTGCGCGTAGATGACTTTCATGACTTTGACTGAGCAGCCGCTAATTCTCGTGGTGTGAGCGGGCTGGTCGGGTGCCCGCCTTTCCAAGCTGCGGATCCTGCTACTTCGTCTGGATCGGACAGGTCTCCTCTGAACGTCTCTTGGGGTAACGACTGCGCTGACATGCCGACAGTCTACGGCCGGTCGATCATCCGGTGGGGATCCTTTACCGGGCCCTGCTGCCTTCGGCGCCCCGCCCGGTAAAGGATCCCTTGCCGGACGTTCCAGTTCAAAGAAGTAAGCCGTCTATTGGCCGGCATCTGCAACGCGGTTTCGCGCCTGTGCGAGCAGCTCGTTGTAATTTGCTTCAAAGGGCGCGACAAGAACTGACTCAAGGTCAGATTGCATGTCCCACAGGACGCGCTGTTCCGCTTGATGACTAACAACTGGGGCCTGACCGTTGTTCAAATGACATAACCATTCGAACAACACCAGTGCCTGGTCTTCGTTGAGTTCAATCCTCACCGGCTCAGACATGTCCTCGTCTCCCTTTCCATCCCGGGACGGTCAGTTTATCGCCGCTGAAACCTACTCATCGAGCGGGCTAACGCCCGGTGAGGGATCCTTCACCGGGCACTCCCACCGAAGCCCCGCAGCGGCTGGAGGGGCAACCCTGTACGAGCGCCAGCAAGCAACCGCCGCCCGGCGGTGGCAGGATGAGAAAGCGCTCGTGAAAGCCTCGCCAGTGAGTGTTTGTTGCTCACTACAGAAGGAAATCTGCAAGGAGGTGGGGTTCCGGATTCCCGGAACCCCACCTCCTTGGATCTCTAACCCTTAGCGAAGATCCTTCTTTGATCGAACTGCTAGGTAGTAGCTCTGCACACAGACAGCGGTCAGCAGGAGCGGCGCCAGGATGATTAGGGACCATTCCTCGAAGGAGAAAGGCGAGCCGTAGCCTCGTTCATCAATGAGCTCGAATCCCAGGCCAATGACTGCCCGTGCCGCTACGAAGATGAACACTATGGTCAAGACCACTGTGGTGACTGAGATGAACTTCTTTAACATAGGACTCTCTCCTTACGTACCTGGCCTCCAGTTACACTGGTGGTTTGCTACTCCGCCGATACTCACCGGGTCGGAATTTGTTCCTCGGAAGCCTTCCAGGTCCCAAGTAGTATTGCCTCCGAATATGCCACTTGCCGAAGGCGCATAGATGGCGTGGCACGCGAATTGTTGCATGTATGTTGGCTGGTCTACTTCTGCTCCAGCTTTGGCTTTCAGTTCATTCCAACCCTCATTGGCCAAATTAAAATGGTCCATACGGTGTCGCCCACAGGATTCCGGCCATCGGCGTGACGTGAATCGTGATGCCACGGTCGTAGCCAACCACGCCCTACCACTGAAAATGATCAATTAAGTCAACGCCGAGCCATGGGTCAGCCAGGACCGGATATGCAACCCCTGGAGCCTGGTGTTCTACAGTCTGGGTGAGAACGCTGCCGTTCAGCTGATAGTGAGTTTTTACGTTTTCCCCTGCGGCATCCTTTGCCCAGGGCGGCGCGACCACCGATCCTCAACCGGACGCCTTCGCTTAGCTCACCAATTTGTGGCCGGCAGCTCGCAGAACATCCCCTAACCACACGAGAGCGTAAGAAATGGCGTGTTCGGGATCTGCCGCGACGCTTCTGATGTTGTCCAGGGATTCAGTGAGCTGACCAATGGTGAGTTCGCTCGGCTGGTCATAGACGTTGTAGATCTCATCAGGTGGGATCGACCAGAAATAGTCCGCATCCACCTCTATGGTCGAGCCATGACGTTCCTCGACCTGCCGCATCAGGACATCGAACGCCTCGCGCAATTCCTGCGTTGTGAATCTCGTTGGATAGTCGGTCATTGAGGTCCTTCGTTCATCAACAAAGCTTCCGCGAGCTGCAGATCTCCAAGCCCCACAAGCATGACACCAATCGTCCTGGACCATGATGTGAGCCGTATTGCCCGGTAAAGGATCGGCTTACGGTCAACGCTTCGTGCCTCCGTCCGGCGGGTGCGGGGCTTGCTTTACTGGGGGCATGGAAATATCCGATAGCGAAGACCGCGCGCTGCATGCTGACGGGCTGACCAACGGTCGCGATCTCGGGGGGCTAAAGCGTAATGATGGGACCTTCACTCCACGCGGGGTCTTTTTCCGCAGTGAAAATATCGATTTGCTCACCCGGAACGGGTGGCAAGGCCTCTACGATACCGGGATCCGCACAGTCGTCGACCTGCGGCAACAACAGGAGCGGGAGTTGGATATCCAGGAGCGTCCTCCGTGGCTCACAACTGTCCACATCGATCTCGACGGCTTGGAGAACACCGGGTTCTGGGGGGGCTTCTGGGACAACGGCTTGGTAGGCACCGCCCTCTATTTCCTGCCGCACCTCACTGCAATGCCAGAACGTGCAGGCTCCGCCCTTTCTGCCATCTTGAACGCGCCGCCGGGCGGCGTCCTCTTCCATTGCATGGGTGGCAGGGACAGAACCGGGATCATTGCAATGCTCCTGCTCTCTGCGGTAGGCGTCCAGCAGGAGGCCATCGTCCACGACTATATGGAAACAGTCCGAGTTGGCGATCTTCGAGCCGCCAGCAGCAACAGGAACAGTGCGGAAGCTCAGCTCAATGAACTCTGTGTGCGCTACGGAACGACCACAGAGGGAGCGTTCCGAGCCGCCCTGACTGGCCTGGACTTGGACGGTTTCATTGTGGCCGCTGGGCTTAGTGAGAAAGACCGCGCCGTGCTTGCCTCTTGGCGCGGGAGTATCGACTGCCGTCCTTCAGGACGCGGAATCTGAAGCTGGACCTACTGTCACACGAATTGCGCGGAGGTGGAGGGCCCCCTTGTGACCGATGGCTATTTCACTCATAAGCTGCAGAAAGGCCAGGAACCGTCACAGAGGGATCATAGATGTTTTGTTCCAAATCTCCTTCGAGGTGCCCGGTGAAGGATCCTCATTTGGGATAGGCATGCGCAATGGAAGGCCGCGCACTGCGTACGCTCATTGAATGGGTGATTTCATTCGATACCAAAGTGCAGTCCCAAACCGGAGGGGACATTTCCCAGGCGTTTTCGCGATGGCCAACGGGCTTCGAAATGAAGGGTTTCTCAGCGAAGCAGACAGGCGATGGCTCGAAATTGCCAATGCCCTTGCGACCGAGAGCTACACGGATCCCACGACACTGACGGCGGATTGCTACGACCCGGAGGTAAACCCCGGCGCCCGCTCTTGGTTCAAAGCCGAGTCCTCACAACTTCTGGAAATGACAACTGGATACTTGCATCTCCTCGACAGGTACGGCGTCCCCTGGATGACACTTCGCACCCGCAGTCCCGGCCGCCTTGTTTACGAGGACGCAGTGCAAGTAGTTGCAGTTCCTCACACTTATCCAGAGCATTGGCCCTTCCAACCCGCCCGATAAAGGATCCCTCAGCGGGGCAGCTATCCCTTCCGAGGCCGCCAACAAAATCCAAGACGGCGATCGCTATGATGTTAGGTCTATACCATGACGAAATCATTAGCTCAGTCGACAAGAATCATCGACGAGTACACCCATCGCTTGAAGCGACCTACACGCTCGCTTTATGATCCGGGGGCTTCCATTAAGGCCATTGTGGATCCACTGAGGCAGAGGGGTTTGCACGTAAGTGATGAATTGATTGCCCTCTACAGTTGGCACAACGGCACTCATGCAGACGAGGAGACCGTCCTGGGAGACATGCACATTATGCCCGGGTACTACTTTCTTAGCCTGGAAGAAGCCCTTGCAACCTACGACGAGTTTGTCAATACTCTCAACAAGAACCCGGCCTGGTTTCCTTTGCTCTCGGACGGTGCCGGCGGCTACGCTTTCCTAGACTGCTCAGCTTCAGAAACGCAGCCCATCTATGACTTCATGTTCGACGAACCAGATCATAAGGTCATTTTCTGCTCCATCGAAGATATGCTTCGAACATTCGCCGAAGCATACGTTCGCGGGGTCTTTTTCGTGGGTGAAGATGGTTTCCTCGACATGGATTCATCCGAATATGATGAGCTCGCGGCTGAAATGAACCCAAATGCAAACTATTGGTCAGCTATATAGTCGCTTTCCTGCTAAAGACTGCTGACAGCCTTAGCTACAGGAAATTCATGCAGCGAGATCCATATATGGGGCGCACCATCAGGCTAGCCGGCGCGGACTAGCTCGACCGTCAGCATTTCGTCGAGATCTTGGAAGAACTAAAACGGAAGCGGCGAAGACGCAGCAGCCCCTGTAGGCAACGTCCGTACGACGATCCCTTTACGGGCGGGAGGCCGCCTCAACACGACTACCCTTGAGGCTCGGTCACAGTTGTTTGGTACAGGGCTTTTACGAACAGGTACCCAAGGTAAATCCAATCGTCTGCTGATGCTTGCTCGTCGGCAATTTGATTTAGACAGGCGGCGATCGGCATATCCGCAAAGGCGGGCAATAGGTGCGGAACGGAGTGGTCCGCCCATGCGGCGATAACGCCGCGTCGGCTTGCCGACTTTTCCATGCCAGCCCAGATCTCCGGCCCGGCCTCTGGCACGCGTACGTTCGCGAAGTCTCCCGCTCTGGGCCACGACTCCCAGGCACTGTTCAAAGCCGTCTCGAACGCAGGCCTTTCGTTGGGCAGTCGGTTTACGCCGTAGGCCAGGACACCAAGTGCCAAGCCCTCGGCTATCCGCTTGGTCTGTTGACGCGTCGTGACGGATCCCGTCCCTGTGGCATTCTCACCCGCCCCCATTGGCAGCAGCACCGCGGTCGGCTCCAACTGTGGGCGCACCGGCACCCTCCAACTGGCTGGTGGAGGGAAGAGCGGCTTTGCCCACTCTGAATCGCTTTCCGGAGACTCGCCCGTTGAAGGCCCGTTCTCGGGCCAGTTTCTACTGCCACCCATCTTGCGTTGGATCGCTCTGAGGATCCTTATGGTTTCGTCGTCTTGATAGCCGGTGACGATAGACCAGTCCAGCCCAACCCCAACTGTGTTGCTAGCGAAAGCAATCTCGGTTGCCAGCAGGGCCCGGCGCCATTCAGCCTTCGTCAAGGGTCGGCCGGCCCGAATGAACCCACTGATTCGATCGCCTTCGGCAATCAAATCAGCAACGTCACGAAAGCCCATAGCCAAGGCCATGGCCTCCGTGGGGGCCGCTGGCCCCGCCCAGTCGGTCAGTCCTCGCCTCAGTACCTCACGCTCGTCCTCATCGAGGTCGAACTGAACCCTTTCATGCGCACTCACAGCTCATCTTCCATCACTTCGACATACTGCGGCCACCGTCTCCCCGTAACAAGTCCCGGCACCTCAGGCGAATCCCGAATGTGAGATTGAGCCGTCCGGGTCAGCTTCCCTCAATATTCAACAACGACTCGTCAAACCAGACATCTTCGTAGCCAGGTGCCAAGAGGAATCGCCACCCCGCGGGCAGAGCGAGATAGGGAACGGCTTCAGGACACCAGGTCGTCAGATGCTCGACGTGCAACGGATCGAAGAAGTCATCCGCCGTTCCGAGATCTTCACCCCGCCAGATGAACCAGCCACTCGTACCAGCAGCGGCTGAATGCCTCAGCCCGTTGAGGGGATGAACATCTGGCGACCGCACGTTCTTGGAGACTCCCACCTTCACGCCCTGCAACGGCGGTGTAGGGACAGCCGCGAACCTGGCGGTCAGCTGCATCTGGATGAAAAGGATCGAATCGTGCATATCTAGCATCTTCGCCTATGAAAGCGCGCATAGCCCTGCCCGGTGAAGGATCGTTTAGCGGACACCGAATGGCTGGTGGCCGTAGCCAATTAGACTGCAGCTTGAATGGACGTTCTAAGGACGGACCCTTCTACCTGCGGCCGCCTGTGGCCGTCGGTCGCCCCTTTGGCCTGGCCTCTCGGTCATGCCCGGCAGCTGCTTTCTAACTGGCTGTCGCCCTTTGCGAATGGAATACGAATCTCGGGATGGAAACTTCCATAGCAGCTGGGTTGGTCGACGGACCCACCGCGTTCATCTTGTGGCGGTGGCGATACCGTTTCACAACAATAACGGTTGGGTCCTGCGGCGTTTTAGCCGTCCTGAGTCGATCAGGCGTACCCCAAACCTGGTACGTCAACGTACTTGGCGTGGTGATGATGCTAGGCGGGCTTGGCGTAATAGTTCTCATCAACTGGTGTGCGGTGCGGAACCGCGCGGAGAAAAAAGCTGGTTACACAACTGTCCGTCTCGGCAATAGGAAGCTGATGCAGCGAGATCCCTACATGGGGCACATTATCCGGCTAGCTGACGCGAACTACCTCGACCGTCAGCACTTCTCCGGGATCTTGGAAAGAACTAAGGCCGAAGCGAAACGCAGCAGCCCCTCTCGGCAACGTCCGTAAGACGGTGGCTTTCCGAACGCTCCAAGCGTCCGGTGGAGGATCCCTCAACGGGCGGTTGTGCAGACGACTTCGGAAACTGACAGCCGGAGGACCCATCCGGGTAGCAGAAGAGGCCGTTTTGAATGCTCAAAACGGCCTCTTTGCTTGCTTGAGTGTTACGCGTCCACTTCCGTGTTCACGATGTACACGTCGCACGGAGCGCCGTGTGCCACGCTGTTGGCGATGCTGCCCAGGACGCGGCCCAAGCCCTTCATGCGCTTGTTACCCACGACGATCAGCGAGGCGTTGTTGGTCTCGGCGTAGTTGATCAGGGCGTTGGCCGGGTTGCCACGGGCAGCGTAGTACTTGACGCTGCCGGCCGGAACGTCAAGTTCTTCGGAGACCTTACGGGCCACGTATTCCGCGGAGTCGGCCGAAGAGACCGTGATGCGGTCGCTGCCGCTGCCGAATTCTTCAATTCGGTCGTCCGAGAAGCCGCTGATGACGTGCAGTTCGGCACCGAGGGCGGTGGCGAGCTTCGCTGCCGCCATTGCTGCACGCTTGGCCGTTTCACTGTTGTCGACGCCGACGACAATAACTTCTGACATGAGAACTCCTGGTTGTGGGGATTCGCGGGGTGCTGCTGCAAGAAATCTACACTCCATGGCTGCACACCGGGGTGACCCTTTTGTGCCGGGAGTGTTTACTGCATGCGCCAGGGGGTAGGGATAAATCATCGGCACCACCACTTCACTGAAAGGCAGGACCATGAGCGACGCATCATTCGCCCCACAGACCGCCATCGTCACAGGCTCGGATTCAGGGATCGGGCGGGCCACGGCGGTGGCGCTGGCAAAAGCCGGCATGGACGTGGGAATCACCTGGCACTCGGACCAGCAGGGTGCCGAGGAAACCGCCGAGGAGGTCCGCCGCCTGGGACGCAAGGCGGTGGTCCACCAACTGGACACCACCGATGCCCGCGGAACGGCGGCCGCCGTGGACACCCTTGCCAAGGAACTCGGGGGCGTGGATGTCTTCGTGAACAACTCCGGAACCGGCGACGGCACCAAGTTCCTGGATCTCGACTACGAAACCTGGATGACCACGCTGGACACCAACCTCAATGGGGCCTTCGTGGCCATGCAGACGGCAGCCAAGCGCATGGTGAAGGCGGGCCGAGGGGGACGCATCATCGCCGTCACCAGCGTCCACGAATTCCAGCCTCGCGTTGGGGCCTCGGCCTACGACGCCTCCAAGCACGGTCTGGGTGGGCTCATCAAAACCATGGCGCTGGAACTCGCCGAGCATGGGATTACCGCCAACAACGTGGCGCCCGGCGAAATCGCGACCCCCATGACGGGCCAGGAGGACGAGGATCCCACCCAGAAGGAGCGGCCCGGAGTGCCCCTGGGACGCCCCGGAGACGCACGCGAAATCGCCGCCGTCATCGCTTTCCTTGCCTCCCCGGCGTCAAGCTACGTCAACGGCGCGTCGTGGGCGGTGGACGGCGGAATGCTGCAAATGGGACCCCAAGCCGGCTCG
>Ga0207655_1004042_pt1 | contig 10567 bp, 7 predicted proteins | sample KBSM44metaG_FD_184398 | JGI IMG/M metagenome (GOLD analysis project Ga0207655, IMG submission 184398) | Miscanthus rhizosphere microbial communities from Kellogg Biological Station, Michigan, USA - KBS M4-4 metaG (SPAdes) (version 2) | ecosystem: Host-associated > Plants > Roots > Rhizosphere >... | reverse complement strand
ACTCAGGGGTGGCGGGCGATCTTCCACCAGTACGCCGTGGGCTTCGTCCTCCAGGATCAGCAGGTTGTGCTCACGGCAGACCTTGGCCAAGGCTTCCCGGCGCGGGATCGACAGCACCGCCGTGGTCGGGTTCTGGATGGTCGGCGTGCAGTACAGCGCCGACACCCGGTGATTGCGACAGACTTCATCCAGAACACTCGGTAGCACGCCCTCTTCGTCCATCTCCAGGCCGATCAGCCGCACGCCGAGCATGCGCGCAGCGGTGATCAACCCGGGGTAAGTCAGCTGTTCGGTGACCACCGTATCGCCCGCCCGCAACAACGCCATCATGGCGCACAACAGGCCGTGCTGGCCGCCATTGACGCAGATGACCTGCTCGGGGATCGGGTGGAAATCGCGTTGCACCAGCCACTGTGCCCCCGCTTCACGGTAACGCGGCAAACCGGCATCCGGGGTGTAGGCGCTGATGTCCTGGAGGAACTTGGTGTTGGTCGACAGGGTTTGGAAGCTCTGGGCCAGGAACACCGTTTCCTGCCCCGGGATATGCATGTTGCGGCTCATGTCGAAGTATTGGCGCGGCTCCTCGCTGAAATTGCGAAAGCCTTCGTCGCGCTGGCGCTCCATCCCACGCTTGCGCACGAATGTGCCGTCACCCACCCGCGCCACCACCAACCCCAGGCGTTCCAGCTCGCCGTAGGCCCGGCTGATGGTGCCGATCGTCACACCCAGATTGTCGGAAAGCACCCTATGGGGCGGCAGTTTTCTTCCCGGTTCAATCAAGCCCTCGAGGATGCCCCGTTCCATGACATCGGACAGGCGCTTGTACTTCACGCCCTGCCCGTTGGACAACCCCTCACGCATAATTGACACCATGTCAATATTTGTTTTGACAGCCATCTTTCGCCCTAATAGTGTGCTTTTACGGGTTCAATCGCCGAATTTTACAACTCATTACAAGCTCAATATAGAGTTCAATTCCGGCTCAGGGAAGCAATAAACGATGCCAATGTCCGCCGTTCTCGAAAACACAACAAAAACAAATTCGCGGAAACAGTGGCTGGCAGGCCTCGTGACCAGCGTAATGTTTCTCATCGTGTGCCTGAGCTGGGGCACCACCTGGCTGGGCATCAAGATCGCCGTCGAAAGCGTGCCACCCCTGACGTCCGCAGGCTTGCGCTTCCTCATCGCCTTCCCACTGTTCCTGTGTTTTGCCCTGGTGCGCCGCGAGCCGATCCTGTTTCCCCGTGAGAGCCGCTGGTTCTTCGTGTTCGTGACCCTGTCCTACTTCAGCGTTCCCTATTACCTGCTCAACTACGGCGAAATGCATGTCTCGTCCGGCCTCACCGCCCTGCTGTTCAGCTGCATGCCGGTGTTCATCCTGATTTTCTCGGCGCTGTTCCTGCGCGAGCGCATCTACTTCTCCCAGGTCGTCGGCATCGGCATCGGTTTCGGCAGCCTCTACATGATCATCAAGAGCCAGGGCCTGCACCTGGACCACGCCGAGTTCTTCGGGGTACTGGCGATCCTGACCGCCGCGATCATGCATGCGCTGTGCTACGTCATCACCAAGCAGAAAGGCAGCGCCATCAGCGTGATCACCTACAACACCCTGCCCATCGGCATCGCCGGGCTGATGCTGTTCGTGGCCGGCCTGTGGTTCGAAACCCCGGCCTTCGAAAACATCACCCTGCGCTCCTGGAGTGCACTGTTCTACCTGGGGCTGGTGGCGTCAGTCGGCGGGTTCATCGTGTACTTCATGCTGCTCAAGCGCCTGAGCCCGATCATCCTGTCGTTCGTGTTCATCATCTTCCCGGTGTTCGCGGTGATCATCGGCGCCTGGTACGAAGGCGTGGCGATTTCCCGCGACCTGATGCTGTACTCGGCCATCCTGCTGGCCGGCTTTGCGATCACCAAGTTGCCGATTGAAAAGCTCCTGGCCAAGAAACCTTGACCCCCTCACCACCACGCGAGAGAAACATGGACGTCCTCCGCCCAAAAGCCCTTGAACAGATCTACGCCCACGCCAACCGCAGCTACCCCGAGGAGTGCTGTGGCTTCATTTTCGCCGACGGCAGCGTGTACCTGGGCAGCAATATCCAGAATGAGCTTCACCGCAAGAACCCTGAGATGTACCCGCGCAGCGCGGCCAACGGTTACACGTTTTCGGTGGCCGACACCCTGCTGATGAACAAGGCGTTTCGCAGCGACAACCCGGTGGTGGTGATCTACCACTCGCACCCGGATGTCGGCGCCTATTTCAGCGATGAAGACCAGGACAAGGCCCTGTTCATGGGCGAACCGATCTACCCCGTCAGCTATTTGGTGGTGGACGTTCGCCAGGGCCAGGCCCTGGGCTCAAAGCTGTTTGCCTGGGACGGCACGCATTTCGCCCTCAACCCTTTCAACGACCTGCACACGGAGTTGTCCATGAACGCTGTCTCTTTCCCCGACATTCTGGTTCGCGTGGCCAAGCTGCCGGAATCGACCCTCGAGGGCACCGGATCGACATTGCGCGAAGTCATTGAAAACCTCTGCAGCAGTCACCCTCAGTTACGCCCGCACCTGTTCCACGAGAAGAACAACCAGCTCAAGGAACACTTCCTGTTCACCGCCGAGGAAGAGTTGATCGGCGCCGACGACACACTGCCGGAAAAAGCCCGGATCGAAGTGTTGCTCGCCACCTCGGGCGGCATGGACGTTGACGGATTGAGCAACGAAGAGATACAGCGCTATGTACGCCACATCACCCTGCCCGGCGTCGGCCGCGAAGGTCAGCTGAACCTCAAGAAAGCCAAGGTCTTGATCATCGGCACCGGCGGCCTGGGCTCGCCCATCAGCCTGTACCTGGCGGCAGCGGGCGTCGGCACCCTGGGCCTGGTGGACTTCGACGTGGTGGAAAGCAGCAACCTGCAACGCCAGATCGTCCACGGCAACAGCACCCTGGGCCTGCCCAAGGTCGAGTCCGCCAAGCGGCGCCTGCAGGACCTCAACCGCCATATCCAGATCAACGCCCACAACACCGCCCTGGATGCCGACAACGCCCTGGCGCTGGTCGGCGCCTACGACCTGGTGATCGACGGCACCGATAATTTCGATACCCGCTATCTCGTCAACGACGCCTGCGTACAGCTCGGCAAACCCTTGGTGTACGGCGCCATCTACCGCTTCGACGGGCAGATCAGCGTGCTCAACTACAAAGGCGGGCCCTGCTATCGCTGCCTGTTTCCCTCGGCACCTCCCGCCGAACTGGCACCCAATTGCAGCGCCGGTGGCGTGATCGGCGTGCTGCCCGGCGTGGTTGGGATGATCCAGGCCACCGAGGCGATCAAGTTGCTGATCGGCATCGGCGAGCCGTTGTCAGGCCGCCTGATGCGTTTCGATGCATTGGCGATGAAGTTCAGCGAAATCCGCTTCAAGCGCCGCGCCGACTGCCCTTGCTGCTCGGAGCTGCGCCACGCCGAACCGCTCACACCGTCGGTGTGCGCCGACGCCGTGCCACCCCAACCGTCCCTGGCCGAAGAACGCTACATCCAGCCCCGCGTGCTCAAGCAACTGCTCGAACACCCGCGCAGCGCCGACGTGCTGGTGGATGTACGCGACGCCAGCGAACTGGAGGTGTGCAAACTGCCAGGGGTGCTGCACATCCCGCTGGCTGAACTGGATGGGCAACTCGACAGCCTCAGCCGCGACAACACCCACTACCTGATCTGCTACGCCGGAACCCGCGCCGAGCAAGCCGCAAGCACCTTGCTGGCGGCCGGCTTCGCCAACACCAAGGTCTTGCAGGGCGGCATGAAACACTGGGTGCGCGACGTCGAACCCGACATGCCGTTGTACTGACCCGGGGGCTGAGCAATGTTGCATAACTCCATTCTCGACGTGATCGGCCACACGCCGATCGTGCGCCTGGCGCAGTTTTCCGAAGACCTCGGTATCGAGGTCTACGCCAAGCTCGAATCCCTCAACCCAGGCGGCAGCCACAAGGCACGCATCGCCCTGGGCATGATCCTCGACGCCGAGCGCCGCGGCGTGCTGATCCGCGATTCGGGGCAGACCATCATCGAACCCAGCGGCGGCAACACCGGCATCGGCCTGGTGATGGCCGGCAACGTGCTGGGCTACAAAGTGGTGCTGGTGATTCCCGACAACTACAGCCCCGAAAAACAGAAACTGCTGCGCCTGTACGGGGCCAAGGTGGTGCTGTCGGACAGCCGCCTGGGCAACAACTCCCACGGCGAAAAATGCATGGAGCTGCAGCTGGAAAACCCCAGCTACGTGATGCTCAACCAGCAGCGCAACGGCGCCAACCCCCAGACCCACCGCGACACCACCGCGCCGGAGATCCTCCGTGCATTCGGCGAACAGCGCGTGGACTACTTCGTCAGCGGCATCGGCACCGGGGGCCATATCACCGGCATCGGCGAAACCCTCAAGGCGGACTGGCCGGCGTTGCGCGTCATGGGTGTGGAGCCAGAGGAATGCGACCTACTGAAAAACAGGCACGCGCCGCACCACATCCAGGGCCTGTCGATCGGCCTGATCCCGAGCATTCTCAATGTGGATGTGCTGGACGGCATGCTCAAGGTGTCGCGCCAGGCGTGCATCGACATGATGAAACGCATCATGCGCACCGACGCCATCAGCCTGGGGTTGTCTTCGGCCGCCAACATGGTGGCCATCGCCCAGCTGGCGCCCGAACTGCCACCCGAAACGGTGGTGCTGACCATGGTCTACGACAATGCCGACAGTTACCTGCCCAGTTTCGAATAACCGGTTTTCCCACCATTCAGAATGCGGGGGTGCCTCCATGGGGGGCTTTATCGACATGCAACAGCTGCACGATGAGTTGCTCACCCACCTCATCAAAACCCTGACGCCGGCGCAGATGAAGCAGCTGGAACCGCACCTGGCCCCGCTGATCCAGAACGCCGCCCAGGCCGTGGCCGAGGACCTGATCGCCTACGCCTACCGCGATCCGGCTTCGCGTGGGCGTGGCGAGTTGATCCTGGAATCCTATGCCTCGTTCAAGGCCGTGCTGTTCTACCGCCTGGCACACCTGGTGTGGAACTTCCCCGACCAGACCAACGGCGTTTATTCGCGCATTGCCCTCAAGCTGAGCAACCAGGGCAAGGTGCTTTCTGGCGCCGAAATCCACCCGGCAGCCCGTATCGGCCGACGCTTCGTGCTGGACCACGGCTATGGCACGGTCATCGGCGAAACCTGCGAGATCGGCAACGACTGCTACATCCTCTGCGGCGTCACCCTCGGCGCGCGCGGCATTGCCAACAACCCGGATGGCAAGCGCCACCCGCGCCTGGGCAATAACGTCGAGGTCGGTTCCGGCGCACGTGTGCTGGGCTATGTGCTGATTGGCGACAACGTGTTCATCAGCCCGTCCTGCGTGATCACCCAGGACGTGCCGGCCGGCACCAAGGTGAAAGTGGTCAACCAGATCCAGCTGCAAAAGAATGATGAGTCGGACCACAGCAACTACCTGGGGGCCTTTGCCCTGGATGAGCGCCTGCACGTGGTGGGCGAGGTCAACGCCAGCCATAAAGTCACGGTGCTGGACGCCGACTTCCACCCCTTGCCGGGGTTGATGCTGGAGCCCACGGTGAAAGAGCGCCATCACCTGCAATTTCGCCTGCGCCGCCTCGAAATCGGCAACCACCTGCCGCGCCTGCCATTGAACCTGAAGGTCTGCGGTCCGGAATTCGAAATCACCCTGCTCTCCCCCCCTGGCTTGAGCGCAATGGTGCGTCACCTGCTGCAAGCCAGCCCACTGATTGTCGGAGGTTGAACATGTCCGTGCACACCATGGAGACCCTGGCGCTGTTCGACAGCGCGCCTTACCAGAACACCTTCAGCGCCCGGGTGATTGCCGTCGGCGAACAGGGCATTGCCCTTGAACACACGCTGTTCTACCCCACAGGTGGTGGCCAGCCCGGAGACACTGGCTACTTCACCCTGGCGGATGGCGCGCGGGTCGAGGTGGTGGGAACGGTCCGCGACCCGGTAATGCGCTCGATCATCTGGCATCAGGTGGAGCACTGCCCGGAGCAATTGACCGTAGGCACACGGGTGGACGCCGGCCTGGACTGGGGGCGGCGCTACCAGCACATGAAGATGCACACCTGCCTGCACCTGTTGTGCTCACTGATCGATGCGCCGGTGACCGGTTGCAGCATCAGTGCCGACAAAGGCCGCCTGGATTTCGACCTGCCAGAAATGACACTCGACAAAGACAGCCTCACCCACGACCTGAATGCCCTGATCCAGCAGGCTCACGCCGTCAACACCCTGTCGATGCCTGCCACGGAATACGCCACCCTGCTGCAGATCACACGCACCCAGGCGGTGGCGCCACCGGTGATCCAGGGGTCAGTGCGGGTGATCGAAATTGCCGGGATCGATATCCAGCCGTGCGGCGGCACCCACGTGGCCAACACCGAGGAAATCGGCCGGGTGTTTTGCGAAAAGATCGAGAAGAAGAGCAAGCACAATCGCCGGGTGATTCTGCGCTTTGAGTGAGCGGCCGAAGCTATCGAAGGCCAGTGCGGGCGTTGTCCCACACTAGCCGATTCGATACCGAGCTTTAGTTTTTTTTCTCGCTGACTTGCTGGGTCAGAGCCTGGAACTTCTGTTCAAACGTTGACAGCGTCTTCTCAAAGTACGCCTCCATCTGATTAATCTGAGCTTCGAGTTCCTCGTTCGCTTGCTTGAGACGATCAACCTTGCCGGGAGCAGACGCTGTTGAGTTATCAGCTGGCGCGGATTCTTTACGTTGCTCGGGGGCGGCTGTATCAGGTGCTGCATTATTCGGCGGGGTGGAATCGGTGGTGCCTGGCTGCACAGCAGGTGTCTCCTGTCGAGGAACGCCTTTACTCAGAAGTTGAGTCAAATTGTCCAGTTTCGTCGTCAGCGTTTTCATCGCGTCTTCAAATCGCTCAAGTAATGTTTTGAGCGCAGTGTGGAGCTGTGTGATTTCAGCCTCCAATTTATCAAGCCCCTGAGGCGGGCTTTGCTCAGCCGTCTCAGTACCCCGAGTTTGGGTATCTGGTGTGGCAGGCGTTTCGGGCGGCACAGGCTGGCTGTCAGCGCGAGGGTTCTCTGGCTTGGTATCCGGCGCACTGGGGGCGTGTTCAGGCGTTTTAGCACCGGCAGTGAGCTGCTGAGTCAGGCCTTCTATTTTCGTATTGAGTTCAATAATTTTCGCATTGTACTTTGTGATCAACGCCTCGTACTTGGCGACAAGGTTTTGATTTTTCTGCGTCAGTTCTGCCAACTCGCCCTTGGACTCGGCGCCCTGAGGCTGCTGATTGACGATGTTGTTGTGCCTGGAAAACTGACCACGTTGCTCTGCCCCTACTGGAGGGCGAGGCGGCTTGGATTCGGTCGTGGTATTGGCCGGGTTGGCGCTTGCGCCAGCGGGGTCACTGGAAGAAGGGGATTGAGACGTTGGCGGCATTTCGTAGCGGTATTGGGGAGCATACTGCTGATTATTGATACTGCTCATGAAGCACCTCTCAGTTTCGCGGTTGTCCCGCGTGTAGGGTTTGTCAGACGATTTGATTAACAAGCCATCCAACGACCTGATTGGCACTTAGTAGGAAACCAGTTCCCTGAGGGAGAGAAATCTACGTGGGTATTTGTTTCAGGGTGAAAAAACCGTCGACGCCCAAGCCACGTTTCGTACAGGAAACTGACAGGAAATTTATGCGCTTGTAACATTCAGAAACGTACAATCCCGCCTGTGGCCATCCTCCCCTGATGCGCTGCAAACCGACCATGGAAAAGAGCGCCCGCCCATTCCCGGTGGGTCTTTCGAACAGAAGCTAAGCTCACCCCCATCGCACCTCTTTAGAACCTGAACGCTGCAGGAATGACTGCCTATGAACAAAGTGTTCCGCCACTACATCCCGGCGTCCACATTGCGCTTGCTGCCCAACCGTTGGGATTTGGTCGCCCTGCCGCTGGTAATCGGCTTCCTCCTGTTTTTCTCCATCACCGCCCGTGAAACCTGGGCGCCTATCACCACCCTGCAAAGCGAAGTCATTTCCCTCGACCCGGCCAACCTGCCGGAATACGCGATGCGCACCACCCTGCGCATGCTCGCGGCAATGGTCGCAGCGTTGGTGTTCACCTTTTTGTACGGCACCCTGGCCGCCAAAAGCCGGCGCGCCGAGAAACTGCTGGTGCCGGTGCTCGACATCCTGCAATCGGTGCCGGTGCTGGGGTACATCTCGTTCACGGTGACGTTCTTCCTGCTGCTGTTTCCCGGGCGCGTGCTGGGGGCCGAGTTCGCGGCGATCTTCGCGATCTTTACCAGCCAGGCCTGGAACATGACGTTCAGCTTCTACCAGTCCCTGCGCATGCTGCCCCATGACCTGGTGGAGGTTTCCACCAACTTGAGGCTCTCCGGCTGGCAAAAGTTCTGGAAGCTCGACGTGCCGTTCGCCATGCCGGGGCTGGTGTGGAACATGATGATGAGCATGTCCGGCGGCTGGTTCTTCGTGGTTGCCTCCGAAGCCATCACCGTGGGCGACAAGACCATCACCCTGCCCGGCGTGGGTTCGTACCTGGCCCTGGCGATTGCCCAGAAAGACCTGCACGCGGTGGGCTACGTGATCCTGGCGATGATCGCGGTGATCCTGATCTACGACCAGTTCCTGTTCCGCCCACTGGTGGCCTGGGCCGACAAGTTCCGCATGGAAACCACCGCGTCACAAGGCGACGCACCGCAATCCTGGGTGCTAAACCTGATTCAACGCACACGCATCGTGCAGCGCATCCTGCGCCCCATGACCCGTGCCATCAGCCGCATCGGCAACAAGCGCTTCAGCCTGGCCGGCGGTGCATTCAAGGCGCTGCCGGTTGAAACGCCCGCGGCGTCAAAAGTGATCGATTGGGTGTGGGGCACGCTGATTGCCCTGATGGCCGCCTATGCGCTGTATCACATCGTGATGTACGTCGGCACCGAAGTGGGCCTGGCCGAAGTGGGCCATGTGCTGGTACTGGGCCTGATCACCCTGCTGCGGGTGGCCGGGCTGATCCTGATCGCCTCGCTGATCTGGGTGCCCCTGGGCGTGATGATCGGCCTGCGCCCCAAGTTGGCAGAGAAGATCCAGCCACTGGCGCAGTTCCTCGCGGCGTTCCCGGCGAACCTGCTGTTCCCGGTGTTCGTCATCGTGATCCTGCACTACCACCTCAACCCGGATATCTGGCTGAGCCCGCTGATCGTGCTGGGCACCCAGTGGTACATCCTGTTCAACGTGATTGCCGGCGCCACCGCGTTTCCCAACGACTTCAAGGAAGCCGCCGCCAACTTCCGCATTCGCGGCTGGCTGTGGTGGCGCAAGGTGATGCTACCGGGGATTTTCCCCTACTACGTCACTGGCGCCATCACCGCCTCGGGCGGTGCGTGGAACGCCAGCATCGTGTCCGAGTACGTGTCCTGGGGTCAGGACAATGTGGTCGCCCATGGGCTGGGCGCCTACATCGCACAAACCACTGCGGCCGGCGACTTCCCGAAGATCGCCCTGGGCGTGGTGGTGATGTCGATCTTTGTGGTGGCGTTCAACCGCGCGGTCTGGCGACCGATGTACGCCATTGCAGAAAACAAACTTCGTTTGAACTGACGGGATGCGTCGTGATGACTACCTCTACTGAACACACCGTCGACACCCCGGAAATCTACTCGCTGAAAAACGTGAACCGGGTGTTCGGCAAAGGCAAGGACGAGCTGCAAGTCCTCAGCGGCGTAGACCTGAGCCTGCACGAGGGCGAGATCGTCGGCATGCTCGGCCGTTCCGGCTCTGGCAAGTCGACCTTGCTGCGCATCATCGCCGGCCTGATCCAGCCGTCGTCGGGCGAAGTCCGCTACCAGGGCGCCCCGCTCAACGGCCCGGCCGAAGGCGTGGCCATGGTGTTCCAGACCTTTGCCCTGTTCCCCTGGCTGACCGTGCTGGAAAACGTGGAAGCCGGCCTGCAAGCCTTGCAGGTCGAGCGCAAGGAAACCCGGCGCCGCGCCCTGGCGGCCATCGACCTGATTGGCCTGGACGGCTTCGAAAACGCCTACCCGCGCGAATTGTCCGGTGGCATGCGCCAGCGCGTGGGCTTTGCCCGGGGCCTGGTGGTCAACCCGACCTTGCTGCTGATGGACGAACCCTTCTCGGCCCTCGACGTGCTCACCGCCGAAACCCTGCGCACCGACCTGCTGGACCTGTGGAGCGGCAAGCAGCTGCCGATCAAGTCGATCCTGATCGTGACCCACAACATCGAAGAAGCAGTGTTGATGTGCGACCGCATCCTGGTGCTGTCCTCCAACCCTGGCCGTGTGGTGGCCGAGATCAAAGTGCCGTTTGCCCACCCGCGCAATCGCCTGGACCCGACGTTCCGGCAGATGGTCGACGACATCTACGCACTGATGACCGACCGCCGAAGTGCCGATGCCAGCGCCGGCAAACCGGAACTGAAAATGGGCAGCCTGCTGCCGGAAGTGTCCACCAACCTGATGGCCGGCTTGATCGAAACCCTGGCCGCTGAGCCCTACAACGGCCATGCCGGC
>Ga0207655_1004032_pt1 | contig 10589 bp, 9 predicted proteins | sample KBSM44metaG_FD_184398 | JGI IMG/M metagenome (GOLD analysis project Ga0207655, IMG submission 184398) | Miscanthus rhizosphere microbial communities from Kellogg Biological Station, Michigan, USA - KBS M4-4 metaG (SPAdes) (version 2) | ecosystem: Host-associated > Plants > Roots > Rhizosphere >... | reverse complement strand
CCATTTCCAGTTCCTGCTCGGCCTGGGGGTAATCCATGCGCAGCTTGAGCATGAAGCGGTCAAGCTCGGCCTCGGGCAACGGATAAGTACCTTCCTGCTCGATGGGGTTCTGGGTCGCCAGCACCATGAACGGCTGCGGTACCGGGAGGGCGCGGCCTTCGAGGGTGACCTGGCGTTCCTGCATCGCTTCGAGCAGGGCTGCCTGGGTCTTGGCCGGCGCGCGGTTGATTTCGTCCGCCAGCAACAGATGAGTGAACAACGGGCCCTTGCGCAGCTTGAACTGCTCGCTCTGCATGTCGTAGACCGCATGGCCGGTGACATCGCTGGGCATCAGGTCCGGGGTGAACTGTATGCGGGCGAAATCCCCGCCAAAGCAGCGTGCCAGGGCACGGACCAGCAGCGTCTTGCCAAGGCCGGGAACGCCTTCGAGCAGCACATGGCCGCCGCCGATCAATGCGGTCAGCACGTCATCGATCACCGTGTCCTGGCCGATGACGGCCTTCTGCAGCTCGTGGCGCACGGCCTGGGCCAGGTGGATGGCCCGTTGCCGCTGCTGCGCTGGATTGCTGGCCGGGGCCGGTTGATGTTCGGCGTCCCGGTGCTCGGCGGCGGGCTGCTCGAGGTGTTCGGCGGGGCTCGCTACGCTGCTCGACGGGCTGGTCGGTTGATCGCTCATAAGGCATTCCTGAGGGTTTGCAGGTAGGCAACCTGACGGGTGAATTCGCTGCTGGAAAGGCGCTCTTCAAGGCGCGGGCGCAGTGCGTGGCCGATGTCACTGGTGGGCTGGCGCGTCACGCGCGCCAGCATTTGCCACTGCTCGGTGACCGGCAGTGCGTCGAAGCCTGGGTGGCGCTGCCGGGCACGGCGCAGGATGTCCTGCTGCAAGGCACGCAGTAACGCCTGTTGACCTCTGCGGCGCAACATGAAATCGGCGCTGGCGCGCAAATGCTCGCCCAACTGGCGACGGGCCAGGGAAGGCTCGGGTTGCGGTGGCCCCTGACGCATTCCGGCATGCCAGAGCCCTGCCCCCAGGCACAGCGCCAGGGCCAGCAGGGCCTGGGGGAAGTACTTCCAGAGCAGGCCGAAAAGATCGTCGTGATCGGTGCGCAGCAACATCGTGACATCGCTGTCCTGGCTCAGGTACCACAGCAGCCAGGCGTTGTCGTACTTGCCGATGGCGCGGGTTTTCCACAGGTCCGCATCCGTCAGCACGGTGATCAGCCCGTCGCCGTAGACCATCTGCAGCATGTGGGTTGCATCCGCGCTGTTGGCCCATGACTGGGCATGATCCTGCGGGTCGTCCAGATGGAAGGCCGGGTCGAAGCTCATGTACGCTGGATCGCTTTCGTTCTGCACATACAGGCGCGTCAGTTCCGGCCAGGGCGTGGGCGGTGCCTTGACGTCCGGGGTGCTCAAGGGGATGACCGGCTTGAGCTGCTCGCGCTCCCGGCGCTTGTCCTGTTCGCGCAGGTCGCGGGTGAGGAACTGGCGAATCTGCAGTTGATCGAGCAACGGATCGCCGCTGCGCCCCTTTTCTTCGTCCCACAGTTGCTCGGCGACGAACAGCAGCCGTCCGCCGGCGCGGGTCCAGCTAAGCACGCGCTTGATTTCGGCCGGGGTCATTTTCTCCCGGGTATCGAGCAGCATCAGGGTCTGCGCCTGCTCGCCAGTATCGGGGAGCGTGTGCAGCGCCTGGATGGTCCTGACTGAAATCCCCCGCTGGCGCAGGAAGGTTTCGGCGGCAAGGTAAGGGTTGGCTCGCACTTCCGGAGACGGCCCCTGATCGACCGTTTCCTGATAGTGCTCCAGTTTCTTGAGCCACGGCACGGCAGCGGCGATAACAGACACCACAACCAGCGCTGCGACTAGCATCCCGAGGCGTCTGCTCATGTCGGCGCCCCGGTTCCGAACAACTGCCGCCAGTCATCGCACAGGGCTTTGTGCACCGCAGCAGCCGGAAGCTGGTGCCCATAGGCGAGATTCTGCCAGTGCCGGGTGAGCTCCCGGCTGTAGCTGTGAAGCGAGGGCTGGTCCAGTGCGGCGACGCGCTCCAGTACCTGGCCTTCGGTATCGGCGTTTTTCAGCGGCAACTGGTAGTCCGTCAGCAGGCGGTTGAGCAGCCCCCGGTACAACAGGCTCAGGGCCTCGCGCGGTGACTGCTGCCAGAGCCTGTCCGCGGCAGCGGCGATGTCATCGGGCAGGCTTTCGGCATTCACCTGCAGGCCAAACAGTTGCTGGGGGGCGTCATGCCGTGTTTTTTTCCTGCGGGGTGTGCGGTTGACGAAGGTGGCGAACCAGCTTCGGTAGCGCCAGATCACCCACGCCGTCAGTACGCCGATCGATGTCCACAGCAACACTTCGAACACCGTCGACAGGGTTTTGCCGACGTTGAGCAGTTGCACGATCAACTGCGCCAGCCAGTTGGGCGTGTCGCTGCTTTTAGCTCCGTGTTTCTTTTCGGGCAGGCGCCAGCCTGAAACAGGTTTGGGATTCTTGAAGGGCGGGCTGTCCAGCACCGCCTTGATATCGGCTCGCGAGTCCTGGCTGTTCAGTGCCTGGCCCAGCAAGCGGGCAGCGGTAGGCCCGGCTACCTGTTCATCGGCCAGTGGCGAATCCAGTGGCGGCAGTGGACAGCTGTAGGGTTGCTCATCCAGAGGTTCATCCGCCATGACCGGCTGCGATGCGAAACCGAATGCCAGGGAGCAGCCCATCAACAGGACGTAGGCGCTGCCGATGACGCGCTGGCGCAGGCGACGGAACGTCAGTTCGATGTCCCAGCCCTCAAGGGTGGTGCGCCGATTGAGGTAGAGGGCGAAGCCACAGGACACGTAGACAGGGCCCCAGATCACCAGCACCAGGGCGTAGAACCCGTTGCTCAGGTGTTCGAGCCAGTTCCAGCGGCCATCGATGTCCAGCAGGCTGCGCCATGACCAGTCGAGTTCGATCTGCTGGGGAAGCAGCGCATAGAACAGCACCAGCAGGCCGACCCAGAGGGAAAGCTCCAGCGAGCTGCCCATGGAGGTCAGGCAGCGCGCCACCCGCAGGTTTCTCTCCCCCAGCAGGGCGATCCGCTGTGCGCGGGCCAGGCCGTCTAGCCCTTCGAGTTGCTGTACCGGCAGATTGAAGCTGCGGCTCAGGCTGAAACGCCGCCACGTCAGGCTGGCGATCAGCTGTGGCTTCAGGGCGCGCGGCCATGCCTTGAGTGCCTGCCTGAGTGAGGGCGCCTCGCCGAACAGCGCTTGGGACAGGATCAGCAACGGCAGCCGTTCGAAGGCGGGCTTGAGCCACCAGAACAGCAAGATGGCCAGGGTCGGGTAATCCCAGAGCAGGGCAGTCAGCAAGGCGAAGACCGGGATCGTGACAATCGCCCAACTGCTCATCAGCAGACCCCGATGCCGGCCCGCGAGTACGACGCCCAGGTCGACCGCTTCCCAGGGATTGCGTGGGCGAATGGCGACGCAGGATTCAGTCAGGCGCATGGGCGGTGCGTCCGGCGAAAGTCAGATAGGCGGCCACCAGGGCCCACAATGCGGCGCCGACCAGATACTTGGTGACGGGGTGTGGCCAGGTCATCGATGACCAGTACGCCTCGATGAACGCGGCAATCAGCAGGAACAGCATCACGCCGCCGATCAGGCGCACGCTGATCTTGGCCGCTATCCGCAAGGCTTCGCCCCGTCGCAGCGGGCCGGGTGCCAGCAGCGCCCAGCCCAGCTTGAGACCTGCAGCGCCCGCAAGGGCAATGGCGGTCAGTTCGAATGCACCGTGGCCGACCACGAAGGGCCAGAAGGTTTCGCCGAAGCCGACGCGGGTGAGGTGCCCGGCCACGGCCCCGATCATCAGCCCGTTGAACAGCAGGAAGAACAGGCTGCCCAGGCCAAACAGCAAGCCGCTGGCGAAGGTCTGAAAGGCGATGCCGATGTTGTGCATGATGTAGTAGCCGAACATCAGCCAGTCGGCGCTGGCCCCTCGCTCTGCCGCCTGGCCCAGACGCCGTGCGGCGGGGTCGTACATGGCTTCCATTTCAGTCACGTCAGCGGGGCTGACCACACTGTAGATCAGGTCGGGGAAGGCGTGGACCAGCAGCCCCATGACGATCAGGCTGCCAAAGAACAGCCCGCCGGCCAGGGCCACCAGACGCCATTCGGCGCGCACCAGCCGTGGAAAGTCGGCCAGCACGAAACCCAGGACTTGCGCGCCGAACTGGCTGCGATGCCGGTAAAGCTGCTGGTGGCCGCGCATCGCCAGTTGTTGCAAGGGCTCGACCAGGTGCGTGCTGTAGCCGCGCTCCTGCGCCAGTGCCAGGTGCTGGCAGACTTGCCGGTAGTGTTCGGTGAAACCGTCCCCGGCCTGGCTCCTGCCCCGGCTGCGCTCGAGTGCTTCCAGGCGCTCACCGAAGTGCGTCCAGCTCTCCTGATGACGTTGTTCGAACTGGCTCTGTTTCATGGCGAACCCGCCAGACCACGGGCCACGCCGTTCAGATGATCGACGGCATGAGCCGGGGACGCGGGTGAGGGCATCTGCAACGGCACCGCCAGAATCGAAGCCAGCTCCTGGGCGCGAGCGGGTGAGAGCGCTTGCTGGCGCTCGGCGAACTCCAGCACCGCGCGCTGTTCCTCAAGCGTCAGCACCAGGGGCACGAGGATTGGTTCCGCCTCGGGCAGGACTGGCCGTTGCGCGGGGGCATCGCGGTAGATCACCAGGGTGCCCGCCGCCAGATCGCCCAGGCGTTTGAACCGGGGATGCTGCAGGCAGGTGAACGCCCCCAGGCAGTAGCCGACCGGCAGCATGTCGACGAAGCGCAGCAGGTTGCGTAACAGCGAAGCTGACCAGCCGACCGGCGTGCCGTCGTCGTGGACCACGCGCAGGCCCATCATCTGTTTGCCAGGCGTGCGGCCCTGATTCAGCACTTCGAACAGCACCATGTACCCCCAGTTGGCCAGGAACAGCGCCAGCATGAACAGGCCGGTGCCGAAATCCCCGAGGGCGCCAAGTACCAGGAACAGGGCTGTGAGCAACGCGCCGCGTATCAGCAGGTCGAATGAGAAAGCCAGCGACCGGGACAGCAGGCCGGCCGGGCGCAGGACCAGGTCGATGCCCTCCGGGGTTTCCATGCGGATGCGGGTGTCCAGCGGGGCAGGCTGCGCAGCGATCCTTGGCCAAGCTTGCGAGGAGGACATTGTGGGGAAGGGTACGCCTGGAAATAAAGTTTGATGCTAGCCAGCGCGGCAGTGCTAAGCAACCGGAGGTTTCATCGCAGAGCTGTGGGAAACGTCTCTAATTGTCAGACCCGGCCTCGGGCGGTCAGGCGATGAGGGTTCATCTGTTAAACTGCGCCGATCATCTGTTCAGGATCCACCCGTGACTTCCAGCATCTTCTGGTACGACTACGAAACCACAGGGATCAATCCGCGCAATGACCGGCCGCTGCAGGTGGCAGGCATTCGCACCGACGATCAGCTCAACGAGATCGGCGAGCCGGTCAATCTCTATTGCCAGCCCAGCGATGACATCCTGCCGCATCCTGCCGCGTGCCTGGTGACCGGCATCACCCCGGACAGGCTGGCCGAGAAAGGGTTGTGCGAAGCTGATTTCATGACCCGCGTGCACGCCGAACTGTCCTTGCCGGGCACCTGTGGCGCGGGCTACAACACCCTGCGTTTCGATGACGAGATGACGCGCTACAGCCTGTACCGCAACTTCTTCGATCCATACGGGCGTGAGTGGCAGGGCGGCAACAGCCGCTGGGATCTGATCGATGTGGTGCGTACGGCCTATGCCCTGCGCCCGGAAGGTATCGTCTGGCCACAGGAAGAGGGCCGCGTCACGCTCAAGCTTGAACGGCTGACTGCCGCCAATGGCATCGATCACGGACAGGCCCATGACGCACTCTCGGACGTGCGGGCAACTATTTCGCTCGCGCGTCTGATTCGTGACAAACAACCCAAGCTCTACGACTATCTTTTCCAGTTGCGCAGCAAGCACAAGGTCCAGGACCAGATACGCCTGCTGCAACCGCTGGTGCATATATCGGGGCGGTTTTCCGCAGCGCGAAGTTATTTGAGCATTGTTGTCCCGCTGGCCTGGCACCCGACCAATCGCAACGCACTGATTGTCTGCGATCTGTTCCACGACCCTCGCCCGTTGTTGGAGCAAGACGGCGAAACCTTGCGCCAGCGCTTATATACCCGGCGCGAGGACCTGGGCGAAGGCGAATTGCCGGTTCCCCTCAAGTTACTGCATATAAACAAATGCCCGGTAGTCGCACCTTTTAGCGTGCTGCGCGAGGAAGATCGTCTGCGCTTAGAGTTGGATCTGGATGTCTACAGGCAGCGTACCATCGCGCTCCGGGAAGGTCAGGAAATCTGGCAGGACAAGTTGAAAACGGTTTATGCCAGCGAGGAATTCGCTGTCAGCCAGGATCCCGAACAGCAGTTGTATGATGGTTTTATCAACGACCGCGATCGCCGGCTTTGTGAACAGGTTCGTATTGCCGAGCCGCAACAACTGGGCAAAGAGGCGTGGCCATTCGATGATCCACGACTTCCCGAATTACTGTTCCGCTACAGGGCACGCAATTTCTCGGAAACCCTGACTGTCGAGGAGCATCAGCGCTGGCTGAGCTTTTGCCAGTTGCGCCTGAGTGATCCGCAGGCCGGGGCGCCGAACACGCTCAAAGCCTTTACCCGCGCCCTGATCGAACAGTCGCTCAAGGCCACGCCAGAGCAGCTCAAGGTGCTGAGCCAGTGGCAGGACTACGCATTGCAACTTCAGCAACGCGTGGGGTTGTGACCGTTATTGAATCCGCAAGCCGACCCATAAAAAACGCCAGCATCGGCTGGCGTTTTTTCATGTCGCACATCACTGTACAACGGCTGGCGTACTACCCGGGGGATTAGCCCAGCAGGGTTGCCCAGCTTTCAACTTCGTCACCGCCCCACTTGGCTTTCCACTCTTTCAGAGTCTTGTGGTTGCCGCCTTTGGTTTCGATGATTTCGCCGTTGTGCGGGTTCTTGTATTGCTTGACCTTGCGTGCGCGCTTGGTGCCGGTAGTTTTGACGACTGCGCCGCGTGGTGCTTTCAGTTTGGATTCTGGATCCAGCAGCGCAATGATGTCGCGCAGGGATTTCTGGTATTCGCCCATCAGCGTGCGCAGTTTGCCTTCGAACTCAAGTTCTTTCTGCAGTTTGTCGTCTGCTTGCAGGTTTTGCAGGCGGGCTTGCAGTTCTTTGATGGCTTCTTCTGTTGCGCGGTATTCGTTGATCAGGGACATGAGGGCTACCTATGTTGTGATGGGCACGTCGTAATGACGCAATAATAGGCAGAGTATTAGGCCAAGTAAACATTTAAGATAAGTTTTATCTGACGCATTTTGAAATAGCTGTACAAAAAGGTCGTTCGAAGAAACAAGAGTTGTGCAGCCCGGTGCAAAACAGCGCCTCTGTTTAGTGCAGTTATCGCGGGCCGGCCTGGCAGGTGCGCGCGCCTCGAAAACACTGACCCATTACCGCCGATCGGATCCTGATTCGGGCCCTGCAAAATCATCCTCACCCAAATACTGCACAGTCGCCGGGTAATCGCTAGAATAGCCGCCTTTGCGAAGTTCTGGAGTTTCCCCTCATGCGCACTTTTCGTCTGGTGATTGCTTGCCCGGACCGCGTCGGCATCGTTGCCAAAGTCAGTAACTTTCTGGCGTCGTACAACGGCTGGATTACCGAAGCGAGCCATCACTCTGACAACCTCAGCGGCTGGTTTTTCATGCGTCATGAAATCCGTGCCGATACCCTGCCGTTCGATATCGAGGGATTCCGCGAGGCGTTCGCGCCTATCGCCGAAGAGTTTTCGATGGATTGGCGCATCACTGATTCGGATCAGAAAAAGCGCGTCGTGCTCATGGCCAGCCGTGAATCGCATTGCCTGGCGGACTTGTTGCACCGCTGGCACAGCGATGAACTGGACTGCGAAATCGCCTGCGTGATTTCCAACCACCAGGACCTGCGCAGCATGGTCGAGTGGCACAACATCCCTTACTACCATGTTCCGGTCGATCCGAAAGACAAGGAGCCGGCGTTCGCCGAAGTCTCGCGTCTGGTCAAGCAGCATGAAGCCGATGTCGTGGTACTGGCGCGCTACATGCAGATCCTGCCGCCGCAACTGTGCCGCGAATACGCGCATCAGGTGATCAACATCCACCACAGCTTCCTGCCGTCGTTCGTCGGTGCCAAGCCGTACCACCAGGCGTCGCTGCGCGGCGTGAAGCTGATCGGCGCGACCTGCCACTACGTCACCGAAGAGCTGGACGCAGGTCCCATCATCGAGCAGGACGTGGTGCGTGTCAGCCACCGCGACAGCATCGAGAACATGGTGCGTTTCGGTCGTGACGTCGAGAAGATGGTCCTGGCTCGCGGCCTGCGCGCGCACCTGGAAGACCGCGTGCTGGTGCATGACAACAAGACCGTAGTGTTTGACTAAACTTGTTGCACCCCCACTGTAGGAGCGCGCTTGCCCGCGACCGGCCGTGTCAGACACATCATAGGTGTCAGGATGGACGCGGTCGCGGGCAAGCGCGCTCCTACAGGCAGCACTCTGGAGTCTTTCACCATGACCAACCCCCTAGACAAAGCCACATCCAAGGCACCGCCCACCCTGGGCGAGGGTTGCCTGAGCCGCTATGACCCTGACGCCCTGTCGCCTGAGGATGGCACTGACTTTGAAGGTGCGGCGCAGTTGTGGAAGCAGTTGAAGCCTGACGCCAAGTCCGATGACGAGCCTTCAGGCAGTCTTGATCCGCAGTAGCTTCATCAATAGCGGCCTGCCCACCATCAGCAGGAACACTGGCCCGCCCGCCACCAGATAGAAGTAATAGGTGACGATGCGCCAGATCAGGATCGCAGCCGCCGCCGTCGATTTCCCGACCATGGGCGCCAGCAGCGCGGCCGAGGTCAGTTCTGCTGCACCTGCGCCGCCCGGCGACAGGCTGAATTGACCGGCACTGAGCGACAGCATCTGCACCAGAAACGTCCACGCCCAGTCGATATCCACGCCCAACCCCAGCAACGCCAGGTACATCACGCTGTAGCGCAGGCTCCAGTGGATGCACGTGAGGACGAACACCTTGAACAGGATCCGGTGGGGCATCTTCCAGGTTTCGGCCAGGGCGTCACGAAAATGCAGCAGCTTGCGCGCCCAGCGGATGCGGGTGCTGTTCTTGCGCTTGAGGGCCTTTAGCAGCTTTCCGTTGAACAGGATGATGCGTCGGTGATAACGGGCGAACCCTGCGCAGGCGCACAACCCCGCGCCGATCAGCAAGGCGCTGGCGATGAGCATCCATTCCAGGTTTTCACTGAGCTTGTGGAACACCGCGTAGATCAGGATGCCGATCAGGGCCAGCAGAAAGAACAGCAGGTCATTGAGCTGGTCGGTGGCAAAAGCCGCCGTGCTCTTGGCCGGGCCGATGCCACAACGTGACAGCAGCGCCACCAGCGTCAGTGGTGCACCGCTGCCTCCGGGCGTCGCGCAGTAGGCGAACTCGGTGGCCATGACCACTGCCAGGCTCTTGCGCATGCCGATGCCCTGGGCACTGTCTCCCAGCAGCAGACGCAGGCGCATGGTGTTCATGCACCAGCCCACCAGCACCATGGCGAACATCCCCAGCAACAGCAGCAGCGGAAAGTTGCGCAGCCGATGAAACATGTCGAGGCCGCCCATGAAGAAGGGGATCGACAGGGCCAGGACGAGAATGACAGCCAGCCATACGAGTCGCTTCACGCGGCGGGCCCGGAATCATGGCTCAAGGGGGCGGACCGGGCGGGCCGTTCTGGGGTATGCACGATGAGCACCTTTTCGTTTTGCGTCCTGTGTGGACCGTCCGCAGGGAGGGATGTTCGGCAAGCCTCGTTGGGTCGAGCGCCATTGTAGTGGTCATTTCGCGGGTTGAACTAGAGTGAAGAAACCGTCGCCGGCTGTCGAGGTGGGTCGCCGACGGCCATTTTTCGACAGACACGACCAGCGGGTGACCACATGCCGGATTCTCTACAGATACTCATCGGCGCCAGCCTCGACGGCCAGCCGGTCGGGCAGGCCATGCGCCTGGCCAACCGCCACGGACTGGTGGCGGGCGCGACCGGGACCGGAAAAACCGTGACCCTGCAGCGTCTGGCAGAAGTATTCAGCGATGCCGGTGTAGCGGTGTTCGCCGCCGACATCAAAGGCGATCTGTGCGGGCTGGGTGCAGCGGGCAATCCACAGGGCAAGATCGCCGAGCGGATCGCCGGGATGCCGTGGCTCAATCACAAGCCCCAGGCTTATCCGGTCACGCTGTGGGATGTGCATGGCCAGTCCGGTCATCCGTTGCGCACGACGCTGTCGGAAATGGGGCCATTGCTGCTGGGATCCCTGCTTGAACTGACCGACAGCCAGCAGTCTGCGCTGTATGCGGCGTTCAAGGTCGCTGACCGTGAAGGGCTGTTGTTGCTGGACATCAAGGACCTCAAGGCGCTGCTCAACTACCTGCGCGACAACCCGCAGGTACTGGGTGAAGACAGCGCCTTGATGACCACCGGCTCCAGCCAGGCGCTATTGCGCAGGCT
>Ga0207655_1004030_pt1 | contig 10596 bp, 7 predicted proteins | sample KBSM44metaG_FD_184398 | JGI IMG/M metagenome (GOLD analysis project Ga0207655, IMG submission 184398) | Miscanthus rhizosphere microbial communities from Kellogg Biological Station, Michigan, USA - KBS M4-4 metaG (SPAdes) (version 2) | ecosystem: Host-associated > Plants > Roots > Rhizosphere >... | reverse complement strand
AGGACATCCCCACAGGTCGCAGGGGCCTTGATCCCTGATAACACTCAACATTCTTGGCGGGATGACGTGGGGCGAGGATTGAAGATCGGATGATGAGGTAACCGAAATGGCATTGGTGGGTAGACGCGATGGCCGCAATTTCGGCTACGGCCGGCAATTGAGCTATGCAGGGCCGAAGGTGCTGAAGGACATGTTCGGCGGCGGCCACTACGGCACGGTCAAGGCACACAGTGATCGGTGGCAGGCATTTGTGCGCTGGTGTCGCTCCGAGAATGGGCCAGGGTTTAACGATGCGCGACAAATTGATCGGCAGATCTTGCTGGATTACGCCGGACATCTGCGTCAGCAAGTTGAACAAGGTGAGCTCTCCATCGCCACCGCACAAAACCGACTGTCCAGCATAAACCGGACCCTTGCAGCGCTTCGCGGTGATCACTCTGTGAGGGTCGTGAGTCCGAGCAAGGCGTTGGGAATGCGGCGCACCAGTGTTCGTCAATCGGTGCCGCAAGGCCAAGATCGCGAACACGTGAAGCGGATTATCGACGCGCTGTGCGAATACCAAATGCCGCGTGCAGCGGCCATCGCTCAATTGGCGCGAGCAACCGGCATGCGCTTGCGCGAGGCCATTTTAGCCGACTTACCGCGCTTACAATATGAGGCCAAAAAATTCAGCAAGATCAACATCCAGGAGGGCACCAAAGGTGGCCGCTCCGGCGCATCAGCACCTCGCTGGATTACCGTAGATGATGATATACGTGACGCACTGAGGTTTACCGAACAGATCTTACCCTACGGTAGTCGCAACCTACTTGCACCGAACGAAAGCTACCTCGATTTTCAACGGCAGATCGTCCGCCCTGCACGGGACATCCTCCATACGCACAACCTCCAAGGCTTCCACGAATTGCGTGCGGCCTATGCGTGCGAACGCTATGAGCAAATAACTCGACATCTTGCGCCCATCTACGGCGGCAACTGCTACCAGCTCGACCGACTCCTTGATCAGGAGGCCCGAGTGCAAGTCAGCTATGAGCTGGGGCACGGCCGTATCGACGTGGTGTCGGCTTACATTGGGGGTCGAGCATGAGCATGACATTCGATATGGAGCTGTTCCTGTCAGGCGTCCTGACCGGGTCGCATACCACACGCCAACGCCACCTGCGTCAAGCGAAGGCTATCCAAACAGCAATCGCTGAGCGCTGGCAACGCGACAATCCATGGACTTGGCAGAGAAAACACCTTGCGTGGTTTTTGAATCACCACCTAAACCAGCACACTGAATCGACGCGCTATTACTATTTGCTGACCATGCAATTACTCACTCATCGCTTAGGAAAATCCTGGCAGTTCAACCTCTAAACGAAGGTCAGAAAACGGCCAGACGCAGTCCTACAGATAAAAGTCGCTTCCCGTGGTACGGCATACGTCTGGCAGCCGTTGCTATCAGTAAATCATCCTTGAAGGTTTGAAGTGCGCCGTCACGTAAAATTCTAGTGGGCACCAGAAAGCCGACTACATTTATAAGGGCTAAACGTATTTCTATTTTTCCGTTCACAGGTGACAGAATTAAAGGAAGAAGGAATGTCCACAAAGACCGGCGAGGCGATAAATGGGGTTTATAATGAAGCAAATAACTTCCTGATAATAGGTCTTACAGGGCGTACCGGTTCAGGTTGCTCCACCGCTGCAAGTAAGCTGGGTGGTGCAAGCTTCGAATTCCCTGCAGAAGGCTATGAGGGCCTCACAGAAAATGAATTAAAAAAGCACAGGATAATTCATAAGTACTTAAAGGGTAACGAATGGACCCCTTTTTATAAGATCGAGGTGCGATCATTAATTACATATCATCTATTGCTGCTAGAAAGAGAGCCCTTTGTATCATACCTAACAGGCATCCCCGGCGCAGGGATTCGGCAAGAATCCGCAGAAAAAATTTACGATGATTTAAATGGGGTGCGAGAGGAGATACTTCGGCTTCACTCATTTAACGGAAAGGTTGATCCTAGCGAGATTGAATCATGGATAGAGTTATATTTTTCAACCTTGCCGCTTATTACTGAAACTTTAAAAGAAAACTTGGGAGGAGCTACTTTTACCAAGCTCTACCAAGAGTCAGGAGACAATATTAGGTCTTCAGGCTTTGCAAATAACAATATTTTTGACGCTGATAAACTATTTAACTTCCCCAAGCATCTAAATTTTTTAATTAAGCTCATTCGTAGATCTACAACGGCAAAAAGAATGCCGTGCAGGATTGTTATAGATGCTATTAGAAACCCGTATGAGGCATTTTTTTTAAAAAGAAGATATGCAAATTTCTACCTCATATCGGTAAACACTCCCAACTCAAAAAGAATGAGTAGCCTGCATGAGTATAGAAAGCTTTCAATAAAAGAAATATCAGATCTAGACAACAAAGAATATCCAGGAAAAATTTCCGGAGCAAATAAATTTATCGCACAAAACATTCAGGCCTGCATCGAGATTGCTGATATTCACATTCACAATTCAAAAACTAGTGAGTTCCATCAGAATGATCTGGTGAGCCAATTAGCATGGTATCTAGCACTTATGATGCATCCCGGCTTAGTTATGCCAACATCAGTCGAAAATTGTATGCAAATAGCATATACAGTTAAACAAAGTTCAGGCTGTATATCGCGACAGGTAGGAGCTGTAATAACCGATGTTGGTTACAGTGTGAAAAGTGCCGGTTGGAACAGCACTCCTCAAGGACAAACTCCATGTTTGTTAAGGAGCGCCGAAGACTTGCTAGGCGGAATTAATGGCGCTGACTATAGTGAATATGAAAAAAATGATAATGTGTTTCGCAAAGCACTAAGTGACAAATATTTCGACTTGATAAAATCTGGCGCCACTCAAAAGCGAAACATCCCATTTTGTTTCAAATCCATACAAAATGAAATTGAGGGTGAAAAAAATCAAGTTCATACAAGGTCGCTGCACGCAGAAGAAAATGCTTTTTTGCAAATTGCTAAATATGGTGGGCAAAAACTTATTGGCGGTGTTTTGTTTACTACCGCTAGCCCCTGCGAGCTTTGTGCGAAAAAAGCTTATCAGCTGGGCGTTACGAAAATTATATATATCGATCCCTATCCGGGAATTGCTACTGATCACATTCTTTCTGTTGGTGCAAAAAAGCCAGCACTCGAATTATTTCGAGGGGCAGTAGGCCGTGCTTTTTATCAACTTTACCAGCCTTTGATGCCTTACAAAGACGAGTTGGAATTGCTATATGCTATTCCTTCTTATCATAATCCGGAGAGTCCATCGAAAAGCTTTCTAATCAACGAGAATAAAAGACTGCTCGCTCAAGTCGAGGCTTTGAGAGAGGAGTTGCAAAAATCAAAAGTAAATTAGATTCTATGCGCTAGGCCTGCCTATTGAATAGGTTGATTATCTACACACGGCCAAATTCTACCTATCGGCAGGGCTGAAATGGGCCAATTGCTGCCGGTTATGAATGGCAGTTAATGGCCTGCCGATCACGAGGGGCTGCAATCGACCCAATGCAGCCGGTCAGAACTGGCAGAGATCGGCCAACAGCGGAAGGTCATCTCGTTAGCAGATCGCCTGAACTCAGGCACGGCAATCAGCGGAGAACCTCCTCTCCACATTGAGTGGTTTCTCGGCCCTTCGTTGACTTTGCTGCTCTGTTATTGGGTTCATTTGAGGTTTTTTGCTTAGTGCAGGCGCACCTATCCGGTGACTGGTGGCCCTTGAGATGTAAATTTGGCCAGCCGTCGCAGGTTCTGCACCGCGGCGGCCAGCGTGAACTCATCGGTCGCGCCACTCATGCCACGTAGCCCAGCCGAACTGTTCAAGTACGATTTCGCTCATACCGGAAACTTTCGTTGCCAAGCCCCATTTGCCCCACTCGAAGTGTCTTGCGCTGAGCAGTTGAATTTGGCGTGCACCTTTTCGCCGTTTCAGAGCCCAGGATTTGCTTCCAACGCAATGTTGGACTTCCCGATCTTAAACTGGGCGTACTGCTCCTCCGTGCCGAAGAACACTTCGCCAGTTGTATTTTTGCCAACACCCTTTACGTTAAGATTTCCTGAGTATTGCCAAATTGTCCAAGGATTTCCGCCGGCATACTTCAGACCTGTTTTATCGCTTTGTGACCAATAGTCTAACCAGACCATGTATTTCTTAAATCGATCATCCAGAAATATCTTAAGATCGTTATGGTTACCCCATAGAACAGGAATTTTTCCATAGCTCTCATGAACAAGTTCGGCAAGTTTAGCAATATTTATCCGGATTTTGTCAATGTCGTCCGCAATGAAGCACCTTAGTTGAGTCTTACTCTCCATGAATGGATAAACAAGAAGAATCGCGATTGGAAGCGATTTATCCTTAATAGGTACTACTGCTTTTAATGCTTCAATCTGCTGCCTTACAGGCTTGCAGAAGTCATATACAAAATAGGCACCTCGATCGATATTGTTTTTTGACGTTGCTGCCCAGTTCTCTTTAAATGACGAATCATTACCACGCCAACTAATAGCTCTAGAGTAGACAAATCGAACTCTATTTCTCCTGAGAAAAGTCCCCCAATCGATGTCGCCGTCGGCTGCGGACAAGTCGTAGCCATGGATAGGATATATCGCTGCGGGCTTAAAAACGGCAACCCCCGGATCCCCTGGCACACTACTAGCTGGACCAACAGGGATTTCGGTACTATGCATTGCACGAGGCGGAGATGTAGGTGGAGCTTCAATCACTTTTGTATTCCCGACTCCAATCCCTAACTGAGGTGTCGACGTTGCATTCCCAACAGCTGATGCTCCAGCCAGTGCAACTTCTTCTCCAATTTTTGCGACTGATGATGACGCTTCTGTTAAACCTGGAATAGGCATTGCACCAAAATATGGAAAATACACTTTCTTCGCGTAGGATTGTTCTCCACCAAAAATACTGGGAGAGGAGATCCCTACATATTGTTTATAGGGCTCGATGTTTGCAATTTCTCCATCCCTAGATGAGGCGGAAACATCAGAAGTCTCTCGGTCCGATAGAAAAAAAAACCCTCCTCTTGCATTTCCATCCTGTGTAGGGCCTATCCAAGGCAGCCTCAGTTGCAAAATTTCTCCGTTCCGACGAAGACTTTTGTTGACCTTGTAAAACTCGTTCCCTATGTAATCTGAGAGTACAGCAGTCCGCACGATCCCAATTTTCAGACTTGCTTTCGTATTTCCTTGAAGTTCCCATTCTTGAGAAAGGAGATCGTCAGCCTCTCCTCGAGTGACTCCGTAGATAAATCGATCAAAAAAAACACTCCCTTGCTTCTCATCCAGAGAGTAAACCTCATTCGCTTTATCACCAGCCGTAATTGCATATGCTCCGGGTAAAATGTATTCATTTGCGGAGCCTCCACCTGCAGAGTATGAAAATATTCCCCCGCTGAAGCATGCATTTACCATGGTCAGAACATGGAAGTATTCACCTGAAAGGCTTTCCAAATAGTCGCCTAGCTGCTTCATCTTGTAAACGCCATCGGATTTGTCAGGGTCTTTGGCTGCGCTCAGCACGAATGCTGCGGGACGACCTTGCGCCGATGGCCGGCCGTGTCCGGAGTAGGCGATGAAGAGCCTGGCTTTACCCTTGAACATCATGCCTCGTGCAGGCAGGTATGTTTCAAGGAAATAGTTTATTGTATCCTGTGTTACCTCTTCATCAGCAAGATGAATTACCTCATCGAATTTCTGAGTCCTAATAAGGAATCTGACCAATCGATCACCGTCAACAGCTGCGGCGGGTATATCTGCATTTTTTATTAATGGGTATTTTGATACGGAAATAACAAAGCCTATTGAGCGTGTCTCTGAAGACATTTTGATACCGAGTATGTCTCCCAACCTTACATCCAGGGTCTTATTTCGATCAGTTTCGTAGTAAGCAAAATACTTGCAGTACTTCTCTTCAACCATAGCGCCATTCGGACAGATGCCCTGGGCTGCAGCACACTTTGCTAGTATGCAGGCAATAAACAGGGCAATTGCAGTGACCGACTTCAAAGTAAGATTCGAATAAATCTTCATGAATCAGAACCTCTGCACGCCCATGCTCGAGTAAAAACTATCCCTTTCCCCTTTGTAAATACTGGCATCTAAATTTTTGTCGTAGCCAATATTGAGCCTGGCAGACTCTGTAAATTGCCAAATCAGCCATGGCTTGGAGTTGATGGTTTTTGGAGTTTCATCGGCCTGCGAAGACTTTGAATAGTCAGCGATCCACAATTTATTTCCACTGAATTCAGACATTCTAGCTTCAGAGCCAACTCTTTCAAGCCACCACGATTTTGCCGTATAAATTATTGGTTTGATACCAAGGTCCTTCTCGATCTGATCTGAGAATGCCTTAACCATAGATATGATTTCATCGGGCTTTCTATTCTTCCAGCGATCTGGGGCTTTTTCATCAGCCTTGTCCCACTCTACATCAACTGATGGAGGCATATCTGTCGGCTTCAGGCCTCCGTTTGCTTTAATAACTTTTACCAAGGATTTCGCTTGAGCTTTACCAAACTCCCTTGGGTCATCTGATGTGTTTCCACTAGACAGGAAGTGGTAAGCGCCACGATGGAGCTTCACTCCTTTTTCTATAGCACCCGCTCGCTTCCAGAACACACCAAACATAGGGTCAACTCGAGTGACGCCCTGAGTTGATTTTATATAGATGAATTCTGCCTGAAATGCATTCAATTGCTCAATTGGAAAATCCGTATCATTGTGGTGACTAATATCAACACCAAATATGGAATTTAGGCGATCATTCCCAGTCGCCCTTTCCTTTTGTGCGTCCCCTGGGAATGTAAATCGGTTTTCTAAGACAAACGATTTATGCGCCTTCTTGGACGCCGAATCGCTGTTAATTACCTCTTCAAATAGTTCCTGCCTTGAAAGATCATCTTTTAATTCCTGCATACCGAGACTTTGTGCACTCGGGATATCTTTATTTTCAGCGCTTACCTGAAAGCTAAAAATAGAGAAAACTAAAGTTAAAATAACTGCAGTGATTTTAATCGCCCTATCCATATACTCGCCTCATCATGATGATCTGCAAAATTTATGATACACAGCAGCGCTAAAGCAGAATAGGAATCGAACATCCCATCTAAAGTGTAGTAAAGCACAGAAAATGGAGGGCGACAGGAATCAGCCAAGGGCGGGGTTTATAGGGATTGGGTGGCACATCAGTCAGTCCTACATTGATGATTGCCAAGGCCAGTAAAATCAAGTCGCCAAGACATGCCCGCACAAAAAAGCGATTCAAGGGCGCGTACCTGAGATACGAGTTTTCCTTATGCTCTCGATAAAGCACTTCGTGATGCTCATTGAAAACTACTAACAGTCAAATCCGATCCCCAGCCACTTCATTTAAAGGTTCATTGCAACTACTCGCAGCTGAAAAGTCGACATTTCCTGCCATTGGCAACCCTTTTACTACTGACCATAGAACTATCCTAGCATCGGTACCATTCAATCCCAGACCGCCAACCTCATTGAGAATCCTTCGACAAAAGGCGTCTGCAGCGGCGCTCTTAGCTGAGGGGTTCACAAAGCTCAGTTGTGCCGACGTGTACCAATCCTGCTGGGAAATAAATGCTTTGATACTTCCGAGCCCTTGAGGATCACTGGTGAGTTTGTAGTTAAGCACCTGGCTGACATCAATTTCTTTATGAATATTCTTCAACGCGGCTTGCCTACTTGTTGCACATCGAGGAAAGTTCGACGTACTGCATACTCGCCAATCTGAAAATATCGAAGGTCTCGGATGATCGAACGTGATAATCCAGCTTCCGACGGGCGAGGATTTCGAATTCCAGTCAGTTGTATCATCTGGGATGCTGAAGCTCACTTTCACACCTTGAGGGGCGTTATTACTCGTCACCCTCCAGAATCGAAGATCCCTATCAGTCCAGTGTTCTTCAGTGACCCCGCTAGAAAAAAGCCGAGAAATGGCGTCATCTATTGCTCTTGCCTTGTCCTTGGTTGCCTGCTCGGAGAGCCGAGTTATCACGGAAGCTGGTCCTGCTGAGGCGCGTGCCACTCCGAGTGCGACCTGGACAGCCGCTGCAGCGCCTCTAGATGTGTAGGACTGTGTACCATTGACAGTGAGTTTGACGATGGGAACCGAAGCGCTTCCATCAGCCTTTACCAGAAATAACGGAAAGTTTGCCTTGGAGTGGTGGATAACCCTATTCCACTGTTCACCATTCGAGTCACTTACGTGACCTACAGTGGCGAGTGGAATGGTTGATTCAAATCCACCCACTGTTACGTTTGCCGTCAGGTTTATCGAAAAGTCGCGTCCAACCAGAAAACGCGACAACCATCCTCTTTTCTCGTACCCCATTACCGGAAGTGAGTCCCCTGCGTCTCCTTCACCGTGCCGATATGCCGGTATATCGCTAAGGATCAGTAATCTAGTGTAGGAGTCGGAAAAGTTCTCTCCCGCCGCCCCCTCATACCCCCAGTCGTCGTCAAACCCACTTAGTGGTGTAAGGTTCAGTGGTTTTTCCTTTACCGTAGATGCAGGTGCGGGTGCAGTTGGCACCGCTGCGGCATCGACAACTTGAGCGACTGCTGAATACTCAGCGCCTTGATAACTGGCTTGCTGGGAAGTACTCGAGCAGCCAGTCAATAAAATCAGAAGCGTAAGAGAAAGGACGGTCCCAAGAGCCCTTGTCTTCGAGATATATTCGTCACGTAAGTAGAGTTCATGTCGGCTAATCCAAGTGTGCCCCATCTCCATTGCAGCTTCTCCGAAATGAATGTTCCTTGAGTCTTGTGGTGATTACGATTTCTTAATCCTTGCGCTTGAGTACTACATCCACTGCCCAGACGATAGTACGGAGCCATCATGCCCGCAAGTCGCCTTGGATAGGGTGCATTGGCTAGAGGTCAATCAGAGTTGAGATGACGAATGACTGCTTTTGGCCGATTCTGTTGAAAAAGGCGACCATGGTTTCCACGGTAGAAAAGTACGCGCTTGAGATTGAAATCTTTACATTGAGCAGAGGATTCCGGGCTCAGATTTCGCGTACTGGCGCGCAGAAAAGGCGTTTTCAGCGGTCAGTATGCGGGCAGTCTGGAAGAACCGACTTTTTCAACAGAATCGGCCGTCTGCTGCCTGTCGCCACGGCAGCTTTTGGCGGATTCCTACCTATTCTCGACGGAGGGGATGATCAACAACGTTCGAATTCGGGAGGTTTACCATTCCGTATGCGGCTCTGAATTACTTGCAGACCGACAACGTGCTGACAGCTAAAAAATCCCGAGTTCGATTCCACCGAACGCCATAACTAGCTGATTTGTTTATAGTTACTAGTTGGGGGACACCGAATTTTCCAGCGAACTCCAGATGCCCGAAAAACCTACTCTCGCCGAAACATACCGTTCGTCTGGTGCCGGCACCATACAAAACAAAGGCTCGCAGCAATGCGGGCCTTTTGTTTATCTGCAATACGTAACACCGCACGTAACAAGAGACTTGTCGAGGCGGTGCGCCAGGGATGGACGAGAGGAATTGCTATGAAATGGCGAGTTTTAGACTGGAAGTTTTTCCTCACTCTCACCGTGGCGATTCTGGGTATTGTCGTGCCATTGATTTGGCAGTCCGATCTGTCCTCTAAGAGTATGGAGCTTCGACTTAGCTCAAGTACTTCACTTGAACCAGCGTCGAAAATCTTGGACTTGCAGGTCGTTTTGGACGGGAAGAAGCTGGAAACCCCTTACTCATCGTCTCTAGAGCTGGTTAATACGGGGTCTAAAACTGTGTTGAGCTCCGATTTCGACAAGCCTATTGAAATCCTCATCGCTGATGGCGCAAAGCTCGTCACCGCGAGAATCACAGACACCACTCCGAACGACATCCCCGCAGAGATATCTCTATCAGGGAATGCCATACGGATTGCACCGCACCTTTCTAATCCCAAGGACTCTATCTCCCTTAGCATTATCACCTCAGGTGAGAAGCCCGTTTACAGCGTTCGGGGGCGGATAGCGGGAATCCAACATATTCCTTATACAGATCTGACTCTCCCCAAACCGATCTACGTTCGATACCTGAAGCCAGTCATAAGCGGAGTGGTCGGGTGGGGACTTTTGTGCATGGTCGTACTGTTTTCCTTCGTCCATTTCAATCGGCCAGCGTTCGGAGTACCCAAAGTGGTATCCCTTTTCATAGGCCTAGTTTCGTATTTTGGCTCAGTCCAACTGGCCGGCAGCGCTATAGGCGGGTTGGACTTGGGGAATCGATGGGGAATTGCTATTGCAATCGTGGTTATTTCAACCGTAACGGGGATAGCAGCCTGCCTGTTTTTAATTCGGCGCTGGAGTCGCCAAGCTCGCAGAATCCCCTGACAGCTAGCCCAAAGTTGGCAGGCTCAAACCGACCAGTAAAAAAGGGGACGGATCTATTATTCCGTCTGGTTCCGGCACCATACAAAACAAAGCCCTCGTAGAAATACGAGGGCTTTGTTGTTCCCGGGGTTTGAGTTTCTATGCGACCAGAGTTTCGATCAGTCGAACTCGGTCGATTCCGAAAGGTGCTCCCAAGCGTCGATTT
>Ga0207655_1004029_pt1 | contig 10597 bp, 8 predicted proteins | sample KBSM44metaG_FD_184398 | JGI IMG/M metagenome (GOLD analysis project Ga0207655, IMG submission 184398) | Miscanthus rhizosphere microbial communities from Kellogg Biological Station, Michigan, USA - KBS M4-4 metaG (SPAdes) (version 2) | ecosystem: Host-associated > Plants > Roots > Rhizosphere >... | reverse complement strand
GATTTGATGCTTTCTGACACATTCCCAGGTCAACCATACCAAATTGGATCACAAGTAACGGTAGCTATCGCCATAGACAGTATAGAAAAATCAAAAGAAGTGTTCGAAAAACTAAAAGAAGGTGGGCAAGTAGGAATGCCACTTCAAGAAACTTTTTGGAGCCCATCATATGGACAAGTAACAGATAAATTCGGTATTACTTGGCAAATTTCCACACAAGCTGCTGATAATGAGTAATTAATAAAAAACTGGTATTTTTATTATTTCTATAGTTCTTCTCCTTCAAGCTTTTCTTGGTTGAGTTCCGGAATGTGTTTTATGTTAACCAAGGATATGCATCACATATATCAAAAAAAGAAAAACCCACCTGATTTGTCAGAGGTGGGCTTTTCTTTTTGCTAAATATTAAGGGTGTAATTGCTTGTTACTTACATATCATTTAATATTTTTGTAGATATTTATTATAACCTATCAAATCATTTTGAGAAAGCAAAAAAATGAAAACGGTTACTTTATATTGAAACTAAAAGGTTTCTTTTCTATTTCATACCGATAAAATCCATTATGAGAACTGAACATGTATAAAATATAAGGACACAGACAGTAAGATAATACAGAATAGAACACATGTATAAAGTCAGGGAGTGTTCTGTTGTTTCCATTAACATTAATGAGTATTCTTTTAAAAAATTATAGAAAAAAAACGCCCCTCATTTGGGGCGTACTCTATTATCATTATAAAACATAACCTAAAAACAGTCTACAATTTCATTTTTTTTTAGGTTATAGTTTGATTACTGAATTCAGTAAGACCCATGGGTACATTTAAAATTGAAAGGAAAATTTCTATGATACACAAACATGTTCCTGTTTTAATAGTAGGTGGAGGTCTTAGTGGACTTACCTCTGCTCTCTTTTTGGCACGTCATAACGTTGATTATTTACTGATTGAAAAACACACTGGTACAGCTATCCATCCAAAAGCTGGAGGGATTACATTTCGTACGATGGAAATATTTCGACAACTTGGATTGGAGGCAGCTATCCGGACTGCTAGCGAACCATTAGATAATATTCGTGGAAGGATTGCTGTAGAGACAATCAAAAGCATAGACCCTGAGAAAGTAGAAACGGCGGAGAACTCCCAAAAAGCTCTTGAGAAAGAGAGAATAGAAAATTTTGAAAAGGTGAGCCCTTCAAAGCCAGCATCTTGTTATCAAATGGAACTAGAACCTATCCTTCTTCAAACTGCTAAAGAAGGAAAAGGGCATATACGCTATAATACTGAACTTATAGAGTATCAACAAGACGATTTAGGAGTAACAGCCACTATAATAAATCGAGAGACAGGAACGAAAGAAAGGATTCGAAGTGATTATTTAGTTGCAGCAGATGGCGCTAAAGGCACAATTCGTCAATATACAAAAATTCCAACTACAGGAAGAGGAGTCATTGGCGGACATTATATTAACATCTATTTTCAGGCTGATCTAAGTCGCTTTCTAAAACCTAGCCAGTTTGGCTGGATTCAAATCCTAAACCCAAAAGTATTTGGCCCTCTCATCACCGTTAACAATCGTGATGAATGGATTTACCACGTGGCCTATAATCCCTCAAATGGAGAAAGTCCAGAAGATTTTTCTGAAGAGCGATGCTGTGAGATTTTAAAAAAAGCTATAGGAGTTTCAAATCTTGATATTGTCATCTTCAGTATTTTACCGTGGGCAGCTGCAGAAAAGACAGCCACTCGTTTTCAAGATAATCGAGTATTTCTAATTGGAGATGCAGCTCATCTTATGCCACCTACCGGAGGATTTGGTTCGAATACAGGTATTCAAGATGCTCATAATTTAGCTTGGAAGCTGGCTGCAGTGATACACAAACAAGCTCATCCACGATTGCTCCAAACTTATCATGATGAGAGACACTATGCTGTAGAATTAACAACGAAATATGCCAGTGATTTGTTATTTAGTGTTATGGAGAAAGGTGTAAGCACCCTCAATAGTATGGACCATACTGCAGTTACTGTAGGGTATAAATATAACTCAACAGCAATTATTAAGGAAAACTCCGATACACCACATAGAATGGATCAATTAGAACTAAACGGAAGACCAGGTACTCGTGCTCCACATATGTGGTTGAAGTACCAAGGTAAGCGTATATCTACCTTAGATCTAATAGGTGAAAATTTCATCTTATTTACGGGGAAAGATAATAGCCTTTGGCGCACTGCTGCCCGGAATGTATCTTCTCAATTAGGTGTTTCCATTAATGTTTATAGTATCGGTTTACAAGGAGATTGTGTTGAGTGTGAGGATAGATGGGAAGCAGTGTACGATGTTACCTCTCAAGGAGCTGTATTGATAAGACCAGACGGTTTTGTAGCATGGCGTACAAAAGAGGGGGAATCAAACCCTCATCTAATTCTTAAGCAGGTCATGACTAGCATACTATGGGAAATAAACTGACACGCATGCCTCTGACTTAAAATTAGTTAAAAATTAAATAATATAACACCTTAAAAGGCATACGTGTTAAAACGCATGCCTTTTGAGTGAGCTTTCATAAAAATTACAAAATATCAATATCAGATATTGCAGACAGATAACATGTTCTACTTCTTACCTTTCAAACAATTATTATATTAAATATTAATTAACATTAAATCTAAAAGTGTTTAAGTTTATTATGCTTCTAATAAAATATATTCAATTAAAAATAAAACTATTTATATAGATAAGTATATTTATATAGATAAGTAAATGTATAAACTACATTATTAAAATAATAGTTTTATTATTTACACTTAGTGACGACAAATATAGTCTTTTTCTCCAATGTAGCAATATAAAAAATCTTTTTAAGAAAGTATTTTAAACATCACTTAAGGATAGCAGATATTTATGTGCAAATTAATAATTTGTGAAAAAATGTTATTATAATCAGAATAAATTTTTTATTCAAAAAACTTGTTGACAAATCAAGTGGATAAATATAATATTGCATGTAATCAAATAATAATAAGCAAAGATTGGAAATAGTAGAAGGATATATAAACTTGTCAGAGAGCCGGTGGTTGGTGAGAATCGGTAGTTATTACCTTTGAACTCATCCAAGAGCTACTCCCTGAACATTATAAGTAGGGGATGTCGGTTTTCTACCGTTATGAAGATAGGTGGTGATAGCTGCCGAAAATGAGTGGGTTAATTATGTAATGATTAATCAATTAGAGTGGTACCGCGAGCAACGCCTCGTCTCTATATTTTTATAGAGGCGGGGCTTTTTTTATACATTAATATGACAAAGGAGTGTTTCTGAAATGACGAGAAAAATTTGGATGTTTGATACGACTTTAAGAGATGGCGAGCAGGTTCCAGGGGCTAAGCTGAATCTGTATGAAAAACTAGAAGTAGCGCAGCAACTAAAGAAGATGAAAGTTGATATTATCGAAGCTGGTTTTCCTTCGTCTTCAGCTGGTGATTTTAATGCTGTGAAAGAAATTGCTATGAAAATAGGGAATACAGACGAAACGATCATTACAGCGTTAGCAAGAGCAGTAAAGGCTGATATTGATGCTGTTTATAATAGTGTGAAATATGCTAAAAAACCGTTAATCCATATAGTTTTAGGCGCTTCAGACATTCATGTGGAAAAGAAGTTTGGGAAATCGAAAAGTCAAATTTTAGATCTCGGCGTTGATGCAGTAAAATATGCAAAAACATTTTTACCAGATGTACAATATTCAACGGAGGATGCGTCTCGCTCCGATTTTGAATATTTATGGGCAACGATTGAAGCCGTTGTAAAGGCAGGGGCTACCATTATTAATGTACCCGATACAGTTGGCTATGCCGAGCCGGAAGAGTTTGGTGAACTAATCTTTAAAATAAATGATCGCTTGAAAAATTTGAATGATAAAGTGCTTTTAAGTGTCCATTGTCATAATGATCTTGGTATGGCAACAGCGAATACGTTAGCTGCAATAAAAAATGGAGCAGATAAGGTTGAATGTACGATAAATGGCATTGGTGAACGTGCAGGTAATGCTGCACTAGAAGAGGTTGTTATGGCAATTAATACGCGTTCATCAGTTTATAACGCGTACACAAATATTAATACAAAAGAAATCATGAATACATCTAGGTTGGTAAGTAGTTTAATGGGACTTGAAGTACAAGTCAATAAAGCCATTACAGGAGATAATGCTTTTGCCCATTCTTCAGGTATACATCAAGATGGTTTATTAAAAGCAAGGGATGCTTACGAAATCATTAGCCCATTTGAAGTTGGTCTAGATGATATGGAACTTGTTTTAACCGCCCGTTCTGGACGTCATGCGGTGAAAAACGCGCTTGAGTCATTAGGTTTTAATGAGATGACTAATATACAATTTGAAGGGGTATTTGAAGATTTTCTTGAATTGGCAGATGCAAAAAAGGAAGTATATAATCATGATTTATATGTCATCGTTGAGAACTATTATGCAAAAAATGATATTCATAATCAGGATATGACGCATTATAGCGATCACTTTTATGAACTAATGGACTTGCAAGTGATTAGTAATACAAATTTCCCGTCTGCAAGTGTGAAGATTAAAAAGGGCGATCAAATATTGAAAAACAGTGCAGTCGGGTCTGGCCCGATTGATGCTTTGTATTCTGCTATTACAGAAATTAGTGATTTAGATATTAAATTGATTGAATATAATATTAGCAGTGTATCAAGAGGTAAGGAAGCATTAGGGAAAGTGAAGATTCAAGTGGAATACAGAGGAGAAAAGTATGTTGCCAAAGCAACAGATACGGATGTTATGAAAGCAAGTGCATTTGCTTATATCAATGCTGTAAATAGTATTGTAGTTGATAATTTACTTCCGATTGAATAGGTAAAAGGTAATATTTAACGGAACGTACTTAGTTTGTTAAGGTAATTACTTCGGTCGACCTACATCGTTAACACAAGGAGAAAACGGTACCTCGTTCTAATGGCACTGGAGAAGGAGGTACCATTTTAAAAAATCTATAACTGGAAACAAAGCTTGGGGATAGGTTACACTCAGTTGGACAAAATTTTCAAGGTCAAGTAGACTACAGATAATATGCTAAAGGAGCATATGTCCAAACGCTCGATGTTATTGAAAAACTCAAATTCTATATAACAAACAAAAGAGTAATCAGTGCTAAAATAGCCGGAAGTCCCTGTTTTATAATAATTGACTTGTTAGATGTAAAACCACCGTAAATAGCTGCTACCACCACACAAATGATGAAAAACAACTGAATCATATAACCAACTGAATTAAATCCGAGTATGAGTCCCCAAACGAGTCCTGCGGCTAAAAATCCATTATATAATCCTTGATTTGCAAACATAATAGCTACATTCCGATCTCCTTCCAAGTGCTTAGGCAACTGGAATGCTCGTTTTGCTACCTTCGAATGAATAAAAAACATTTCAAGAATCATAATGAATAAATGTTCTAATGCTACAATTCCAACTAAAATAGCTGAAAGTATCTCCATGCGCCATTCTCCTATTCTTTTTTCTGATTTTTCCCATCCATAACAACTCATGAATGAACTTAATGTATTTTTCTTAAGTAAAATCAATAACGCCTAAATTGGCTTATTTAGGTGCGTTTATTAGTTAAGTTTATAGAATAGATACCTTTCATCTTAAGTCCTTTTTAGATAATCTGCTTGTTCTTATTAGGTTAACTTATTGTTTAGTTAGAAATCCTCATTATTTTAAAAAAGTAACGAATCAATTGTCCCTTTTATTTTATATTCAAATGTTTACAAGTCAATACTGTTATCAATAAACCTTTTCATCAATAGTAAAGCCAATTTTGGTTTTACTATTGATGGGAAATAGAAAACTTTGCTGTTCACTCCCAGCAGCAATGTCCTCGAAACACTCTCGGTCATATAAGTGACAAGCATTCATGTATTGATGTGGAAATACAAGAGTTTTTCAAAACAAACAAAAGAAGTAAGGTCAAGACCGTCAGCTTCTTCTAGTGGCATTAAGATCAATCTAACATAAGGAAATTACACATGGAAAACAAGAAAAGCCCTTAATTAGTTAAGGACTGAAAGGGCTCTTCTTGGCTACGAATAAGTAATGGCTTTATAGATGGAACCATCTAGTCCATTTTATCATGTATTCACCGTAAAAAAGTAATTTTTATCCTTTAAATAGAAAATCTTTAAAATGAATAAGACTAGTTAGAATCAACATTTAGGCTATGACGGCTAAACAGAAGAGATATAAAAAAACAAAGGGAACTAGTCGTTTCCTTAACGATAAAAAAGCGCTTCGTATAATTACGTAAGCGCTTTTATTTTTATTCTACATCCGTTAGGGGCCGATATTGTTCAGAGGTAATTAAATCACCTTCCATAAGAACATAAGGGTGTGTTTCCATCAAAATAGTTTGGAGATACTCCGGCATCCTTTCTGCTTTGTATGCACAAATTAACGGAAAGGAGAGTTTATTTACTGCATCATCCACGATTCTTTCAAAATCTTCAATGAGATGTAAGGGATCTTCCATCGTACTCCATTCTACATGTGCCCATGATCTAAAAGAAAGTTTATTTTCTAGATAGAGCTGTACACTCTTCTCAAAGTAAGCAAGAATAGCAGGAGGATGATAACTACCACTTGAATAATAGAAATCAAAGTTGTTTATACGATGGATTTTTTTCATTTGATCTGTTGTTAAGAGTGCTTTTAAATGGTTATGAATAAAAGGATAAAAACGGTCATTTTCAATAAGAAGAATGCAATCTCCAGCAAGAATCCCCTCTTGAATATAACTTACAGCTTGTTGTATATACGTTTCTTGCTGGTCATAAGAATACAGTATATGAACACTCTTTTGTTCTGCAAACAACTGATTCATTTTACTTTTTAACATACAATCCCTTCTTTCTTCTCGCTTTCTCATTATACGTGAATTATGTATCTAGAATACAGTGGTATTTTATTGAATTTTCAAAAAAATAAAAGTGCAGAAAGTTCACTTTTTAAATACTTCTCTAAATTCCGTCTCTAAGGGAAACCTTGTTAAATTAAGGTTGTATAAAAAGCTGTACGTTCCGTAAATATAGAACTCAACAAACCCCACGTGGCACAAGTGGTTCTATTTATTCTGTGTACAGGAAGAGTGATTATGTTAACTAAGGATATATATCTTAAGCTTAAAACCACAAAAGATTCCTTACAATTCCTGTTATATCAAGTAAATAAATTATGTGGTTTAATAAATTAAAAAAACTTTTAAAAGAAGTACATTATGGGGGTTACAGCAAAGAATTTATTGTTATTTATTTTATGGGGAGGTTTAAGTGCCCTTATTTTTCAATTAGTCTCTCCTTCAAGCCTTTTAGTTCAATGTATACTTATATTTTTTATTGGATCTATTGGAGAATATTTAGGAAATTATCTAAGAAGCACACGTGAAAAATGGATAAGATAAAATACTCTTATTTAAAAAGGTTTGACTACTGATAATACCTGTTATGTAAATTAGATTTGTATATGATATACAATTTAAAAAGAAAAATTTGGATAAAGGTATTGTTAAAATTACTTTTATTATGTAAAATTTTCTTATAAAACAGACTATGTGTTACTGGCGTAAACATGGAGGACCATGAGGAAGCACATAGATAACGGCCGTACGCCTGGGCAAAGTATTTGAACACGAGTTCAAATACTTTTTTTATTTAGAAAGGAGCTTTTTAAGTGAAAGAAATTTGTTTACGATATGGGATGAATCCAAATCAAAGTAAAGCTAACGTTCAGAATGCTGAGAACACGCCTATTAAAATCTTAAATGGAGAGGCAAGTTATATTAACTTTCTAGATGCATTAAATGCTTTTCAACTGGTCCGGGAGCTTCGACAGGCGACTGGTCAACCTGCAGCTGCATCTTTTAAACATGTAAGTCCAGCAGGTGCAGCTGTATATTCTCCACTAAATGAAACACTTGCTGAATCTTATTTTATTGAAGGAGCAGACCTTTCTCCTTTAGCTATTGCTTATGCAAGAGCGCGTGGAACAGATAGGATGTCGTCGTTTGGAGATTGTGCTGCTTTTAGTGATGAAGTGGATATAACTGCAGCTAATCTCCTCAAAACAGAGGTTTCTGATATGATTGTTTCACCAAGTTACACTCAAGAAGCACTAGAAATTTTAAAGCAGAAAAAGAAAGGAAAATATTTAATCTTAGAGATTGATCCAAACTATGTGCCTGATCCGATTGAAAAAAGAACGGTATTTGGAATTACTTTAGAACAAGAAAGAAATGAGGTACAGATTGGGAAAGAAGTTTTTAATCATATTGTTACGACTCAATCTGTTATGCCTGATCATGCAAAGAGAGACCTTCTTGTTGCTCTTATTACATTAAAATATACACAATCAAACTCCATTTGTTTCGCATTAGATGGCCAAACAATTGGAATTGGTGCTGGACAGCAGTCTCGTATTCATTGTACGAGGTTGGCAGCTGAAAAAGCTGATAAATGGTGGTTAAGACAACATCCAAGAGCTCTTAACATGAAGTTCAGAGAAGGCATTTCTCGTGTAGAAGTGAATAATGCAATTGATGGATGGCTGAATGATGATATTACTGAGGTAGAAAATGAACAATGGAAACGGTGTTTTGAAGAGATCCCTGCTAGGCTAAGTAAGAGTGAAAAACAAGAATGGCTAAAAGGATTAGAAGGCGTTTCCTATGCATCCGATGCTTTTTTACCGTTCCGTGATAATATAGATCGTGCGGCCCAGAGTGGAGTTAAATATGTGGTTCAAACAGGAAATTCTTTGCGAGATGAACAGGTTACACAGGCGACAAATGAATATGGAATGATCATGGCACATTCAGGTATACGTGTATTCCATCATTGAGCTATGAGTTAAATATAATTAAACCAAAAGAGCCAAGACTTATAAAGGATTGGCTCTTTTATACTTTTTCCGATAAGTTACATTATGTGAACTGTATTGCTATAGGGTTACAACTTATTGAAATAAAGACATGTTTATTTAATACAGAATCTTTCTCATTTACCGTATTCTTTTCCATTCAAAATATAGGATTCTAGAATAACCCTATTTTTTTTAGCGTTTTTGTAATAGTAATATTTCTTTTTGTCTCCTTTAATTTTCACATAAACTAACCAATTTTTATCACCCTGTAGATTCCCCATAAAGGGACTTATTTTTTCAATATTATCTTCACTTATATGCTTCTCGTTTACCAGATAATTTTCTACCGCTGCTTTAGCAGAATGTTTTTTGTAATTTATATAACCAGAAAAACCAGCTATTCCAAGTGCTAAAAATAAGATTATAATTACTATCTTTTTCATTACATTGACTCCTCTTCATGATCAAAATAAATACTCCATTTTAGTGTAATTTTACACTGAAATGGAGTATTTGGATACCTTTAATCTAATAATTCAATTTCTTCGGGTAATCCGTTTTATGTTAACTAAATATAAATATTATACCCATGCTAAACACTAATAAAATTAAACTTTATTTTATTAGTGTTTTTAATTTTATTAAAAAATACTTTAACTTTATTTAAGCCAGTGATATATTTTAAATAAAGGAAGGGGTGGTTATATATGGATAAAAAGGATGTTCGGCGGAAAGAAGTTTGATAAGTTGCTTCATCCATCTTTATATGAACGAATCCTTGCCTTTCGAGCACGACGCCATGTCAGTACGGCATTAAATACAAGTGATCAAGGACCATTATTTCCAGCCAAAGACGGAGGATATTATCAATATAAGAACTTAAGTAATTATATTGTGCGTATTATAGAACGAACGGAGTTACCTTTTGTGAAAGAACGGACTGATAGGATTACGCCTCATTATTTTCGTCATTTTTATGCGATTTATAGTAGGCAGCAGGGAGCAGATATCTTCTTAATTCAAAAAGAGCTTGGCCATAGTGACCGGAAAACAACCGAGCGATATCTGGAAAAGGTTCTGCAGCGAGAACAAGAAATTGGACTGATGTGGAAGGAGCAAGATTTTTAACCAGTATTTTATATCAAATTGGAAATCCTTATTGTTGCTAGTTGATAATATATATCCAGAAAAGCTACTGAGCATTTTTCAGTAGCTTTTCTTGTCTTTTTAATATGTATCTTGTGCATATTTAGATCCACTTGTATATAAATTCCAATATTATACATAATAATAAAAAATTACTTTCTCAAAAGGGGCTTTCGATAGTGAATAAAGAACAAGTCATTGAAGTTTATCAAGATGTTCTAGAAAAGAGAAGAAAAAGATTCCCTAATTATTTCTTTGTAGGTAAGGAAGGAAAAAAATATATGCGCTATATGACATGCTATTTACTTGAACAACACTTATCAATCCCCATCGATAAAATCCCTTTTCAAGTAGGTGCCAATACATTATGGTCTCATCGTCTCAGACCTCCTGCTATGCTATATGGATGGAATTATTATGAAGTCATTGATAATGCCTATCCAGGAAAATTTAAACCTTGGCAATTCCAACAAACTCCTGATAAATATTGGGAGGGAGAAGA
>Ga0207655_1004023_pt1 | contig 10612 bp, 8 predicted proteins | sample KBSM44metaG_FD_184398 | JGI IMG/M metagenome (GOLD analysis project Ga0207655, IMG submission 184398) | Miscanthus rhizosphere microbial communities from Kellogg Biological Station, Michigan, USA - KBS M4-4 metaG (SPAdes) (version 2) | ecosystem: Host-associated > Plants > Roots > Rhizosphere >... | reverse complement strand
AAGCTGCGGCTGCGACCGTTTTACTGAAAATTAAGCAGCTTTATGATGAGGGCTGTCAAGCAGAAGAAATCAATGAAGCGCTGCAAAAAGAATTCTCTTTAACTACAAGCGAGGATCAAGCTGCCGTGTCTCTAGAAGAAGCCGAAGACAAAGAGAACACAGAGAACACAGCAGAAGCAGCTGACCAGCAGCCGACACCTCCCGAACAGCCGGTACAGCCTTCACCCCAACAAGAGCCTGATACAAAACAAATTCTTCAGGAAAAAGATAAGCAGCTTATTCAATCTTTGCGTAAAAGCTTGCGTGAACAGCAGGCCATTTCAGAATTAGTAGAAGCTTCAAAAGAAAGCAGCGTAGTAGGTAAAAAGAGATCGATTTTAAAAAGGTTATTTAAAAGAAAAAAGGACTGAGTTTGTAAACAAGTCTAGGCTACGAAACACCTTTATTTCTGCTCATGGAATTTATGTAAAACAAAGTTTCTAAACTGTTTAACAGCCGGTGATAGATATCTTCCTTCAATCCAAGCTAGTCCAATTACTCGGTGGCAATTGGCTTTAGCTAATGGGATTTTCACTATTTTACTTTGATCTATTCCGTGTAAATCTGGAAGGATAGAAATTCCTAAGCCGGCTCCTACAAGTCCCGCTACGGTATCAGCTTCCTCTCCTTCAAACATGATGTGAGGCTTTACCCCTGTCTCTTCAAATAACTGCTCAAACGTAAGACGAAGAGAAAAGCCTTCTTTTAAGTGAATAAATGATTCTTCAGCAATTTCTTCTAGTGGGATACTCTCACAGCGAGCGTACCGATGATTTTTTGGCACAATCACAAACAGCTCTTCACTCCAAAGGTGCTGCCACTTGATGATCGATTTCTCTTCCATAGGCGCAATCAAACAAAGATCTAGTTCGCCCAGCTGCAGCTGCTCAAGAAGAACGTGAGAAGGGCTTTGCCTCAACTGAAAATTCACCTTAGGATACAAACTGCGAAACGAAGCGATTAAATCTGGAATCAAATCTGTGCTGAGCGTATGTAAAAATCCAAGTGACACCTGCCCTTTTTCAGGATCTAGCAGCGCTTGAATTTCCTCCTGTCCTTTATCAAATTCTTTCATTATGTTATCTACACGCTTTAAAAAAACTTTACCATATTGATTTAATATAATGGAACGTCCTTGCCGGTCAAATAGCGGCGCTCCTACTTCTTCTTCAAAACGAGCAATTGAACGACTGAGCGCAGGCTGCGTAATTAACAGCTCTTCTGCGGCGCGCGTCATATGCTGCGTACGTGCAAGCGTTTGAAAATATTTAAACTGCTGCCACTCCACTTTGTACCATCTCCTTATTAACCGTTCTATTCATTACATAGATGTATGAAAAATATGATTATAATGAATTATACATTATAAATAGCTGGTGTTACGATAAAAAATGGAAACATACTCGAGGATGTTTTTAGTTTCTTTTAACGACTGCTGTATACAGCTCCTACAAAATTTTATGATCATCATTTTCTAGCAGAAAGAAGGATTTGTTATGAAACGTATCGTACATCTGAGAAAGCGTAAGCTGGTTGCTCTATGAGTTACATAAAGAAAGGAACGCCCGTTTTTCGCAAAACGAGCTTTGCATTTTTTGCAGCAGGGTTTAATACGTTTGCGATTTTATACTGCGCTCAGCCTTTAATGCTGGCGTTCACAAAAGAATTTCATATTTCTCCGACGACTTCTAGCCTATCGCTTTCCGTTACAACCATAGCTTTGGCTATTAGTATGCTTATTTTCGGTTCGTTATCGGAAGTATGGGGAAGAAAGCCTGTTATGGTCTATTCCATGCTTGCTGCTTCTGTGTTATGCCTATTGACTGCATGTAGTCCTACTTTTCACGTTCTATTGTTTTTTCGAACAATGCTAGGAATTACGCTAGCCGGGCTGCCTTCAGTGGCAATGGCTTATTTAGGAGAAGAAATCGAAGCAAAAAGCCTAGGTTCAGCAATGGGCCTCTACATAAGCGGCAATGCAATTGGCGCCGTTGGCGGAAGAGTGATCTCCGGCACGCTTAGTGAGTATTTCGGCTGGCACGGTGCAATAGCAGGAATTGGTATTATAAGTATAGCAGCGACCGTTATCTTTTGGATTAGCCTGCCTCCTTCACAGCACTTTCAATCTCGTAAATTAGAGGTTGGAAAGCTAGGGAAATCGCTGCTTGATCATCTTAAAGATCCAGGATTAGTTTGTTTATACGGCTTAGGCTTTTTGCTGTTAGGCAGCAACGTCGCCTTATTTAACTATATCGGTTATGTACTAACCGCTACCCCTTATTCCTTAAGCCAAACGATTGTCAGCTGGATCTTTTTAATTCTTATTATCGGAATGTTTAGTTCGATGTGGACCGGCAGGCTGGTAGACCGCTACGGAAAACAAAAAATACTTATGATCAACCTTTCGATTACGCTAGCTGGTGTCGTTTTAACGTTAGATCCTGCTTTACTTGCTAAAGTAGCTGGCTTGGGCTTGTTTACGTTTGGGTTTTTCGGCAGCCATTCGATTGCCAGCAGCTGGGTAGGTCAGCGCGCTTTAACAAATAAAGCTCAGGCTTCTTCACTTTATTTGTTTCTATATTACACGGGTTCAAGCGTAGGCGGAACGCTAGGAGGAGTCTTTTGGTCAATGTTTGGCTGGAAAGGCTTGATTTGTATGATTATTGTTTTTTTACTAATTGCTTTTATCCTTTCTGGTTTTCTTTTAAAAAGCTCAATAAAGACAAGACGCGCTGCCAATGTTAAAGAAAATTATTAAAAAGATACTTGATCTATCATAGTAACTACACATCAAAAAGACCTTTCTATCACCATAAAAGAAAGGTCTTTTTTGAGAACGTAAAACACATATTTTCTTGTATGTACCCCTTAAAGTAACCTTTTTTAGAGTTTAACTCGTTCTACTAACTGCAGCAATTCATCATTAGGTCCGTGAAATAAAATCATACGTCCCCCTTCGAGCGTTGGCTGAGGCTCCGATGATAAAAATTCAATTCCTTTGCTCTTATAATGTTGAATCGCCTTATTTATATCCTCTACCGTAAATGCAAGGTGGTTAACAATCCCGCTTTTGTTATACTTGCCAATCGGATCAATATCTCGAATGAGCTCAATTTCAATTCCCGGCTGTTCTTCAAGATACAAAAAAGCCATCTCTCTTTTTTCGGTAGAGCCTTTAAGGCGAACTTTAAAGCCAAACATATCCGAGTAGTAGTGAATCGTTTCATCCATATCTCCAACAATAATGGCTGTATGTTCCATTTTCTTAATCATAAATATTCTCCCTTTCCCCATGTTTAGTGAGTACAAGTAAACTATACAGCAATTTAGTTAATATGTATTTACATATACCTTAATTCCTCTTGCTACGATAAGGAAAATTCAAGCACTCCATCAATGCATTTGCGCTATAATTTTAAAAAAGAACAAATAAAAAAACAAACCTCACTGGTTTGTTTGGGTTACGTATTTTATAGTCAGTCTCTGTTTCAACAACGTTCGATAAGCCATGTTTTGTACCTTTGTACTGCAAACGATTTTAATCTCGTACTCAGGCGGTAATCATCTATCTACGATTACGCATGTAACCGTCCGTCTCTCCGTTAGATTCCTTTGAGACAGTTCCCCTACCATTGTTTGGGTTTCTCGCTCGTGGGGTTTACCGCGTTCCACCTTTGCTGTTTCCAGCAAAGCTTCGTCACTGTGGCACTTTCAGGGATACTCGACCATATCCAAAGACTTAGGTGGTTTTTCCCGCCGTCAGCTAAGCTATAAGCCAAGCTGCCCTAGCTTATTTTTTCACTAGGCACGAACACTACGGGCATCTCAGCACCGTGCGAGCATGGACTTTCCTCTACATCAAATGATGCAGCGATTACCTGAACGTTATTTCAGATCGTGTATGAGTAGTATATGCGTTTTAGCTTGCCGAATCAAATGTAACTTTTGGTATGGATTCCATGTCAATTTTTGCAGCAAATTAAATAAAATAACCTCTTTCTGTACAATCTTTTTAGTAGATGACTCACCAGCAAGCCAAGAAATATTCTCTTCATCCATTTCTACGGGGGATACTTTGTTTCTTTGTAGAATATTTTATACACTACATAAAAAGGTAACAGAGGTGATGAAAAATGAACGCTGATTTAAAATTTGATTTTCATACCCATCACGACCGATGCGGACATGCTCGCGGAACGATTCGAGATTATATAGAGGCATCTATTGATAAAGGCCTTGATATCATTGGGATTTCGGATCATTCTCCTTATTTTGCGAGCGAAGAAGACCAGCCGTATCCTCACATTGCTATGGGAAAAAGCGCATTCTCCGGATATGTAGCTGAGATTTTGAAACTAAAAGAAGAATATAAAGAAAAAATTGAAGTGCTGTTAGGCGTAGAGTCTGATTTCTTTCCCCAGCATGCGGAGATATATCGTAGCTACTATGAAAAATATCCGTTTGACTACATAATCGGCTCTGTCCATCAAGTTGATGAAGTCAGCATCTTTCATAAAACGCGCTGGGAAGGTCTTTCTCAGCAAGAAAAGCAGCGCACGAAAGAAACGTATTATCAATTGATTGAAGAATCCGCCCGGAGCAGAATGTTTCAGATTCTTGGCCATATTGATGCCATGAAAGGATTCTACCCTTCTTTTTCTTCTATCGAGACGGCTGTCATTGATCAGACGCTAAAAGTGATTTCAGCACATGATATTGCCATAGAAGTGAATACATCAGGCAAAACCAAAGACTGCGGAGGCTGGTATCCTGCAGACGACATTTTGGAAAGAGCTCTGCGCTACGGGGTACGCATTACATTTGGTTCCGATGCCCATGACCCGGAGCGCATTGGAGACGACTTTGAACTAGTAAAAAAGCGCCTTAAAGAAATAGGTTTTACAGATTGGGTCTTTTTCAGACAGAAAAAAATGCAGGTGGTATCTTTGTAAAACGGTGAACTTAAATAGGCTGTGCACCAATTAAAATATGCCTGAAAACACGCAGATGAAGGAACATCTCGTGTTTTCAGGCATGTGTTTTTTACTGAGAAACTTTGACTTTTGGAGATGAAGATAAATCTTCTCCATTTGTCTGAATCACTTGTTTATACCAGTAAAAGGAATCTTTTTTAGATCGTTCAAGCGTACCATTTCCTTCATCGTCTTGATCTACGTAAATAAAGCCGTATCGTTTTGACATTTCGTTTGTTGACACACTGATTAAATCAATAGGTCCCCACGCTGTATAGCCCATTAAGTCTACACCATCTTTGACGGCTTCTTTCATTTGTTCAATATGCTGTCTTAAGTAATCTACACGATACGGATCATGAATCGAGCCGTCTTCTTCTACTTTGTCATGAGCTCCTAACCCATTTTCAACAATAAACAGCGGTTTGCCGTAACGGTTATGAAAATCTTGTAACGTATAGCGAAGTCCTTTCGGATCGATTTGCCATCCCCAATCGGACGTTTGAAGGTGAGGATTTTTTACACTTCCCGCAATCATATTTCCTAGGACATTTTCTTCTTCACTTTGAGTTGTGACAGAAAGAGACATATAGTAGCTAAATGAAATAAAGTCAACGGGATATTGTTTGATAATTTCATCGTCCCCTACTTCTTTTACGATTTGAATGTTGTTCTCTTTAAAGTAACGCTCCATTACCTTTGGATATTCTCCGCGCACTTGAACATCTGTAAAAAATAAGTTCAAGTCATTTTTATGCTGTGCTAGTAAAATATCGTCCGGATGATTCGTCACAGGATACGTTGTCATACGCGCAAGCATACACCCTACTTTTACATCAGGAATAATCTCGTGAGCTAGCTTAGTGGCAAGTGCACTCGCAACAAACTGATGATGCGCTCCTTGATACGCAATTTGTTCTGCTGACTGATTTGGAACGTTTTCAACTAAAATACCGCCGCCTGTATAAGGACTATGGGTAATCACATTGATTTCATTAAACGTCAGCCAGTATTTCACTTTGTTTTTATAGCGTGTAAATACCGTTTCTGCGTAGCGTGTATAAAAGCCAATTAGCTTGCGGCTGTACCAGCCGTTGTATTTACGCGTAAGCTCCAGCGGCGTTTCATAATGCGAAAGCGTCACTAACGGCTCAATTCCGTACTTTAACATTTCATCAAATAGGTTATCGTAAAATTGCAACCCTGCTTCGTTTGGCTTCACATCATCTCCATTAGGGAAAATTCTCGCCCAGTTGATCGAAATGCGAAGAGTTTTAAACCCCATTTCCGCGAATAATGCGATATCTTCTTTATAGCGATGATAAAAGTCGATAGCCGTACGCTTTGGAAAACGATCGTTTACTTTGTTGTTAAGCACATCTTCAATATAATCTGCTTTTACATCCATCGAATAACCAGTTCGTTCGTCTTTTGGGACAAATCGGATCATATCTGCAGTAGACAGCCCTTTTCCATCAACGTCATAAGCTCCTTCAATTTGGTTAGCAGCTGTTGCTCCTCCCCATAAAAATCCCTTTTTAAATACAGTATCATTTGTTAACATAGTCCCCACGTCCTTTTCTCATATTTTTATTAAAAATAGCATTTATTTTACTACAGAAAGTAGCTGTTCCCCTTCAAAAATTGGACCTATTTCATTGACAGACAGCACATCTAAATACTCTGCGGTGTTTGTGACAATAACCATCGTAACAGTTTCAAATCCAGCTTCTGCAATCGCATGTCGGTCAAATTCAACTAGCGGCTGCCCTGCATTTACATGATCTTTTTCTTTCACCAGCGCCTTAAAGTGCTCTCCTTTTAAAGAAACGGTATCAATTCCAATATGAATTAAAATTTCCTCTCCGTCTTCTCCTTTAATGCCAATTGCGTGTTGAGAATCAGGCAACACCATAATCGTTCCAGCGATAGGCGAGACTACGCGGTTTTCACTAGGTTTAATCGCAATTCCTTTACCCATAATTTCTTGAGCAAATGTTGGATCTGACACTTGATGCAGCGGTACAAGTTCTCCGTGTAACGGAGAGAAGACGCTTTTTGTTTTACCACTTTTTTTCTCCTCTACTGCTAGAGAAACATTTTGCAGTGGCGCTTCTTCCTTGACAGGATGTTCTTCAAGTTTTATTGTATTTTTTTCTGGTTCTTCTGAAGCAATATCTTTAAACCCAAGAGTAAGGACCAAGACGGCTGGTAAAATAACGGCCCCTGCCAGCAGCGCTACTGCGACAATCAAATTGCCTGCTGCCCCGCTTGGATCTGCAAACGTAGGAATAGCAAAGATTCCGACTAATCCTCCTAATGTAAAAGCTTTAAACCCATACCATCCAGCAAAGCCACCGAGCAGTGCGCTAGAGGCAATAGCGTAATAAAAAGGTTTTTTCAACTTCATGTTTACCCCGTACATGGCAGGCTCTGTAATTCCGATAACAGCTGAAATAGCTGATGAAAACGCAACTTGTTTTAAATCTTTATTTTTTGTCTTCAACGCTACTCCAAAAGCGGCTCCTCCTTGAGCAAGGTTGCTGATATACATCATCGGCATCAAAACATTGTCAAATCCATATACTTTTAGATTTTGAATCGCAATAGGAGCTATTGCATAGTGCATACCGGTCATGATAATAAGAGGCATAAGACCTGCTAGTAAAAGACCTGCCAGCGGACCTGCTGTTTCAAACATCCATGAGAACATACTTGCTAATCCGTCTCCCATATACGTTCCAAGCGGACCGATTAACCATAACGTAATAGGTGCGGCGATTAGAAGTGCAAGCAGTGGTGAAAACATGACCGTAACGGTAGCCGGCATCCATGAACGAACAAATTTGTATATATATTTTAATAGAAGTACACCTAAAATAATCGGTATTACACTAGACGTATAGTTAACCACTGGAATGGATATAAAATCGATTCCAAATAACGTAAATTCTTTTATTTTCGTAATGCCTCTCGCTGCATCTACAAAGGTCGGATACAGCATGGCAGCTGCTAAAGCAAGCGCTAAGTATTCATTTGTTTTAAACTTGCGAGCTGCTGAAACAGCTAAGAAAAATGGCAGAAAGTAAAAGACTCCGTCCCCAATTGCATTCAGCACTGCGTACGTATCACTTTCTATGCTCAGCCATCCTAGCGTAGCAAATAAAGCGACAAAAGCTTTTAGCATACCCGCACCAATAAGGGCTGGTAAGATAGGAGTAAAAATTCCTGAAATACTATCCATTAGAAGTGAAACAACGCCTTGTTTTTGGCTGCTTTTATCCTCGGTAGCTCTTCCACTGCCCAGCAATGGTTCAACTTCTTCAAAGACTTCAGCGACTCTGTTTCCAATAATGACTTGAAACTGATCACCGGAAAATTGAGCGCCCATCACCCCTTTTATTTGCTTAATTTCCTCCACCTGCACCTTATTCTTGTCATGGAGATTAAAGCGAAGTCTCGTCACGCAGTGCCAAGCCTGATTAACATTTTGTGCTCCACCGATTTTATCTACTACTTGTTTAGCCGTTTCTTTATGTGAAGTCATTTATATCCCTCCTTTTTTCAATAAAAAAACCCAAACAGATCACCGCATGTTTGATACATGCAAATGTCTGCTTGGGTAATGCCTGATCGAGTCAGTAACAATCCTCCAATGAAGAACGATTATTCAGTTTCTACTAGATTCGTCACTCGCCAAATATGTAGCGTTAAGTAAAGCTTTTCATCTGAAGTTAAAGACCAACCATGCTGTTTATGAAGTAAATTAGCCACTTTTTCAACAGCTTTATATGCTTTTTCATACTTTGTTTTTACGACATCCAGCAGCGTAGCATCAACTTCCGGAGAAACATGTGGGTTCTGATCCAGCTGACGTAAAACAAAAAATCGTAGATGCGTGACAAAGCGAGAATAGTTCATGGATTCTTCGTCAAGTTTGAGCTGAAAATGATATTGAACAACATCGATAATTCGATTAATCACTTCAGTCATCTTCATCGTTTCTTCCACTTTTGCTTGTACATTCTGTGCGTTTACAAAATGATAGGTGAGAAACGTTTCTTCACTTTTAGGAAGCAGCACATCAAGCCGGTCATACACTAGTCGAATCGCGTTAACCGCAGCATTATACTCTTTCGGATAAAGCTTCTTGACTTCCCAGCGGCTTGGCTGCGCGTATTCAAGGCCATTATGGCTTCGTTCAATCGCAAAATTTAAGTGATCCGCAAGAGTCAAATGAATATTGGTGCGAAAAGGCTCACCTATTTCTCTTTCTGCTTGCTTGATTAACTCTACAGAAACCTCGAGAATTTCTGGTTTGATGCTCTCTAGAATTTGAGCCAGCGGTCTACGAATATTGGACGACTCCGCCACAAACTTTCGTCGAATGACAGCCTTATCAACTGGATCACCTTTTTTCTTTTGGAAACCGACGCCTGTTCCCATGATGACCCATTCTACATTAGAGGAGTCTTTGACCAATGCTACGTTATTATTAAATACTTTAACAAATTTCATAGATGCTTCCCCCACATCAGAACAAACGTAAAAATCCCATCTTAAAAACACATGAACACCTCACGTATTTTTAACACAGGTAATGCCTGATCGAATCAGTAACAATCCAGTTTTAAGTTATTACTGAAATTATATTCCACTATGAAAGCGATGTCAATACATAAAATGCTGAATTTTTAACAATCTACTATTCTCATAAAGAAGCTGCTTATAAACGAGGTATCCCTCTACTATCTCCGGCACTGCTCATTTCCTACATAAAACATCCACATTTTATTTCAACTGTGCTACATTTAACTAAAAATGCTTTCTTAATGAGGGATACAATTGTGAATTTAGATTTAACAGCTTATATAACGCTTATCTGCACGTCCGGTGTTCTTAATCTATACTTATGTTTTTACGTATTTATTAAGCGTCACCACTACGCTAACATTGCGCATTTATTTATTCTTCATACAGGTTTCACCACTATTTATTGTATGGGTGCGGCATTTAGCTTGCTATCCGTTAACCTTGAGGAAATGAAGTTCTGGACCGTCATTCAATACGTGGGCATGCCTTTTTCGCCCCCTGCAGGACTGCTGTTTGTTATGCAGTATGTCGGCATAAAAGTAAGGAAAAAACATATTTTTTCCCTTTTTATCATTCCTTTTATTAGTTTGATCATGGTCGCAACAAATGACTGGCATCACCTTCATTACCGAGTGTTTGAAATTGACCCAGTTTTAGGTGCTCCTTACATTCATCAAGAAATTGGGACCTGGTACATGATTCATGGAATGTTCATCTTTTCGTCTATGTTTGTTGCTTTTTTGCTCGCCGTTTACCGCTGGAAAGAAACAGCTAAAGCTTACCGCCTGCAGTTAATTGCATTAATGGTCGGGCAATTAGTCCCTATCGTCACAGCTTTTGTCTATTTAATGGGCTTTACGCCGCAGGGAATTGATCCAGTTCCCATGGTTTTATGGATTTCTTCTTTTTTATATTTATGGTCCATTAACTCATCGCGTATGTTTACAGTCATGCCCGTTGCGAAAGATGCGATATTTAACAGCATCAATGACGGTGTTATCGTGCTT
>Ga0207655_1004022_pt1 | contig 10619 bp, 8 predicted proteins | sample KBSM44metaG_FD_184398 | JGI IMG/M metagenome (GOLD analysis project Ga0207655, IMG submission 184398) | Miscanthus rhizosphere microbial communities from Kellogg Biological Station, Michigan, USA - KBS M4-4 metaG (SPAdes) (version 2) | ecosystem: Host-associated > Plants > Roots > Rhizosphere >... | reverse complement strand
TATCAAACTTTTGCATAGTATTTCGTGCTGGATACGTGTGGTTTTAAATGGAAGGGATCAGTATACCCGCTGGCTGCAAGATATACAGTACGAAACGGGGTTGTTTAGGGAAAATTGGGGAAATAACCCTTTACGCCAGAGCACCTGAGCGCTCTGGTTGCTGAATATACGCGCGTATTAGCGCATCGAGAGATGTAAAAACTGGCCGTCCGCGTCAAAAGAACAGACAAAGCCCTCTTTGCGCGCCGTATACCCCTTTAGCTCATAGCTGCCCTGAAAGCGCTCAAATCCGATTACGTTGATTTTTTGCACCTCGGCGTTATAGCGTCGAGCAGCCCGATCTTTGCAGAGCTGCTCCATGTTCAGCGAGCGTTCCGGGCTGATTTTCCCCTGCTGAGCTTTCTGTACCGGCGCTTCTTGCGAAGCGCTGCATCCTGCAAGCACGAGCAGCAGAAAGAGTGATACCACGCGCGTCATCATCATTTTTATTACCGCCCCGGTCAGTGGCTGTTATTTTTAGTATCAAAGGTTTTATAGATTAAGGTCTGGCATTCTGCGAATCTCGCGGCGCTCATACAAGCCTGCCTAATAAAACTCAGATTTTTCCAAGGGAAGGGTTTTTCCCATTGGCAGTCACACTCTATTTACAGGGAATAAGAGGAACTGATGCAGTCAAAAATTAGCTGGATTGATAACCTGCGAGGAATAGCCTGTCTGATGGTGGTGATGATTCACACCACGACGTGGTACGTCACAAACGCGCACAGCATCAGCCCCGTTAACTGGGATATCGCCAACGTTCTCAACTCCGCGTCACGGGTAAGCGTGCCGCTGTTCTTTATGATCTCCGGCTTTCTGTTTTTTGGCGAGCGAAGCGCGCAACCGAGGCATTTCATGCGTATTGCGGCATGCCTGGGGTTTTATAGCGCCGTTGCGTTGCTCTATATCACGCTGTTCACCTCAATTAATGCCGGGCTGTCGCTTAAATATCTGCTTCAAAAACCGGTGTTTTATCACCTGTGGTTCTTCTTCGCCATTATCGTTATTTACCTGGTTTCACCGCTCATTCAGGTGAAAAACATCAGCGGTAAGATGTTGCTGGCGCTGATGGTGGTGATTGGCATCGTCGCGAATCCGAATACCGTCTCTCAGAAGATTAATGGTTTTGAATGGCTGCCGGTTGATCTCTATATCAACGGCGATACCTTCTACTACGTGCTTTACGGCATGATGGGGCGTGCCATTGGCATGATGGATACGCAAAAACGCGGAATGAACTGGCTCTGCGGGGGGCTGTTTATCATCAGCGCGATCGTGATTTCACGCGGGACGCTTCATGAACTGCAGTGGCGAGGTAATTTTGCCGATACCTGGTATCTCTATTGCGGCCCAATGGTCTTTATCTGTGCCGTTACCCTGCTGACGCTGGTTAAAAACACCCTGAATAATCGGCCACTTCCAATACTGGGATTTATCTCGCGCCACTCGCTGGGAATTTATGGTTTTCACGCGCTGGTGATCCACGCGCTGCGCACCCGCGGCGTGGAGCTTAAAAGCTGGCCGGTGCTGGATATTGTCTGGATATTTTCCGCTACGCTGGCTGTCAGCCTGCTCCTGTCGATGGCACTGCAAAAAATAGATACGCGCAGGTTTGTAAGCTAACCAGATACACAGGGGATAGTAGGCCGGGTAAGCGCCGCGCCACCCGGCAAGGTTTTAGGACATAAGCGGCACAAGCTGCTGATAGATTTTGCGGAAAACATCACGCTGTTCTGCATAGCGCGCATGTTTTTTCGCATCAGGACGATGCTGCTGCTCAAGCGGCAGCTGTGGCAAAAGCAGGTTCAACGGCTTATCAGGGTTCACCGCAATTTGAGCCAGACGCGCCGCGCCGAGCGCAGGACCGACATCTCCCCCGGTACGGTAGTCCAGCTGCAACCCGCTGATATCGGACAGCATCTGCCGCCAGAAGCTGCTGCGTGCCCCACCGCCAATCAGGGTAATGCTCGCCGGTTTAAGGCCGCATTCGTGCACCACGTCCATGCCGTCCGCAAGGGCATATCCCACGCCTTCCAGTACCGCTCGCGCCAGTTCCGCCGGGCCGTGCTGATGGGTTAAGCCAAAGAACACCCCTTTCGCTTCCGGGTTGTTGTGCGGCGTACGTTCCCCGGAAAGGTACGGTAAAAACCACACCGTCCCCGCGTTTTCATCTGCCTGCTGTGCTGCTGCGATCAGCGCCGGCACGTCTGCCATTCCGGTCAGCTTCGCTGCCCAGTCCAGGCAGGATGCCGCGCTCAGCATCACCGACATTAGGTGCCATTTCCCCGGCAGGGCATGACAGAAACTGTGAACCGCGCTTTCAGGATTGCTGCGATAACCGTCGCTGACGGCAAAATAAACGCCGGACGTGCCGAGCGAGAGCATCGCCTGTCCTGCATCGACCATGCCGACACCCACTGCTCCCGCCGCATTGTCACCGCCACCGGCGACCACCGGCACGGCTGGCATATTCCAGCGCTCGGCAATGGACGGCTGCAACGCCCCCGTGATGTCACTGCCTTCATAAAGCGCAGGCATGTGCTCGCGCGTCAAATGGCAGGCTTCGAGCATCGTCTCGCTCCAGTCGCGCTTCGCCACGTCGAGCCACATTGTGCCCGCCGCGTCTGACATGTCGCTGGCGAAATCGCCCGTCATGCGAAAACGCAGATAATCTTTTGGCAGCAGGACTTTCGCCACCTGACGGAAAATTTCCGGTTCGTGGCGTTGGACCCACAGGAGTTTCGGTGCGGTAAAACCCGGCATCATCAGGTTGCCGGTAATCTGGCGAGACGCAGGCACGCGTTCCTCAAGGATTGCGCACTCTTCTGCACAGCGGCCATCGTTCCAGAGAATGGCGGGCCTTAACACGCGATGCTGGTCATCCAGCAGCGTTGCGCCGTGCATTTGCCCGGCAATGCCCAGCGCCTTAACGTCACGCAGACTGTGATGTTCACCTAAGGCTTTCATGGCGCGATCCGTCGCCAGCCACCACTGCTCCGGCTCCTGTTCCGACCATAGCGGATGCGGACGTGAAACCTGCAGTTTTTCAGTCTGCGTGGCTAACACGTCGCCCTGCTCATTCAACAGGATGGCCTTCACGCCCGATGTGCCAAGATCGATCCCGATATACATTACGGTGACTCCTTTAACAGAAATGCCCGGTGGCGCTAACGCTTACCGGGCCTACGTGCATCCTCAGCTAAATCACTTATCAAACAGATAGTGGTTTACGAGATTTTCCAGCAGTTCCTGATGTCCGCTCTGATGCTGCGGCGCCAGTTGATGCTGTTCAGCGTACTTCGCGATTTCGGCCAGCGATAACTGCCCTTTCAAAATTTGCTGGCCCAGCTCACTGTTCCAGCCGCTGTAACGCTTCGCAACACGCTTATCCAGCTCACCGTCTTCGATCATGCGGGCAGCCACTTTCAGCGCCAGCGCCATGGTATCCATCGCACCGATGTGACCATAGAACAGATCGTATTTATCAGTACTCTGACGACGTACTTTGGCGTCAAAGTTCAGGCCGCCGGTCGTAAAGCCGCCCGCTTTGATGATTTCGTACATCACCAGCGCGTTCTCTTCCACGCTGATTGGGAACTGATCGGTATCCCAGCCCAGCTGCGGGTCGCCGCGGTTAGCATCCACAGAGCCGAAGATGCCGAGCGCAATGGCTGACGCGATTTCATGGTGGAAAGAGTGGCCAGCCAGCGTGGCGTGGTTCGCTTCGATGTTTACCTTGATCTCTTTTTCCAGGCCAAACTGCTTCAGGAAGCCGTACACCGTTGCAACATCATAATCGTACTGATGTTTGGTTGGCTCTTGCGGTTTAGGTTCAATTAACAGCGTGCCGCGGAAACCGATTTTGTGCTTATGCTCAACGACCATCTGCATAAAGCGGCCAATCTGCTCGCGCTCCTGACGCAGATCGGTATTCAGCAGGGTTTCATAACCTTCACGCCCGCCCCACAGCACGTAGTTTTCACCGCCCAGCTGATGCGTGGCGTTCATCGCAGTCACAACCTGCGTCGCCGCCCAGCTAAAGACCTCTGGATCGGGGTTAGTCGCTGCGCCCGCGCCGTAGCGTGGGTTGGTGAAACAGTTTGCCGTACCCCAGAGCAGCTTAACGCCGCTTTGCTGCTGTTTTGCGGCCAGTACGTCAACCATCTGTGCAAAGTTATTCAGATACTCTTTCAGCGACGCGCCTTCCGGCGACACATCGACATCATGGAAGCAGTAGTACGGCACGTTGAGCTTGTGGAAGAATTCAAAGGCAACGTCTGCTTTGCGCTTTGCCAGCTCAATGGCCTCGCCCGGCTGCTGCCATGGGCGATCGAATGCGCCAACGCCGAACATATCCGCGCCGTTCCAGCAGAAGGTATGCCAGTAACAGGCGGCAAAGCGCAGATGATCTTCCATGCGCTTACCCAGCACCAGCTCATCCGGGTTGTAGTGACGAAATGCTAAAGGATTGGTCGTTTTCGTGCCTTCGTAACGGACGCGATCGAGTTGGTCGAAATAAGCTTGCATATTCAGCTCCATTATCAGGGTATGCGGCGAGTCGTAGATACAGGAGTAATAGTGAATACTCATTCCAGCTTGCTCAATTACGTTATTTCACACTGCTATTGAGAGAATGCACAACTGTGCGCTGGCTCGCAAAATAATGTGCAAGCAAACTATTTTTCGGCGCAGATTCCAGAATCAAATGTAATTAATAAGTTACGTATTTTAAAATCCGATCGCGGTCATAAATTCGGAAATAAACCAAATATCGTAATGAGAAGATAAAAATCTGTAATTGCCAGCAGGTCTTTCCACGTTAAAAATTTGCTGCGTCTCAGCAGTGAATGTTTCTTTTATCTCAGCAACACATACCCCTACATAAAGGCCTAATAATTATGAAGATAAAGAACCTGACCCTAACGCTCTGCACCACTCTCCTGCTTGCAAGCTTTGCCGGGCACGCTAAAGAGGTCAAAATCGGTATGGCGATTGACGATCTGCGCCTGGAGCGCTGGCAAAAAGATCGCGATATTTTTGTGAAAAAAGCGGAGTCACTGGGTGCAAACGTGTTTGTTCAGTCGGCAAACGGCAATGAAGAAACGCAAATGTCCCAAATCGAAAATATGATTAACCGCGGCGTCGATGTCCTGGTCATTATCCCGTATAACGGTCAGGTATTAAGTAACGTGGTGAAGGAAGCCAAACAAGAAGGCATAAAAGTGCTGGCCTATGACCGCATGATTAATAATGCGGATATTGATTATTATATTTCTTTCGACAACGAAAAAGTGGGCGAATTACAGGCCAAAAGCCTGGTCGAAAAAGTGCCTCAGGGGAATTATTTCCTGATGGGCGGCTCACCGGTCGATAACAACGCCAAACTGTTCCGCGAAGGGCAGATGAAAGTCCTGAAACCCTATATCGACGACGGGAAGATTAAGGTGGTCGGCGATCAGTGGGCGGATGGCTGGCTGCCAGAGAACGCGCTGAAAATAATGGAAAATGCGTTAACAGCCAATAACAACAAAATAGATGCTGTTGTCGCGTCCAACGATGCCACCGCCGGTGGCGCCATTCAGGCGCTTAGCGCTCAGGGGCTCGCCGGGAAAGTCGCTATATCCGGCCAGGATGCCGACCTGGCTGGCGTGAAGCGCATTATTGCCGGCACCCAAACCATGACGGTCTATAAACCGATCACCCAGCTTGCCAACACGGCCGCCGAAATTGCCGTTGAGCTGGGTAACGGACAGCAACCTAAAGCTGATGCCACGCTGAACAACGGGCTGAAGGATGTTCCTGCTCGCCTGCTCACGCCAATTGAAGTCAATAAAGAGAACATTGACGCCACCGTGGTAAAAGACGGTTTCCATAAAAAGAGTGAACTGTAATCCCGCGCAGCCCCCGCCGTGCGGGGGCTCGCCGACGTGCCCTGTTCGCCCTTCGGTTATGTGGAGCAGTTATGTCTTATTTACTTGAAATGAAAAGCATCACAAAAGCCTTTGGCGCGGTGAAAGCAGTCGACAACGTAAGCCTGCGGTTGAATCCTGGCGAAGTCGTTTCACTGTGCGGCGAAAACGGTTCGGGCAAATCGACGCTGATGAAAGTGCTGTGTGGGATCTATCCGCACGGCAGCTACGAAGGCGAAATCGTTTTTGCCGGCGAGGTCATTCAGGCCACCCATATTCGCGATACCGAGCGGAAAGGCATTGCCATCATTCATCAGGAGCTGGCGCTGGTGAAGCACCTCACCGTGCTGGAGAACATTTTCCTCGGCGCTGAAATTTCACGCCACGGCGTGCTTGATTACGACACCATGACGCTACGCTGTGAAAAGCTTCTGGCGCAGGTCAGCCTCAGCATTTCACCCGACACCCGCGTGGGCGATCTGGGTCTGGGTCAGCAGCAGCTGGTTGAGATCGCCAAGGCGCTAAACAAACAGGTGAGGCTGCTGATTCTCGACGAGCCCACGGCTTCACTCACCGAGCAGGAAACGGCGGTCCTGCTCAATATCATTCGCGACCTGCAAAACCACGGTATCGCCTGCATCTACATTTCGCACAAGCTGAACGAGGTCAAAGCCATTTCGGATACCATCTGCGTCATCCGCGACGGTCAACACATCGGCACGCGCGATGCGGAAGGCATGAGTGAAGATGACATCATCACCATGATGGTGGGGCGCGAACTCACTGCGCTTTATCCGAACGAACCTCACGCCGTCGGAGATGAAATCCTGCGCGTGGAAAATCTCACCGCATGGCATCCGGTAAACCGCCACATCAAGCGGGTTAACAATGTCTCCTTCTCGCTGCATCGGGGTGAAATTCTTGGCATCGCGGGCCTGGTTGGCGCCGGGCGAACCGAAGCCGTGCAGTGCCTGTTCGGCGTATGGCCGGGGCGCTGGGAGGGCACAATTTATATCGACGGCCAGCCGGTAAAAATCGATAACTGCCAGCAGGCGATCGCGCGGGGTATCGCCATGGTGCCGGAAGATCGCAAAAAAGACGGCATCGTGCCGGTCATGGCGGTCGGGAAAAACATTACGCTCGCCGCGCTTAATCAGTTTTCCGGCACGCTGACCAGCCTGGACGATGCCGCAGAGCAGCAGTGCATTCTCCAGTCGCTCGCCCGACTCAAGGTCAAAACGTCTTCCCCGGAGCTGGCGATTGGACGCCTGAGCGGCGGAAACCAGCAGAAGGCCATTCTGGCGCGCTGCCTGCTCCTCAATCCACGCATTCTGATCCTTGATGAACCGACGCGCGGAATAGACATCGGCGCGAAGTATGAAATCTACAAGCTGATTAATCAGCTTGTGCAGCAAGGCATTGCCGTCATTGTCATCTCGTCCGAATTACCCGAAGTGCTGGGCCTTAGCGACCGCGTGCTGGTCATGCACGAAGGGAAACTGAAAGCCAATCTGATTAACCAGAGCCTGACGCAGGAGCAGGTAATGGAAGCCGCTTTAAGGAGCGAACGTCATGTCGAAAAGCAATCCGTCTGATATCAAAGTCGCTGTTCCGACGCCCGGCGCATTCTCGGGGCTAAAAGCGCTCAACCTGCAGGTTTTCGTCATGATCGCGGCGATTATCGCCATCATGCTGTTCTTCACCTGGATGACCGACGGCTCTTATTTAAGCGCGCGTAACGTTTCAAACCTCCTGCGCCAGACGGCGATCACCGGCATTCTGGCCGTAGGGATGGTTTTTGTGATTATCTCGGCGGAAATCGATCTGTCCGTCGGGTCGATGATGGGGTTGCTCGGGGGCGTGGCGGCGATTTTTGACGTCTGGCTCGGTTGGCCCCTGCCGCTGACGATTGTCGTCACGCTGGCGCTGGGTCTGGTACTCGGTGCGTGGAACGGCTGGTGGGTGGCCTACCGCAAAGTCCCGTCATTTATCGTCACTCTAGCGGGGATGCTGGCCTTCCGTGGCATTCTGATTGGCATTACCAACGGCACAACTGTCTCCCCCACCAGTGCAGCCATGTCACAGATTGGGCAGAGCTATCTCTCCGATGGCGTGGGCTTTACCATCGGCGCGGTGGGTCTGATGGCGTTTGTTGGCTGGCAGTGGCGTGGACGTATTCGCCGTCAGGCATTGGGGCTGGCTTCACCTGCATCGACATCCGTTGTGGGCCGTCAGGCACTTACCGCGGTGATTGTGCTGGGTGCCATCTGGCTTCTGAATGACTATCGCGGCGTCCCAACGCCCGTTCTGCTGCTGGCGCTCCTGCTGCTGGGCGGCATGTTTATGGCGACGCGTACCGCATTTGGTCGACGTATTTACGCCATTGGCGGCAACCTGGAAGCGGCACGTCTGTCGGGCATCAACGTCGAGCGCACCAAGCTGGCGGTCTTTGCCATCAACGGCCTGATGGTCGCTATTGCGGGCCTGATCCTCAGCTCGCGCCTGGGTGCCGGTTCCCCGTCTGCGGGTAACATTGCAGAACTGGATGCCATTGCCGCCTGCGTTATCGGCGGAACCAGCCTCGCGGGCGGTGTCGGCAGCGTCGCAGGTGCGGTAATGGGCGCATTTATTATGGCTTCGCTGGATAACGGGATGAGTATGATGGACGTTCCGACGTTTTGGCAGTATATCGTCAAGGGTGCCATTCTGTTGCTGGCAGTCTGGATGGACTCTGCCACCAAGCGACGTGCCTGAGAACAGTATCGTTACCTATTTGGGAAAGTGAGCCATGTTTGAAAAGCGTCACCGCATTACGTTGTTATTCAATGCTAACAAAGCCTATGACCGCCAGGTGGTTGAAGGGGTTGGCGAATATTTGCAGGCGTCGCAATCCGAGTGGGATATCTTTATTGAAGAAGATTTCCGCACCCGTCTGGAGAACATCAAAGACTGGCTGGGCGATGGCGTGATCGCTGATTTTGACGATCCCGTGATCGAACAACTACTGACCGACGTCGACGTCCCCATCGTGGGTGTCGGCGGCTCCTATCACACACCTGAACACTACCCACCGGTTCACTATATCGCCACCGATAACCATGCGTTGGTGGAGGCCGCTTTTCTGCATCTCAAAGAGAAAGGCGTTCACCGCTTCGCCTTTTACGGTTTACCCACCACCAGCGGCAAACGCTGGGCGGTCGAGCGCGAGCACGCGTTTTGCCAGCTGGTCGCGCAGGAGAAGTATCGTGGCGTGGTCTATCAGGGGCTGGAAACCGCACCGGAGAACTGGCAGCACGCGCAAAACCGCCTGGCAGACTGGCTGCAAACGCTGCCGCCGCAGACCGGGATTATTGCCGTCACGGACGCACGCGCCCGCCACGTGCTGCAGGTCTGCGAACACTTACACATCCCGGTGCCGGAAAAGCTGTGCGTGATTGGTATCGATAACGAAGAGCTCACCCGTTACCTGTCTCGCGTGGCGCTCTCCTCGGTGGCACAGGGAACGCGTCAGATGGGCTATCAGGCTGCGAAGCTGCTGCATCGCCTGCTGGATAACGAATCTCTTCAGCTTCAACGCCTGCTGGTGCCCCCGGTGCGCGTGGTCGAACGCCGATCTACTGATTATCGTTCTTTAAGCGATCCGGCCGTCATCCAGGCCATGCACTACATCCGCAACCACGCCTGCAAAGGTATCAAGGTCGATCAGGTGCTGGATTCGGTCGGCATTTCCCGCTCGAATCTGGAGAAGCGCTTCAAAGAGGAAGTGGGCGAAACTATTCACGCGGTGATCCATGCCGAAAAACTGGAAAAAGCGCGCAGCCTGCTGATCTCCACGTCGCTGTCGATCAACGAGATTTCACAGATGTGCGGTTACCCGTCGCTGCAGTATTTTTATTCGGTGTTCAGGAAGGAGTACGACACCACGCCGAAAGAGTACCGCGAGCGCCATAGCGAGGTGCTGATATAAAAAGAAAAACGCCTTCCAGTGGAAGGCGTTTTTTTGAGAATTACATATGTGCGGCGATTAAGCGCTGGTTATCCTGGTACATCGCGAACAGGTAGTTGTTATAACGCTGTCCCTGAGTGGAATACCCTTTCAGCTTATGAATCATCGTGCTTGCGGTCACTTCCTGATCCGCTTTACGCAGCTGAGCGCGTGACTTACGGAACGAGGAGTAAGCGGGATGCGTGTTGAGATTCACCACGTAGGCATTCACGGAATCTTTAACCGACTCAAACTGCGAATACCCTTTAACTTTGCCCGGCGCGTTGTTACAACGCCCTTTCGCACACTTCATGCCGAAGAGGTTGTTATTGCTGCGCGCCAGCTTCGACGTACCCCAGCCGCTTTCGGCTGCAGCCATCGTTGCCACCATGCTGCCTGGGATAATATCCACACGTTCTAACAGTGAATTCCACGGCACGCGACGCGTGTTCCCGCTCCACTTCACTTTATAACGTTTGGTGATTTCTTTCAGGCGCGTGCGCTCAGACGGCGACCAGCGGCTATCGTACTGTTTTGAGATCAGCCAGTTACGATCTGCCGTAATCGCAGAGTTTTGACTTGTAATATAAGGCATTACCGTCCGGAGAAACGCTTTTTTCCTTGGTGTCCCGGAAGGGTATTTTCGCAAATCAGGAAGTGAACTACTCTTTGCACTATTGCGAGAA
>Ga0207655_1004018_pt1 | contig 10623 bp, 8 predicted proteins | sample KBSM44metaG_FD_184398 | JGI IMG/M metagenome (GOLD analysis project Ga0207655, IMG submission 184398) | Miscanthus rhizosphere microbial communities from Kellogg Biological Station, Michigan, USA - KBS M4-4 metaG (SPAdes) (version 2) | ecosystem: Host-associated > Plants > Roots > Rhizosphere >... | reverse complement strand
CAAGGGTACAGCGAGATATGCATCAACCTCACATGCTGCCATTCACATCACAACGGTTACAAAGTTTGCCTAGCATACCTTGACAACGGATAATTTCCACACCAAAAATGTACAACTTACAAAATTAAAAAGACATCATCACGACATCATTCATTAAGAAAGTAAGAAGATTCAAAAGTTGGTGTAGGAAATTTCCTCAAGCAATGTAAGAAACATCGATTTTAAGATAAGGAGATCTGTTTTGTTGGACATTCCGCTGTTGCTAACTGCAATTTCAGCAAACTCTCCATGCGGCGAGGATCTTGAATACGATGCCGATTTTTTGCAATTGGAGCGAGATTCCCAAGGTAAACCCGAGCGCATGATGGGTGATTCGGTACAACAAGCTGAAGCCCCACAATGGCGGCAGATAGAGCAATCCAGCATTGCCCTTTTGCAACGCAGCAAAGACCTGAGGATCAGCCATTTCCTCCTGCAAAGCGCTCTGGCGCTCGACGGTTTCACAGGGCTGGCCGAGGCTCTGAAGCTGACCCACGACTTGCTCGGGCAATACTGGCCAACCCTGTATCCGCAACTGGACGCCGATGACGAGAATGACCCGACGGTGCGTATAAACACGCTGTGCGGAATCGTATGCGACACCAACATCCTGCTATTACGTGAGTGCCTGCTGACACGCTCTCGCACATTTGGCCCGATCAGCCTGCGCGCGGCACTCAACGCCAGCGGGCTGCAGAGCTTCCCCGATGAGCCATTGAGAGCAGACGAGCTGGCAGGCGCGCTGCGCGACAGTGATCCCGAACAGTTGTCGGCGGTGCGCAGCGCATTGTCCGAGGCCCACGGCGTGGCGGATGCCATAGAACACTTCGTTTCGCAGCAGGTCGGTTCAGCGCTGGGCGTAGACCTGTCAGCCCTGAAGCAACCTCTCAAGCAGGCGCTGCATATCCTTGCCGAGTACGCCCCCGACAGCAGCGCCTTCCAGACTTCGTCCCTCGAGCCTGGCACCCAGCTGGCCGCGCACGCCGTAGCAAACCGTACACCGGCGATTATCGGGGAGATATCCAACCGTGACGACGTGTTGCGCAGCCTTGAGCAGATCCTCGTTTACTACGCAAGGCATGAGCCGTCGAGCCCGCTCCCGGTGTTGCTGAACCGGGCCAAAACCCTGGTGCACGCTGATTTCGCGGCCATCGTGCGCAATCTCATTCCCGACGGCCTATCCCAGTTCGAAAACCTGTGCGGGCCCGAGACCCGATAGCGGCGCGACCGGAACATCGCGACAAACATCACCCAAATCCGTCACCGGCATTGCTCGATGACGCCATCACGTCGCAGCAGCGACCAGGAGGAGCAACGTGGCGAACACCAGTTCTCAGAAATTCATTGCGCGCAACCGTGCCCCGCGGGTCCAGATCGAGTACGACGTGGAACTCTACGGAGCCGAAAAGAAAGTTCAGCTGCCCTTTGTCATGGGAGTCATGGCGGATCTGGCTGGCAAGCCTGCAGAACCGCTGGCGGCCGTGGCTGATCGCAAATTTCTGGAAATCGACGTCGATAACTTCGATTCGCGTCTGAAAGCCATGCAGCCCCGTGTTGCCTTTCATGTGGCGAACGAACTGACCGGCGAGGGCAACCTCAGCCTGGATATCACGTTCGAGAGCATGGACGACTTCAGCCCTGCCGCTGTGGCGCGCAAGGTCGATTCGCTCAATCAGTTGCTCCAGGCGCGCACTCAATTGGCCAACCTGCTGACCTACATGGACGGCAAGACAGGCGCTGAAGAAATCATCATGAAAGCGATCAAGGATCCGACCCTGCTACAAGCGCTAGTCAGTGCGCCAAGACCCGGTGCCAATCAACCTCAAGACACAGAACTGAAGGCCTGAGCAGGAGCCAACGCCATGACCCAATTGCTGCGCGAAACCCAGGCCCAGACCAGCCAGAACGAAGACACCGATGCGTTCGCCTCGTTGCTGCTCAAGGAATTCAAACCCAAGACTGAACGCGCTCGCGAAGCCGTCGAAACGGCGGTTCGCACCTTGGCCGAACAGGCATTGATGCAAACAGACCTGGTGTCCAAGGACGCCATCACCTCGATCGAATCGATCATTGCGGCCATCGACGCCAAACTCACCGCTCAAGTGAACCAGGTAATTCACCATCCTGAGTTCCAGCAGCTGGAGAGCGCCTGGCGAGGGCTGCACTATCTGGTCAACAACACCGAAAGCGACGATCAGTTGAAGATTCGGGTGCTGAATATCTCAAAGCCCGAGCTGCACAAAACCCTGAAGAAATTCAAAGGCACCGCCTGGGATCAGAGCCCGATCTTCAAGAAGATGTACGAGGAAGAATACGGCCAGTTCGGCGGCGAACCCTACGGTTGTCTGGTCGGCGATTACTACTTCGACCAATCCCCGCAAGACGTCGAACTACTGGCCGAGCTCTCGAAAACGTGCGCCGCGATGCATGCACCGTTCATCGCTGCGGCATCACCTACCGTGATGGGCATGGGGTCGTGGCAGGAACTGTCCAACCCTCGCGACCTCACCAAGATTTTCACGACTCCGGAGTACGCCGGGTGGCGCTCGCTGCGTGAATCGGAAGACTCGCGCTACATCGGCCTTACCATGCCGCGCTTCCTCGCCCGCCTACCCTACGGCGCCAAGACCGATCCGGTGGAAGCCTTCGCTTTCGAAGAAGACACCGACAGTGCCGACAGCGCCAAATACACCTGGGCCAACGCGGCCTATGCCATGGCAGTGAACATCAACCGCTCGTTCAAACACTACGGATGGTGCTCGCGGATTCGCGGCGTCGAGTCGGGTGGAGAGGTGCAGAACCTGCCGGCCCACACCTTCCCGACCGACGACGGCGGGGTGGACATGAAATGCCCGACTGAAATTGCGATCTCCGACCGCCGCGAAGCGGAACTGGCGAAGAACGGCTTCATGCCGTTGCTGCACAAGAAAAACACCGATTTTGCCTCGTTCATCGGTGCGCAGTCCCTGCAGAAACCCGCTGAATACGATGATCCCGACGCCACGGCCAACGCCAACCTTGCCGCGCGCTTGCCGTACCTGTTCGCCACCTGCCGATTTGCTCACTACTTGAAGTGCATCGTGCGCGACAAGATCGGCTCCTTCAAAGAGAAGGATGAGATGCAGCGCTGGTTGCAGAACTGGATCTTGAACTACGTCGACGGCGATCCGGCGCACTCCACCGAAACCACCAAGGCGCAGCAACCGCTGGCCGCCGCGGAAGTGGTGGTCGAGGACGTCGAAGGCAACCCCGGTTACTACAACTCCAAATTCTTCCTGCGTCCGCATTACCAGCTCGAAGGGCTGACGGTGTCGTTGCGTCTTGTAACCAAGCTGCCTTCTGCGAAAGGCGCTTAACAGCGCTGCGCCAATAGCAGCACAACAACATCGTGGTGAACATCACATTGGAGAACACATGGCTGTTGATATTTTCATCGTGATCGGGGAAATCAAAGGCAACTCGATAGCCGAGGTCGTCTTAGTTTTTTCCCATTTCAGCCCTGCTTCCGGCGCCTGACGTATGGCCCTGCCTGGCTTGCCCCTACGAGAACGTCTGCAGCCATCGCTCCTTGACCGTCTTACCGACGAGGAGCCCGGCAATCCGCAGGAAAGTGCGGACAGGCGAGTGTTGTCACTCAACCAGCTCAAGGCCTCAGTGCTGCGGGATCTTGCATGGCTGCTCAACACCACGTCGTTGCTCGACACCCATGCAACGCTGCACACCCCGGCAGGCTCGTCGGTGGTCAATTTCGGCCTGCCCGCGCTGGCAGGAAACAGTGCGTCAAACATTGATGTGACCGTGCTGGAGAACGTGATCTATCGGGCTATCACCACCTTTGAGCCAAGAATTGTACGGCATACCCTGCGGGTGAGAGCCCAGGCGCGGCCGGAGCAGATGAACCATAACGCTCTGAGTTTCGAGATCGAAGGTGATCTGTGGGCGCAGCCCGTAGCAGTGCCGCTGCTGTTACGCACCGATCTGGATCTTGAGTCCGGCAAGGTGCACGTCGCGCAAGCCGAACAGCGGAGACGCCCATGAACCCGCGCCTGCTGGAACTGTATAACCAGGAGTTGCAACACGTACGCGAGAGCGCGGCGGAGTTCGCCAGGGAATACCCGAAAATCGCAGGACGGCTCACGCTGTCCGGGATCGACTGCGCAGACCCTTATGTCGAGCGTCTGCTGGAAGGGTTTGCATACCTCACGGCTCGCGTGCAGCTCAAACTCGACGCCGAGTACCCCACCTTCACCCAAAGTCTGCTGGAAATCGCCTACCCGCACTACCTGGCACCTACACCGTCGATGACCGTTGTGCAGATGCAGATCGACCCGGACGACGGGTCGCTCGACAGCGGATTCATCCTGCCCCGTGACAGCGTATTGCGTGCCACCCTGGGGCGCGATTCGCAAACGTCCTGCGAGTACCGCAGCGCTCATGAAGTGACACTGTGGCCGCTCAAGATCAGCCAGGCTGAATACTTCGGCAACCCTGCCACGGTGCTCGGACGCCTGGCGGCCAGCGAACCGAAGGCCAGGGCCGCTTTGCGACTAACCTTGCACACCGGCGCCGATCTGCCATTCAACAGCCTGAACCTGAACCATCTGCCCCTTTACCTGAACGGTGCAGACGAACTGCCATTCAGGCTTTATGAGCAACTGCTCGGCAATGCCTGCGCAGTATTCGCCCGACAGCCGGGAGCCGATTGGGTCGAGCGTCTGCCGGTCGATGCCTTACAACCCTGCGGGCTGGACGACCGTGAAGCGGCAATGCCGGTGGTCGCCCAGGCGTTTCAGGGTTACCGCCTGTTGCAGGAATACTTCGCACTCCCGCAGCGCTATCTGTTTGTTGACCTCAGCCACCTCGGCCGTGCTGTGCAGCGTTGCACCGGGCAAGAGCTGGAGGTGATCGTGTTGTTCGACCGTCTCGACCAGAGTCTTGAAGGCAGTGTCGGGGCCGCGCAATTTCTGCCGTTCTGTACCCCTGCGATCAACCTGTTTCCTCGTCGGATAGACCGGATTCACCTCAGCGACCGCGTCAATGAGCATCACGTCATTGCCGACCGCACTCGGCCCATGGATTTCGAAATCCACTCTCTGACCGGCGTCACCGGGTACGGCAACGGCCCCGAGCAAGGGTTTCTGCCGTTCTACGCGGTGCGCGACCCGTCGCGTTACGGCCGGGACAATGCCTACTACACGGTGCGCCGAGAGCCGCGTATTCCATCTAGCGACCAGCGTCGCACGGGCATGCGCTCGACTTATGTAGGCAGCGAAACATTTGTCAGTCTGGTGGACAACCGGCAGGCGCCTTGTAGCCTCGAGCTGCGCCAATTAGGTGTAAGCGCTTTGTGCACCAACCGCGACCTGCCGCTGTTCATGAGCGTAGGCAGCGGCAAGACCGACTTCACCCTGGCGGGTAGCGCGCCGGTTTCGTCGATCCGCTGCGTGACCCGCCCCAGCCGCCCCCGCACCAGTCATGCCCACGATCAGCAGGCATGGCGCCTTATCAGCCAACTGTCGCTGAACTACCTTTCGCTGAGTGAGCCGGGCCAAGGCGCTGCCGCATTGCGTGAACTGCTGCGGCTGTACGGTGACAGCAGCGACACCACACTGCAGTTGCAGATCGAAGGCTTGCGTGAGGCGAGCAGCAAACCTTGCACGCGCCGCTTACCCATGCCCGGCCCGATCGTCTTCGGGCGTGGACTGGAGATCGCCCTGGAGTTCGACGAAAACGCCTTCCGTGGCACCGGCGTGTTCTTGCTGGGAGCAGTATTCGAGCGTTTTCTGTCTCGCTACGCATCCACCAACAGCTTTACCGAGACCGTGCTACGCACCAGCCAGCGCGGCGAGATCATGCGATGGAAAGCCAAGCCCGGCAGGCGTCCGACCCTGTGAGCATCCTCACCGATATTCACGCGCAGCCCTGGAATTACGATTTCTTTCAGGCGTTGCGGCGTATCGAATGCGAATCCCCGCACCTGCCACGCCTCGGTCACTCGTTGCGCCTGGTGGACGACCCGATACGCCTGGGTCAGCAACCCGATTGCGCGTTTGCACCTTCCACGCTGGCGGCAATGACGCTTGAGGACGAGGTAAAACCGGCGCGGTTGGAGCAATTTTTCTTCGGTCTTGGCGGACCTAACGGGCCGCTACCTCTGCACCTGACCGAGTACGTACGCGAGCGCCAGCGCAACAATGCCGACGATAGCAGCAAACGCTTCCTCGACATCTTTCATCACCGCCTGTTGAGCCTGTTCTATCGGGCCTGGGCAGAGGCGCGGCCCACCGTCAGCCATGACCGGCCAGATGATGACTACTGGTCTGCACGGCTGGCCGCATTCAGTGGTCGCGGCACGTCGCGCCTTCTGGACCACGGGCCGATTCCAGGCCCCGCCAAGCTGCATTTCAGCGGGCATCTTTCTGCAAAGACCCGCTACCCCGACGGCCTGAAAGCCATTATCGAGGACTACTTCGCCCTACCGGTCCAGATCGTGGAGTTTGTCGGCCAGTGGCTGGAACTACCCGAGCGAAGCGGCCTCGGCGCCTGCGCCAATCAGTTGGGTATCGATTTTTGCCTGGGTAGCCACGTATGGGATCGCCAGCACAAATTCCGCATTCGCCTGGGCCCACTCACGCTGGATGAGTACATGGGAATGCTGCCCGGCGGCGAGCCATTCCGGCATCTGGCGGCGTGGGTCATCGAGTACCAGGGTCACGAGCTGGATTGGGACCTGAACCTGGTGCTGCACCAGCGGCAGGTCCCGAAACTCCAGCTCAATGGCGAGTTTCGCCTGGGCTACAACACATGGTTGGGAAGCCCTTCGACAGACGCCGACGATCTGATCCTGGCCCATCAATACGCGGATCCGCCCCGCACTGCGGGTACAGCATCAGGCATTCATCCACACCAATCAGCAAGGAGCATGGAACATGGGTGAGATCAGTCGCGCCGCACTGTTCGGCAAACTCAACAGCACCGGATACAAGGCCATCGAAGCTGCCACCGTGTTCTGCAAACTGCGAGGCAATCCGTATGTGGAACTGGCCCACTGGTTTCATCAGTTGTTGCAGCTACAGGACTGCGACCTGCACCGCATCATTCGCCAGTTCAGTATCGAGCCCGCACATCTGGCCCGAGACCTTACCGATTCGCTGGATCACCTGCCCCGCGGCTCGACCTCGGTTACCGACCTGTCGTCCCATGTCGAGGAGGCCGTTGAGCGGGGCTGGGTGTATGCAAGCCTGATGTTCGGTGAGCGCCAGGTACGCACCGGTCATCTGCTGATCGGAATTCTCAAGACAGCAAGCCTGCGCAACGGGCTGCTCGCCCTGTCGTCCGAGTTTGAAAAGGTCAAGGTCGAATCCCTGTCCGAACGCTTCTGTGAATACATTGGCGATTCCCCGGAAAACGTCAGGGATGGTTTGGCCACGGGTGCAACGCCAGGCGAAGCCAGCGGAGCCATCGCCCCCAGCGCCATGGGCAAGCAGGAAGCACTGGGACGGTTTACGGTCGATATGACCGAACAGGCACGCAGCGGCGAACTGGACCCGATTGTCGGCCGCGACGTAGAGATTCGGCAGATGGTCGACATCCTCATGCGCCGCAGGCAGAACAACCCGATCCTCACCGGTGAAGCAGGTGTCGGCAAAACCGCTGTTGTCGAGGGACTGGCCCTGCGAATCGTCGCCGGCGACGTACCGCCCGCACTCAAGGACGTCGAGTTGCGCAGCCTGGACCTGGGTCTGCTGCAAGCTGGCGCAAGCATGAAGGGCGAGTTCGAACAGCGTTTGCGTCACGTCATCGAGGAGGTTCAAGCCTCGCCCAAGCCGATCATTCTGTTCATAGACGAAGCTCATACGCTGGTCGGTGCCGGAGGGGCGTCCGGGACCGGTGATGCGGCTAACCTGCTCAAGCCGGCACTGGCGCGGGGAACTATGCGCACCGTTGCCGCCACGACATGGGCCGAATACAAGAAACACATCGAGAAAGACCCTGCCCTCACACGGCGCTTTCAGGTGGTGCAGGTGGACGAGCCCTGCGAAGACAAGGCGCTGATGATGATGCGCGGCGTGGCCTCAACCATGGAACAGCATCATCAGGTGCAGATCCTCGACGAAGCACTGGAAGCCTCGGTGAAACTGTCCCACCGCTACATTCCGGCGCGGCAGTTGCCGGATAAATCCGTCAGCCTGCTCGACACTGCCTGTGCACGGGTTGCGGTCAGCCTGCATGCAGTGCCGGCCGAGGTAGACGACAGTCGCAGACGCATCCAGGCGCTGGAAACCGAGCTTCAGATCATCGCCCGTGAGCACTCCATTGGTATCGACACCAGTGCTCGACGCCTCAGCAACGAAATCCTTTCAGGGATCGAGCGTGAGCGGCTCGTACAGCTGGAGCAGCGTTGGAAGGAGGAAAGGTCGCTGGTCGATGAGCTGCTGGCGACCCGCGCCGAGTTACACGAGATCACCGGCACAGCGAATCCTGTGACGGATACCGCACAGTCTGATCGCATGCGTGATCGACTGGCCGAATTGCAGGCGCAACTCAGCGCTGTGCAATGTGAAAACCCGTTGATTCTGCCCACTGTGGACTATCAGGCCGTAGCCTCGGTGGTGGCGGACTGGACCGGCATCCCCGTGGGGCGCATGGCGCGCAACGAGCTGGAAACCGTGCTGAACCTCGATTACCACCTGAAAAAGCGCATCATTGGTCAGGACCACGCGCTCCAGATGATCGCCAAACGTATTCAAACCTCTCGCGCGGGCCTGGACAACCCGAGCAAACCCATCGGCGTGTTCATGCTGGCGGGTACCTCAGGCGTGGGCAAGACCGAAACTGCGCTGGCTTTGGCGGAAGCCATGTATGGCGGCGAACAGAACCTCATCACCATCAACATGAGCGAATTCCAGGAGCCCCACACGGTATCTACCCTGAAGGGGGCGCCACCGGGCTATATCGGCTACGGCGAAGGAGGCGTGCTGACTGAAGCGGTACGGCGCAAACCTTATAGCGTCGTACTGCTCGACGAGGTGGAAAAAGCGCATCCGGATGTTCACGAGATCTTCTTCCAGGTGTTCGACAAAGGCGTGATGGAGGATGGCGAAGGTCGAGTCATCGACTTCAAGAACACCCTGATCCTGCTGACCACGAACGCGGGCACCGAATTGATTTCGCGTCTGTGTCAGAACGCGCAACACATGCCCCCTCCCCAAGACATCGCGCAGGCGCTGCGCCAGCCACTACTCGAAATTTTTCCGCCCGCGCTGCTCGGTCGCCTGGTGACCATCCCTTACTACCCACTCAGCGACAGCATGCTCAGAACGATCACTGGCCTGCAGCTGGACCGCATCAAGAAACGGGTCGAGAACACGCACAATGTGCAATTCGACTACGACGACGGGGTCATCGATCTGATCGTCTCGCGCTGCGGCGAAACCGAGAGTGGCGGACGGATGATCGATACCCTCCTGACCAACACCCTGCTGCCGGACATGAGCCGCGAATTCCTCACGCGCCTACTGGAAGCCAGGCCGATGGCGAATGTGAGCGTCCGTGCGCGGGATAACCAGTTCGAGTACCGGTTCAGCAACGACGAAACATGAATCTTTAGCAGCAGGGTTTGCCGGCGGGACGCTATCGCCGCCAAGCCGCGCTACTACAGGTCGTCAAAATGAATATATCAGCGGATCAGTCCATGCAATTCATGCAGCTCACTCGCTTCGCCCAAGTCAGCAGTCCCCTGGGGCCGGACATCCTGTTACTCAGCCAGATGACCGGCGGCGATGATCTGGGGCGCCTGTTCGAATTCAGGTTACAGCTGACCTCCAGTGACGATGCCATTGACCTGAACCAGTTACTGGGCAAACCCATGAGTGTGGCGTTGCAAATGAGTGCGGGGCGCACCCGGTATTTTCACGGCCTGGTCGCAAGCTGCAGCCAGGGTGTCGATGACGGTCAGTTCGCAAGCTATCAGGTCGTTCTGCGACCCTGGCTGTGGCTACTGACCCGCACCTCGGACTGCCGGATTTTCCAGCACATGACCGTTGCGCAGATCATCAAGCAAGTGTTCCGCGATCTGGGCTTTTCCGATTTCGAAGATGCTCTAAGCCGCCCCTATCGCGAGTGGGAATACTGCGTCCAGTACCGCGAAACCAGCTTCAACTTCGTCAGCCGCCTGATGGAGCAGGAAGGCATCTACTATTTCTTCCGCCATGAAAAAGATCGCCACGTCATGGTGCTCGCCGATGCGTACGGCGCACATCAGCCCGAGCCCGGCTACGAGACGGTCCCCTTCTATCCCCCAGACGGCCAACACCGCGAACGCGACCACATCAGCGATTGGCGCATGGCGCAACAGGTGCAACCCGGCTCCCTGGAGCTCAACGACTATGACTTCCAGCGACCCAGCGCACACATCGACGTGCGTTCGGCCATGCCTCGTCCCCATGCAGCGGGGGACTATCCGCTGTTCGATTACCCCGGCACCTACGTCCAGAGTGACGACGGCGAACACTACGCCCGGACACGTATCGAGGCGATCCAGGGCCAGCACGAACGCATCGACCTGAGCAGCAACGCCCGTGG
>Ga0207655_1004017_pt1 | contig 10626 bp, 9 predicted proteins | sample KBSM44metaG_FD_184398 | JGI IMG/M metagenome (GOLD analysis project Ga0207655, IMG submission 184398) | Miscanthus rhizosphere microbial communities from Kellogg Biological Station, Michigan, USA - KBS M4-4 metaG (SPAdes) (version 2) | ecosystem: Host-associated > Plants > Roots > Rhizosphere >... | reverse complement strand
CGAACTCTTCACTGGTGTGGGCCGAAAAATATCTCGGCCCTGCTCCGGAGGTTACAGCGTTTCTCCCTCCGGCCAGCTCATAATCCACGTCGGGTGGTGCGTTTCATTTTGCCAGGCGCTTTCTTCGATGCGAAAGCCCTGGTGATGATAAAAATGCACTGCCCGATGATTCTTCTGGTAAACCTCAAGGCTCAGCGCTGCAAATTGCGTTTTGACGTGTGACATCAACGCATTGCCAATCCCTTTGCCGGTGAACGGTTCACTTACAAACAGCGCACCGATAAACAGGGGATCCAGCACGCTGATGAATCCCACCATTTTGCCGTTTTCGACATAAACCCATGTCGCCGATTGCGGAATATAAACATTCCGCACAATCGACTCACTTTCATGCCAGTAACGTTCGCTAATAAACGGATGCGCATGAATGGTGCTCGCAAGCCAAATCTCGATCAGCTCATTCATTTCATCCGGCTGAAGGCGGCGAATCATTTCAGGTTATCAGGGTGGCAGAAACAGCTGGTCACGTGGTCGTTAACCAGACCACAAGCCTGCATAAATGAGTAGCAAATCGTGGAGCCAACAAATTTGAAGCCGCGTTTTTTCAGGGCCTTGGAAAGCGCATCTGAAGCGGGTGTGGTGGTCGGGATTTCCGCAAGCGTGGCGGCTTGCGTCACTTGCGCCTTGTGGTCGACAAACGACCAGACAAACTCAGGGAATTTCTCGCCATTGGCTTCCATCGCCAGGTACGCTTTCGCGTTATTAATAATGGCTTCTATTTTTCCGCGATGACGGATGATGCCTGCATCCTGAACGAGCAGGTCGACATCTTCTGGCTGCATTAATGCCACCGCTTGAGGGTCGAAATTTTTAAAGCAACGACGATAGTTTTCGCGTTTTTTCAGCACCGTAATCCAGGACAAACCAGCCTGCTGCCCTTCAAGACAAATCATCTCGAAAAGATGCTGCCCATCGGTCATCGGCACGCCCCATTCTTTATCGTGATACTCCATGTAAAGCGGATCCTGGGATACCCATCCACAACGCAACATACGTTACTCCTTTGATGAAATTTCTCGTGCCAACTTGACGTGTCAGATAAAGAGTCAATAGTTAATTCAGGGCTATCCCCGTCTTGCTTCAAGTTGCCTCAATGCAACGCGAATCAATTAAGGGACTATCCGCAAGCCCGCCAAAAACACTAAAAAAATACCGCCGGATTTGGCTCTTTTCTGGAGTCGCTTTAATGATAATAAATATACGCAGTGGTCGCCGTGTCACTTTCTCCACGGTGCTGGCTTTGTGTTGTCTATCCTATGCTACGAATGTATTTGCCTGGCAACAAGAATATGTTGTTGATGATGCTCCGGGCGAATCGCAGGATCGTTATACCTGGGACAGTACCCACCAACCAAGTTATAACGATATTCTTGCAGAAAGGATCAATTCTTCTTTTTCCTCCCAAAACCAGGAGGGGCTGTCGCTCGTTTCTGGTAAAGATAGTGTTTCGTCTGATAACTCACTTTTGGGTATCGGCTGGAATATCAATTTGCCCGGAAATATCACCACCGGCCCAACCGCAAAGTACCGCTGGGATGGCTCATCCACCAGTATGTATAACGAATACGGTGATTCGGCAGTGGATTCCGGATTTAACGACCAGCTTTGGCATGCCAGCGTTTCTACCGTGGGCTGGCGCCTGGATTCGTCCCTCGGCTATCTGCGCCCGTGGGCACAGGTGAGCTACAACCATCAGTACGGCGAAAACTTGTGGAAAGCCCAGTCAGGACAGAGAGCAAATGCTGCGTCGGGTCAGGACAGCAACTGGATGGATGTGACTGTCGGGGCGGATATGCCAATCGGTAAAAATATGGCGGCGTTTGCTTCTATGTCTCAAGCCGAAGGTTTAACCACCGGCGAAGCCTATATTTATAACCTCGGCGTTAGCGCGCGCTTCTGATCATTCATTTAACCTTGAATTGGTATATTTAACATTTAATTATCAGTGTTTACGCGCTTTATATTGATAGTAACTACTAACCGTTCAAATTATTAATTGAACGTCCAGGTCATTCATTCCCTCTCAGCGGCATTTCATTCCGGCCTGAGTGCATCTCATGCCTTTTTCTCCTGGAATAAAATGCACTTCGTTACTCTTAGCGGCAGAAGATTTCTCTTAAATTTTGCGGACATCTGCCATGAATAATGCCAACTACAACCGTACTCGCTGGTTAACTCTGATCGGCACCATCATTACTCAGTTCGCACTGGGTTCCGTTTACACCTGGAGTCTGTTTAATAGCGCACTGTCGCAAAAACTGGGTGAGCCAATCAGCCAGGTCGCTTTCTCCTTTGGTCTGTTAAGCCTCGGTCTTGCGATTTCCTCCTCAGTGGCGGGCAAACTGCAGGAACGTTTTGGTGTCCGTAAAGTGACGATGGCTGCGGGCGTGCTGTTGGGTGTCGGCTTCTTCCTGACCGCTCACTCCGATAACTTGCTGATGTTATGGTTGAGCGCCGGTGTGCTGGTGGGTCTGGCTGATGGCGCAGGTTATCTGTTAACGCTCTCCAACTGCGTGAAGTGGTTCCCGGAGCGTAAAGGTCTGATTTCCGCATTTGCCATCGGCTCATATGGCCTCGGTAGCTTAGGTTTCAAATACATCGACACGCATTTGCTGGCGACCGTTGGCCTGGAAAGCACCTTTATGATTTGGGGTGGACTGGCGATGGTGATGATTCTGTTCGGCTCAATGCTGATGAAAGATGCGCCATTGCAGGAAGTGAAAACAGTGGGCGGCGTGGCTGAAAAAGATTACACCCTGGCAGAGTCTATGCGTCAGCCACAGTACTGGATGCTGGCGATTATGTTCCTGACTGCCTGCATGAGTGGTTTGTATGTGATTGGTGTAGCAAAAGATATCGCGCAGGGCATGGTGCATTTGACCGCTGAATCTGCGGCTAACGCGGTGACGGTTATCGCCATCGCTAACTTGAGCGGTCGTTTAGTTCTCGGCATTCTGTCCGATAAGATTGCCCGCATCCGCGTTATCACTATCGGCCAGGTCATCTCTTTAGTCGGTATGGCGGCACTGCTGTTTGCCCCACTGAACGAGGCGACTTTCTTTGCCGCGATTGCTTGTGTGGCCTTTAACTTCGGCGGCACCATCACCGTTTATCCATCCCTGGTGAGTGAGTTCTTTGGTCTGAATAACCTGACTAAAAACTACGGTGTGATTTACCTGGGCTTTGGTATCGGCAGCATCTGCGGTTCGATTATCGCGTCAGTGTTCGGTGGTTTCTACGTCACCTTCTGCGTCATCTTCGCACTGCTGATTTTGTCCCTGGCGATTTCCACCACTATCCGCCAGCCAGCACGAGAAGTTCTGCAAGAAGCTCACGCTTGATAGCGAGCCATTAATGCCGCAAACCATGCCGCCGGGACGTTATACGGCGGCATCATTAATTTTGAAATCCCCTGTTCGATAATCCCTTCCGCCTGAATCCTTAACGTCTCATTCCCTCGTTGCAAACCTGCCAACTGAATACGTTTCTCAATCAGATAGACGCGGGCAAAGTGCGGGTCAAAACGTAAAATTTCACGCGTGTTATCAATGATGTCGGCGAGTTTGATGGTTTGTGCTTCGCAACTGGCATTGGCGGTATGCAGGAAATGGGCGCGTTTACGCGCCATGCGGTTGGTGCCGGGGAGTTGTTCCGGGTTGGTCACCATGGCGACAAGCGTTGCGACGTCTGATCCGAAGTGCTCCTCAATGTCGATAATCGTGCTGCCGGTGTCTTCTACCGTGTCGTGTAGCCAGGCAGCCGCAAGCATCTCCTCAACCGGCGATACGCTTCTGACCAGCTCCACCACGGCGGCGGGATGAACAATATAGGGTTCAAGTGTATATTTGCGACGCTGATCGCAAGCTGCATGTGCCTTAGCGGCGTACCGGCGTGCGCGTTCTTCCAATGACAACATGATTTCCCCTGTGCATCACCCGAAATGGCTGTTATGTCCCACAAGCATGTTGTGGCGACTATTTATTGTTATGCCTTTTAATAAGGTCAATCAGGCTTAAGATATGTAAACAACATATCGGATCACGATTTTTGCCGATACTTTTTCTCCTCCCTATGCTCTACTAATTCCCGCCAAAAAACGGCTAAGAATCGTCCTGTTTCGGACTTTATTTTTTCATCATTCAGAATTTTATAAGTTAAGTAGAGTCTGAGTGATGTTTATGACATTTCTTCTTTAGCATTATTTCTTCGGACAACTGCATGAATTACGTAAAATCGATGACCCAGCAGAAGCTGTGCTTACTGTTAGCGGTGTACATCGGGCTATTTTTAAATCTTTCAGTTTTTTACCATCGTTTTGAAGGATTCATTCGGGAATTTAGTGGGTTAAAAGCATTTTCCATGCTGGCTGAAATAGCGGCATGCGTATTGGTCACCTTCTTTTTACTTCGTACGCTGTCGCTGTTTGGTCGCATGGTGTGGCGAATCCTCGCCTCTGTGATTGTGGTGTTCTCTGTCGCCGCCAGCTACTACATGACGTTACTTAACGTCGTCATCGGCTACGGGATCATTGCTTCGGTAATGACCACCGATATCGACCTTTCTAAAGAAATTGTCGGCTATCAGTTTGTGATGTGGATGATTTTGGTCAGCGTTGTACCGCTGGCATTAATTTGGGGTAGCAACACGCGTGACACGCTGCTTCAGCAATTAAAAACACCGGGCCATCGCATCAAGAACGTGGCGATTGTGCTGCTGGCAGGGCTGATGGTGTGGGCGCCATTGCGTTTACTGGATAAACAACAAAACCGCTCCGAGAAACGCTCTACCGTTGATATGCCAAGCTATGGCGGTGTGGTCGCTAACTCCTATCTGCCATCCAACTGGGTTTCCGCGCTAGGTCTTTTTGCCTGGGCTCAGGCTGATGAATCCACCGATAACAATTCGCTGATGAACCCGGCGAAGAAGTTCACCTATGTTGCGCCGAAAGAGCTGGATGATACCTATGTGGTGTTTGTGATTGGCGAAACCACTCGCTGGGATCACATGGGTATTTTGGGCTATGACCGTGATACCACGCCAAAACTCGCCAAAGAGAAAAATCTCGTTGCCTTCCGTGGCGAGTCCTGCGATACCGCCACCAAACTTTCGCTGCGCTGCATGTTTGTGCGTGAAGGTGGGGCGGAAGATAACCCGCAACGGACGCTGAAAGAGCAAAACGTGTTTGCGGTACTTAAGCAGCTTGGCTTTAGCTCCGAGCTGTTTGCGATGCAAAGTGAAGTGTGGTTCTACGGAAACACCATGGCCGATAACTTCTCTTATCGTGAGCAAATCGCCGCTGAACCGCGTAACAGTGGCAAACAGGTCGACGATATGTTGCTGGTTGAGGAGATGAAGCGTTCGGTTGAAAAGCATCCTGAAGGCAAGCATCTGATTGTGCTGCACACCAAAGGTTCTCACTTCTCTTACGTGCAACGTTATCCGCGCAGCTTCGCTAAATGGGCACCAGAGTGCGTCAGTATTGATTCCGAGTGCAGCAAAGAGCAGTTGATTAACGCCTTCGATAACTCCGTGCTTTATACCGATACGGTGCTGGATAGCGTGATTTCCCAGTTGCGTGATAAGCGGGCGATTATTTTCTATGCCTCGGATCATGGCGAATCGATTGATGAGAAGAAGCACCTGCATGGTACGCCACGTAAAATGGCACCGCCTGAGCAATTCCGTGTTCCGTTGTTAGTGTGGGCTTCCGATAAATATCTGGAGAACCCGGACCGCGCGCGTGAGTTTGAGCACATGCAGGAACAAGCGAAAATGAAAGTGCCGCACCGCCATGTTGAGCTGTATGACACCATTCTGGGTTGTCTGGGATACACATCGCCAGACGGCGGTATTAACCAGAATAACAACTGGTGCCATGTGCCGCAGAAGGCTGCGCAGTAACTTTTTCGTCACATATGCTTGAAATTAAATCAAACAGATTTAATTTTAGATATCAGGGATTGACGGTGAATACGGTGCGCAGTAAGATGCGCTCCGCATTCGGCGAGTAGCGCAGCTTGGTAGCGCAACTGGTTTGGGACCAGTGGGTCGGAGGTTCGAATCCTCTCTCGCCGACCAAATTTAGAAAAGACCAACCCTCGGGTTGGTTTTTTTGCATCTGGAGTTTGTAGAGGATGAGAACCTCCGAAGGAGGTTTGAGCCGAGCGCAGCGAGACAACGTTGCTCAGCAACGGCCCGCAGGGCGCGTCACGCAGTGACAAGTAATCCTCTCTCGCCGACCAAATTTAGAAAAAGCCAACCTTCGGGTTGGCTTTTTTGCGTCTGAAGTCTGTAGGTCGGATAAGCGTAGCGCCATCCGACAAAAACAGGCGAAAATCATGGACGATCCACCATACAACACCTGTTTAGTGACCCGCCTCTTGCCAAAATATCAGCTTCATCGTCCAACCACTGCCATTATATGATTTTGTGACATTTTCCATCGTATTTTGTTATGGAAAATAGCGGTTTTTTACCCCGATGCTTATGTTTCATACCAGCATGATTCGCTGTAGGAGACATGGATCACAAAACATATCGTTCAGATAATCAGCATTCGGCAATAAATTTTACAGAAATGACACAACTGAATACAGCTGTCGCTTGTCTTTTAAGCAGTGCAATATTCTAGAAACATAGCCGTAGCATAAATTTCCCTGCTGGAAATAGAGTAACTGGCTTTTTTTTAACTTTGTTCGCCGTTTCTCACCTCGGTTGTAAATCCCCGTTACCTATATTGACGTTTTACTCATCTATTGACAGATTGTAGGGCGTGAGGGGCAAATTATGGACAGTCCGCACTACCACACAGCTAGCCTGACGAAGGGAACACCTGGCCTCACCATCGCCTCCGGGCACACCGTACAGACCGCACTCAAATAACAAAGGTCTAACGGATAAAAACAACACATCTCACAACGGAGCAGAAGAATGAGTCTTTCCTTGAAGAAGTCAGGGATGCTGAAATTTGGTCTGAGCCTGGTGGCACTGACCGTAGCAGCTAGCGTTCAGGCAAAAACCCTGGTTTATTGCTCAGAAGGTTCCCCAGAAGGTTTTAACCCTCAGTTGTTCACCTCTGGTACTACGTACGATGCGAGCTCAGTGCCAATTTATAACCGTCTGGTTGAGTTCAAAACCGGTACCACCGAAATCATCCCAGGCCTTGCTGAAAAGTGGGAAGTGAGTGAAGACGGTAAAACGTACACCTTCCATCTTCGCCAGGGCGTGAAGTGGCAGGACAACAAAGATTTCAAACCAACGCGTGACTTAAATGCTGACGACGTTGTGTTCTCTTTTGATCGTCAGAAAAACGCCAACAACCCGTACCATAAAGTTTCTGGCGGCAGCTACGAATACTTTGAAGGCATGGGTTTATCTGACCTGATCAGCGAAATTAAGAAAGTGGACGACAAAACCGTTCAGTTCGTGCTGACGCGTCCAGAATCACCATTCCTGGCAGACCTTGCGATGGACTTCGCCTCCATCCTGTCCAAAGAATATGCTGACAACATGATGAAAGCCGGCACGCCGGAAAAAACTGACCTGAATCCAATCGGTACCGGTCCGTTCCAGCTGCTGCAATACCAGAAAGACTCCCGCATTCTGTACAAAGCATTCCCGGGTTACTGGGGGACTAAACCGCAGATCGACCGTCTGGTGTTCTCCATCACTCCAGATGCTTCTGTGCGTTACGCCAAACTGCAGAAAAACGAGTGCCAGGTTATGCCGTATCCAAATCCGGCAGACATCGCTCGTATGAAAGAAGACAAGAGCATCAACCTGATGGAACAGGCTGGCCTGAACGTGGGTTACCTCTCCTTCAACACCGAGAAGAAACCGTTCGATGACGTGAAAGTGCGTCAGGCGCTGACTTACGCGGTGAACAAAGAAGCGATCATCAAAGCGGTTTATCAGGGCGCAGGCACTGCGGCTAAAAACCTGATCCCACCTACAATGTGGGGCTACAACGATGACGTGAAAGATTACACCTACGATCCTGAGAAAGCGAAAGCGTTGCTGAAAGAATCAGGCCATGCTGACGGCTTCACCGTTGATCTGTGGGCAATGCCAGTACAACGTCCGTACAACCCGAACGCTCGCCGTATGGCTGAGATGATTCAGGCTGACTGGGCGAAAGTGGGTGTGACCGCCAAAATCGTCACCTACGAGTGGGGCGAGTACCTGAAACGCGCCAAAGCGGGCGAGCACCAGGCTGTGATGATGGGCTGGACCGGCGACAATGGGGATCCGGATAACTTCTTCGCCACCCTGTTCAGCTGTGCAGCGGCAAAAGACGGTTCTAACTACTCTCGCTGGTGCTACAAGCCGTTCGAAGACCTGATTCAGCCTGCACGTGCTACAGACGATCACAACAAGCGTATCGAACTGTACAAGCAAGCTCAGGTCGTGATGCATGACCAGGCTCCGGCACTGATCGTTGCTCACTCTACGGTTTACGAGCCAGTGCGCAAAGAAGTGAAAGGTTACGTGGTTGACCCATTGGGCAAACACCACTTTGAGAACGTGTCTGTAGAGTAATTTTCTGACTTTAAGCGCCGTCCTCATCCCGACCTTCTCCCCCAAGAGAAGGAGAAAAATCCCCTCTCCCTCAGGGAGGGGGTTAGGGTGAGGGTGGTGTCTTTTGATATGTGAGCAATACAATCCCTGCGCTGAAAAGTGAAGGGAGATTACAGAGAATCCGGGTTATGTTGCAGTTCATCCTCCGACGTCTGGGATTAGTTATCCCCACGTTTATCGGTATTACCCTTCTTACCTTCGCTTTCGTCCATATGATCCCCGGTGACCCGGTGATGATAATGGCCGGTGAGCGTGGTATCTCTCCTGAACGTCATGCTCAGTTGTTGGCCGAACTCGGTCTCGACAAGCCAATGTGGCAGCAATACCTCCATTATATTTGGGGTGTGATGCACGGCGACCTGGGCATTTCGTTAAAAAGCCGTCTCCCAGTTTGGGACGAGTTCGTACCGCGCTTTAAAGCGACCATGGAACTCGGTGTGTGCGCCATGATTTTCGCCGTTGCCGTGGGTATTCCGGTGGGCGTATTGGCTGCGGTTAAACGCGGTTCAGTGTTCGACCACACCGCTGTGGGCCTGGCGTTAACTGGCTACTCCATGCCGATTTTCTGGTGGGGTATGATGTTAATCATGCTGGTTTCAGTCTACTGGAACCTCACACCAGTCTCCGGACGCGTCAGCGATACGGTGTTCCTCGATGACACCTTGCCGCTGACCGGCTTTATGCTTATCGATACCGCGATATGGGGCGAATCCGGCGACTTCATCGATGCGCTCGCGCATATGGTGTTGCCAGCCGTGGTGCTCGGCACTATTCCGTTGGCGGTTATCGTGCGTATGACCCGCTCGGCAATGCTTGAAGTTCTGGGCGAAGATTACATCCGTACCGCTCGCGCCAAGGGTTTGACCCGCATGCGCGTCATCGTGGTACACGCTCTGCGTAACGCCATGCTGCCTGTTGTCACCGTTATCGGTTTGCAGGTGGGGACGTTGCTGGCAGGTGCAATTCTGACGGAAACCATCTTCTCCTGGCCGGGCCTTGGCCGCTGGTTGATTGATGCATTACAACGTCGTGACTACCCGGTAGTACAGGGCGGCGTATTGTTGGTGGCGACGATGATTATCCTCGTTAACCTGATAGTCGACCTACTGTACGGCGTGGTGAACCCGCGTATACGCCATAAGAAATAAGGGGCCATCATGACGCAAGCAACAGAAAAACCAGCCACTGTAAGTAAGGTGGTCGCGGCGCCAGTCCCAATGACGCCGTTCCAGGAATTCTGGCATTACTTTAAACGTAACAAAGGCGCCGTCGTCGGCCTGGTGTACGTCACCGCGATGATTTTGATCGCCATTTTCGCCAACGTACTCGCACCGCACGGCCCTGCAGAACAGTTCCGTGATTCATTGCTGCACCCACCGGTATGGCAGGAAGGCGGTAGCTGGCAGTTCCTGCTCGGTACCGATGACGTCGGTCGCGACATCATGGCTCGCCTGATGTACGGCGCACGTTTGTCGCTGCTGGTCGGCTGTCTCGTGGTAGTCCTGTCGCTGATTATGGGCGTGGTGCTCGGCCTGGTCGCCGGCTACTTCGGTGGCCTTATCGACAACATCATCATGCGTGTCGTCGACATCATGCTGGCCCTGCCAAGCCTGCTTTTGGCTCTGGTGCTGGTGGCGATATTTGGCCCGTCGATCGTGAACGCCTCGCTGGCACTGACCTTTGTTGCGCTGCCGCACTATGTGCGACTGACGCGTGGTGCAGTGTTGGTGGAAGTGAACCGCGACTACGTGACCGCTTCGCGCGTTGCCGGTGCGGGCTCGATGCGCCAGATGTTCATCAACATTTTACCCAACTGCCTGGCACCGCTTATCGTGCAGGCTTCTCTTGGCTTCTCTAACGCCATTCTCGATATGGCCGCTCTCGGCTTCCTCGGCATGGGTGCGCAACCGCCAACACCGGAGTGGGGCACCATGCTCTCCGACGTGTTGCAGTTCGCACAAAGTGCCTGGTGGGTTGTCACCTTCCCTG
>Ga0207655_1004010_pt1 | contig 10640 bp, 10 predicted proteins | sample KBSM44metaG_FD_184398 | JGI IMG/M metagenome (GOLD analysis project Ga0207655, IMG submission 184398) | Miscanthus rhizosphere microbial communities from Kellogg Biological Station, Michigan, USA - KBS M4-4 metaG (SPAdes) (version 2) | ecosystem: Host-associated > Plants > Roots > Rhizosphere >... | reverse complement strand
CACATACAAAATGAACAGGGGCGCGATATTAACACAGGGTTGGCGAAGGCTTGTGCGGCGGCTGCAACAGGATGAAACAGCTGGCTTTTTTGCTCATTTTTTAAGCAGAAAAGCCGCCAGTCGCTGGCAGGCTTCGCTCAGTTCGACCGCTTCCGTGTCGATCCGGCATTCCGCTGCCAACGGCGCCTCGTAAGGGCTGTCGATGCCAGTAAAATGCTGGATACGGCCCTCTCGCACGGCCTGGTACAGACCTTTCGGGTCTCGGCGCTCACACACCTTCAGCGAAGTGCTCACATGCACTTCGATAAAGTCGCCCTCGGCAAACAGTTGCCGCGCAGCGTCCCGCTCGGCCCGAAACGGCGAGATCGCCGCGACGATGACGATCAGGCCGGCGTCAACCATCAGCCGGGCCACTTCAGCCATGCGCCGGATATTTTCCCGACGACTCGCATCGTCCATTCCCAGGTCCCGGCACAAACCGTTGCGCACGTTATCGCCGTCGAGCAAAAACGTGTGCAGGCCGAATTCATGCAAATGCACTTCCAGGGTGTTGGCCAACGTCGATTTGCCGGCACCGGACAATCCGGTCAGCCACAGGCAGCGAGGATGCTGGGCCTTGAGCGCAGCCCTGTCCCGAGGTGAAAGGGCCAGGCCGTAGGGGTGAATGGCCGATGCGGTCGCCAGACTCGAGAGTGCTTCATTCATAACCGAGCAACTCATAGTCACGTTGATAGACCCGACGTACCAGACGCCGGGTTCGCAAGGTACAGAACTCTCGCGCCTTGGTCGGCTGGCGCAGCACGGAAACGTTGACGTGTGGCAGCTGACACACCATCCCCAACTGCTCGCAGACAATCTGAAAATCCCGCTCCAGGTGCTCCTGATAGCCGATGAAATCCATGGCCAGATGGCCCAGCGAGTCGGTCAAAAAATCGCTCTGTGCGGCAAAATGCAGTTGTCGCGAGATCGTCTCCGTATGCAGCCAGCGGGCAATGAAATCGTCGAAGTCCCGGTACTGCCGAACCAGTTGCTGCGCGGCATGATCACGCCCGCTCAACGTATTGCCGTGGAGAAACGCATAAGCCGAATACGCCCGCTCCAGAGGATCTCGTACGAAAGCAAACTTGTACGCAGCGGCATACTGCTCGGGAAACTGCTGCTCGTACCAGTACAGCGGCAGGTGACCCGGAGTCCTGCCGTTGAACATCGCCGTACAGATACTGCTGCCGGCGCATTTGGGCACGTGGATAAACAGACAGGAACGCTGCGCGAACGATGGGGGGTAGTGCCGATTCGCAGACATCGACTTGTTCACGACCTGACGGTCCACGACTGACAGTCGATCCAGCAGAAATTGCCGCTGTGCCTTGGGCAACAGCTTCCAGAGATAACGTTGCAGCATCGCAGTACCCACGCGAAAGGGATGGCCCTCTCGATTGAAGTCAAAGTTCGTTCGAGAACCTTAACAAGCGTGTTACCGGGATTTATTCAAGTTTGGTCAAGAAGCGTAAAGAAACGGATACATATCTCGGAAGCGCATTGCACGCCCCGAAGGGCGACAGGATGGGGCAGTCCCATCCTGTCGTCGGGATCAGGCGATGTCTTCAGCCGGAGCATCCAGGCCCATCGCATGCAGACGCGAGTAGTAGCCGTTCTGCGCCAGCAACTGTGCGTGGGTGCCACGTTCGACAATCTGGCCCTGATCCATCACCAGTATCAGATCGGCCTTCTCGATCGTCGAGAGGCGATGAGCGATGACCAGCGTGGTGCGGCCCTTCATGACGTGATCCAGCGCTGCCTGAATGTGCCGCTCGGATTCGGTATCCAGTGCCGATGTCGCCTCATCGAGAATCAGCAGCGGTGCATTCTTCAACAACGCCCGTGCTATCGCCAGGCGCTGACGCTGACCGCCTGACAGCAACACGCCATTTTCCCCGACCTGGGTGTCCAGGCCTTCGGGCATTTGCGAGATGAAGTCCATTGCGTAGGCGTCGGTAGCGGCCTTTTCGATATCGGCCCGGGGGGCACCGGCCAGGTCGCCGTAGGCGATGTTGTTGGCAATCGTGTCGTTGAACAGGGTCACATGCTGGGTGACCTGTGCAACGTGGCGACGCAGGTTGCGCAATCGGTAATCTTCGATCTCGACGTCATCGAGCAGAATCTCCCCGATATCGTGATGATAGAAACGCGGAATCAGGCTGGCGAGAGTCGACTTGCCGCTACCGGAGCGACCCACCAGTGCGATCATCTGGCCTGGCGCCGCACTGAAGTTGATGTTCTTCAGCACTTCGCGCTCGGTGCCCGGGTAAGTGAAACTGAGGTTGCGTACCTGCAGATGGCCGCTGACCCGGTCACGCTCCACCGTACCGTTATCCACTTCAGGTTCTACGTCCAGTTGCTCGAAAATGCTTTCGGCACCGGCAACCCCTTTCTGGATGGTCGAACTGACCTCCGACAACTGCCGGATCGGCTTGGGCAGCAGACCCGCGGCCGTGATGTACGCCACCAGATCACCGGCCGTGGCATCGCCACGCAGGAACAGCACCAGGAACATCAGCACGGCCATGGCGCTGTAGATCACCAGCTGCAGCATGGGCGTATAGACCGCTCCGGTCTTGGTCATGCGCAATTGCTTGTCGGTGTTGCTCTGGCTGGCGGCGGCAAAGCGGCGCTCTTCATAGCTCTCGCCACCAAAACTGCGCACCACGCGATAGCCCTGGATGGTTTCGGAAGCCACGTGAGTCACGTCGCCCATGGCCACCTGGATCTTCTTGCTCTGCTTGCGGAATTTCTTGCTGGTACTCCCCACCATTAAGGCAATCAACGGAAGGATCGCCAGCATGACGAGGGTCAGCTTCCAGTTCATCCAGAGCAGATAGGCGAACAGAAACACCACCGTCAGGCCTTCACGGATAACCACCTTGATGGCATCGGTGGCGGCACCGGTCACCATGGTCACGTTGAACGTGATGCGCGAAATCAGATGCCCTGAATTATGGGTGTCGAAATAACGATTGGGCAGCACCAGCAGTTTGTTGAACAACTCGATGCGCAGGTCATGCACCAGTCCCAGCGATACTTTCGCCAGATAAAAGTTGCCGAGAAACGACCCCAGCCCCTGCCAGGCAGCGATCAGAATGATCAGCAGCGGCACGGCCATCAACAACTGCAGGTCCTTGAGATAAGGAACATTGGGAAAGAGCACCGCTTCGGGATTGCTCAGGCCATCGACAAAATATTTGAGTATTCCCGCCAGCATTGGCTGGGTGGAGGCAAAAATCACGAAGCCCACGATACTCAGAAGGAAAAGGCCGATATAGGGCTTTACGTACCCCAACAGCCGAAAGTAGATCTTCAGGCTGGAATCCTGTTCCGCTTTGGGCGGTACGTCACTCATCGTAGGGCTCACTGATTAGGAAGAACGCGAAATTTTATCACAGGCACCGGGATTGGCCCGAGCCCATACCAAAACACTGGCCAGACCAATAGGCAACCAGCTTACAAACCACTCGGCCCTTGGGGTTCCGGTCAGGCTGGCGGCGTCGAATTGCATGGCCAGGCTCGAGAACAGCCAAATGCCAATGATGCCCCGCCCGTAGAGGGTTTCCCGGGCTTTCCATGCCTGGCACAAGACGGCAATCCAGATTGCACACCACAACAGCAAGCCTGGCAGGCCCAGCTCGATAGCGACATGGGTGAACAGATTATGGGCATGGTCAAAATACATGCCCGAAGCAAACACTTTGTAGTCGCCACCAAGACCCAGCCCACGCAGGGGGTGCTCGGCGATCATTTGCAGGCAGGCCATCAGAATCTGCGGCCGGTAGGAAACGCCGCGCGCCATGACCAACGGCTCGAACAACACGAAAGCCAGCATGGCGACAACCAACGCGCACGCCGCAATTGCACGGCTGCGGCGGTCACCGCACCAGATCGGCATGGCAAGCAGCGTGAGAAACAATGCCAATGCGGCGCCGCGACTCTGGCTGAGCAGTACGAACATGCCCAGAAACGTCATCGCGATGACCCAGACAATCTGCATCCGCCCGGTTTGTGGTGGCCACAGAACAAGCCATACCGCCGCCAGGCCGATGACATAGCCCCCGAGGATCGGGTGGGCCAGCTCGCCCAGGCCTTCCACGCGCGCCATCAGGACATTGCCATCGAGAAGGTAGAATTTGACGATAGCCGCGATTGCCGTGGCCGCCAGCCCGATGCCACCCCATTGCATGATGCGAATCACACGGTCGGGTCTGCCATTGGCGAAAACCGGAAAGAACAGAAGAAAAACCACGATATACAGCAACCGCTTGGCCTCGCGCCCGCTGTCCGCGGCGTTCGTCCATGAAAGACTGATCAAAGACCAGGCCAGAAGCCCGAGCATCGGCAGCCAGATCCAGCGCTGTTCATGAAACATCTCCCTGAGCCGGGCCCGTGCAGACCAGGAAAAGACCAGCGCAGGTATCCAGAGCAATACGACCAGGCCTTGCTGATAGGCTTTGTTGGTAGGCGCAATGGCAATGGCTAACAGAAACCACAACAGACCTGTCGACATCCATGCTTTCGCCCAACGTGTTTCTTGCATCAAACTGCTCCTGATAGAGTTCACCCACCCAGCCCGGCATGGTTAAAGCTGAAACTTTTCGGCATCATTGCCCGCCACAGCGCCCCGTTCTTTCCACAAGGCTTTTCACGATGCAATTTTCCCGGCTGCCAGAGGCCACTTTGAATCAAATGATTGACGGTGCCAGAATCCTGGAGGCCGATAGCTACGGGCCGAAAGTCTACCTGTTGCAGGATGGGAATATTCTGAAACTGTTCCGCCGCAAACGGTTTTTTTCATCCGCACTGTGGCGCCCCTACTCGAAACGCTTCATCGATAACGCCGTCGGACTGCAAAAACTGGGCGTTCCAACCCTTCAGGTCCTGCAGCTTTATAAACTGCAAGCTCCTGGCATGACAGCTGTGCTCTACCAGCCATTGCCGGGAGAGACCTTGCGCCAGATTGCCAGCAAGGAAGGTTTTTCGTGGCAGCAGGCATTGCCAGACCTGGCCGGTCTGATCCGCAATCTTCATGAATCGGGGATCTATTTTCGTTCGCTGCACCTGGGCAACATTGTGGTGACGCCCGACAACTGCATGGGCCTGATCGATGTAGCAGACTTGCGTTTTTTGCGGGCGCCGTTGCCCCGGTATCTGGTCAAGCGCAACCTGCAGCATTTCGCTCGCTATATTGAACGCGAGAAGCTGAACGAAACCTTTCCGATGCACGCACTGGAAAAGGCCGTAATGCCTTCATGAAAGCAGGTCGTGGGCAGCCTGGCTGAAATCGAGCCAGGCCTGGTCAGGCGCCAGCGCCTGATATTGCTCGGCGGCGACTGTTTCGGCCGATGCGCTGAACGCCCTCAGGATCGCGTCACGCCAGGCGGCCACATCCTGAACGGGGGCATACCAGCCGGTATCGGCCAACTGTTCGCGAAACACCTCCAGCTCACTGGATAAAACCGGAACACCCGCCATGACGGCTTCCTGCATGATCAGCCCCAGGCCTTCATTCAGCGACGGCATGGCAACCCAATCGAATGCCCGGTAAAGCTGAGCCGCATCATCCAGATGCCCCGGCAGCAAGACCTTGCCACGCAATTGCAACTCATCGATCCGCGCCTCCAGCACAGCGCGCCCCGTGCCTTCACCGAGAATCACCAACTGCAGATCAGGTCGCTGAAGCAAGGCTTCGGCGAAAGCGTCGAGCAGGCAACCAAACCCCTTGCCCGCGACCAGTCGCCCAACAGCTCCCAATACCGGTTTGTCCAGCGCAAGACCCAATCGCGCTCGCGCCTGCTCCCGAGGGAGAAGGTCGGCACGAAACGCCAGAGGATCGAAAGCGCTGCGCAACGTCATGACCTGAATCTGCAAGTCCTGACACAACGACGCCGCGAGGGTGTTCGAGACTGCAACCAGCGTCAGTTGCGAGGAGGGAATTCGTTTGAAGAGCGCGCGATCCGCAGGATGAAGCCGCGTCGAACCATGAAAGACCACCACCGCACGAACGTCGGGCATGGCTTCGATGACAGGCAGCAATGTACGTGCTACGCCAAGGCCATCGAGAAGCACCACGCGTGCACGGCTGTTTTTGAGGGCTTTGTGAAATCTGGAACGCATCCAGGGCCTCGTCAGCCGCCAGAAATGCCGCCCTTTCAACCGGGCGGAGGACAGCCCCCACTCCGTCACTTCGCCAACGCTCAGCCCACCTTCGCAGGCGCGGCCTTGAAGCAACCAGGTTTGAACCGGCTCCGACGAGGCGGCCTGAGACAGGATCTGTTGATGCACCTTATGAGTTGAGGCAAACGGAGCACCCCCGGCCCACATGACGTTGAGAATACTCATAGGGAACGAAGCCAATACCTGGGTTTCTGGAAAAAAGCTGCGGTGCATTTAATTGATGAACCAGCCAATACAGACTCCCAACAGCAAAGACAATACGAACTTTATCTGTTCGCGACGACTGCGGCGCGCCTTGCGCTGACGCTCGACAGCCGTTTGCACATGCAGACCGAAACCCGTGTGCATGACGGCGTCCGCTTCCAGCGTCATGGCCGTCAGATTCAAGTCTGCGTAGCGAATGGACAGCGCCTTCTCCCCACTGAATCCGGCAAAAGGTGCGCACAAGCGGTATTCCTTCATCCGGCGCAAGCCAGGATTCAGCGAAAAGCCCTGCCACTCAGGCTTGTCGGACACCAACGGGTAACAAGCTACCCCGCCGACGATCTCCCGCGTCTCCAGCCGAATGTAAGGACTGTGCACCCGCAAGTCATGATTATAGCTACGCAGCCAGACCTGCAGAATTTCCGGGCGCAGGTCGAGAATGGTCCTGGAGTCTTCCACAAATCCCGGGCGATAGAATTCCCAGTCGTCTTCGCAATGGAAGACATAGGGTGTGGTGACATGTGCGTAAGCCAAGTCGATTGATGCCAGCTGCCCCAGCTTCGGGCGATTGATGAATACGGTGCAATGCTCCTTCCAATGAGCAGGAATCACAGCGTGCACACCTTCATCCCCCGCATCCTCCGTGATGAACACTTCACGGATGGGAGCGGTATTGAACCGGTCGAAGCTCTCAAGCGTTATCTTGAGCAGATCCATTCGACCACAGCTGGTGACCACCAGGGTGATGTCACTTTCTTGAGTAAATTGCACCGGAATCTCAATTAGGTAAAAGTCGCCAGCAATATCGATTGCCGGGTAGTGCTTGTCAAATGCCCAGCTTCAGACGCACCTTTTCCAGAAGGCTCAGCGGCGCACGAGCCCGCAGTTCTGGCTTAAGTTCCTCGACGATACGTTGGCCGATTCGTGCAAAGCTGAACTGACTGACCGCGAGCTCGCGACCGTTGCGCGCAATTCGCGGCGCCAGTTCCGGATCGCTGCGCAATACGGCCAGCTTCTCCTGAAGCTGTGCGATGTCCTTGTAGAACACCACGTTGTGCATGTCCTTCAACCCCAGGGCCTGACTTTCCTCTGCCCCCTGATCAAACGCCAGCAATACACAACCGCAGGCCATCGCTTCGAAATTCTTGATCATGAATTCGCCCATGCCAACGTCGGCGCTGACAAAAAAGCGGATCCGGTTGAGCGTGTCGCGGTATTCCTCTCCGGACTTCGTGCGGGTAACCACCAGAGGCTCGACGCGCCCCAACTCGTCGAGCAAGGCTTTGCGACCGCTGTAGGCAACACTGTTGGTGCTACCCACGAAAGCCAGCTCGATATCCCGCTCGCGCCCCTGATCTTCAAGTTGTGACTGGTCGTAGCCCTTGGGCACGAAGACGGCGTCGAAGCCCTCCTGACGAAGGCGCTCGGTGACCACGAAGCCGGAGCTGATCACCCGCGCCCACGGCAAGCGGCGGTAATGCGCGCTGAACTTGCCGGTGTATTTGCACGGAATGTAATTCTGGTAGGCATCGTGTTCCAGAATCACCAGATTGGGGATCGTGCGGATAAATCCGACCTGACGGATTTCCTGCTTGAAACGAAGGAAAAACACGATGCGGTCATATTGCGTAACGTCGACTTCGCGCCGGAAATAGCGACGCAGATTGCGCTGTTCATCGCTGCTCAGCCACCGCAGATCGCACTCGCAATGTGCCGCAACACCTTCGTACAAGCGATCCAGAATCGCCCGCTGATCTTTCTGCACCAGAAATAAAACTTTCATCGTCTTCCTTGCCGCGACAGGCAAACAGAGCAACGCCTGAAGGTCTTTCCGCTCGAAAGCGGACGTACTTCAGGCCCGTACCATCTATAAACGCCAGAACAGTTCATGGCGTCGTACAGCCTTGCGGAAAAATTCGTTTTCACCGTAGGGCGAGCCCGCACGCCCCGCAAGCAGGCGCTGCAGGCCGCGCCGCAGGCGACGCTTGAACGGAGCCGGTGGTTGCAGGTCGTGCATCATGCCCAAGGCCATGGCTTTGTCACGTTGCTGCGAGAGCGTCAACGGCACGCACAATGGCTGCATCGGTTGCGACGAGTCGAATGTCGGCGGCAGGGCGATACCTTGCCCGCTATCACCCATCGGCCAGCGATCGTTATCGTGCAGGTGGTTGGCGTAGCCGAGCAGGACCGGTTGCCAGTCAAGACCACGCAAGACTTCCAGCACGGCTTCCTGGGCGCAGATGTGATCGGGATGCGGATCGAGCGTCGGATGCGGCAGCACGATCACATCCGGGCGCGCGCGGGACAGCACGTCACGCAGGTCGGCCAGCAGATTGTTCCAGGTCGGCGCGCCATCGGCATCACCGGGCAAGGCAAACGGATTCAGCTGACGAAACATCCGTGTATCACTCAAATCAGCTTCCCGCGAACCCACCGGCTGATTCGGCGCAGCCTGCATCGCCGCCAGTTGCAGGCAGAAATACCCGAGCTGCACGCAGTGCTCCTGCGGCACGCCGGCCCAACGCGGTACGGCTAGACTGTCCCAGGCACGCAAGCGCCCCTTGAGACGCGCCGCCTCGACCTTGTTCAGGCCCATCTGTTGATAATGTTCGGCTTCGATCTCGCCGGCGGTCAGCGTCACGATCCAGGCTTCACTGGCCTGGCTGTACAGACCGTAGGCGGCGAGTTCGGCATCGTCGGCGTGAGGGGCGATGACCATCACCCGCTGCTGGCGGTAGTCCGGCTGCTCCAGTGCCCACAGCACCGGCTCGCCGGAGACCCGGCAAAAGCGCCCGCGCAGACGCAACTGGCCTTGCGACAAGGCCTGCGCCTGCCCGCTGAGGTTCAGATAACGCAGACCGTTGACGCCACGTTCGAACGTCTGCGCATCGGGATGGGTGCCCCCGGCCAACTCGACCCGAGGATCGAAGAAGCGTCCCAGAAAGCTGCTTTTGACCTTCACCGCGAGGATCAGCGTAGCGTCGTCCATCAGCATCACGCCTTCGTCGAGGCGCAATTGCTCGCCGTTCAAATGCACTTTTGGCTGCGGGGTAAACGGCGGAAAGCTGTATTGGTAATCGTCTTTCGGCGAATAGAACAGGTGATCGGCGAACCACGCTTCGTGGGCGATCCAGCCAACCAATGCCAGCACCAGCGGCAACCACCAGGCCACCAGCACACCGAGAGCGATCAACACGACCAGTGCGATCAACAGGCCGATGCGTTTATTGCGCCGGTGGCGCTTGAGCAATTGCTGTTTGCGGCTCATGGGCTGACTCATACGGTGAAGACCGGCACAGGATTGCACCAGCGATCCTTGTATTCACGGTCGGCACGACCGAAGGAAAAGCGCAGCGGCTTGTCCAGTGCCCGCGCATGCTCCCAGGCACTGTGCGTATTGAGGAAACTCAGGACGCTGCCAGGGCTGAATTCGCGGGTTTCAGGGTCGACGCCGCCGTTGATGTATTCGACGCTGATCCACTCCGGGGCTTCAACGCGATACACCAGTTGAATGGCAATCGGCGCGTCGTTGAGGAAGATCACCGAGCCGATCAACAATTCGCGCAGCAATTCGATGACTTCGGCCATGCGTGCCGCGCCAGTGGCCGGAAAACCCCAGCGACGCTGAAACAAGTCGCAGTAGATTGCTGCCAGTTCCGCACTCGAGAAGTCGCTGACCGGCCGCACCACACCGCCCGCCTCTTCCAGCAGGCGCAGTTCACGGCGCTGGTTGTAGCGAAACTTCTTCGACAGTTCTTCGGGGGTACGGGCCATGGCCAGTTGTTCGGTCTGCAACTTGAGGCCGCTGAAGCGGTTTTCGTTGAGCGCCGACAAGTAGCGTCCGCGATGGCGCAGCGGGGCCTGGGCATCGACGGCGGCCGGCAGGATCAGCTCGGCGTTGCCGAGGTCGAACAAGCCTTTCTTGCCGCTGCGCTTGAGCACGTCCTTGGACAAGGCCAAGTCGCGGCCCCAGGTCGGGATCGCGGCTTTGACGTCGCCCCGCTGCTCCCAGGCCAGATAACGCACCGGGATGCCGGCCAGATCCGCCAGACGCTCGACCACCATGGGATGAGTCGCGACGCTGCCGCCGAAACGCTGCCAGGCCTGTGCATAAGTTGAGGCGTCAACGGGCGACCAGCCACGTTCGCGCCAGCCTTGAAATCGGTTGAGCATCAGCCCCTCGGTGCCAGATCGGTAACTTGCGGCAAATGCCA
>Ga0207655_1004007_pt1 | contig 10646 bp, 8 predicted proteins | sample KBSM44metaG_FD_184398 | JGI IMG/M metagenome (GOLD analysis project Ga0207655, IMG submission 184398) | Miscanthus rhizosphere microbial communities from Kellogg Biological Station, Michigan, USA - KBS M4-4 metaG (SPAdes) (version 2) | ecosystem: Host-associated > Plants > Roots > Rhizosphere >... | reverse complement strand
CCGCGGCTTTGAAATCAACAGCTTCGAGTTCGATGGCATGAACATGCCGTTCACCCAGACCATCCTCAACGGTGACCTGGACATGGCCGAATACGAGCAGATCGACATCCTGCACGGCGCCAACGGTTTGATGAGCGGAACGGGTAACCCGTCGGCCACGGTCAACTTCGTGCGCAAGCGCCCGACCAGGGAGTTCCAGGCGCAGATCGACACCAGCGTCGGCTCGTGGGACAGCCGTCGCATCGATGTCGATGTCTCAGGTCCCCTGACCGAAACCGGCAACGTGCGCGGCCGCTTCATCTACGCCCATGACAAGGGCAACTCGTGGATGGACCGCTACAGCCACGAGAAAAACGTCGCGGCCGGCCTGCTGGCATTCGACCTGTCCGATGCCGATACCCTGACCGTAGGTTTCTCGCAGCACAACAGCGATTCCAACGGCAGCACCTGGGGCAACCTGCCGCTGGTGGACACCAGTAACAACCCAATCCATTACTCAAGCCGCAGCTCCAACGTCGGCCAGCCATGGAGCTACTGGAACATCCATACCCAGCGTGTGTTTGCCGAACTCAAGCATGATTTCGGCAACGGCTGGAATGCCACGCTGACCGGCACCGGCATCACCGAATACCAGAACTCCAGCATGCTCTACGTCGCCAGCGTCACCGATGACGATGCGCTGGCGTTCGCGGCGCAGACCTCCGGCCGCTCCCACCAGTTGATCGGCGAGGCGAAAGTCTCCGGCCCGTTCAGCCTCTTCGGGCGTGATCACGAGCTGACCTTCGGCGCCACCTACGGCCGCACGCACCAGAAAGCGCGCGAGTACGATGCCGCCGAGACGGGCTATTACCACACCTCGTTCGCCAGCATCCTGGCGGGCACAGAAACGCCGCCGCAATTCCTCTTTACCAGCGACATCAATACCCAGAACATCGTTGACCGGCAGAAGAGCCTGTTCGCCGGCGCCCGCTTCAGCCTCGCCGACGACCTGCACTGGATCGCCGGCGCACGCATGCTCAGCACCGACGGCAGCGGCGAAAGCTACGGCGTCGACCACGCCCAGCGCGAGCACGGCAAGGTCACGCCGTACACCGGCCTGGTGTATGACCTGAACCAGGACTGGACGCTCTACACCAGTTGGACGCAGATCTATAACCCGCAGTTCGGTACGGTCGGGGTGGACGGCAAGGTGCTCGATCCACTCGAAGGCAAGAGCCTGGAAGCGGGCGTCAAGGGCACCATGTTTGACCAGCGCCTGAACCTCACCGCAGCAGTGTTCAAGACCGAGCAGAGCAACGTGGCGTCGTCCGACTTCATTCAGGTCGGCTCGCAATTCCGCTACTTCACCGGCGACTACAAGAGCCACGGCATCGAGCTCGAAGCCTCGGGCGAAGCGCTGCCAGGCCTGGACCTGCTGGCGGGCTACACCTACGTGCACATCGAGAACGACGACGGTGACAAGACCCGCCGCTACGTCCCGACCCACAGCTTCCACGGCATGGCGACCTACCGCCTGCCCGGCATGCCGCAGGCCCGCGTCGGAACCCGCGTCAGTTGGCAGAGCGGTATCCAGAACGACAACATCAGCGTGATCCGCCAGAACGCCTACGCCCTGGTCGATCTGATGGCCAGCTACGACATCGACCGCAACTGGAGCACAGCGCTGAACCTCAACAACGTCACCGACCGCAAATACCTGACGTCGCTGTACAGCGGCACCGCGAGCAACTACGGCGCGCCGCGTAATGTGACGGCGTCGGTGACCTGGAAGTACTGATTCGGGCCTTTATCCACGAGCCTCCGTTCTGGGGGCTTGTAGTCTTTTCGGGATTCATGCCCACGCGACCCAGCCAATGGGCCCATTGGCGACCGCTCTATTCAGCACCTCTTATCATTTCTACTGATATTTACTATCGAACCGCTCGCCTGCGGACTCGCCGAAACCGGCTCCTATAATTGCCTGCCAATCCCCCGCTCCCCTCGCCTGCCTTCAGGCGACATCTCTCCTTTCCTTGGAACCCAGTCTTATGCCAAGCGCCCGTCACGCCCCGCACACGCCTCCCGAACACAACCAACAGAGCGTCAAACAGCAATGGCTGGCGATTCTCTCCGTCGCCGTGGGTGCCTTTGCCCTGGTGACCAGCGAGTTTCTGCCGGTCGGCGTACTCAATGATGTCGCCAGCGACCTGGGCATCAGCGCAGGCCATGCCGGCCTGATGGTGACCCTGCCCGGCATCATGGCCGCGCTGGCCGCACCGTTGCTGTCGGTGGGTATCGGCGCCATGGACCGTCGCTATCTGCTGATCGGCCTGACGCTGATCATGATCATCGCCAACGCGGTCGTGGCCTATGCCAGTGACTTCAACCTGTTGCTGTTCGGCCGCATTCTGCTGGGCATCAGCATCGGCGGCTTCTGGGCCACGGCCATCGCCCTCAGCGGTCGGCTGGCGCCCAAGGGTGTGGGTGTCGCCCAGGCCACCTCGATCATCATGATCGGCGTCACCCTGGCCACCGTGCTGGGCGTGCCCGTGGGCACCTGGCTCAGCGGCCTGATGGGCTGGCGCATGACGTTCCTGGTCACTGCCCTGGTGGGCGTGCCGGTGCTGCTGGCGCAGATTTTCCTGCTGCCACGGCTGGATCCGGACAAGGCCATTCGCTTCAGCGACCTGCCTGCCCTGTTCATCAACCCGCAGGCCCGGGTCGGCCTGATCGCGGTATTGCTCATTGGTCTGGCGCACTTTGCCGCGTACACCTACGTCGCTCCGTTCTTCAAGCACAGCTCAGGCTTCGATGGGCCGACGATCGGCTCGCTGCTTCTGCTGTATGGCGTGGCCGGTGTCGCGGGCAACATCTTTGCCGGTTTCGCCGCCAACCGCAGCGTGCGCCATACCCTGCTGCTGGTGGCGCTGATGATCGGCGTCAGCACCGCCCTGTTCCCCTACTTCGCCACCGGCATGACCGGCGCTGCCATGCTCATCGCACTCTGGGGCTTCGCCTTCGGCGCCTTCCCGGCCTGCGCCAGCATCTGGATGTTCGTCGTAGCACCCAAGGATGTCGAACGCGGCATGCCGCTGTTCGTCGCCCTGTTCCAGGTCATCATCGCGCTGGGCTCCTTCTTCGGCGGACAGATCGTCGACCAGCTCGGCACCTCGGTGCTGATGAGCCTCGCGACCGCCTTGGTGGGCTGTGGGTTTGTGACGGTGCTGGTGCTGGGGCGCAATGTGAGTAATAGCCTGGCGGCGCAGCCGGGTTGAGACGCTAGTCTGCGGTGCGGTTCACCCTTGAACCGCCACCGCAGGCCGCACACCCAGTTCGTCGAGCAGCCACTTCTTGAACACCTCCGCCGCTTCATGCCTCGTCCGCCGTTTCGGGTAGACGAGGTAATGCCCGATGTACTGAATGTCATGGGTCACTGCCCGCAGCGGCGCGACCAGGGTGCCGTTTTCCAGTTCGCTCTGGGCCAGCAGGGTCGATTCCAGCACTACGCCCATGCCGTTGGTGGCCGCAGAGATAGCCATGATGCTGCGGTCGAAGCGCAGGGCGTAGTGATGGGGCGACATCAGGTGGTTGGCCTCGAACCAGCCCTTCCATTGCAGCATCTGCACATCGCACTGGATCAGCCGGTGCTCGTATAAATCCTGTGGCGTGCGAATGCTTTTCGCCAACTCCGGGCTGCACAGCGGGGTCAGGTGTTCCACGGCCAGGGGCACTTTTTCGTTGAGGGCTGAGCGCGGTTCGCCGTAGACGATGTCCAGGTCGAAGTCATCGTTTTCGAATTGCGCGTAGTCGGTGCTGGCGGAGAAGCGCAGGTCGATGGCCGGGTAGGCCTGAACGAATCGGTGCAGGCGCGGCATCAGCCATTGCATGCCGAAACTGGGCGCGGTGTGCAGGCGCAACGGCGGCGGTTCGTCGGTCTTGGCGAGGACGAAACCGCGCTGCATTTCTTCCAGCCCGCGCTGCACGTGCTCCATCAACAGGCGACCTTTGGGCGTGAGGTTGATCTCGCGGGTGGTGCGTTCGAACAACTGAATGTCGATGGATTCTTCCAGCTTGCGGATCGAGTGGCTGACCGCGCTGGAGGAAATCCCCAGCTCCTGCGCGGCCTGAATGAACGAGCCAGAGCGGCCCGCCGATTCGAACACCCGCAGTGATGAAAGCGGCACCCGGCGAAGCTGCTGGATTAGTGAATTTTGTTCAGTCATTGCTGTAAAAATGTCTTTTGTAAGGGCTTATTTTCCGATGGTAGCTTGATTACAGGTTGGATGCAGGGCGTTTGATGAATTCAGAACATCAGTTGCCGTGTATCTCTGACCACCGGTTGCCTCTTAATAAAAATAAGCAGGACTTACAGATGACGATGATTTCTCAAGGTGCCGACGTGGCCATGGAGCCGCTCGCACGTGTGGCCCATCATGCCTGGCGCATTCGCCGTTTCGCCCTGCGCATGGGCGAGGTTCAGGGTCAGGGTTACGTCGGCCAGGCGCTGGGTTGGGCCGATGTGCTGGCCACCGCTTACTGCCATGCCATGAAGGTGCGCCCCAACGATCCTCTTTGGGAAGGCCGCGACCGCTTCCTGCTGTCCCACGGGCACTACGCAATCGCCCTCTACGCCGCGCTGATCGAGGCGCAAATCATTCCCGAAAGCGAACTGGACACCTACGGCTCCGACGACAGCCGCCTGCCGATGTCCGGCATGGCGAGCTACACGCCGGGGATGGAAATCTCCGGTGGCTCGCTGGGTCAGGGCCTGCCGATTGGCGTGGGCATGGCGCTGGGCCTGCGCATGAAAGGCAACCCGGCGTGGGTGTTCAACTCCATGTCCGATGGCGAGCTGGACGAAGGCTCGACCTGGGAAGCAGCCATGTCCGCAGCGCACCACAAGCTGGGCAACCTGATCGCCCTGGTGGACCTCAACAAACAGCAGGCCGACGGCAACTCCCACGAGGTCCTTGATTTCGAACCCCTGGCCGACAAATGGCAGGCGTTCGGCTGGCATGTGCAGCGTGTCGATGGCAACGACCTGGCGGCGGTCATCGCTGCTTTCGATGAGGCCATGGCGCTCAAGGAAGCCAAGCCTCGCGTCATCCTGTTCGACACCCTGATGGGCAAAGGCGTGGACTTCCTGGAAGTGCGCGAGAAGAACCACTTCATTCGCGTCGAGCCTGATGAATGGCAGGCCGCGATCAAGGTTCTTGATGCCAGCTACCAGTCCCATCTGGAATCGGAGAAACGCTGAGATGGATACGCCAACCATGAACAAACCACGCCTGACTACCTCGGCGATGATCGCCTCCATCGCCAGCGAAGGACAGCGCACCGAAACCGCCCCGTTCGGCCATGCGCTGGTCGCTGCCGCACAGAAGGATTCGCGGATTGTCGGCATGACCGCCGACCTGTCCAAGTACACCGACCTGCACATCTTCGGCCGCGAATTCCCCGAGCGTCACCTGCAGATGGGCATGGCCGAGCAACTGCTGATGGCCGCTGCGGGCGGCATGGCCAAAGAGGGCCTGATCCCCTTCGCCACCACCTACGCCGTGTTCGCCACTCGCCGCGCCTATGACTTCATCCACCAGGTGATCGCCGAAGAAAACCTCAACGTGAAGATCTGCGCCGCGCTGCCGGGCCTGACCACCGGTTACGGTCCCAGCCACCAGGCCACCGACGATCTGGCTCTGATGCGTGCCGTGCCGGGCCTGACCGTCATCGACCCGTGCGACGCGCTGGACACCGCCCAGGCCGTCACCGCCATCGCCGAATACAACGGCCCGGTGTACATGCGCCTACTGCGCGGCAAGGTGCCGATGGTGCTGGACCAGTACGACTACACGTTCGAGCTGGGCAAGGCCAAGCTGTTGCGCGATGGCAAGGACGTTTTGATTATCTCCAGCGGCATCATGACCATGCGCGCCCTGGAAGTCGCCGAGCTGTTGGGCGATGGCAGCGCAGACGTCGCGGTGCTTCACGTGCCGACCATCAAGCCGCTGGACGAAGCCACCATCATCGAGCAGTGCCGCCGCAGTGGCCGGCTGGTGGTAGTTGCGGAAAACCACAGCACGGTTGGCGGTTTGAGCGAGGCCGTGGCCCTGACGCTGCTCAAGGCGCGGGTCAGCCCGGCGTTCCAGCAGATCGCCCTGCCCGATGCCTACCTCGACGCCGGCGCCCTGCCGACCTTGCATGATCGCTATGGCATTTCCACTCAGGTCATGGCGGCGAACATCCGTCAGTGGCTGGCATGAGGAGCGCGAAGATGAACGTTGCATTTATCGGTCTTGGCGCCATCGGCCTGCCCATGGCGCGGCAGATTCTGCAGGCGGGCCACGGCGTGGTCGGCATCGAACTGAGTGAAGCCAACCGCGCCCTGGCGCAGGCCCAGGGCATCGAGTCCAGCGCTGACTGGCGCGCGGCCATCGATGCCGACGTGGTGGTGGTGATGGTCGCCACACCGGCGCAACTGGACGCACTGGTCAGCCAGTGCACCGAGCTCAACCCCGGTCAGCATTGGGTGGTGATGAGCACCGTCGGCCCGTCCTCGGTGCGTGAACAGGCGGTGCGCCTGCTGGAAAAAGGCGTGCAAGTGGTCGACGCCCCGGTCACCGGTGGTGTGGCGCGGGCAAGCACTGGCAGCCTGCTGATTTTCGCCTCGGGCCCCAAAGCCGCCGTCGAACGGGTCGAACCGGTGCTGCGCAGCATGGGCGAAGTGCGTGATGCAGGCGCCGACGTCGGCGACGGCCAGGCGATCAAAGTGGTGAACCAGCACCTCTGCTCGGTGCACCTGGTGGCGGCGGCCGAGGCGTTGAGCCTGGCGCGTTCGCTGGGCCTGGACCCGGCGCGGGTGCTGGATCTGGTGCAAAAAGGCGCCGGAGGTTCGTGGATGCTCTCCGATCGCGGGCCGCGCATGCTCGAAGGCACTGACACCCAGGTCACCAGCATGGTCGATATCTTCGTCAAGGACAGCGGCCTGGTGGCGTCTGCCGCGCAGGGCTGCAATGCAGCGGTGCCGTTGCTCGACATCGCTCACGCTCGCTTCAGTCAGGCGTCTGACGCAGGGCTGGGCAGGCGCGACGACAGCCGGGTCATCGACACCTGGGAGTAAGCCCGATACAGTTGTAAAGGTCCGTTCCAACACTCAGGGCAGAATCCACACGCTGGACCTGCCCGCTACAACAACAATAAAAGTTCGGAGTTTGCCATGAGCACATCCTCGACGGCGTCAGCACAAACAGAAAGCAAGGCGGGGAAAGTTTCCTTCGCCTCCATGGTCGGCTCGGCCGTGGAAAGCTACGACTTCTTCATCTATGGCACCGCCGCCGCAGGCTGGTTTGGCCAGGTGTTCTTCCATACCACAGAGCCCATCGTCGGCATCCTCGCGGCGTTCGCGACCATGGCCGTGGGCTTCTTCATGCGCCCCTTGGGTGGCTACCTGGCCGGGCATTTCGGCGACCGTCTGGGGCGCAAGACCGTGTTGCTCTGGTCGCTGCTGGCCATGGGCGGCGCGACCGTCCTGATCGGGGCGCTGCCCACCTACGCGCAAGCCGGGGTCATCGCACCGATATTGCTGATTCTGCTGCGCATGATTCAGGGCATCGGCTTCGGTGCCGAGTGGGGTGGCGCAGTGCTGATGGCCTGCGAACACGCACCGGCCCATCGTCGCGGCTTCTTCGGTGCGGTGCCTCAGATCGGCATACCCCTGGGCCTGCTGATGGCCAACGGCGCGTTCCTGCTGTCGGCAGCGCTGTTCGAAGGTGACTGGGTCTGGCGCGCGCCGTTCCTGGCGTCGGTGGTAATGGTGGCTGTGGGGATGTGGATTCGGATGAGCGTCAGCGAATCGCCGGAGTTTGAAAAAGCCAAGGCTGAAAACACCCTGGTCAAGCAACCGGCGTTGCAGGTGATTCGTGAAGACTGGCGCAAGGTGCTGCAGATTGCCGGCCTGCGTCTGGCGGAAACCGGCGGCTACTACCTGGCGACTAGCTTCATGCTCTCTTATGTCGTGCTGTCGGGCATCGCCACCAAGCAGAACGTGCTCTGGGGCACCATGATCGGCTCGGCCATCGGCCTGGGCAGCCACCTGTTCTATGGCGCCCTGAGTGACCGCATCGGTCGCAAGCCGGTGTTCCTGATCGGCTCGCTGTTCACCATCGTGTTCGGCATCCCGATGTTCATGATGATCAATACCGGGATCGTGCCGCTGATCATCGTCGCAGTGGCCATGGCGCTGATCCTCAGCCACGACCCGATCTTCGCCGTGGAAGCCAGCTGGTTCACCGAACAGTTCCCGGCCAACGTGCGTTCCTCGGGGATTTCCCTGGGCTACAACTGCGCTTCGCTGGTCGCAGGCACCCTGCCCTTCATCGCCACAGCGTTGTACTCGCAGGTCGGCTGGATGGGCCCGGCGATCCTGTTCAGCCTCTTGGGCGTGGTCTCGACGCTGTGCGCCGTGAAAATGCGCGAAACCGCGCCGGCGGTGGCCAAGGACATGCCGGTGGTAGAGCGTGCGGCTCCCGTAGGGAAGCAGGCGTTGCAGTAGGCAAGCGAAGAAATGCGAGCGAGGCCTGAATCCGGTGGTTCAGGCCTCTTTTTTTTGCCTGGCCGTGACTGGAAACAAAACGCCACCCCACCCTACAATGCTCCGCATCCTCGCCTTGCAGAGAACCCGCAATGCCCGCCTCTCTGATCCGCCTGACCCCTGCACCGCTTTTGGCCCCCGGTGAAACCGTGGTGCTGTTCGACGGTGTCTGCAAGCTGTGCAATGGCTGGGCGAAATTTCTGATCCGGCATGACCGGCATCATCGCGTCCGCCTGGCCAGCGTGCAGTCGGCAGAAGGACAAGCGTTGCTGACGTGGGCAGGGTTGCCGGTGGATGCGTTCGACACCATGGCGGTGATTCGCGGCCGGCATTACTGGGTGCGCTCGGAGGCGTTCTTCGAGGTGGTGGCGCAATTGCCTGCTGCATGGCGGATACTTGGGCTGCTGCGTGTAGTCCCGCGAGCACTTCGAGACTGGGCGTACGATCGCATTGCCCTGAACCGCTATCGGCTGTTCGGCAAACACGACGTCTGCCTGTTGCCGACAGCGGACCATCAGCGGCGCTTTCTCAAGGCTGGATCGTGAATGCCCTGCGCCAGGTTCACTGGCTGGCTCGCGGCAGTCTCGCCTTCATGTTTGCCTACCACGGGCTGGTGCCCAAGCTCATCGCCCTGAGCCCCGGCGAGCAGTTACTGTTGCGGGCTCATGGCCTGGAAGGTGCCGCGTGGTTATCGCAAGCAGCTGGCGCGGCCGAATTGGTTTGGGCTGCAGTGCTGCTGTTCTTGCCCAGGCTCTACTGGCCCTTACCGTTGACCGCACTCATCCTGCTGGGCCTGCTGGTGGATGTGGCGACCATGCAGCCATCGATGCTGATCGACGCGTTCAACCCGGTCACGTTGAATGTGGCAGGCATGGCGTTGTGTGCCATCGCCTGGATTACGCGGGAATCGGTGGGCGGTGACGTGACATCCGCGCGCCAGTGATACCCTTCACCGTCATTTCCCAAGGCCGTCATATGGATATATCGCCTCGTTTGATCATCCACGAATCCGCGCATTGGCGGGTCAACCATCGCATCAACAGTGCGTTGCCGGGCTATCTGATGCGCGGAAATTTGCGTCTGGCCCCGATCCCGTAGCAGCACGGCTTGCCGGCGGGGGCGGTTTCAAGACCGCTCCCGCGGGCAAGCCCGGCTGCTACATCGTTACTCGGTGCTTCAGGAATTTGCAGTCGACCCCGATCCCGTAGCAGTCCGGCTTGCCGGCGTGGCTGCCTCAGGATCGCCAACCTAACCTGGAGAATGCAGCGCAGATGACAAGCACCATCGCTGAACGCGAAGAGTTAGCCAGATAACCCAAGGGAAACCATGTTCACATCGCTCATATTGAATGGCCAGAGCACCACATCCAGTCACCCCGAACTGGCGGTCCCCTGGTGGAGTTTCACCAAGACAGTCCTGGCCGCCACCGCGCTGACGCTGGTGCGGGACGGGCTGGTTGGACTGGACGATCTGCTGCCCGACCAGCCTTTCACACTGCGTCAGTTACTGAGGCATGAAGCGGGCCTGGCGGACTACGGCGAACTGGGCGACTATCACGCCGCTGTCGCCAACGGTGAGCCGGCCTGGTCGGCCAGTGAGATGATGGAGCGCCTGGACGGCAGCCGGCTTCGCTATAGCCCCGGCACCGGTTGGCGCTATTCCAATGTCGGCTACATGCTCGTCGGACGGCTGATTGAGCGGCTGACGGGGCTGACACTTGATGATGCCGTCGCTCAACGGGTGCTGATGCCGCTGGAGATATCGAATGTCCGCTTCGCAAAAACGCCCGCGGATTTGCAACCGGCGCATATGGGATTCACCACCAGCTACGACCCGGGCTGGGTGTTTCATGGCCTGCTGATCGGGCCTGTTTCGCAAGCTGCCCTGTGGCTGGATCGACTCTTCACCCATGACCTTCTCCCCAGCGACCTGCTCCTGCAGATGCAGACGCCCCGAACATTGGGCGGCCCGATTCCTGGGCGGCCGTGGGTCGCACCGGGTTATGGCCTGGGCCTGATGCACGGGCCAATTGCCAGCGGACTGACATTGTCCGGCCACACAGGCGGCGGGCCAGGGAGCG
>Ga0207655_1004006_pt1 | contig 10648 bp, 7 predicted proteins | sample KBSM44metaG_FD_184398 | JGI IMG/M metagenome (GOLD analysis project Ga0207655, IMG submission 184398) | Miscanthus rhizosphere microbial communities from Kellogg Biological Station, Michigan, USA - KBS M4-4 metaG (SPAdes) (version 2) | ecosystem: Host-associated > Plants > Roots > Rhizosphere >... | reverse complement strand
GTCCACGCCACCGGACAGGATACGGCCGGAGGCCGGTGCTGCGAGGTTGTAGGCACGGCCCAGACGGGTCATGGAGTCCAGGAGAACCACCACGTCCATGCCCATCTCCACGAGTCGCTTGGCGCGTTCGATGGAGAGCTCGGCAACGGTGGTGTGGTCGTCGGCGGGACGGTCGAAGGTAGAGGCAATGACCTCACCCTTGACGGTGCGCTGCATGTCCGTAACTTCTTCGGGACGTTCGTCAACCAGCACCATCATGAGGTGGACCTCAGGGTTGTTGGTGGTGATTGCGTTCGCGATGGACTGCAGGATGAGCGTCTTGCCGGCCTTCGGCGGGGAAACGATCAGGCCACGCTGGCCCTTGCCGATCGGAGCCACGAGGTCGATGACACGCGGACCGATCTTCTTGGGGTCCGTTTCCAGGCGCAGGCGCTCTGACGGGTACAGCGGAACGAGCTTTGCGAACTCGACGCGGTCCTTGAGTTCCTCAGGGGTTTTGCCGTTGACGGATGTGACGCGAACGAGCGCGTTGAACTTCTGTCGGGCCGACTGCTGGCTGCGGTCCTCACCGTCACGCGGTGCACGGATGGCACCTACGACGGCGTCACCCTTGCGGAGGTTGTACTTCTTGACCTGTGCCAGGGAGACGTAGACGTCGTTGGCGCCGGGGAGGTAGCCGGACGTACGGATGAACGCGTAGTTCTCCAGAACGTCCAGGATGCCTGCCACGGGAAGCAGGACGTCGTCCTCGGTAACCTCGACGTCGTCAACGTCCGGTCCTTGGGCGCGTCCACGACGACGTTCGTTGCGATCGCGGAAACGGTCGCTGCGGGTGTTGCCGTCACGGCCGTCCTGGCCGCCCCGGCGGTCGCTGCGGTCGTTCTGGTCGTTTCGGTCACGGCGGTTGCGGCGGTTGCGGCGGTTGCCGGTGTCGTCGCCGTCGTTGTTGTCTTCACGGCGGCCACGGTTGTTGTCGCGGCGTTCGCGCTGCTGGTCGCCGGAGTCGGCCTGCTCACGCTGCTCACGCTGTTCCGAACGGTCGTTGCGCTGCTCACGCTGTTCCGTGCGGTCGTTGCGCTGCTCGCGCTGTTCCGTGCGGTCGTTGCGCTGCTCACGCTGTTCCGTGCGGTCGTTGCGCTGCTCGGCTGCCGGCGCTTCCGCTGCTTCCGCCGGAGCTGCGGCAGCGTCGCCGCGGCGACGGTTGCGGGTACGGGGCTGACGACGTTCGGAGCCCGCCTCGGTTGCTTCGGCCGCGGCCGGCGTTTCGACGGCGGGTGCTGCTTCAGGCTCGGAGGCGGTGGCAGTGGTGGTCGCGGCTGCCTCAGCAGCTGCAACAACGCCATCACTGGTGGCGCGGCGGCTGCGTCCACGTCCACGCCCACGGGGAGCTTCCTGGGCCGGAGCCTCGGCAGCTGCCTCAACGGGCGCACTCTTTTCCGTGGCCTTGGCTTCTGCAACCGGGGCTTCCTTGGCCACGGCGGGAGCCTTGGCCGACGTGGCCTTGGCTGGAGCCTTGGTAGTGGAGGTGCCCGCACGGTGGGCAGAGATGGCCGTAACCAAGTCCCCCTTGCGCATGCGGGATCCCCCCGAAATACCCAGCTGGCTCGCAAGAGCCTGAAGCTGGGCGAGCTTGAGGCCTGCAAGGCCGCTGCTCTTGGTTGCTGCCGTTGACGACTCAGCAGCAGAAGATGTTGTGTCCACAGCTGAAGCCAGCTCAGTGGTTTCTGTCACGAAGGATCCTTCCCCCTCGACGGCGTCCAGAGCGAGAGCTGGACGCGATGATTTGTTCTGGGCTGCAGTTCAGATCTGCAGCCGGTGATTTTGGCCGTGCCTGATGGATTGTGGCCAACAGGGCCGGATACTGATCGCCTTCACTGGATCCGGTTACCCGGACAGCCAGCCTGAAATTCAGGAAACAGAGAGTTCTGCGGCACCTGATGCAGGCCGGAAAGAGACGACACCACCAACGTTGGCACAGTTGACGAAAGGTACGGCGAAACACCGAAGTCCAAAATCAGGGAACTGCCCGCGGCTTTACCGGCGGTGCACTTCCACTCTAGCACCTTGAACGTCAACAGCCAGCGTCATCACACGCCAACCAACGTCGGGTGTGTTGGCTGCAGTAAACGAATTGATGAATTGGACCGCTGCTGCGGCTTCGTCGGAACCATTGGCAAGGATCATCACGGTTGGTCCGGCGCCGGAAACAACGGCTGCGTGCCCTGCTGCCCGCAAAGCTGCAATGAGTTCGGCGCTGGGCCGCATGGCTTGGGCACGATAGCTCTGGTGAAGGTAGTCTTCCGTACCCGGCAACAGCAGTCCGGGATCTGCCGTGAGGGCGTGGATCAGCAATGCGGCGCGTCCGGAGTTCATTGCAGCTGCGTGGTGGCCGACCGATGCCGGGAGCAGTCCACGCGCCGTCTCGGTGGACAGTTCGTAATCCGGTACAGCCACTACCGGAGTAACAGCTGGTGCCACCTCCGCACGGGTACTGCTGTACTGCTCGCTGTCCTGCCACGACAGCGCCAGTCCGCCGAAAATCGCCGGTGCGACGTTGTCCGGGTGGCCTTCCATCTCGCTTGTCAGCTGCAGGATCCACTGAGTGTCGCGCTGGGCCTCCTGCGGTACCAACGCGTTCGCAGCCGTCACCGCAGCGACCACTGCCGAGGCAGAGGAACCCAAACCCCGCCCATGGGGGTTGACGTTGTCCGCGGTGATCCGCAAGCCGGTGTGCTGGAAACCCAGACGCTCCAGTGCAAGATCGATGGCGCGCACCACGAGGTGGGTGGCATCGCGGGGAAGGGTGTCGGCGCCCTCACCGGAGAGCTCGAACTCAAGCTCTCCGGTGGTGAGGGTCTCCACCGTCAAAGTGTCGTAGATGGAGAGGGCCAGGCCCAGGCTGTCGTAGCCCGGGCCCAGGTTGGCGCTCGTACCAGGGACCTTGACGGTCAGCCGTTGGCCTGCCGCGACGATTACCCGATCGGTCGCGGTGGGCTGTTTTGATTCCACTCTTAGTTTTCTTCCAGTCCCAGTTCTGCTGCAACGGTGACGACGTCGTTCGGCACCTTGACCGGCTGGACTTCACTGCCGTCTTCGGTCCGGAGAGCCCACTGGGGATCTTTGAGTCCGTGCCCGGTGACGGTGATGACGATGGTCTTGCCCGACGGTACCTGGCCTGCCGCGTGCTTCTTGATCAAGCCGGCGACGCCGGCAGCCGAGCCGGGCTCGACGAAGACGCCTTCCTTGGAAGACAACCAGCGGTGGGCGTCCAGGATCTCGTCATCGGTGACGGCTTCAATAAGACCACCGGATTCGTCGCGTGCGGCCACGGCCGTCTCCCACGAAGCGGGGTTGCCGATGCGGATGGCAGTTGCGATCGTGTCAGGCTCCGTGATGGGGTGGCCGGCAACGAAGGGGGCTGCGCCGGCGGCCTGGAAGCCCCACATGGTGGGAGTCTTGGTGGAAACGGCCGGAAGGGTCCCGTTGGAGGTCTCGAACGGCGCGGCGTACTCCTTGTAGCCCTTCCAGTACGCGCTGATGTTTCCTGCGTTGCCGACGGGAAGAACGTGGATGTCCGGGGCGTCGCCCAAAGAATCCACCACTTCGAAGGCACCGGTCTTCTGGCCCTGGATGCGGGCGGGATTGACCGAGTTCACCAGGAAGACGGGGTAGGACTCACCGAGTTTGCGGGCGATGTCGAGGCAGTTGTCGAAGTTGCCATCGACCTGCAGCAACGTGGCACCGTGGGCGATGGCCTGGCTCAGCTTGCCCATGGAAATCTTGCCTTCAGGAACAAGCACCGCACACTTCAGACCCGCGGCCGTGGCGTAGGCAGCGGCCGATGCGGAGGTGTTTCCCGTGGAGGCGCAAACTACGGCTTTGGCGCCGGCCTCGACAGCAGCCGTCATGGCCATGGTCATGCCGCGGTCCTTGAAGGAGCCCGTCGGGTTCATGCCTTCGACTTTGAGGTAGACCTCTGAACCGGTCAGCTCGGACAGTTTTTGCGCGTGAACCAGCGGAGTGCCGCCCTCGCCGAGGGTGATGACCTTCGTGGCTTCCGTTACGGGCAAACGATCAGCATACTCGCGGATTACTCCGCGCCATTGGTGAGCCACTTAGACCCCTTCTACCCGCAGTACGGATGTGACGGAATTGATGACGTCGAGGCCCTTGACGGCCTCAACGGTTGCTGCGAGTGCAGCTTCGGATGCACGGTGCGTCACGATCTTCAGCTCGGCCGACTCAACATTCGAGGCAGAGTCGCGGTGGATCGTTTGACGCATGATTTCGATGGAAACGCCGTTTTCCGCAAAGATATGGGCAATCCGGGCAAGCACGCCTGCCTGGTCAGCGACATCCAAGCCGATGTAGTAGCTCGTATCGGAGGCGTCAATGGTGAGCGCCGGAACGTGGCCGGTGGTGGTCTCGGTACGGCCGGGACCGCCCAGAACCAGGCGGCGGGCGGCGGAAACGAGATCGCCGAGCACAGCGGATGCTGTTGGTGTTCCCCCGGCGCCCTGGCCATAGAACATCAGTTCGCCGGCGTTTTCGGCCTCGATGAACACTGCGTTGAAGGCTCCACGGACAGCCGCCAGCGGATGCTCACGCGGGAGCAGCGTGGGGTGGACCCGCACCGAGATGCCACTGCCGTGGTCCGAAGAGTCGATCTTCTCGGCGATCGCGAGAAGCTTGATGACGAAGCCGGCTTCTTTGGCCGAGGCGATGTCTTCGGCGCTGACCTTGGTGATGCCTTCGCAGTAGACATCGTCCAGGGAGAAGCGTGTATGGAACGAAAGCGACGCAAGGATGGCAGCCTTCGCTGCGGCATCATGCCCTTCAACGTCCGCTGTCGGGTCCGCTTCGGCGTAGCCCAGTCGCTGGGCTTCGGCGAGGGCGTCAGCGAACTGCGCACCGGTGCTGTCCATCTGGTCGAGGATGAAGTTGGTGGTGCCGTTGACGATGCCCAGCACGCGGGTGATCCGGTCCCCGGACAGGCTGTCGCGGATGGGACGAAGGATGGGGATGGCGCCGGCGACGGCGGCCTCGTAGGACAGCTGCACTCCGGCTTTATCGGCCTCTTCGTAGAGGGTGGGTCCGTCCTGTGCAAGCAGGGCCTTGTTGCCGGTGACCACGCAGGCGCCGTTCTGGATCGCGGTGAGGATCAACGAACGGGCAGGCTCGATTCCGCCCATGAGTTCGATGACCAGGTCGGCGTCCTTGACCAGAGTGTCGGCGTCAGTGGTGAACAACTCGCGCGGCAGTTCGACGTCGCGCGGGGAATCGATGGTGCGGACAGCGATACCGGACAGTTCCAGGCGTGCACCGCTGCGGGCGGCAAGTGCCTCGGCGTCGTCAATCAGAATCCGCGCGACCTGGGCCCCAACGTTGCCACAGCCCAGCAGGGCCACTTTCAAGGTTCGCACTTCAGACATTCGCCACTCCCATGTCGCGGTTCAAGAGATCTTCTTCGGTTTCGCCGCGGACGATCAACCTGGCGGCTCCGTCGCGTACAGCGACAACGCCAGGCCGGGCCAGGTAGTTGTAGTTGCTGGAGAGGGCCCAGCAGTAGGCGCCGGTACCCGGTACTGCGAGCAAATCACCGGCTGCCACGTCCGCGGGCAGATATACATCTCTAACAACTATGTCGCCGCTCTCGCAATGTTTGCCCACTACTCGGGACAGCTGCGGAGCCGCGGTGGAATCACGGGAGGCCAAAATCGCCGAATAATCCGCGTCGTACAGCACCGGACGGGCGTTATCGCTCATTCCACCGTCCACCGACACATAGCGGCGCGGATACGTAACGTTCTCCTGCCCTGCGTCAACGCCGGGAGCATCCACGCGGACCGTTTTGAGGGTGCCTACTTCGTAGAGGGTAAACGTGGTGCTGCCCACGATCGCCCGTCCCGGTTCAATTGAGATGCGGGGCGAGGCTATCCCCAGTTCGGCGCAGGTGGAACGCACGACGGCCGCCATCGCCTGCGCGATCTCGGCCGGCGGACGCGGAGTGTCCACCGGGGTGTAAGCGATTCCATAGCCACCGCCGAGGTCAAGTTCAGGCAGGACGATGGAGTACTTGCTCTGCATCGCGGCAAGGAACCGCAGAAGCTTTTCTCCTGCCACGGCAAAACCGTCAGGCTCGAAGATTTGCGAGCCGATGTGGCAATGCAGGCCCAGGAGCTCAATTCCCGGATAGGACGTCGCAGCTGCCACCGCTTCCTCGGCAGCGGACAGGCCGGCTTCCTCAGTGGTGTCTTCGGCCATGGAGAGGCCGAATTTCTGGTCCTCGTGGGCCGTGGCAATGAATTCATGCGTGTGGGCATGCACACCAGGAGTAAGGCGCAGCATGACTTTGGCGGTTTCGCCGCGGCTGGAGGCGATCTTGGCTACGCGTTCCAGCTCGTCGAGGCTGTCCACCACGATCCTGCCAACGTGCATGTCCAGCGCGCGGCTGATCTCCGCGTCCGACTTGTTGTTGCCGTGCAGGCCGAGATTCCGTCCTTCGATCCCGGCGCGGGCAGCAACGGCGAGCTCACCGCCGGAGCAGGTGTCCAGTCGAAGGCCTTCCTCTGCCACCCAGCTGGCTACTGCCGTGCACAGGAACGATTTGCCGGCGTAGTAGACATCCACTCCCCCACAAATGTCCGCGAATGCAGCATCGAAAGCGTCTTTGAAGGCCCGCGCCCGTGAACGGAAATCCGACTCGCTCATGACGAAGAGCGGAGTCCCGAACTGTTCCTTGAGTTCCTTGACCGAAACACCGTCGATGGCGACTTCACCGGCGCCATTCTTCGCCACCCCGGCCGCCCACATGGACGGCTGAAGGGCGTTGAGGTCTTCCGGGAGGGCCAACCATTCCGGTGCAAGAGGAGAAGCGTTGCTGGATTCTGTGGTCATTTCGCTACATCCGTTCCGGCGCCGAAACACCGAGCAGTTCGAGTCCGTTGGCAAGTACCTGGCTGGTGGCGTCGTTCAACCACAAGCGTGTCCGGTTCACGTCCTGGACAGGCTCGTCGCCCTGCGGCGACACGCGGCACGCGTCGTACCAGCGGTGGTAGGCGCCGGCGATGACCTCGAGGTGGCGGGCCACCCTGTGGGGCTCACGGAGCTCGGCGGCCTTGGCCACGATCGACGGGTAGCTGCCCAGGTAAGAGAGCAGTTCGTTCTCGGTTGCGTGGTCCAGGAGCGAGGCATCGAACACGGAACGGTCCACGCCGGCCTCGATCGCGTTGCGGGCAGTGCCACGTGAGCGGGCATGCGCGTACTGCACATAGAACACGGGGTTCTCGTTGGAGTTCTTCTTGAGCAGTTCCGGATCCAAGGTCAGCGGAGAGTCGGCCGGGAAGCGTGCCAGGGAGTAACGCACCGCATCCTTGCCAAGCCAGGAAATGAGATCCTTGAGCTCGATGATGTTGCCGGCGCGCTTGGACAGCTTGGCACCGTTCACGGAGACGAGCTGTCCAATGAGGACCTCGATATTGACCTCGGGGTCGTCGCCTGCGCAGGCCGCAATCGCCTTCAGCCGGTTGATGTATCCGTGGTGGTCGGCGCCGAGGAGATAGATCTTTTCGGTAAATCCGCGGTCCTTTTTGGACAGGTAGTAGGCGGCATCGGCGGCGAAGTAGGTCGGTTCGCCATTGGCGCGGATCATGACGCGGTCTTTGTCGTCACCAAAGTCGGTGGTGCGCAGCCAGACGGCGCCTCCGTCGTCGTAGACATGCCCCTGCTCGCGAAGGCGCGCAACGGCGGACTCGATCGCTCCGGCGTCGTGCAGTTCCTTTTCGGAGAAGAAGACATCAAACTCCACGCCGAAGTCAGCCAAGGTGGTTTTGATATCCGCCATCTGGGCCTCGTAAGCAGCAGCCCGAATGACCGGCAGGGCGGCTTCATCCGTCAGTTCGCGGATGTCCGGGTGTGCCTTCAGGACCTCGTCGCCAAGCTCGCGGATGTACTCGCCCGGGTATCCGCCCTCGGGAACACCCCTGCCATGAAGGCGGGAAAGCACGGAGTTGGCGAAGACGTTCATCTGCGAACCGGCGTCATTGATGTAGTACTCGGCCGTGACGTCAGCACCTGATGCACGCAGGACACGGGCAATGGCGTCACCTAGCGCCGCCCAGCGGGTGTGGCCAATGTGCAGCGGACCCGTGGGGTTTGCGGAGACGAACTCCATGTTGACCACGCGGCCCGCGAGCGCCTGGTTGGTGCCGTAGGCGGATCCGGCCTCAACGATGGTCTTGGCAAGGGTTCCGGCCGTAGCGGCATCCACAGTGATGTTCAGGAAGCCCGGTCCGGCGATTTCCACGCCGGCGACGCCGGGGATGCCCTGGAGATGGTTGCTCAGGATGCCTGCAAATTCTCGGGGATTCATCCCGGCCTGCTTGGACAGCTGCAGGGCGATGTTGGTGGCCCAATCACCATGGTCCCGGTTCTTGGGTCGCTCCACGCGCACGGCGTCGGGCACAGCAGATTCCGTCAGGGCGATTTCGCCAGTGGAGACAGCGACCTTAAGGCAGGCGGATATGGCAGCAGAGAGTTCATCGGGAGTCACGGATCTAGCCTACCGGTGGCCCGCAAAGACGCGGAATTGGTGGGCCCGTATGTGGACAATCCGGACACAGCCGGCGCACAGGGACCGCAGGCAGCCGCCACAGACTGAACCATTACGCTGATTTCAACGTTGTGAAGAACATGGACGCCGGCCGCGCCCCTCATCCGGGGCCTGCCAGTGCCATGACCACGAGCCCACGACGACATACTTCCGGTTGAACTTGTCCAGTTGAAACGAGCAGAATCATGACTACGCCACTCCGCAAGAGCATCTATGTTGGCATTGCCGGCCTCTCCATCGCGGGAACAGCCGCTGGATGCGCGCCCAGCACCCAAGCGCCTGCCACCCAAGCGCCGGCCACCCAGGAGGGCGGCCAGGCCTCGACAGGCAGCCCTTCGCCCACAGGCTCGTCCGCCATCGCTACCACCGGAGCTACCGCCTACAAGGACGGTACCTACAGTGCGGATGGAACCTACACGTCACCGAATGGGCAGGAAACAGTGGGCGTGGAACTGACACTGGCCGCCGATAAGGTCTCAGCGGTGAACATCACAGTCCACCCCTCCAACCCCAACACCAAGAAATTCCAAGGTGAGTTTGCCAGTGGCATCGCGGCACAGATTGTAGGGAAGGACGTGGACGAACTGAAGGTGTCCAAGGTGGCCGGTTCTTCCCTCACGTCCGGGGGGTTCAATGATGCCCTCGAGCAGATCAAGTCGCAGGCCAAGTAGCGGTCATGCCGCATCCGGGCTGGAGCAACTTCAGCTTCGACGGGATCGGCACACGGTGGGAAATTTCGACGCCGGATCAGCTGGCTCCCGTTCTCACCGGGGAGTTGCTTGCCGCTGTCGAAGCGTACGACAAGACGTGGTCGCGTTTCAGGGCCGATTCCCTGGTGACCCGCCTCTCCCGCGGTCCGGGCAGCATCACGTTGCCGGACCACGCCACCGGACTTCAGGAACTGTATGCCACGGCCTACCGCTTGAGCGACGGGGCCATGACCCCTCTTATTGGAAGCAGCCTGGAAAGGCTGGGTTACGACGCCAGCTACTCCCTCATCCCGACGGGAGCAGCCCAGGCACCACCCCGTTGGGAGGACGTCCTTGAGTGGACAGGCACGACGATGACCGCCAGGGAACCCTTGGTGGTGGACATCGGCGCGGCCGGAAAAGGCCAGCTGGTGGACCTGTTGGGAGGGATACTCCGGGGAGCGGGCCTCGATGATTTCCTGGTGGATGGCAGCGGCGACATGCTTCATTCGGGGGCCCATCCCGTCAGTGTCGCGCTGGAACATCCTTACAACCCACGACAGGCCATCGGGACCGTCGAGTTGGACAACGCGGCGCTGTGCGCTTCGGCGGCCAACCGCCGGGCATGGGACGACGGCCTGCACCATGTCCTGGACGGCACCACCGGAAAGCCGGTCCACACCACAGTGGCCACATGGACCATGGCGGCGAGCGCCCTGGTCGCGGACGGGTTGGCCACGGCATTGTTCATGGTGGATCCTGCACCGCTTGAGAAGGAATTCGAGTTCTCGTGGCTCAGGGTCTCTTCGACGGGCAGTGCCGCGTTTTCGTCAGGTTTTGAGGGGAGACTGTTCACATGATTGCTGCCAAGTCCCGCGTTGACACCTGGTTGGGCCGCTTCACCATGTACCGCTTGATCCTGTGGGTCCTCGGGGTGCTGGTGGTGTACAGCATGATCCTCAACGTGCTGGGGTGGCTGACCTTCGGCCTGCCGGAGATGCTGGTCCACCTGCTCCTGTGCTTGGGCGTTACGTATGGATCCAACCGTTTGCTCGCCGTCGTATTCCGTGTCAGACCACACACGGAGTCTTCACTCATCACGGCTTTGCTCCTCTACTTCCTGTTCTGGCCCGCTTTTGGGCTCACAGACATGGCCGGTGTGGCGCTGGCATGCGTATTGGCGAGCGTGTCCAAGTACGCTTTGGCCTTTCGCGGCAGGCATATCTTCAATCCGGCCGCCGCTGGCGCATTCATCACCGGCCTGACCGGCTTGAACATTGCTACGTGGTGGGCGGCAACCCCGGCGATGCTGTGGTTGCTGGTGCCGGGCGTTCTGCTGGTCCTGTAC
>Ga0207655_1004005_pt1 | contig 10651 bp, 11 predicted proteins | sample KBSM44metaG_FD_184398 | JGI IMG/M metagenome (GOLD analysis project Ga0207655, IMG submission 184398) | Miscanthus rhizosphere microbial communities from Kellogg Biological Station, Michigan, USA - KBS M4-4 metaG (SPAdes) (version 2) | ecosystem: Host-associated > Plants > Roots > Rhizosphere >... | reverse complement strand
CACAGCCCGCAGTATCCGCCCCCGACGACGAGCAGGTCGGTGCGGACGTCACCGGCGAGCGCGGGGCGGGACTCCGGGCGCGCCGGGTCGTCCAGCCAGAACGAGCGACGTGCCGCACCCGCCAGCGCGGTTCGCAGAATCTCGGGGTCGTGTCGGAGTTCGTGGCCGTACGCAGGCGCGGTTTCCATAGCAACGTTCGTATCAGTCGGCGGCCTTTCGGGCCAGGGCAAACGACGATGGTGATGCAAACGTCGCCCCGTCAATTGCGATTAGATGAGATGTATGATGTACTAGCTCTCGCCGTCGCACGGACGGCCATGTCGTCAACGACGCCGACCAGAAAAGGACGCGCAATGGCATCACAGCATCGACGCTCACGCCTCGTACCTCGCATCATCGCTCTCGCCACGGGGATCGCCGCCGTCGCAGCCCTCACCGCCTGCTCTGGCGGCGGAGGCGATGCGGGCAACTCCCAGTACGGCTTCGACGCCGCGGCACAGGATGCCAAGGCCCCCATCACGGTCTGGGTCGACTCGTCGCGCGAGCCCATCGCCAACGCCTTCAAGGCGGCCAACCCCGACATCACGGTCAATGTCGAGACCTACGACGGCAACTCCGGCGGCAGCGACTCGTTCAAGACCAAGGTCGCCCTGTTCGACCAGTCCGGCTCGGGCTGGCCCGACGTGGTGTTCTCGACCCAGCAGAACGACACGTCGTGGGCGAGCAAGTCCAACAACGGCGGTCAGCCCTTCGCGGCAGTGCTCAACAAGGGCCTGCTGTCGGATGACTTCCTCACCGGCTTCACCAAGGGCGCCAACGACCCGATGACCGTCGACGGCAACGTCTACGGTGTGCGCAACGACCTCGCGCCGGTCGTCTACTGGTACAACGACACTCTCATGAAGCAGTTCGGCTACGACGTGCCGAAGACGTGGGAGGACTACCAGGCGCTCAGCGACAAGGTCGCGGCGGAGCACCCCGGCTACATCCTCGGATCGGTCGGCGACTCGTTCCAGGGCCCGTACATCTACTACTGGGGCGCGCAGGCTCCCATCTTCCAGGTCGACGGTGACACGTTCACCAGCAACTTCTCCGACCCCAACGCGGAGAAGGCCACGAAGCTGATCGACCACATGCTGGCGAACAAGACGCTCGTCAACGACAGCGTGTTCGGTGCGGACTTCGTGCAGAAGTACAGCGACAAGGTGCTCGGCATGCCGGGACCGGCGTGGTACTCCGGCGCCCTGTTCCAGAACAAGGACAGCCTGAACGCTCCCGCCGGATCGTGGGGCGCAGCCGACCCGCTGTCGTGGAGCGGCTCGGACAAGGTCACCGGGGCCGTCGGCGGCGGTGTCTGGTACGGCTCCAGCCACTCGACCAACCTCGCCGCCGTAGCGAAGTTCCTCGAGTTCGTGACGAGCTCCGATGACGCGGTCAAGCTCGCCTCGGGGCTGCCCGCCTACCAATCGGCCGCCGACACCTGGCTGACCGAGCAGGCGAGCTCCGGCTACTACGTGGGCGATTTCAAGTCGGCGATCACGACGGCCGCGAGTAGCGTCTGGAACGGCTGGGGCTACCCGTCGTTCAGTGCAGAAACGGCGTACGCCTCGATCATCGTCCCCGGCATCTCGGCCGGGAAGACGCAGGCCGACCTGGTGCCGCAGCTCCAGAAGGAGTACGACAACCAGGCTCAGGTCCAGGGCTACACGGTCAAGTAATTCCCGTTCCACGCGGATGCCCCGGCATCCGCCGCGAGCAAAGGAAACTCTCATCACCATCTCGCTCACCGCTCCCGCCGCCGCTGCCGCCTCTCCCGAGGCGGGGCGGCGGCGGGAGCCCCGTTCCTCCGCCCGCCGGCGTCCCGATCGTTCGCAGACCCGCATCGGCTACATCTTCGTCTCCGGATACACCGTCCTGCTGCTGGCATTCGGCATCCTCCCGACGCTGTACGCCGTATATCTCTCCTTCACCAAGGACGGGTCCTTCGCGGGCGTGGACAACTTCGTCAAGGTCTTCGGCGACTACCGCTTCCTCCCGGCCGTGGCGCACGTGGCCGTCTACCTCGTGTTCTACCTCGCGTCGCTGCTGGTCTTCGTCGTGCTCCTGGCCCTGCTGGTGCACGGACTCGGCCGCCGGTGGCTCTCGACGAGTTATCGGTTCGTCTTCTACATTCCGGGAGCCCTCGCGGGAGCGTCGAGCGTCATGCTGTGGCTGTTCCTGCTCGACCCGACGGTGAGTCCGGTCGCCTTCATCCTGCGCGGGTTCGGCTTCGACAACTTCGTGCAGACCGTCTCCGTCGACAACCTGCCGATCATCTTCACCGTGATCGCCTTCTGGACCGGCGCCGGCGGCTGGATCGTCATCATGTACGGCGCGCTCAACAACATCTCCGGCGATGTCCTCGAAGCCGCCCGCATCGACGGCGCCGGGCCGGTGAAGACCGCGATCCACATCCAGATCCCGCTGATGCGCAAGTGGATCTCCTACATGGCCGTGATGTCGCTGGCCGCCGGTACTCAGCTGTTCGTCGAGCCGCGCGTGCTGTCCCAGGCATCCAAGGGCGTCGTTCCGCCGGACTACTCCATCAACCAACTCGCGTACCTGTACGCCTTCCGTCAGGGTGACTTCAACGGCTCCGCCGCGATCTCACTGCTGCTCCTGCTCGTCGCGGGCGCACTGTCGGCGATCTTCGTCTTCCGAGGAGGACTCTTTGAGCGCGACTAGCATCGACGCCCGCGCCGGACGCCGCGCGCGGGTCGCCATCTCCCCGTCCCGTTGGGTGAGCCGGGCGCTGGTCACCGTCGTCCTGATCTTCTTCGTCCTGTTCTTCGTCGTGCCGATCGTGTGGCTCGTCCTGGCGCCCACGAAGACGCCACGGCAACTGCTGCTCGACGGTCCGTTCAGCTTCGGCGCGTTCGACACGTTGGCCAGCAACTGGAACGAGTTGATGCAGTTCCAGAACGGCATCGTCTGGACGTGGATCGGCAACTCCGTTCTGTACACGGGGGTCGCGCTGGTGGTCACGCTCCTCGTGACGATCCCGGCCGGCTACGCTCTCGCCCTCACCGAGTTCCGCCTGCGCAAGGCGCTGCTCGTGATCACTCTGATCGTCATGCTGATCCCGAGTACGGCGCTCGTGCTGCCGATCTTCCTCGAGATGTCGGCGATCAAGCTCGTCGGCAACCCGCTGGCGGTGATCCTGCCGTTCTCCTTCTTCCCGTTCGGCGTGTACCTCACGTACATCTACTTCTCGACGAGCATCTCGAAGGACCTGTTGGATGCCGCGCGCATCGACGGCGCCGGGGAGTGGCGCGTGTTCGCTCGCGTCGCCATGCCCCTCGCGACACCGGTGATCGCGCTCGTCGGGTTCTTCAACCTCGTCGGCAACTGGAACAACTACTTCCTGCCGTTCGTCATGGCTCCCGGTCGCAAATCGCCCATCCAGGTGGGACTGGCCGAACTGCTCTCGAACGTTCCGCTGTTCAATCCGACCAGCGGGGCCTCGATCACCATCTCGCTTCCGGTCCTCGCTCTGGCCACGCTCGTCTCGGTGGGCCCGGTTCTCGTGATCTTCCTGTTCTCGCAGCGCTTCCTGGTCACCGGAATGACCGCGGGCGGGACGAAGGAATGAGCATCGAGCGCACGCCCGTCATGCGATTCGGCATGGCTGCCCGACTCGTGCCGGAGAAGCGGGCCGAGTACCTGGAGCTCCATGCGAACGTGTGGCCGCACGTCGAGGAGATGAACACGCGGTGCGGCATCCGCAACTTCACGATCTTCGTGCTCGATGATGTCATCCTCGGCTACTACGAGTACGTCGGGGACGACTACGAGGCCGATCAGGCGGTGATGGCCGCGGATCCGATCTGCCAGAAGTGGTGGTCGTACACCGCGCCCTGCCAGCTGCCCTTCCGCGAAGGATCGGACAGCCCCAACTGGGAGCGCTTCGCCGAGGTGTGGCACCAGGACTGACGGCGGGGCTCAGGGTCGGGGGATCAGGGCTTCCGTGCGTTGGGCTGCCGGCGACGCTGCCACGCGTCCAGGATGTGTGCGCGCATCGCGGCCTCGGCGGCCGCGGCATCCCCGGCTTCGATCGCCTCGAGAACTCTGCGGTGCTCCTCGAGTGTCTGCTGGAAGACGTCCTTGGATGGGTTGGTGGTGAACCGCGCCGACTCGCGGGCTCGCGAGTAGAGCGTGCGGGTGATGCTCTCGGCCAACGGGATCTGGGACTGCTGCATCACCGCGAGGTGGAAGAGCATGTCGGCGTCGTTGTACTCGTCCTCGTGGTCGATCGTGTGCTCCATGCGCTCGAGCGCCGTGCGCAGCTCGGCGAGCTCCTCCGTGGAACGACGGCTCGCCGTCGCGGCGGCCATCGCGCCCTCGAGGGCTCCGCGGACGATCGCGAGGTCATCCAACACGCCGAGCGACGCGTCGTTCTCGAGCATGACCTGCAGCACCACCGGGTCGAGGACGTTCCACGACTCGCGTGTGCGGACCGTGGTTCCGCTTCCTTGAACGACGGCGACGAGCCCCTTCTCCTCGATGCGCTTGATGGACTCCCGGATGACGGTGCGGCTGACACCGAAGTGCGCGCTGAGCTCGGTCTCGATCGGGAGCATCGTCCCTTCGGCGATCTCGCCGGTGATGATCGCCGTGACGAGGTCATGGACGACCGCGACGCCGAGGCGGGACACCGGGGTGCGGGCCGCCTGTCGGTCGAAGACACGCGCGGGTGTGCCGGTCGCGCGAAGATCATTCATCGCAACATTCTAGAGGCCGTGGTCGCCCGCAAGCGTAAGGCCGGCGCGGACGGGGCGGACGTGCGGCCCGGCCGACTGCAGCCAGTCGCCCTCGTGGTGGGCGGCGGCGATCGCGGCCTCGTCGATGGACACCCCCGACCCGGCGCGGTCCCCCAAGACGATGCCACCGTCGACGAACGTCTCGTCGACGAGGACGCCGAAGGGGGCGCCGAGGTCCTGGACCTCCGCCGTCAAGTGGTTCGGGACCGCGGCGGCCGCGTGGGCGACCGACGGATTGCTCGTGAGGCCGACGGGGCTGATCGGCAGGTCGCGGGCGTGGGCGGCGTAGGCCAGACGCAGGAAGTGGGTGATCCCCCACACCGCGCCGGTCTGGACGATGTCGACCGCGCCGAGGTCGAACAGCGCGCGGAACTGCTCGACGCCCGTGAGGTTCTCGCCGGTGGCGACGGCCGCCTTCACCGACTGGCTCAGCCGCGCGTGCCCCTGGGCGTCCCAGCGCCGCAGCGGCTCCTCGATCCAGGTGAGGTCGAGCTCGGCCTCGACAGCGGCGACATAGCGGACGGCCTGCTTGAGATTCCACGACTCGTTCGCGTCGAGCATGAGGGCCGGATGCCGGGTGTTGCGCGACAGGGCCTCCTCGACGATCCGCAGTCTCCGCAGGTCGGTCTCCAGGTCGCGCCCGCCCTTGAGCTTTCCGCTCGTGAAACCGCGGTCGGCCATGGCCCCGTAGAAGGCGGCGAGCTCATCGTCGGACAGGGCGATGTCGAGGCCGGAGGCGTAGCCGGGCACGAAGCGGTCGCGCGCTCCCAGCAGTCGCCAGAGCGGCTCGCCGAGCAGCTTCGCCTTGATGTCCCAGAGCGCGGCATCCAGGGTGGCGATACCGCCGAACGTCGCCCCGTTGTGTCCTGCTTTGAACACGTGGGCGAGCATGCGGTCGTACAGGGCCGACACGCCTCGCGGGTCCTCGCCTTCAAGGGCAGGGAAGATGCGCGCGATGTCGTGGTCGGAGCCGACGGCGACGCCTTCGATGCCCTCATCGGTTTCGAGGATGACGACGGAGACCTCGGTGATGCCGGACGCGATGAAGCCGTTGACGTCGCCGACCGGCCGCCCCCAGTTCCGGTGGGTGCGAACCGTGCGGTAGCCCGTGATCTTCATATCGTCCTTGACATTCTCGGAGAGACACTCTAGATAGAGCATACATCATATGAACGACGAACGAACCCTCAGATGTGTCACACCGCCGTCGACCTCGAGCGCGGTCCCCGTGGTCGAGCCCGACCGCGGGCTCGCGAGATAGAGGATCGCCCCGGCCACTTCTTCCGGCGTGACCATCCGCCCCGTCGCCTGCCGCGCGTCGAGGGCGGCGCGCTCGGCGACGGGATCGGGGAACTGCTGCAGCATCCGCTCGACGAACGGCGTCGAGACCGTTCCGGGGCTCACGCAGTTGACGCGCACGCCCTCGGCGACGTGATCGGTCGCCATCGCGTAGGTGAGGGAGAGCACCGCCCCCTTCGACGCGTTGTAGACCGCACGCTGGGGCAGCCCGTTGAGCGCGCCGATCGAGCACACGTTGACGATCGCGGCGTGTGCGGAGCGCCGGAGGTGCGGGAGGGCTGCGGCGCAGGCCCGCGCGGTGCCCCGCACGTTGATGTCGAGCACGCGATCCCAGTCGGCCTCCGTGGACTCCTCGACCGTGCCCACGCAGCTGACGCCCGCGCTGTTGACGAGGACGTCGATGCCGCCGAACCGCTCGACGACGGCATCCACGGCGGTGTCGACGGAATGCCGGTCCGTGACGTCCGTCGGGTAGCCGGCAACGCCGTCCGGGAGGGTGTCGACCGACAGATCGAGCACCGCCACGCGAGCGCCCGCGGCGTGGAGGGCATCGACCGTCGCCCGGCCGATTCCCGAGGCGCCGCCGGTCACGACCGCGACGAGCCCGTCGAACTCCGCGGCGCTCACGCCGAGACCATCCGCTGCGCCGCCCGGCCGAGCCCGTCGATCTCGAGCTCGACCAGGTCGCCGGCGGCGAGGTAGGGATGTCCGGGCAATCCGAGAGCCACGCCTCCCGGTGTTCCCGTGTTGAGGAGGTCGCCCGGGCGCAGGACCATGAACTGCGACAGGTACCAGACGACGTGCGCGACGGAGAAGATCTGGAGCGCCGTCGACCCGTTCTGGCGCAGCACTTCGTTGACCCAGAGTCGCAGCCCGAGCGTCTGCGGATCGGGGATCTCGGAGGCCGGCACCAGGAGCGGACCGAGCGGGTTGAACGTCTCGCAGCTCTTGCCCTTGTCCCACTGGCCGCCGCGCTCCAACTGGAACTCCCGCTCGGACACGTCGTGGGAGAGGACGTACCCGGCGACGTGGGCGAGCGCATCGGCGGGGGAGTCGAGGTACCGCGCCGTCGATCCGATCACGACGCCGAGCTCCACCTCCCAGTCGGTCTTGGTCGCGCCGCGCGGGATCAGGACGTCGTCGAAGGGCCCGACGATCGTCCCCGGGTCTTTCATGAAGACGACGGGCTCCGCCGGCGCGGGCAGGCCGGACTCGGCGGCGTGGTCGTAATAGTTGAGGCCGACGCACACGATCTTGCTGGGCTGAGCGATCGGGGCGCCCACGCGGAGTCCGCGGGCATCGGTGAGCTCCGTCAGCATCCCCTCCTCGGCGGCGCGGACGGCGCGTTGCAGTCCGCCCCCGGCGAGGAACGAGCCGTCGATGTCGGGCGTCACCGGGCGGAGGTCGAGGGCGCGATCGCCTCGCCAGAGGACCGGTATCTCGTGGCCGACGGGGCCGAGTCGGGCGAAGGTCATGGGCACACTCCTCGTGCGGGGGTCTATCGGACGACGGTGTCGACCGAATGCGATCGGAGATCCGACGGCCGCGCCGCTCCCTGCCAGTCACTCGGATGAAGGCAGGCGAGCGCTCCGCAGCGTGTCGCGACGTGCAGGCGCTCGGCGACGGGCTCGCCGGAGGCACGCGCGGCCAGGTAACCGGCGGCGAACGCGTCGCCGGCGCCCACCGTGTCGACCGGCGTGATCGGCTCCGCGGCGACGCGGTGCCGCACGCCGTCGATGGCGGCGACGCTGCCCCGGCCGCCGAGCGTGACGATCGTCTCCCGCGGCCCCAGCGCGGACAACGCCGCCGCCAGGTCAGCGGGCTGCAGGTCGTCGGGCTGCAGGTGGTCGGCGGTGCCGACGAGGAGGCTCGCCTCGTCATCGCTGGCGAAAAGGATGTCGATCTGGGGCAGGATCTGCGCGCAGAACGTCCGGGCCTCCGCACGGCTCCACAGCTTCGTGCGGTGGTTCACGGCGAACGAGACGAGCAGCCCCTGCGTTCGCGCCCGCGTGACGGCCTCGAACACCGTCGCTCGCGCGCTCGCCGACAGCGCCAGGGTGATGCCGGTGATGTGCAGGACGCCGTAGCGGGAGAAGTCGACGCGGTCGAGGTCGGCAGGGCTGAGGCGGCTCCCCGCACTCCCGGCGCGGTAGTAGTCGACCACCGTGACGCCGGCGCGAGGCGTCGATTTCAGCATCAGTCCCGTGGGAGCCGCAGCGTCGATCACGGCGATCGTGTCGACGCCTTCCGAGCGCAGCTCGGCGGTGACCCGCCGGCCGAGCGCGTCATCGCCGACGCGGCCGAGCCAGGTCACCGGCACCTCGAGCCGTGCGAGGCCGACGGCGGTGTTGCCCTCGGCTCCGCCGGTGTCGATGGATGCCGTGGCGAGGCGTTCCAGTCCGCCGATGCCCTCGCCCCGGATGAGCCCCATGCTCTCGCCGATGGTCAGCACGCGCATCGCGGGCCTCATTGTTCGGCCCGGATCTGCCCGGCCCGGATCTGTTCGGCCCGGATCCGGTCGCACAGCTCCCGGCATTCGCGCGCCAGCCGGCGGATCGTCACGAAGTCGCCCGCGGCGATGGCGGCGCGAGGCACCATCCAGCTGCCGCTGCCGGCGAAGACGGTGGGGCGCTGCAGGTACGTGGCGAGATTCTCAGGGGTCAGGCCGCCGCTCGGCAGCAGCATCATGTCGGGGAACGGACCGGCAAGAGCGTCGATGTAGGCGGGCCCGCCGAGTACTGCGGCCGGGAACACCTTGACGTGCGTGTAGCCGTCGTCGCGGGCGCGTTGCAGTTCGGTCGGGGTCGCCACTCCGGGAAGCATGGCGACCCCGAGCTCATGGGCTCGGCGGTTGACCGCGGTGCTGTACCCGGGGGAGACGATGAAACGGCCGCCGGCGTCGGCCACGGCATCCGTCTGTCGGGCGCTCAGCACGGTGCCGGCGCCCGAGAGGAATCCGTCGACCTTCGCCGCCGCCTCGAGCGCTCCGATGCCGGCGGGGGTTCGCAGAGTGAACTCGGCGCAGGGGATGCCGCCGTCGCGCAGCGCCTCGGCGAGCGGCAGGCCGTGACGCGCGTCGTCGACCACCACGACGGGGACGATCCCGATCTGCGCGACAGCGCGCACGACGTCGGTCTGCGCGGTCATCGCCCGAGCCAGCCCCCGTCGACGGGCAGCACGATGCCGTCGACATAGTCGGAGGCTCGCGAGGCCAGGAACACGGTGGCGCCGGCGAGGTCGGTCGCATCGCCCCAGCGTCCCGCCGGGATGCGCTCGAGGATCGCGGTCGACCGCTGCGGATCGGCCCGCAACGCCTCCGTGTTGTCGGTCGCGATGTAGCCGGGGGCGATCGCGTTCACGTTGACGCCGCGCGCCGACCACTCGTTCGACAAGGCCTTCGTCAGGCCCGCGATGCCGGACTTCGCGGCCGTGTACCCGGGCACGTTGATGCCGCCCTGGAAACTCAGCAGCGACGCGGTGAAGATGACCTTCCCCCGCCCGCGGTCGAGCATCTGCGGCGCGACCGCCTGCGTGAGGGCGAACGGGCTCGTGAGGTTGATCTGCACGACCCGGTCCCACGACGGCAGCGGGTGCTCGGCGGCGGGAGCGCGTTCGATCGTTCCGGCATTGTTGACGAGGATGTCCACCTGCCGTCCCGCGAGCAGCCGGCCGAGCTCGGTGACCGCGTCGGGGTCCGAGAAGTCGCAGGCGATGCCCTCGAACCGGCGCCCGGCGGCCGTCACGGCGGTCTCGATCTCGCTGCCCGAGGCGGACTGCGAGGCGCTGACTCCGATGATGTCGGCTCCCGCCTCGGCGAGCGCGAGCGCCATGGCGAATCCGATCCCGCGGCGCGCGCCCGTGACGACGGCGGTGGTGCCGTTGAGGTCGAAGAGCGTGCTCATCGCTCACCTGCCACGTCGATGAGGATCTTCATCGCCCGGCCGGCCTCGAGGTCGGTGAATGCCTCGGCGGCACCCTGGAGGGGAACGACGCGGCTGATGAGGTGCGCGGCGGGAATGACGCCGTCGGCGATGAGCTCGACGGCCGTCTCGAAGTCGACCCGCTGGTACACGCGAGCCCCGAGGATGCGCAGTTCGCGCCAGAAGACGCGTTGCAGGTCGATCGGGCGGGGCGTCGGGTGGATGGCCACGACCACGAGCGTGCCGCGGACCTTGGCCAGATCGGTCGCACCGAGAACCGCCGCCGCGGCGCCCGACACCTCGAACACGACGTCTGCTCCGGCGCCGCTCGTCCATTCCTCGACGGCCGCGCGCTGATCGCGCTCACGGGGGTCGAGGGTCGCGAACCCGAGTTCGGCGATCTGCCCACGGCGCTTCTCGTCGAGTTCGATCACGAGCACCTCCGCACCGAAGTGCCGCGCCACCGTCGCGATGAGCAGTCCGATCGGACCGCCTCCGATGACCACGGCCCGGTCGCCCGGTCGCAGCTCACTGCGGCGGACGTCGTGCACCGCGACCGCGACCGGCTCGATGAGGGCAGCGTGATCGAGCGGGGTGCCGGCGGGGATGCGCACGAGCGTCCGTTCAGGAACG
>Ga0207655_1004002_pt1 | contig 10654 bp, 9 predicted proteins | sample KBSM44metaG_FD_184398 | JGI IMG/M metagenome (GOLD analysis project Ga0207655, IMG submission 184398) | Miscanthus rhizosphere microbial communities from Kellogg Biological Station, Michigan, USA - KBS M4-4 metaG (SPAdes) (version 2) | ecosystem: Host-associated > Plants > Roots > Rhizosphere >... | reverse complement strand
GACACCAGTGACAGGTGCGTTCCGCTGCGAATGTAGGTGTGGGCCCCGATTTCGACGTGACCTGTGCGCAACTCTAAATGTCCCAGTTCGACGTGATCCTCGATGACCAGCTCACAGCGCTTGCTCAACGACGGCAAACCACCGGCCAGCTTGGCGCCGCGTTTTCTGATCCAGCGTTTCCAGTACAGATCTTTCAGGTATTGCAATTGGTTATTCCTCGTCGCCCGGCCAGCGGACCTGTCATGTCGCCAGCCTACCAGAAGCTCTGGGCCAGGCGTTTGCTAGTTATCCGGATACATTCGCCACTTTCAGGGTCTGTTACCCCATGAATATCCTCTCCCTGCCCGCCTTTCTGCGCCCGCTGCTGCGTCCTTTGCTGGACCCTTACCGCCGCTATCTGTACGCGCGCTACATTCACGCCGGCCGCATCGTCGTCGGGCTGATCGTGTCGATCCTGCTGACCACCGGCATTCACCTGCCCCACGGCGAATGGGCATCGGTCACGATGCTGATCGTGATCGGCGGATTGCAGCATCACGGCAATATCGGCAAGAAGTCGGTGGAGCGGGCCTATGGCACCCTGATCGGCGCGGCGCTGGGGCTGATGGTGGTGGCGCAGCAGATGTACCTGGGCATGCCCTTGCTGACGTACTGCATCATGGCGCTGATCTGCGGGTTCTTCGCCTATCACGCCATCGGCAAGGGCGGTTACACGGCGCTGCTCTCGGCCATTACGCTGTTCATCGTCGCGGGCCATGGCGACAACCCGATCACCGATGGGCTGTGGCGCACTGTGGATATCCTGATCGGCATCGTGCTGGCCCTGGCGTTCTCCTTCGCCCTGCCGCTGTACGCGGTGTACTCGTGGCGCTACAACCTGGCCAAGGGGTTGCGCAATTGCGCCAAGGTGTACGAGCGCATTTGCAGCGGGCAGTCGATCACGGCTGACGAGCATCTGAAACTGACGGCCAAGCTCAACGCAACGATGTTGCAGTTAAGGTCGCTGATGCCATCGGTGTCCAAGGAAGTGAGGATCTCGGCGGTGGAGCTGGACGCGATTCAGGGGCATTTCCGGATGTGTCTGAGCACCTTGGAAATCCTTTCCAATCTTCGCCCGGCGGACATGGGGGCGACCGGCCTGGACGCCGAACAACGGCGTATCCGGCGCATGCTGATCGGCATGGCTCGCGCGTTGCAAAGCGGTGCGACAGAGCGCCTGAAGCGGCCGACCGAATCCTTGTCGGTGGGTCCGGAAGCGCCTGCGGCCTCGGCTGAAATACTGGGTTATCAGTTGATGAACCGGCAGTTGGCGTTGAACCTCGAAGGGCTGCAACAGCGGTTGGCCAAGACGGCCAGGAAGTGGAAGATCTGATTCGGAGTTCGCCACCTCTAGACGTTCGCCTTCGCGGTCATGGCGACCTTCAAGACGTCGACGCCGGCAAGCCGGACTGCTACGGGGTTGAGGTGAGGCACCAAACGTGTCTCTGACCGACGCTGTAGGAGCGCGCTTGCCCGCGATGAGGCCGGGACATTCAAACACATCTGCATCGCCTGATAGACCCAATCGCGGGCAAGCGCGCTCCTACAGGTGTGCGCTGATCTTGAGGGCCTCGCCGCCGGCAAGCCGGACTGCTACGGGATCGGGGGGAGGCGCAAATCTACGCGGCACCCAAAGCCCCGTAGCAGCCGGGCTTGCCCGCGGGAGCGATCTTGAGGGCACCTCCGCCAGCAGGCAGGGTCCTCAGTAAACCGAAGGCACCACCATGTTGCGCGGAACGGGGGCGCGCAGGTAGTTGGCGTTGTATTCGCGCTCAGGCAGGATCACCTGCGGTGCCTCGACTTCACCACGCGGGATCTGCTCCAGCAAATGATGGATGCAGTTGAGCCGCGCGCGTTTCTTGTCGTCGGCCTCCACGATCCACCACGGCGCCACGTCGGTGTGCGAGCGGGTGAGCATTTCTTCCTTGGCGCGTGTGTAGTCTTCCCAGCGACGGCGCGATTCCAGGTCCATCGGCGAGAGCTTCCACTGTTTCAGCGGATCGTGGATGCGCATCAGGAACCGGCGATACTGCTCGTCATCGGTGATCGAGAACCAGTATTTGATGAGAATGATGCCCGAGCGCACCAGCATCTTTTCGAACTCGGGAACGGTGCGGAAAAACTCTTCGTATTCTTCGTTATCGCAGAACCCCATGACCCGCTCGACGCCCGCGCGGTTGTACCAGCTACGGTCGAACAGCACCATTTCGCCCGCCGCCGGAAGGTGCGAAACGTAGCGCTGGAAGTACCACTGGGTGCGCTCGCGCTCGCTCGGTGCGGTCAGCGCGGCGACTCGGCAGACCCGAGGATTAAGGCGCTGGGTGATGCGCTTGATCGCGCCGCCCTTGCCCGCCGCGTCACGGCCTTCGAACAGCACGACCACCTTGAGCTTCTGGCTGACCACCCAATCCTGCAGCTTGACCAGCTCGCCTTGCAGGCGCAGCAGTTCGCGGAAATACACGCGACGGTCGATGCCTTTAGGGACTTCCTCACCCAGGTCCGCAAGCAGACCGTCAAGACGTGCGTCGTCGTACTCCATCTCCAGTTCTTCGTCGAAGCTGTCGAGGATGTCGGCTTGGATGTAGCGGGCGGTTTCGGAAATATCCAGACTCATGAGAGGGCTCCCAGCGTGGATTCAGAGGGTCAGGGAGCCGATTTAGACATGCCGGGAGTGACAGCTGAATGACAAAGCGGTGACAGCGGGGAAAAGTCCTACAAATATTGGGGAAACAGCCTACGAACGCCAGTAAACGCAGGTCCTTTGGCGCTCAGGCGTCTGCAGTTTCCACCGAGATCTGCTGCATCGCCTTGAACGGCGCCAGCAACGACTCATCCGCCTCACCAGACGTAATCAGCGTCCACTCGCGCTCGATGGGGGTCCAGTGTTGCTGGCGGGCGCGACCCAGCTTGTCTACATCCGCCAGCACGAACACCTGGGCGGCGCGCTTGATGATGCACTCCTTGAGATAGGCCTGCTGATCACTGGCTTCGCAGAGCCCGAACTCCGCCACCACGCCGTCCGCGCCCAGGAACGCCTTGTCCACGCTCAAGCGGCTGAGGGTCAGCTCGGCCAGCGGGCCCAGGGTGCTCATGCTCGAACCGCGCAGGTCACCGCCGATCAACGTCAGACGAATTCCCGGTGCGTTGGCCAGGGTCATCACTGCCAGCAGGTTATTGGTCACCACGTGTACGTTCTGCCGCGAGCACAGGTGCAAGGCCAGCGCCGCGCAGGTGGTGCCGCCATCGAGCAGCACGGTGTCACCCTCTTCGACATGCATTGCCGCCGCCTTGGCGATGGCGTCTTTCTGGTCGCGCTGGGCGGACTTGCGTTCCTCCAGCGAGGCTTCCGGCTCATGCACGCCGATCAGCGCAGTGGCACCACCATGGGTGCGCACCAGGTGGCGCTGCTTGGCGAGCATGGTCAGGTCTCGCCGCACCGTCGCCTCCGACACACCCAGGGCAGCGCTCAATTGCTCGACGTTGGTGTCGCGGGCGCGAACAAGTTCGAGAATGGCGCGGTGACGGTCGGTGGCTTTCATGGGCGGCCTCGTGGGTGGAAGGCCGCTGATCTTACACGACCGGGCCACACGTCCTCACCCCCGCCGCGTCGCCAGCTCGGCGCCCTGGCGCAGGGCTTCGAGCAGGCTGCGCTCGTCCGCGATGCCTTTACCGGCGATGTCGAACGCGGTGCCGTGGTCGACCGAGGTACGGATCACTTCCAGGCCCACTGTGACATTGACGCCCGCTTCCAGGCCCAGCACCTTGACCGGGCCATGACCCTGGTCGTGGTACATCGCTACCACCAGGTCGAAATCGCCCCGGCCAGCGCGGAAGAACAGGGTGTCCGCCGGCAGCGGGCCGGTCACGTCCAGACCTTGCTCCTGCAACAGTTTGACCGCCGGAATGATCTTCTCTTCTTCCTCGCCATAACCGAACAGGCCGTTCTCGCCCGCATGCGGGTTGATGCCGCATACGCCGATGCGTGGCCGGGCAATGCCGGACTTGATGAGGGTGGCGTTGCCGCGTTCGATGGTGCGCTGGACCAGGCCCGGCTCGATCTTGCGGATCGCATCGATGATGCCGATGTGAGTGGTCACGTGAATGACCCGCAGTTGCGGCGCCACCAGCATCATCGACACTTCGTCGACATTCGTCAGGTGGGCCAGCATCTCGGTGTGGCCGGGGTATTTGTGGCCACCGGCATGCAGTGCTTCCTTGTTCAGCGGCGCGGTGCAGATCGCGTCGATCTCGCCGGCTTCGGCCAGCTTCACCGCACGGGCGATGTACTGGTAGGCGCCGTCGCCAGCAATGGGTGACAACTCGCCAAAAGGCAGGTCGGCCGGGATCAGGTTCAGGTCGATGCAATCCACCACGCCCTTTTCGTACAGGGCCTGGGAGGCGTCGTCGATACGGCGGATCTTCAGGCTGCCCTTGACGATTTCATTGGCCAGCTCTAGACGCCCGGCATCGCCGATCACCAGCGGTCGGCACTGCTGATACACCACGTCGTGGGCGAGGCTCTTGACGATGCACTCAGGACCGACGCCAGTCGCGTCGCCCATGGTGATACCGATGACTGGCAAATAATTACTCATGATTCTTACCTTGTAGAGCAGGATTCGTTACAAGACCTGCGGACGATTCCGCAGGCGCTACAGCGTTGTTCATATGCAGCCAGGCGGCGTAGAGCGCGTGATCGGTGCCGAACGCCCCGGCCTTGGTCACCACGCCCGGACGATGACCGTCCCGGCTTGCGATCGGGCGGCCAAAGGCAACACCCGCTTCGATTTCACAGAGCAATTGCAGGCTGCCGATCCCCACCGCGCCGAGCATGGCACGGGCGGTTTCGCCACCGGTGGCCACCAGCCCGCCGACATGGGCGAAGTGCGGCCGGACCAGCGCGGCCAGCAGCGTCGAAAGGCGCGCACCTTCGGCCGGATCGAATGCGTCGTCACGGCCGATGCGCAGCAGCAGATCTTCGCCGCGACGCAAACATTGGCCGATGCGCATTTCCCAACCGGCCCAGTCCGCATGGGCCATGCCGTGACGCAACACGGCAGGCGGGACAATCAGTTCACCGATGCCGGAGCGCTCCTTGAGCAGCGCGCACTGGCGTTCGGAAACGCTGGACAGGCTGCCGACCAGAACCAGCGTCGGCGCGAACTTCTCAGGGGCTTGTGCAGGAACTGCCACCTGTTCAGACAGCGCAGCGATTTCCCGCGCCAGCCCGCCGGACCCGACCCAGAACAGCGCCAGCGCCTCAGTCATCTGCAGGGTAACGCTGGCCAGAACGTGCAGATCGGCGGTGGTCTGCGCATCGACGATCAAGGCTTCGACGCCACTGCCGGCGATTTCGGCAATGTGCCTGACCAATGCAATGGAATCGCCTCGCAGCAGTTCAAGGTTCAGCTTCGCAGTGCGCAGGCCCTCACCCTCGAGCATCGAGGCGATGTCTGCCGAACGCTCGGCATGTTCCAGCTTCCAGGTGTCAGTGGTTTCCAGCGGCTGACCATTGACCAGCACCCGGCCCTCAAGAGTGGTGCGCCCGGTGGCAGGAAATGCCGGCGCGACAATCGCAAGGCCCGCCTGGGGTTGCAGGGCAGCGACTTCAGCCGCCCAGTTGCCGCGCAAGGTCGAATCGATTTTCTTGTACAGGTGCTGCCGGGGCCGGCGCAGCACCTGCCAGGCCGACAGCGTGCGCTGACCTGCTGCATCGGCAGACAGGCGGCGGGTGTCGGTGTCGATGGCGACCACGCTGGCATCGCCGGTGTCATGGGACGCATCGAGGGTCACCACCGTGCTCAGCCCGGCGCCGGCGAAGGCAATTGCGCAGTCCGCCGCGCCCGACAGATCATCGGCAATGATCAGCAATGTCATCTCACCGCCTCCTGCTGCGCATTGACCTTCACCTGTTTTGCAGCGTGACGCTCTTTGTGACGCTTGGCGACGGACGCCGTAAGAATCGGCGACAGAACAGCCGTGACCACCACACAAGCCGCCACCAGCAGAGTCGCGGAATTCGCGGCCTCCGTATAGACAGGGTTAGCCGCGGCCACCAGCGCCGGCACTGCCGCAGCGTTACCCGCCGTGTTGGCGGCCGCCATCCCGGCAACACCTGTGCCGCCCGTGGCACGGTCGGCGAAGTACAGCGGAATACCCGTCAGCACCACCACGGCCAGGCCCAGGCCGATGCCCAGCAGGCCGGCCTGCCAGACCTTGTGCAGGTCCAGGCTGGCACCCAGCGCCAGGGCGAAGAAGGGAATCATCACCGGCACGGCCTTGGCCAGGAAGTCGCGCATTTCGCGGTCCAGGTTACCCAGCAACATGCCCAGCATCAGTGGCAGGATCGCCCCCACCAGCGTCGGCCAGGGGAATGCCGCCAGGCCCGCAACGCCGAGGGTGACCATGGTCAGGAACGGGCCGGACTCCAGCGACATGACCGAGTAGGCGCCCACGTCTTCGGAACGCCCGTACTGGCCCATCAGCGCCATGTACAGACCACCGTTGGTGTCGTTCATCGCCGCCACGACAGCCAGCGTCGACAGCCCGGCGAACACCCCGGAACTGATCGGCTGCTCGCCCAGGAAGTGACCCATGACCACGCCAATCACCATGGCAGTGCCGACCTTGGTGCCAAACAGCACCCCGCCTTTCTTCAGCAAATAAGGCGTGGCCTTGACGTCGATGCTCGCGCCCATGCACACATAGAACACCGCCAGGATCGGCAGCGAACCGGTGAACAGCGCATTGGTGAAGGAGCCGAAGAACTTCGGCATGTCAGGCAGAAACGTCGCGATCAGCGAGCCGATGAGCAACGGCACGATCATCATGCCGCCGGGTACACGTTCGATGGTGCGTTTGATTGGAATCTGGGCCACGGGAATACTCCTTATTTTTATGGTTGCAGCAATGGGTGTGGTGCAGGCGCTAAACACTCAAATCTGCGCGAAATGATCATCTTTGTGATCGATTTGCTCAGACGAGCTTATGCCAATCAAAATAAATGCGCAATTCGATCAATAAAATGTTCATTTCGCGCAGACGAGCGGAGAAACAAGCACGCAGCTGCGCGCCACGAGGCGCAGGTCGGACACAAATCCCGGTAGCGGGTAATATTGCCCGCTTGCTGATGGAGATTCCCTTGTCCGACACCCGCCCTCCCGCTCTCGACGAAATCGATCGCCAGTTGATCGCGGCCTTGCAGATCAACGCCCGCGAGCCCGTCGCCAATCTGGCCCGGCAGTTGGGAATCGCGCGCACCACCGTGACCTCTCGCCTGGCGCGCCTTGAGAAAACCCGGATCATCACCGGCTACGGCGTGCGCCTGAGCCAGCGGGTCGTCGATGGCGGCCTGCAGGCGTATGTCGGGATCACCGTGCAGCCTCGTTCGGGCAAGGAAGTGTTGCGGCGTTTGAGCGCGCTGGCGCAGGTTCAGCAGTTGTGCGCGGTCAGTGGCGAATTCGACTACGTGGCCTGGCTGCGCACCGATTCACCCGAACAGCTGGACCAGTTGCTGGACCTGATCGGCAGCGTCGACGGCGTGGAAAAGACCACCACCTCGATCATCCTCAGCAGCAAGATCGATCGCGGGCAGCCGGTCTGACCAAACGCTTCGTCACTTTGACTGCTTTATCTACACAACGACGACACTCTGCGTCTTATTAACGTCTCAACTGTTATCTAGACTTTCCTTTTCGCGCCACAGTCGAACAAGGTCAGTCCATGAAGAACAATCGCCACCCCGCCGACGGCAAAAAACCGATCACGATTTTCGGTCCGGACTTTCCGTTCGCCTTTGACGACTGGATCGAGCACCCGGCCGGCCTGGGCAGCATTCCCCAGGAAAATCACGGCAAGGAAGTGGCCATCGTCGGTGCTGGCATCGCGGGGCTGGTCGCGGCTTACGAGTTGATGAAACTGGGCCTCAAGCCGGTCGTCTACGAAGCCTCGAAAATGGGCGGCCGCTTGCGCTCGCAGCAATTCGAAGGCGCCGAAGGCATCATTGCCGAGCTGGGCGGCATGCGCTTCCCGGTGTCCTCCACGGCGTTCTACCACTACGTCGACAAACTGGGTCTTGAATCTAAACCCTTCCCCAACCCGCTGACCGCAGCCTCTGGCAGCACTGTCATCGACCTGGAAGGCGCCACCCACTACGCACAGAAACTGTCGGACTTGCCTGCGCTGTTTCAGGAAGTGGCTGACGCCTGGGCCGATGCGCTGGAAGATGGCGCGCAGTTCGCCGACATTCAGCAAGCCATCCGCGACCGCGACGTGCCGCGCCTAAAAGAACTGTGGGACAAGCTGGTGCCGCTGTGGGACGACCGCACCTTCTACGATTTCGTCGCCACCTCAAAAGCCTTCGCCAAGCTGTCGTTCTATCACCGCGAAGTGTTCGGCCAGGTCGGTTTCGGCACCGGCGGCTGGGACTCGGACTTCCCCAACTCGATGCTGGAAATCTTCCGCGTGGTGATGACCAACTGCGACGATCACCAGCACCTCATCGTCGGCGGCGTCGAGCAAGTGCCGCTGGGTATCTGGCGTCACGCGCCGGAACGCTGCGCCCACTGGCCGGAAGGCACCAGCCTCTCGACCTTGCACCATGGCGCACCGCGTACCGGGGTCAAGCGCATTGCCCGTTCAGCTGACGGCCAGTTTGCCGTCACCGATAACTGGGGCGATACCCGGCATTACGACGCCGTGCTCGCCACTTGCCAGAGCTGGCTGTTGACCACCCAGATCGAATGCGAAGAGTCGCTGTTCTCGCAGAAAATGTGGATGGCCCTGGACCGCACCCGCTACATGCAGTCCTCGAAAACCTTTGTCATGGTCGATCGCCCGTTCTGGAAGGACAAGGACCCGGAAACCGGCCGCGACCTGATGAGCATGACCCTGACCGACCGCCTGACTCGCGGCACCTACCTGTTCGACAACGGCACCTACGCTAATGGCACTGAGAAGCCGGGCGTGATTTGTCTGTCGTACTCCTGGATGAGCGATGCGCTGAAAATGCTGCCGCACCCGGTGGAAAAGCGTGTGAGTCTGGCCTTGGGTGCGCTGAAAAAGATCTATCCGAAGGTGGATATCGCCGCGCGCATCATCGGTGATCCGATCACTGTGTCCTGGGAAGCCGACCCGCATTTCCTTGGCGCATTCAAAGGTGCACTGCCGGGGCATTACCGCTACAACCAGCGGATGTATGCGCACTTCATGCAGAAGGACATGCCTGACGATCAGCGCGGCATTTTCATCGCCGGCGACGACGTGTCCTGGACGCCCGCCTGGGTCGAAGGCGCGGTGCAGACCTCGCTCAATGCGGTGTGGGGCATCATGACCCACTTCGGTGGCAAGACCCACGCCGAGAACCCGGGGCCGGGCGACGTTTTCCACGAAATCGGCCCGGTCGTGTTGCCGGAATAAGAGGCTCTCCATGCGCGTCGCTCTGTATCAATGCCCACCCCTGCCGCTGGACATCAGCGGCAACCTGCAGCGCCTCAACGCCCAGGCGATCGAAGCGGCGGCGCAGGGCGCTACGCTTCTAGTCTGCCCGGAGATGTTTCTCAGTGGCTACAACATCGGCGCGCAGGCTGCACGTTCACTGGCCCAGCGCAGCGATGGCCCGGCGGCACAGGCCATCGCCACCATCACCCAGGCGACTGGCGTGGCGATTCTGTATGGCTATCCGGAGCTGGACGAGAACGATCAGGTCTACAACTCGGTGCAGTTGATCGACGCCAAAGGTGCACGCCTCTGCAATTACCGTAAGACACATCTCTACGGTGAGCTGGACAAGTCGATGTTCAGTGCAGGAGAGGAGCATTTTCCGGTTGTGGAATTCGACGGCTGGAAGCTGGGTTTCCTGATCTGCTATGACGTGGAATTTCCCGAGAACACCCGGCGGCTGGCGCTGGAAGGCGTGGACCTGATTCTGGTGCCGACCGCCAACATGGAGCCGTACGATTTCGTCGCCGAAGTGACCGTGCGTGCGCGCGCGTTCGAAAACCAGTGCTATCTGGTTTACGCCAACTATTGCGGCAGTGAAGGCCCGATTCATTACTGCGGACTGAGCAGCATCTGTGCGCCGGACGGCAAGCAGGTCGGGCTGGCGGGGCACGAGGAAGCCCTGGTGGTGGCGGATCTGGATCGGCAGGTCATGAGCGAATCCCAGGCGATCAACACCTACTTCAAAGACCGACGCCCTGGTTTCTACTCAGGTCTGAGCAAACCCTGAGTAGCACCTCACCCGTAGCAGCACGGCTTGCCGGCGGGAGCGGTGTGTCAGTCACTGCATTAAGTACTGACACACCGCCCCCCGCCGGCAAGCCGTGCTGCTACGGACCGCTGTATACATGCCGCCTGTTCTGTAATCCGCTAGCATGACCCTTCACTTTCCTACGCGACTGCGGAAATCGTCATGCCTGCACCCGACGCAACCACCCACCGCTCCCTGACCCTGCCCAACGGCCTGCGGGTGGAGCTGTGCTGTGCGCCGCGCCTGAAGCGTTCTGCAGCGGCACTGCGGGTGGCGGCGGGCAGCCATGATGTGGCGTCGCGATGGCCGGGGTTGGCGCACTTCCTCGAGCATCTGTTCTTTCTCGGCACGGAGCGATTTCCTGCC
>Ga0207655_1003994_pt1 | contig 10662 bp, 9 predicted proteins | sample KBSM44metaG_FD_184398 | JGI IMG/M metagenome (GOLD analysis project Ga0207655, IMG submission 184398) | Miscanthus rhizosphere microbial communities from Kellogg Biological Station, Michigan, USA - KBS M4-4 metaG (SPAdes) (version 2) | ecosystem: Host-associated > Plants > Roots > Rhizosphere >... | reverse complement strand
GCTGGTGCAGCGCAAGCTGTATGTGCGCAATGAATATGAGTTCTCCCTCGGCTGGCAGCATGTGCTCCTTGAACCCATGGACCTGGTGACGATCACTGAGCCAGGATTAAACCTGCACCAGCGCCTGGTCCGGCTGATTTCGGTCGAGGAGGACGAGCAGGGTAAGTTGGTAATCGTGGCCGAGGATGCGTTGCTGGGCGTCGGCAGCGCCCCCAACTATCCCGTGCAGAGCAAAAGTGGTTATCAGGGCAATCAGAACGTCTCACCTGGCCCCGTCCTGGCGCCCATCATGTTCAACCCACCCGAGAGCTTGCTGCCCGCCGGCGTGTTGCAGATCTGGGGAGGTGTTGCCGGCACGGGGGAAGCCTGGGGCGGGTGCGAGATCTGGATCAGTGCTGATGGAGACAGCTACCGGTTAGCGGAGACGATTTACGGCAGGGCGCGCATGGGGCAACTGACGACGGCGCTGGCCGCTGGAAGCGATCCCGATACGGTCAACACCTTGTCGGTGCAACTGGCAGCAGCGACCGAACTGGCAGCCGCCACGACCGCCGAGGCGGACAGTGGCGCCACGCTTTGCTGGGTAGCCGGTGAGCTGCTGAGTTACCGCGACGCGGTGCTCACCGGCGTCGGGGGCTACGAGCTGGGGTATCTGCGACGCGGGCGTCTGAGCACGGCCATCTCCAGTCACTCGGCCGGTTCACCCTTTGTGCGGTTGGATGATGCGGTCTGGAAGTACAGCTACACATCCGACCAGGTCGGCAAGACCGTCTGGGTCAAGTTCCGCTCTTTTAACGTGTTTGGTCGAGCGCTTGAGGATCTGGCGGATGTCACTGCCTACAGCATCACGTTATCGCCCGCCCGGGTGGCCCCTGATGCTGCGCAGAATCTTGCCCTGGTCGGTGCCTTTGAGGCGCCGTATTTCACTGTGAGTTGGATGGGCGGTGCTCGGGCCGAGGATCGCCTTGTGCGCATCCGTCACGCGGGCAGCAATGCTCTCCTTCGAGAGGTGGCTACCACCAGCACGGCGCTCACGTACCAACGTGAAGATGCGCTACTGGACGGCGCGCTTATTCGCAGCTATCGCGTGGAGGTTATCGAGCGCAATGCTGCAGGCCAGGCACAGTTGGTGTCGTTGTTGGTCACGAATAGGGCGCCTGCGCCCGTTACTGGAGCCTCCGCCACGGTTACTGGCACCACCACTGCGGACGTCAGTTGCGCAGCCAGTGTTGAGCCAGACGCGGCCGGCTATGTGTTTGTGTATTCAACAGAGGAAGACTTTGATCCAGCAACTGCAGGAACTGTTGGCTATCAAGGCGTAACGCGTACGGGGCAGATCACTGGACTGACGCCAGACACCACGTATTACCTCTGTGCTGCCGCGTACGACACCTGGAGCAGTGTACGTAGCCAACTCAACTTCGCTCCGGCGATCATCTTTAACACTTGATAGAGAGCCACCATGCAGCCCATCCAATTCTTCGCCGCCAGGTCTGAGGACGGTGCCCTGTTGCCCGGTGCAACGGTAGATGTGTTTGTAAGCGGCACCCAGACGCGGGCGGCGCTTTTTCTGGACTCATTGGGGAGTGTTCCTCTGGGTAATCCGTTTTTAGCGGATAAGAATGCCCGAGTCTTTTTTTACACCAGTAGCAACCGAATTGATGTGCAACTTCATCGAGGTGGATATTCCGCACCTCTGGTCCGCGATATAGTTGTAACCGACCCTGACGATGTTCTCGCTCTGACTAACGGTGTATACAGAACCATTCCATTAGGGCTTGCAGCCACTGCAAACGGTAAGATTTTTCAGGTGGTCGCACCTGAAGATGAAGCCGCCTATGCGATCTATCTCAATGACAATGGAACGGCTTTTGATACAGGAAAGCGCATTCCAACCCGGTACTTGCTCGATAAGGTTGAAAGTGCGTCGCGCCAATATGCGGATGTTGCTAAATCCTATGCTGATGTCGCCAAGGAATACGCAGGACGTAACTTTGGTCCGCTGGCGTCTGACCCTGTTACAAACCCTTTGGGTCAACCATTAGTGGCTGGAGATCGATATTTCAATACCTCTGAAGGTATCGAGCGTGTTTACACGGGATTCGCTTGGTATACCCCGAATGCGGACGGGCAGGCGATCCAGTTAGCACTTGCTAACCCTACCGATCCGGGTAAAGGGGCTAGCTTGATCGGCGATAAGGGCACTACAGTCAGTGCGGCCCTTGAGCTGAGTCTGCGAAAACCGAGGAAAGTGTTCAGCAAGCTTTTTGCGGCCGCATCGGCTATCGCCCATCTGCGGGTCGTCATTCTAGGTGACAGTTTGGCCGGGGCAAAAATGCTTCAGCTCAACGCATCACTGGATCGCCGGATGGGCGGGGTTAACATGAGTGGCGTCAACAGCGCTGGCACAGGCTCTGGTGAAGGGACGCCCACTGGAGGGTATGACCTATCGCTCAACAACGCTTCGCTGGTAACTGCTGAAACCCTGCAGTACCAGTATTGGCCTACTGGGCTCGTCAGTCGTCTTAATGATGGCGCATCAGCGCTTTGGGTTCGTTCGGGATCTTCGCCAACCTTTACTGAGGTGAAGGTGTACTACATCAAAGAGCCCTCCGCCGGCACGCTGAACCTTTCCGTCGGCGGTACCGTCGTGGCAACCGTCTCCGCTGCCGCCGATGTCACTGGTCTTGGCGTTTTGTCCTACACACAAGCAGTGGCTACTGCTGCCGTGTTGACCGCCGTTTCTGGCGGTTCGGTACGCATACTCTTTGTGCATACCCGCAACACCACCGTGTCCGGTCTCGACCTGTATCAGACCATGAACCGTGGAGGCCTTTTGTTGGCTGATGCAACAGCATCCGCACAGGGGCGATCGATCTGGCAGTCGGCACTGACTGACATAAACCCGGACCTCATCACCTTTGAGATGGACGACGACTTCGGGGATGGGGCGACCGCTGATGCATCGTTCAACTACCTGATAGGTATTCTTGATGCGTCTAGTCCATATGCCGACAAGCTGTTCATCGGGTCGACACCGAGAACCCTAAACGACTCATTCAAGATGAGGTCCGGGCACTACCTGAAGGGCTTTTGCGGCAACAAAGGTGCGTCGTATCTGTACTTCGACAGCTATCACCTCTTGGGCACGCATGCCGATATGAACACCATCTTCGGGACTGACGATGGCATCCATCCGGTGGCAGCCGCACAGGCCTATGCCGCCGAGATGCTATGGGAATTTCTGGGGCTTAACGGATTCAACTTAGGGTTCGTTTCTCGTGCGGTCAATGACCGTGGCACCCCATCCAGGCTCGCTCGCGGTACAACCATTGGCGATCGCCCAGGCCGGGAAATTTCGATCACGGGGGACGCCTCCTCGGGGTCGGACTTTACGCTGACCATGACTCGCTCTTTTGCATTTGCCAGCTCTACCGGGGTGGTTCTTCGCAGGACATCGTCGCAACCCGGTGTGGTCTCCAACGTCGAGCCCATGGCCACTGACTTCGACACACCCGCTAACGTGCGCAAGCGCAATGTGGTCACGTCGACAGGGATCGAGATAACTCAGCTCGTAAAAACCGACAACCCCGGCGGCATGCAGCATCTACGTGCAGGGCTGTACTTCAACAGCTTTACGCGCGCACAGCTGCTGGCTCTCAGTGCGGCGAGCAACATTGGGGCGCTGGCGTTTTGCTCGGACTGTACCGGTGGAGCTCAATGGGTCTATGCGAGAGGCCTCGTCGCCACCGATTGGCTCACTGTGAACGGCAATGCCGCAATCTAAACCTCCAGAGGCTACTAGCATGGCACTTGCACTAGATGTGATTTACAAAAACGTAAAGGTCACAGGAGCCTATGTCACTGTTGCAGTGGCTACCTTAGGTGCGGATAAGGCAGAAATGACCTTCAGCGTTCAGACCTGCGCCCAGGCTAACGGCGACCCTTTGACGTATGTGTACTACACGACACGCTACGACATGGACGGCGAGAACCCATTCAAGCAGGCATACGAGTACCTGAAAACACTGCCTGAGTTTGAAGGCGCTACAGATTGCTGAAGACAACTAACGTCGGAAGCGGAACTTGGTCCAGCCATTTTTTAATCTGAAAGTCCCTGTATCTCCACGTAAAATATAGAGGGTTACTCTGTAAAAAGCTGTAAATCGAGAGAATCCAAATTGCCTTATTTTTTTATAGACCCAAATCCATCCCTGGTTATTGGGAGTTTTAGGAGGGCTCAACACCATTAACGCATTCCTCGTCTCAGTGCACGAAATATGGCGTGGATGATAGCAATGTGCTTCCTCTAAATGCTGACAAGTAATAACGGTTCGGGAACTCCTTGTCGCAATAGTTATCCCGCCCTAATTCAGCTTGGCTTTGTACCGTGTATCCATCTTTACTAAGTTGGTTTTCAATTCTAATTTCCGCCGTTGTGCGGTTTTTTTCGTCTGGAGAAAAGTATGACTGCAACCGAGAAAGACCGGGAAATCTTGGCGCTTACACTTTGGGGGGAAGCTCGTGGCGAAGGTTTGGACGGACAGCTCGCTGTGGCCTGGACCATCCGTAACCGAGTGTTCGACGGCAAGGACAGATCTTGGTGGGGGGAGGGGTATGCAGGGGTGTGTCTGAAGTCCAGGCAGTTTAGTTGCTGGAATCAGAATGACCCGAACTATGCATATATGAGTGGCTCCAAGGTAATTCCAGCCGCGCATTTTGCCCAGGCTCAGCGTGCAGCTGACGATGTGATTGCAGGCACCGTGGCTGATCCTACTGGCGGTGCTACACATTACTACGCAAATAATTTGCCTTCTCCACCTGACTGGGCGGCGAAGGCTAAACAGACGTTACACCTGGGACGTCATATATTTTTTAAGGATGTACCGTGATGACGCCCATGCAGATCCTCGTTACGGTACTGATGGCGATGGTTATCAGCGCTGCCGGTACATGGCAGGTCCAGTCCTGGCGTTTGGGCAGAGAGCTTGCAGAGCAAGCCGGACTCCATCATGCAGACCTGGCGGCGATCACCAATGCCGCCGCTACCCGAGCCCGCGCCGAACAGGACAAGCGCATGACCACAGAGCATCAGCTTGCCATCCAAGACCAAAAACACATACAGGAGCTTTCCGATGCTCAACACACTCAGGCTGTACTGCGTGATCGTCTTGCTACTTCTGATGTTCGGCTGTCAGTCCTCCTCGCCGAGGAACCAGCCAGTGTCTGCAGCGTGTCTTCCACCGCCAGCGCCGTCGGCGTGGTTCATGCAGCCCGTCGAGCCCACCTTGACTCTGCGCATGCTCAAAGAATTATCGGTATCACCGATGCAGGTGATCAAGGATTAATTGCTTTGAAGGCCTGCCAGGATTATGTGAAAGAAGTCTGCGCGCCTAATTAACAGAACGGTTGGTCGTGGTCTCATCTTGGTAAGGTTTTAGGTCTATGTGATTTAGCATGAAAGATGTTTGAAAGTTAATGTCGGTGGAGTGACTAAATAATAATATTATTTTGGTTGTCGGAGGTTTTTGTTGAAATCTCGCTTTTTCTTGAGAGGGTGAATATATGGTTTCTTTAAAAGAAAATGATATATTTGCCTTCCTTGGCTTTTTGTTTTTTTATTGTGATTCTTCGTTATGTTTGGTTCTATAAGTTTAGTTGATTTTCGATAGTTTCTATTAGTGGCTCTATATTTTGTATGAGGTAGTATCCGCGATTTCTAACCGCGCGGAACAATTTTTCTCCATGCGAATATTTTTCAAATTTTTTTTGAAATCTGCTAAAGCACATGCAGAGACCCTTGTAGTTTTCAGAGTCTTTCTCAAGGTGCTTTATTAGTTCTTGGTTGGTTATGAATCTTCTATGCTCTATTATGAATAACTCAAGTATTTTGCATTCTGTATTAGTTAATGAAATCTTTACGCATTGATTTTTATTGGTTAATGTTCGATTTTTTCTTTTAAAAAAGTATGTAGTTAACGGATTTTCAATGTGGTTAAGGTGAGTAGTTTTGTCCATTGCACTTTCTTTTTGTGTGGGAATTTAGCAAAATTATTTATGGGTGTTGACATCTACATGGTTTTATTTTATGTGTTAATTGGCGGAGGTTACTACTATAAAGTGATTTCGTTTCACTGTGCTCAAAGCTTCATTTGCTTCAGTTATTTTTTTAGATTTGTTATGAATTGTCAGTTTTGTTAATGATCTTGCGAAGTATATTTATTCCGTCCCTATGAGTTTTTGGCGTCAAAAAAATGTCTCTGGAAGGGGGGGGTGAAAATTATTATTTAATTCGACGCTTTAGGGAAAATCTAAATTTATTGATTTTTGTTTTCACTTGGAGTTGCGCTTTGTATAGTAAGGACGAGTTTTTTGAAGGTTGTGCTTTTGTAAATCGCATGTATGCCCCTCGAATTGTGGGGACTTGTCTGTGTGGTGCAGTCATCATTTCGACTAGCTATTCGAAGATGTCGCCTCTATTGCTCGTACTACTCGCTTTAAATAGTTTAATTTGGGCGCACGCGGCTAGGAAAATTGCCCTTTCTTCAAAGCGGCCTTTTAAATTTGAAAAAATAAATTTTTTATTTGATTCTCTATTTTGTGGCTTTTGGATCGCTGTAATTCAATTTAGGCCACTTCCATCTGTCTTTATTTTTTCGATGGTCGCAATGAATAATGTTGCTGTAGGGGGGGCAAAATTTTTTTTGCGTGGTTTACTTTTCAAAGTTCTTGGCGCTTTTGCAGCATTGATCTCTTTTGGGTTTTCTTATGGTGGGAATTCAGAATCAGATATTTTCGTCTGTCTTCCCGTATTAATAGTTTATCCAGTTACTCTCGGGTTGGCTTTTTATAAGGTTGCTTCTGAGTTAAAACAAAGTAAACATAAGCTTAGGGAATTGAGCAATGTTGATGCCCTAACAGGATTGCTTAATAGAAGATATTGGAATGAGCTAGTTTTTGCTAGTATGGGTCGACATGATCTGATAAGTGAGTCAGTATTGGTGATTTTGGATGTTGACAGATTTAAGTGTGTGAATGATATGTATGGTCATTCTTCTGGCGACAAGGTGCTATGTATTTTAGGCGATATTTTAAGTGCAAGGCTTCGAGCTGTAGATTTAATATGTCGATATGGCGGGGATGAGTTTTGTGTCTTGATGACTAAAGTTTCTATTGAAGAAGTGAATTCTAGAATGTTGCAAGTTTGTGATAATTTTGCAAGCAGAGTAGGCTCTGTCTTTCCGGAGGCAAAAACTACATTGAGTGTTGGAGTCGCACCCTGGAACCCGAGAGTAGTAAATGTTGAGTGTTGGCTTTCTCTGGCTGATGAGAATCTATATAAGGCGAAAAATAGTGGAAGAAATAAAGTTGTATATGGTGATTTTTGAATTTTTATTTACGAGAATTGATAATGCGAGTTTGCTCCATTGATTACAGATCGGCAAAAGTGCGTAGAATAATCTACCGCATGTTGCTCCTTGTTTTTTGAGAAGTATTTGGTGCATGGTTTTTCAGGTCCTACATTATGTATTGGCCGTTTTAAACTGTCGCTAGCAGAGTATCATATAAGTTATTCCTCATCCCGCTCAAGCCCAGATTTTGGTTTTGCAGATTCAGTTCCATTAGAACTGAGTCTGCCGGTCCGAATATCTTCGTAAATATTATATCCATCAGCTAATTTAGATTTTAGACGATACTGAGAATGTCGCTTACGACAGCTTGGTGTGGATTTAGCCAAGCCGGTTCTATGTCCGGGTGTTGAATCAGAAATCCTTGTATGCATTGCCCCCCGGCGTACTGAGCGGCTGCCAACTCTTCGGTGTTTTCAATGCCTTCGATAACCACACATGGAGTGTAATCATGGCATACTTTTGTGAAATTTCTTAAAAGATCTGGTGAGTAATGGGGGTCTCTAGAGCGTAAGAGTATAGATCGGTCAATTTTTATTATGTCGGGTCTAATTTTGGCTAGATAATGAATGGGAGTGTTACCAGATCCGAAGTCATCAATGGCTATTCCGACTCCGCATGCTTTTAAGTCTGAAATTATCATTAAAGATTTGTCGAAATCATAGAAGTTGCTGGTTTCTGTGATTTCAATTGTAAGTCTCTTTGCAATGTTTCGATGCTTGTCTAAAAACTCAATTATTGAGTTCCAATAGTGATCAGGGTTCATAGTTGAAGCTGAGACATTACAGCCAAGGTATTGGGTTGGGTGACTTTTTAGTAAAGATATAATTGACCAGATTACACTAAAATCTAAGCGCGAAATTAAACCGGTGCGCTCGAGTGCCTCAATTGCATTTGGCCAAGAGCATATGTCTTGCGTCTGTGGCGAGTACCTTCGTAGTAAGGCCTCACTATAAAGTATAATACTATCCTGTGGTGAGCTTATCATGACTATTGGCTGGAATGCTAATATGAGATTTCCACTCCGTAGCTCATCCAGTATTGATGAAGCCGCTAATATATCTATTTGTGATGAAGAGTTTTTTTGAGTGATTAGACTTAGAATGCTTGTGTCTGAGCTGTTATATGGTTCGAGAAGGTTGTTTTCTTTGAATGGATATTCTTTGAAGAGTAGTTTTAGATAGGCCCTGCCTGCTGAACAGTCAACTGGCTCACTTTCAATGCGCGAGCGTATGAGTTCAATAAGTTTTTTTAGTTCTAGGGGCGATGCTTCTGAATCTATCGGAGACCCAGATGTGCGAATTACAAAAGTACCCTCTGAATAAGCAGTGACTCCAGGGAGAACTCCTGATTTTAACAGGCGCGATATTACGCTATTTCTTAAGGAGTCAGAAAATTTTGGACCAAAGACTTCGCTCAGTTCATGATAATTTTTTACTTCTACTAAAATCGCACATGTCGTGTATGAGCTTGACGAAACCTGTGATTCGTACATATTCCCCCCTTGGAACCGATCGTGCAAAAGCTCGTCTGATGACGTCGTCGAAAGAAAATTTCCACTTGGAGCTACCGCGCGGAATCTCGTGCTTTGAGGCTGGAATAGCGGGACAAAAGGGGTCCTATCTGGGATGCTGCAAAAATCAAAAATGATGCTGCCAAGTAGCCATTACGAGGGGGAGTTGGAGGATGCAAGGAGGCTCACCTAAAGGGACCCCTTTTTGTCAAATCTGGAGAACGTCTCGACCAAGGCAAGCTATTTTTAGCTTCTACCTACCGTTTGGGGACCCGGTAGGCATTCGGCCAGAGCGCTCCTCCATTCGAGATCCTCATGGAATCCACAGTAATTGGTCGGAAGATCGGATACGCTCGTGTGTCAACCGACGAACAGAACCTTGACTTACAGATTCAGGCTTTGAAATGCGCAGGCTGTGAGCTGATTTACACAGATAGTGGGATCTCTGGAAGTGTCCGTGCTAGACCGGGCTTGGATAAAGCTTTGAGGCGGTTGAGCGCGGGGGATATGTTGGTTGTTTGGCGGCTGGACCGTTTAGGCAGGTCGCTAGTTCATCTGGTGCATCTGCTAGAAAATTTGGGGAATCGTCACATCCGTTTCAAGTCTATCTGTGAGTACATAGATACCTCCTCCTCGGGAGGGAGGCTTGTATTTCACATGATGGCTGCGCTAGCAGAATTTGAGCGTTCTTTGATTAGCGAGCGTACTCGAGCGGGTATGGCCGCGGCTCGGGCGCGAGGAAAACATTTAGGTAGGCAGCCATCTCTCAATGTCGATCAGTGTAGAGAAGCGAAATTACTTCTGAATCAGGGAGTCAATATTCGGAACGTTGCTGATCAATTCAAAGTTACACCTAGGACATTAATACGACTCGTTCAGAGATTCCACGAGACGTGCCAATGAGGCTAAATTCGGCAGAACATCCTCAAATTGAGAGGGGGGGGCGAATCCCTATCCTGGATCGTTGAACGGAAGGCTTGATAGGACGAGCCGAAGGGCTTGGTTATGGAGCCCGTTTTGAAGGTTGTCGTTTTCAAAGGTGGGTCGCTCTGAGGCGCTCCCACCCAATGAGATCATATAGCTGTGCTCGCTAGAAACTCACCCGCTTTGCGAACAAGCTTCCTCCACTCCTCCTCTGTTATAAGGCCGGCATACTCCATCTCATCGGCTCTCGTAAGCAATTCAAAATACTTGTCCTCGACGTCCTGTTCATTTACAGCCTGATATAGAAGATCCCTCCAGGCTTTTATAGCCGAAAGACGAATTTCGTCACGCATTTTAGCACCTGGTGATTTTCACTAGATGACGCCGGTGGCTCAACATACTCACTGAACCACGGTAGGTATGACGCATGATGGCTCAAGGCCATCACAGTGCGTGTCAAAATTTTTATGGGCGGGGGGGCGAGGCGAGGGGGGCGCAGGCTTGAATCGCCCCGGACTCTTTAGACACCTTGCAAGTAATCAGAAGGGATGGGGCCGAATCCTTTCGAGAAAACAACCAGAATAGAAGCGGCAGTGATGAGTGGTTTAGGGCAAAATTAGGGCAAATTGAGGACCGCCATATACCGCAGGACGCCATGAGCGAAGGACTGAAGCGCCGTATTCTCTAGCCAGAGGCGGCCTACTGGTATGCAAGAAGGGGTTCGAATCCCTATCTCTCCGCCATTACATAGAAAAAGCCCCGTAGCTGAATAAGCTACGGGGCTTTTTCGTTTCCGGGTATTCGCTTGGCAACGGC
>Ga0207655_1003992_pt1 | contig 10668 bp, 9 predicted proteins | sample KBSM44metaG_FD_184398 | JGI IMG/M metagenome (GOLD analysis project Ga0207655, IMG submission 184398) | Miscanthus rhizosphere microbial communities from Kellogg Biological Station, Michigan, USA - KBS M4-4 metaG (SPAdes) (version 2) | ecosystem: Host-associated > Plants > Roots > Rhizosphere >... | reverse complement strand
ACGTGCAGTGATTACTGGCCTGGGCATTGTTTCCAGCATCGGTAATAACCAGCAGGAAGTCCTGGCATCTCTGCGTGAAGGACGCTCCGGGATCACTTTCTCTGAAGAGTTTAAAGATTCAGGTATGCGTAGCCACGTATGGGGTAACGTCAAACTGGACACCACCGGTTTGATTGACCGCAAAGTGGTTCGTTTCATGAACGATGCCTCTATTTATGCTTATCTCTCCATGCAGGAAGCTATTGCTGACGCTGGCCTGAGCGAAGACGTTTATCAGAACAACCCACGCGTGGGTCTGATTGCCGGTTCCGGCGGTTCGTCTAAAGCACAGGTATTCGGTGCTGACGCAATGCGTAGCCCGCGTGGTCTGAAAGCGGTGGGTCCCTATGTCGTAACCAAAGCAATGGGCTCAGCGGTATCCGCGTGCCTGGCGACCCCTTTCAAAATTCACGGCGTGAACTACTCCATCAGCTCAGCGTGTGCGACTTCCGCACACTGTATCGGTAATGCGGTAGAGCAGATCCAGCTGGGCAAACAGGACATCGTGTTTGCTGGCGGCGGCGAAGAGCTGGGCTGGGAAATGGCCTGTGAGTTCGACGCGATGGGCGCGCTGTCCACCAAGTACAACGAAACGCCAGAAAAAGCCTCCCGTACGTATGATGCACACCGTGACGGTTTCATCATCGCTGGCGGCGGCGGTATGGTTGTGGTTGAAGAGCTGGAACACGCTCTGGCACGTGGTGCGCACATCTATGCTGAGATCGTTGGCTACGGCGCAACGTCCGACGGCGCCGACATGGTTGCACCATCCGGCGAAGGCGCGGTGCGCTGCATGAAGATGGCGATGCACGGCGTTGACACCCCGATTGACTACCTGAACTCCCACGGTACCTCCACTCCGGTAGGCGACGTGAAGGAGCTGGGTGCCATTCGCGAAGTGTTTGGCGACAACAGCCCGGCTATCTCTGCAACCAAAGCTATGACCGGTCACTCTCTGGGTGCGGCTGGCGTGCAGGAAGCGATCTACTCTCTGCTGATGCTGGAAAATGGCTTCATTGCCCCAAGCATCAACATTGACGAGCTGGACGAGCAGGCTGCTGGCCTGAACATCGTGACCAAACCTACCGATGCGACGCTAACTACCGTTATGTCCAACAGCTTCGGTTTTGGCGGCACGAACGCCACGCTGGTCATGCGTAAGCTGAAAGCATAAGCGTTTGAATGTATAGTAGAAGGGAGCCTAAGGGCTCCCTTTTTTTATGCCTGAACCCGGAGTTATGCATGACGGCCGCTATTCCTGAAAAGAATGCCTCGACTGGAAATATTCCTCTGTTCCGCATCGCTTTTGCGGTTTTCCTGACCTATATGACCGTTGGCCTGCCGCTGCCGGTGATCCCGCTGTTCGTTCACCAGGAGCTGGGCTACGGCAATACCATGGTCGGTATTGCCGTGGGCATTCAGTTTTTAGCCACGGTTTTAACCCGAGGCTATGCGGGACGTCTGGCGGATCAGCATGGTGCAAAGCGCTCGGCATTGCAGGGGATGTTTGCCTGCGGTCTGGCGGGCGGCGCCTGGCTGCTGGCCGCGCTGCTGCCGGTGGACGCCGCGTATAAATTCGCGCTGCTGGTGGTGGGGCGCTTAATCCTCGGCTTTGGTGAGAGCCAGCTGCTGACCGGCACGCTGACGTGGGGAATGGGGCTGGTTGGCCCCGCGCGTTCGGGCAAAGTGATGTCCTGGAACGGGATGGCCATCTACGGCGCGCTGGCCGCGGGTGCGCCGCTGGGTTTATTAATCCACAGCCAGTTTGGCTTTGCGGTCCTGGCCGGAACGACCATGGTGCTGCCGCTGCTGGCATGGGCGTTCAACGGTTCGGTGCGTAAAGTGCCCGCCCATAAAGGTGAGCGCCCGTCGCTCTGGAGCGTGGTGGGCCAAATCTGGCAGCCGGGACTGGGGCTGGCGCTACAGGGTGTTGGCTTCGCGGTCATTGGTACATTCGTCTCGCTGTACTTTATGAGTCGCGGCTGGGCGATGGCTGGCTTCACGCTTACCGCCTTTGGCGGCGCGTTTGTGCTGATGCGCGTGCTGTTTGGCTGGATGCCGGATCGCTTCGGCGGCGTCAAGGTGGCGGTGGCCTCGCTGGTGATTGAAACGGTTGGTCTGGTGCTGCTTTGGCAGGCCCCCACCGCCCCCGTTGCGCTGCTGGGCGCGGCGCTGACCGGATGCGGCTGTTCGCTGATCTTCCCTGCGCTGGGCGTGGAGGTGGTTAAGCGCGTGGCTCCGCAGGTACGCGGTACGGCGCTGGGCGGCTACGCTGCGTTTCAGGATATCTCGTACGGTGTCACCGGACCGATAGCGGGGCTGTTAGCGACGTCGTTTGGCTATCCGTCGGTATTCCTCGCAGGGGCAGTTTCAGCGGTGGTGGGGATTGTGGTGACGCTGGTGGCGTTTCGCAGGCGTTGAGCCGATGTTGCCGGGTGGCGGCTGCGCCTTACCCGGCCTACGGTTCGAGCCGTTGTAGGCCTGGTAAGCGTCGCGCCACCGGGCTAAACCTCAGACAACCAGCCAGAAAATCGCCAGTGCAATCAATAGCGCCATAAACATCAACCCCGGACGCGCAGAGAGCGTTCTGAACGTCTCGACGACTGGCGCAAACAGCGGGCTGTAAATGGGCTGAATGTTTCGCGCCTCCGGCACGCCGCCTTCGCGCTCGCTGCGGCGAGTAAAGATCTGATTCAGCACATCCTGAACCTGCGCGGCGGTCAATACCGTTTGCGGCGTGGCCTGCCAGGTTTGCTGGGCATAATCCCTGATCGCTTCAAATTCGCGCGGCTCCAGCGGCTGTTTCAGCGCCGCCTGCAGCGTATGCAGAGTAGGCGCACTTTGGCCGCTGAGCGTCTGCCGCGCCTGTAGCCAGGTGACCAGATGGGTAAACTGTTTTGCCGGGATCAGCTCCCCGTCCTTCACGCCAGAAAGCTCCAGCATGGACTGCCAGATAAGCTTTGTCGGTTCGCCGGTGGCCGCAGCCAGCCTGGTGACCATCTGCTTGAGGGTGTTGTGTTCAGCAGGCAGCAGCGGGCGCTCGGTTGCGGGACGCTGCTGCGGCTGCGGGATAGACAGCTGGTTACTCTGCAGCAGCGTCAGTACGGTTTTGAGCTGATCCGGCGTCAGCTGGCTGAGAGCGGTCTGACCGTACTGCTGACGAATAAAATCGCTCACCGCCTGGCGGTTGTTCCCCTGGCCCAGCAGCTCGGTCAGCTGCGAGACGATCTGGCGGGTGGCGTGGTTCTGCTGAGCGGCGGTAAGGCGCTGATTCAGGTTTTGCTCGGCGGCAGGAAAATGGCGCGACTGAAGCGGTGCATCATTCCTTACGCCCAGATCGTGCTTTACGCCGGCCCAGACCTCTGCGTTTTGCTGTGAGGTCAGCGCAATCAGGCGCGTGATCAGTCGCTCCAGCACGGTGCGCTGTTGCGTGGAAAGCGGCTGTTCACCGGCGACAGTGTGCGTTGCCGGGCCATCACCCGGAGGGCGCGGCGGCATACCTGAAATGGGCTGCATCGTCAAAAATCCTTAAAGTCAAAACTCGGCCTGCATATATGCCTGGCGGCCAGATTATGGCACACTTGCGCGGTTAACTTCCTCTCAAACAGGTACTCAGACGTGAAAATCCTCGTTGATGAAAATATGCCTTACGCCCGCGAGCTGTTTAGCCGCCTTGGCGACGTTAAGGCTGTCCCGGGTCGCCCAATTCCGGTGAATGAACTGGATGACGCGGATGCGCTGATGGTGCGTTCGGTGACCAAAGTAAATGAGGCGTTGCTTTCCGGCAAAGGGATTCAGTTTGTTGGAACCGCAACGGCAGGGACCGATCATGTGGATGACAAATGGCTGAAGCAGGCGGGGATTGGCTTTTCCGCCGCGCCCGGCTGTAATGCGATTGCCGTCGTGGAATATGTGTTTTCTTCTCTACTGATGCTGGCCGAGCGCGACGGTTTTGCGCTCAAAGACCGTACGGTGGGGATTGTCGGCGTGGGCAACGTGGGGGGGCGCCTGCAAAAACGTCTTGAGGCGTTAGGCATTCGCACGCTGCTGTGCGATCCGCCGCGCAAGGATAATGGCGATGAGGGGGATTTCCGCTCGCTGGATGAGCTGGTTCAACAGTGTGACGTGCTCACCTTCCACACGCCGCTGTTTAAAGACGGTCCGTACAAGTCTCTTCATCTGGCCGATGAAACGCTGATCCGCCGCCTGAAGGCTGGCACTATTCTGATAAATGCCTGCCGTGGTCCGGTCGTGGACAACGCCGCGCTGCTGACATGTCTGAACGAAGGACAAGACCTCAGCGTGGTGCTGGACGTCTGGGAACCCGAGCCGGATCTCAACGTTGAGCTATTAAATAAAGTGGACGTGGGAACCGCGCATATCGCCGGTTACACGCTTGAAGGTAAAGCGCGCGGCACGACGCAGGTGTTTGAGGCCTACAGCGCCTTTATCGGCCATCCACAGCAGGTGGCGCTGGATACCTTACTGCCCGCGCCGGAGTTTGGTCGTATTACCCTCCACGGCCCGCTTGATGAGGCCACGCTGAAAAGGCTGGTGCATTTGGTGTATGATGTGCGCCGCGATGACGCGCTGCTGCGTAAAGTGGCGGGTATTCCGGGTGAGTTTGATAAGCTGCGCAAGAACTATGTTGAGCGCCGCGAGTGGTCTTCCCTGTACATTATTTGTGACGACGCAACGGCGGCGACGCTGCTGCAGAAGCTGGGATTTAACGCCGTTCACCACCCGGCACGTTAATGTCTTCTTAATGCTCCCTGCCGGATACTCTGGCAGGGACGCTTTTTTATTTCTGGAGTAAACCACCATGTCTGAAGGCTGGAACATTGCCATTTTGGGCGCCACTGGCGCCGTGGGTGAAGCCCTGCTTGAAACTCTTGCTGAGCGTCAGTTCCCGGTGGGAGAAATTTATGCGCTGGCACGTACCGACAGCGCGGGCGAGCATCTGCGCTTTAGCGGTAAATCCGTGATGGTTCAGGATGCCGCAGAATTCGACTGGACGCAGGCGCAGCTGGCGTTCTTCGCTGCGGGCGTTGAGGCTAGTGCATCCTATATTGAAGACGCGACGAATTCGGGCTGTCTGGTGATCGATCTCAGCGGTCTGTTCGCGATGGAACCCGACGTGCCGCTGGTGGTGCCGGACGTGAACCCGTTTGTGCTGGCTGACTACCGTAACCGCAACGTGATTGCGGTACCGAATAGCCTGACCAGCCAGCTGCTGACCGCGCTTAAGCCGCTGATCGATGACGGCGGCCTGTCGCGTATCACCGTGACCAGCCTGCTGTCCGCTTCAGCCAACGGTAAAAAAGCCGTCGATGCGCTGGCAGGGCAGAGTGCGAAACTGCTTAACGGCATCCCGATTGACGAAGATGATTTCTTTGGCCGTCAGCTGGCGTTCAACATGCTCCCACTGCTGCCCGATCGGGAAGGTTCCGTGCGCGAAGAGCGCCGTATCGTCGATGAAGTCCGCAAAATTCTGCAGGACGAAGGCCTGATGATCTCCGCCAACGTTGTGCAGTCGCCCGTTTTCTACGGCCACGCGCAGATGGTGGGCTTTGAAGCGCTGCGCCCGCTGGCTGCAGAAGAGGCGCGCGATGCGTTTAGCCGCGGCGAAGACATTGTGCTTTCCGAGGAGAGCGAATTTCCGACGCAGGTGGGCGATGCCACCGGTAGCGCACATCTTTCCGTGGGCTGCGTGCGCAACGATTACGGCATGCCGGAGCAGGTGCAGTTCTGGTCCGTGGCCGATAACGTTCGCTTTGGCGGCGCGCTGATGGCGGTCAAAATCGCCGAGAAGCTGGTCCAGGAGTATCTGTACTGATGTCAGAAGTGGAACAAAAGCCGGTCCATAGAATTGCCCTCGGTATTGAGTACGACGGCAGTAAATACTATGGCTGGCAGCGTCAGAATGAGGTGCGCAGCGTTCAGGAAAAGCTGGAGAAAGCGCTCTCTCAGGTGGCGAACGAGCCGATAAACGTCCTGTGCGCGGGCCGTACGGACGCGGGCGTTCACGGTACAGGGCAGGTGGTGCATTTTGAAACCACCGCCGTGCGGAAGGACGCCGCCTGGACGCTGGGTGTAAATGCGAATTTACCTGGTGACATTGCCGTGCGTTGGGTGAAAGCTGTGCCGGATGATTTTCATGCGCGCTTCAGCGCCACCGCGCGCCGCTACCGCTATGTCATCTACAACCAGCGTCTGCGCCCGGCGGTGCTAAGCCAGGGCGTGACCCACTTTTATGAACCGCTCGATGCAGAACGTATGCAGCGCGCGGCGCAGTGTCTGATAGGAGAAAATGACTTTACGTCGTTTCGTGCGGTGCAGTGTCAGTCCCGCACGCCGTGGCGTAACGTCATGCACATTAACGTCAGTCGTTATGGCGCGTATGTGGTGGTGGATATCAAAGCCAATGCCTTTGTACATCATATGGTGCGGAATATTGTTGGCAGCCTGATGGAAGTAGGTGCCGGACACCAGCCGGAGAGCTGGATTGCAGAACTGCTGGCAGCGAAGGACAGAACGCTTGCGGCAGCAACGGCGAAAGCGGAGGGGCTGTATCTGGTCTCGGTGGATTATCCGGACCGGTTTGACCTGCCAAAACCGCCAATGGGCCCGCTGTTTTTAGCGGACTAAACAAAGGTGCAATTAAGGCTTAGACAATATGGATGTAATACGTTTTCTGATTGATTTCATTCTGCATATTGATGTTCACCTGGCGGAGCTGGTCGCGCAGTACGGCGTCTGGGTGTATGCCATTCTTTTCCTGATCCTGTTCTGCGAAACGGGTCTGGTCGTAACGCCGTTCCTGCCGGGCGATTCCCTGCTGTTTGTGGCCGGGGCGCTATCCGCATTACCCACTAACGATCTGAACGTGCATTTAATGGTGGTGCTGATGATTATCGCGGCGATTATCGGCGATGCGGTCAACTACACGATTGGGCGCGTGTTTGGAGAACGGTTATTCAGCAATCCGGACTCGAAAATTTTCCGCCGCAGCTATTTAGATAAAACGCATGCGTTCTATGAGCGCCATGGCGGTAAAACGATTATCCTTGCGCGCTTCGTGCCTATTGTGCGCACATTTGCACCGTTTGTGGCGGGAATGGGGCATATGTCCTATCGTCATTTTGCGATGTATAACGTTGCTGGCGCACTGCTGTGGGTTCTCCTCTTTACCTACGCAGGCTACCTGTTTGGCGATCTCCCTGTGGTTCAGGAAAACCTTAAGTTACTGATTGTAGCTATTATTGTGCTTTCCGTATTGCCTGGAGTTATTGAAATTATTCGTCACAAACGGGCAGCAGCAAAACAGGCGAAGTAAATTTGCACCTGCGGTTCGACCACTTTTTTATCCAAAGTTTCGGGCTGTTATGTTTTAATGTGCAACATTCATGGTCTGTTGGAGGCAAAAATGGCATTATTCGCCTCTTACAGCAAAACTGGCATACGACCAGGTTCAGGCAGAAAGGTTATCAATGAGCTGGATTGAACGAATTAAAAGCAACATTACCCCGACTCGTAAAGCGAGCATTCCTGAAGGGGTATGGACGAAGTGTGATAGCTGCGGCCAGGTTCTGTATCGTGCAGAGCTGGAGCGCAATCTTGAGGTGTGTCCAAAATGCGACCACCACATGCGTATGTCGGCGCGCAACCGCCTGCATAGCCTGCTGGACGAAGGTTCTCTGGTAGAGCTGGGCAGCGAACTTGAGCCAAAAGACGTGCTGAAGTTCCGCGATTCCAAAAAATACAAAGATCGTCTGGCCTCTGCACAGAAAGAGACCGGCGAGAAAGACGCGCTGATCGTCATGAAGGGCACTCTTCACGAGATGCCGGTTGTCGCTGCAGCCTTTGAGTTCGCTTTCATGGGCGGCTCAATGGGCTCTGTGGTTGGCGCGCGCTTCGTGCGTGCCGTTGAGCAGGCGCTGGAAGACAACTGTCCGCTGATCTGCTTCTCCGCCTCCGGCGGCGCGCGTATGCAGGAAGCGCTGATGTCTCTGATGCAGATGGCGAAAACCTCTGCTGCGCTGGCGAAAATGCAGGAACGCGGTCTGCCGTACATTTCCGTGCTGACCGACCCAACCATGGGCGGCGTTTCCGCGAGCTTCGCGATGCTGGGCGATCTGAACATCGCCGAGCCGAAAGCGCTGATTGGCTTTGCCGGCCCGCGCGTTATCGAACAAACCGTACGTGAAAAACTGCCGCCGGGCTTCCAGCGCAGTGAGTTCCTCATCGAGAAAGGCGCTATCGACATGATCGTTCGCCGCCCGGAAATGCGCCTGAAGCTGGCAAGCATCCTGGCGAAGCTGATGAATCTGCCGGCGCCGAACCCGGATGAGCCGCGCGAAGGCGTGGTCGTACCGGATCAGGAACCCGAGGCCTGATAACTGAAAAGGGCAGGGCCGGTTGGCGCTGCCCTTTTGCTTTCTAAATCGTTAATGACAACCGGGCATCATGGAAAATAAAAGCATTCCTCAAGCCACGTCGCCCCTGGCCGCGTGGCTTTCTTATCTGGAAAACCTGCACAGTAAAACCATCGATATGGGGCTTGAGCGCGTAAGCCAGGTTGCCGCGCGTCTCGACGTTTTGAAGCCCGCACCCTTTGTGTTTACCGTCGCCGGAACCAACGGTAAAGGCACCACCTGCCGCACGCTGGAATCGGTCCTGATGGCCGCAGGCTACAAGGTTGGCGTATACAGCTCGCCGCATCTGGTGCGCTACACCGAGCGCGTACGCGTTCAGAATGCCGAGCTGGCGGAGTCTGCCCACACGGCGTCGTTTGCCGCTATTGAGGCCGCGCGCGGTGAAACCTCATTAACCTATTTTGAATACGGCACCCTGTCGGCGCTGTGGCTGTTTAAACAGGCGCAGCTGGACGTGGTGATCCTGGAGGTCGGCCTGGGCGGGCGTCTTGATGCCACCAACATGGTGGACGCCGATGTCGCCGTCGTCACCAGCATCGCGCTGGATCATACCGACTGGCTGGGGCCGGATCGTGAAAGCATTGGCCGCGAGAAGGCCGGTATTTTCCGGGCGAATAGGCCTGCCGTGGTCGGCGAGCCGGATATGCCGCACACCATTGCGGACGTGGCGAAAGAGAAGGGCGCGCTGCTGCTGCGTCGCGGCGCGGACTGGCAGTATGAGGTTCAGGGCAACGCCTGGCGTTTCAGCGATGCTCACGGCGTGCTGGACAACCTGCCGCTGCCGCAGGTGCCACAGCCTAACGCGGCGACCGCGCTGGCGGCACTGCGCGCCAGCGGATTAACGGTAAGCGAGCAGGCGATCCGCGACGGTATTCAGAACGCGATCCTGCCGGGGCGTTTTCAGATTGTCAGCGAGTCACCGCGCCTGATTCTGGACGTGGCGCACAACCCGCACGCGGCGGCGTATCTCGCAGGACGTCTCAAATCGTTACCAAAAACCGGGCGCGTTCTGGCGGTTATCGGTATGCTTCACGATAAAGATATTGGCGGCACGCTGGCCTGCATGGAGAGTGTGGTCGATAGCTGGTATTGTGCTCCTCTGGAAGGGCCGCGCGGCGCCACTGCTGAACAGCTGATGGAACATCTTGGCAAGGGCAAAATTTACGATAGCGTGGTTCAGGCCTGGCACGCCGCGATGGCGGATGCTAAACCAGAAGATACCGTGCTGGTGTGTGGGTCATTCCACACGGTGGCACATGTCATGGAAGTGATGGACGCGGGGAGAACCGGTGGCGAGTAAGTTTCAGAACCGTTTAACAGGAACCATTGTGCTGGTCGCGCTGGGGGTGATTATTCTCCCGGGTCTGCTCGACGGGCAGAAGAAGCATTACCAGGATGAGTTTGCCGCGATTCCGCTGGTACCGAAACCGGGCGATCGCGACGAGCCGGATATGCTGCCCGCTGCGACGCAGGCGCTTCCTGCACAGCCGCCAGAAGGTGCGGCGGAAGAGGTGCGTGCGGGTGATGCCGCTGCGCCGTCGCTCGATCCGTCGCGTCTTGCGGCGAATAACAATATCGAGATCGATCCGATACCGGTAGAACAGCCGAAGCCTGTTGAAAAACCGAAGCCTGTAGAGAAGCCGCAGCCTAAACCGCAGCGGGATAAAGCGGCCGAACAGCTTGCTGCCGCCTCAGAAGCGCCGCCGACGAAACAAGACGCGGCACCGACCGGAAAAGCCTACGTTGTACAGCTCGGCGCGCTGAAAAATGCCGATAAAGTTAACGAGGTGGTGAGTAAACTGCGCGGCGCGGGATATCGTGTCTACACTTCACCTTCCACGCCGGTGCAGGGTAAAATCACCCGTATCCTCGTGGGCCCTGACGCCTCGAAAGACAAGCTGAAAGGATCGCTTGGCGAGCTGAAGCAGATCTCCGGGCTGAGCGGTGTGGTGATGAACTACAGCGCGAACTGATAAGATCTACCCCTCACCCCGGCCCTCTCCCCCAAGGGGCGAGGGGATGGTTTGCTCCCTCTCCCTTGAGGGAGAGGGCCGGGGTGAGGGGGAGCAGACGTTCAAAGAGACGTCAAAAGGACGGGGCGTTGAGCATTTTTTCAGCGCCTTTTTTATTTACGCGCGGGAAGGAAATCCCTACGCAAACGTTTTCTTTTTCTGTTAGAATTCGCCCCGAACTG
>Ga0207655_1003990_pt1 | contig 10668 bp, 10 predicted proteins | sample KBSM44metaG_FD_184398 | JGI IMG/M metagenome (GOLD analysis project Ga0207655, IMG submission 184398) | Miscanthus rhizosphere microbial communities from Kellogg Biological Station, Michigan, USA - KBS M4-4 metaG (SPAdes) (version 2) | ecosystem: Host-associated > Plants > Roots > Rhizosphere >... | reverse complement strand
GGCGCCCTAATCGGCTGCGGAAGTGCAGCGGCGAATGTTGAACGCGCCGCCGCCGTATAACATGGCAATCGACACGGACATTTTTGCGTTAGTGTCTGCTATTGGCTGGAAATGGCCATCGAGGATGTAAAAATCAGGACTGATTCCAGCCTCTATAGAGTCCGACTCTTAGCGTTAACTCTGACCGCATGGCTGAATCCAGCTCTTCTTCGTAGCATTTCACCAGCGAAGTCAAGGCAACTCTCATGGGCGCGCCCATCATTATCGGCAACAGCCATGGCCTTTGGGTCGGCAACAACATGAAGGATACGTTTTGCGAGGTACTCACCGCTGTTGCAACCTTGGAAGGTCATGATGTGAAGGCTGCATACGAGGAGGCGCCAGGAGTGGCCGGGACCTACGGTATTCCCGGAGTGGATATTATGCTCGACGAGTTTTATCGCTATCTCGGCGAATTTTCAGGCGTTCGACACCACCTCGATGTGTGCCGAGCGCGGCTGGACAAGGTCACCGAGTCTTGCGGATTGTCGCCAGTTGGGGCAGAACGCATGTCACACGTACTGGCGTGGGCTGCATACCACATGGATGGCAATCTGATCCCTATAGGCGGTTCTTTCTATGAAGACTGGCCTCCTAGCCCAGCCGACATACGATAGCCACCGACGCAAAAGTCGTGAACGCCTGCTTCTGACTAAAAGCGGCAGGTGAGGCCCGCTTTTGACCGATTGCGGTCTTTCGCGAAGGGCTGCAATCGACTGTGGATTCAACCGGTCGATGCTACACATCTATATTCGGTAATAGAATCGAGACTGCCGTCAATCATGAAAGATACTCTGAGAGCGCAAAAGATATATTTCCGCCGTCTCGTTTATCGTATCCATGGTATGCGGGCATACTATTAGCTTCAAGAAAGTACCAATCACCAGATTTTGCATTTAGCTTAAAGTCGACGCCTAACAAAGGCGCGCTCAATCTTTTGTTCAGCTGTTTTGAAAAGCTCAGAACGAAATCAGGCAGAGGTGAGTGAAAGTGGTGCTTGTTTTTCGAGAAGCGATAATCCACATCACAACTGACAATAATTTCGCCACTGCACATTCCGTTCACTGAATGAACACGGACATCTGGCCCTTCGATGTATTCTTGAAGTAGCGTGGGGCAGTTTATTATGTTGGCTATGTTGTCGCACTTACTCACAACTCTGGCTATGGTTTTATAAGAGCTCGCACCCTTACATATAACTCGATAACTATGATAAGCTAAAAACTCACTAGCTACTTTTGGGTTGTTGGTTAATAGTGACTCCGGTGTCTTTATACCAAATTCTCTCGCAAGGTCACTAAGTAAGTAAGAGTGGTAGATTTTCGACAGGTTGCTGAGATCCATTGAGCGACCTACAAGGCAAGGAGCGTCTATCATACGAAGAGACATAGACAAATGTTGAAACCGATAGAGTGCTTTCATACGCAAGTATTCATCTGGTGCGCCTGACGATATATCAAATACGCGCATATAGCCTTTAGCTCCCATCTCAAGTCTTACAGTATCACCATTGTTCGTGATGACTAGACGTCTGCCTGCAGGGTCGAATTCCATCTCGCCCTCATTAATGACCGTCGCCAAATCAAGATGCCTAATAGAGTGCCCAAGCTCTATCAACCTACTAATAGTATGCGCATATGTTTTGTCTAACATTGAGCCAATGCAAACGAGGTCACTCATGAAAACTCCTCCACTATAGCGCACGCTAGATCATAAGCGACAAGTTCAACGAAGTCGCTTGGGGGCCAAGGAGAAAGAGATAGTAAGCGCGGCTTTTGATAATTAAGATTAATAGTTATAAGCAGAAACGATATGCCAACTTTTGCAAGCTTGTCACGAAGATTATGAATCTGCTCCATTTGGTTTTTCAGGCCGGGTAACTCCCCATAAAGAGAAACTATGCGGTGCCCTACTATAAAAAAACTTATGCTTCCTTCTAGCTCATCAGCGCAGTAACTGTTGCTCGCCTCCCTTACTTCACTTGTTTTTACTCTGTTGGGGCCGTAATTATCAAGCAGGGATGATAATTCCCACCCGGCGCTAGCAAACATCTCTATGAGATACGAGATATCTGTGCCAGGGAATAAGCCTAACTCAGATGGCCGATTAAGCACTGGAACATCAAGGGTTCCAAGCGTCGCCCACATTGCTGCTCCATACTCGCATTGGAGAAACGTACTGTGAGAAACATTGGAGTATGGATTTAGCCTATTAAATACAAGGCATGTATTGTGCTTTGTTATTTGATCTTCTTTGTGGCTCAGATTGGTAACCATTATATTATTGTCCAATGAGACACTAAGAGATAGCGTAGAGAGCGAGGTCTCTATTATCACATTTAATCCTCGATCTTCGAGACAGGGAGCCAGTAAATATGGTACGCGGTCACTCTGATCCGCAAGGAACAGGACTGTCTTTATCTTCCCCATTGAATTCCACCTTGTTGTATTCTGGGTGTTTCTGCATAAAATCAGTCCAAATTATCTCTATCAGTTCAGAGTGGGTAACTGGACATTGCTCTTGGCGCAGAAATGTTAATAATTTAGTTGGATTATTCAATGAGGAGTATTCAGTCATGGCTTTTTAAACCTACTTCTTAAGAAGGCTTCCACAGCGGAAATATCGAAGTTAGGGCCAAGCAACTCATCCGCATTGGGCCGTTTTATTAGCCGCTCAATTCGGCTATCAAGTGACTCGGAATTTTCGGTATCTTCGCTGTTTTCAGAGTCCTCGCTATGCTCGGTCTCCTCTGATCTCTCGCTATCTTCACTCCCTTCAGTATCCTCACTGCCTTCAGACTCTTCTGTTCCATCTTTATCTTCTTTGTTTTCGCTGCCCTCACTGTTTTCTGTATCCTCACTTGTCTCGCTGGCTTCGGTGCTCTCACTATCTTCCGTTGTTTCGCTATTATCGCTATCTCCGGCAGCTGTATTAACTTCCACCCCGAGCTGTTTAAACGCCAACCGGAGTATCTCGGCAGTATGTGGATCAAGAGCTTTATTTGCCATGTCCTTCTCCTAGATTAAACGTGTGGTTAACGTACGTATTGCTCGCGTGCATCAGGGTTTCCTGAACAAAAGCCTAGGCAACAGCATCAAATTTAGCAACAAACCCGCTGCTGCCCGATTGACGACTCTCACATGGGATTGGCATGTCCAAGGCTGTCTCGATGAGCCGTACCCGTACCGGCTCTAAATACTGCAATGCGGAGGATTCGCTAGCGACAGCTATGCCAGTAGGACGAGTTCTCTGACGACTTATTGGTCCCCAGGCCACCTAGTCACCTCGACGGAGTGGATGTCGAAAGCCGCCAGACGTCACTGGCTGCATTTGCCCTTGACCCAACCATGTACGGTACTCACACGCTACGGCGAACCTAATCCGTCTTGGTTACACCATCTACAGTTTGGATATAGGCATGATTCGAATAAATGATAAAAACCGGGCAACTCTGAAAGTGGCACCTCTCCCATCACGGTAAAATTCAAGGCTTTCATTTTGCAGGTTCCAAAGCTTACACTTTAGCATCGAGCATCGATGATGCTCTGGAGATGGTAGAGCAGACAGAAATCTCACCTCCAGTGCAGCGGCACTCTGCCAGAGTGCCGCTTTCCGCCAATGGCCCCTTCGCTAAAGACAGATAACTGCCCAGCCAAGACGACTCACTCTGGACTGTTGATCGAGCGGCTACTTTTGGCCGACGGCTGCCCGCCATGATAGGCGGCAGATGGACAGATGCTGACTCTCGCCGGTATCTGCTTCACCTCAGGTCAGACCCATCGACGCTTTACTACAGAGTCCGGCCATCCTGATAGAATCGATAAGGTTATAGATAACACCCTTCTGAGAAATGGTATGAATACGGAATTGATGGAAGATGAGATGCGCCGGGCGCTATTCGGTGATTCAGAGCCCTCAGCGCCGGCAATTAACTCAGGCGTACAGGACACAGTCCCGGATGTTGTGATCTTACAACTGGTGAAGGCAGCGAAGAAAAAGGCAGTCTCGAAAGGCTTCACTCCTAGGTTGAGAGTTACGCTCCGTGTGGGAAACGAATTTGAAGGCGAGATGCACGAGATTGTGCATGAGGCCGATACGCTTAGCTCCCTAGTTGCAGAACAAGAAGCTACAAAGACGGCCAGAAAAAAATTCAGGTTTGTGGAGGTAGTCTCGGTCAAATCGATGTAAGTGGGTACTCTCACTTTTCGCCCGCTGGGCATCAAGCCGCATTCACTTTACCGCGGGTCATCCAACAGATTCGTGTCGATTGAAGCCTCAAATATTAGGGGCGTTAGTCGTATCCCGGATTGGATTTAAAACCATCACCCATCCCACTCTCAATGTTTAACTGGTCGCCAACCCCAAGCCACATATCTGAGGGTGGCGACAGGCAAAATCGACCCGAAGCCGCTCTTCGTGAAGGGCGGACGCCAGCCAAGCGCGGACAGACATTAAATAAACGAATGCATTCGCAAAAAACGTCACAAACAAACTACGACACACTGCCTCACTAGAGTTTTCGACAATACAACAGGGCAACGTTCTTGGGGCGAGTTTCTGACCCGCCAAACTCTGCCGTCGATGCGGTCGAGTTGTTACCTGAACCGTCATCGTTCCCCCATGCTGGATTCGTACCGCCTGGTTTGTCACCCCATCGGCTTCCTAATGTGAGCTGGTGGAGATGTTTTTTGAGATCATCTTCTTGCACACTTCCCGTCGAGCGCGTGCCATCAGGATCGATTTTGCTGGTAGAACGATCAACCCCACGGACAAAACGACCGTAAGCCAATTTGTACTCTTCCCATCCTGCAGGACAGTGATCTGTATCGAAGGAAATAACGGCCCCTCTTAACTGCTCGCGCTGAGTTAATAATTCCTCGCGCAGTTGCTGGATCTCATCCAGGGATGCGCCCTTTGCGCTATAGGCTCCCCAAGGTGCGGATATCGTGCCGTCTTCTCCGCTGGTCATATCGTAGATTGTCACCCAGCTCTTCAATGCTTGATTATCTCGAGTGCAAGTCAACGCCCTGGATTCGCTTGGCGGCAAATTGATCGGATTTACCTCCGCACCGGCAGCACTACCATCCCAAGTACATTTCACATCCCCAGACGGTGAGCTCAGCAGCTTCGCAGTGTAGCTAATTCTTGAACTATTTCTGGCTATCAACTGCATCGATGCAGGCGTGATCTGACTCGGCGAGATTGTTACGCCCCGCTTGGACTCAAGCTCAAGGCAAGCCTTCACAACTGGATACACGTCTGGAGCAATTGACGAGAGATAACTTTGATAAGATCGCGATTTGTCTGAGCTACCCGAATCGAATTGACAATATTTACTATAGACCGATTGTACAGAGGCATTTTGACCACTCGCACCTACGGAGAGCACCTCGTATGCGAAATTAAAACTACCCGATGAAGAGTCGGACGTTTGCTTTCCGTATTCCGAACAGAAAGTGTGTACCGCCTTTTCAATCTCGCTTTGGCTGCTGAGCTGAAGAGAGGTCTGCCTAGAGGCGGTAATGAAGTCTGTACACCCTGCCGCCATTGCCTGGCAAGCTAGTGAGCTAACACACATCGCCAGCATGGTCTCACGCTTGACGCCCATATTCCTCTCCTTAGTGGTTTCCTATGGCGGTTGCGAACTAATACAAGCTGATGAACTAAGGAAGCACAAGGAAGAATTGGGGAATTTTTGTACCAATAATCTTGGCTTTCGCTAATAACCCGTTGGAATTGAAGTTATAAGGTTCTCGTGCTCGGGCATGAAATGTTGAAACTGGGAACTCCTCAACAAACAACCAATTCGAGTATGAATGATCTTGGGCAACCATGATGCGCCCTTTGACTCAAGCAGGCGCAGGCGTTGAAGAAGTCATGGTTCAATGTACCTTCGAGGGTGAGAATGGCAGTACGCATCACGGTAGCTTCAGATCAAAGTTGTACTGGTAGGCCAAAGAGGGGGCAGCTATTGGCCGTTTTTTGCCGGTCACCACCATATAGAGTGATGGGCAAATCCAATGCAAATGGCGGGTCAAGGCGGCTGAGAACGCAGAGGGCAAGAATTTCAGATAGGGTTAGACCCGCTAATCCTCGCGCGAAGCAAATTCCTCTCGAGTCTGTAGTCGCGAGCAGTTTTGACTCATGGTCCGGCGCCTGCCCACGAGACCTGAGGATTGTGTAGGAATATCACGATAGGCTGGCGGGGGGCCTTTTCATGAGAAGCCCCCATAGCGACGCAGACTTACGCCACCAGTTGCAGCTTGGAAGAAAGCTGGAGGAAGTCCTTCGGCATGGTTGCCATTATCGCAGCTACCTGACGCTTAGGTAGATTTGCGACCAGCAACGCTTCAAGCTTTTCGATCTTGCTCTGAATGCAGGAGGATCGATCCCATTGGACACTAAAACGCTTCGTCGCAACTTTTTGCTCGATGAGCACGAGGTAGCGATCTTGGTTATACGTGTACCGCATCGTCACATTACTCGGCCGCTCGCCTTCATCTATTTCCTGAAACGTGATCTCGAATACCACGCCGTCGGCTGTTTTTTTCGACTTCGATTCGAGATAGCAGTCCTCAAAAATGTTGTCGACGAGGTCGCTGGGCTGCACGCCAAGGGTAATGTGGAGAGTCGTCAGCTCGTCAACCAGCGATTTGATGATTTCCAGGCTCATTTCAACATTGCCCTCAGCTCCTTCATGATGACTTCAACATGCTCAATCGATTTAGTGAGCGAGCTATTGTCGCGATCGGCAACCCTGCCGAATTTTTTGGCAAGCTTGGTATTGATAAAGCTCACCAGTATACCGTCGTTCGGAGTGGTTGCATTTATCATAGGCAAGTGTGGCGCGAATATCCGATAAAGCGTTGAGGATTTTTCATCAATGCCTCGGTCACTCAGCAGCGTTGCTACTTCGTCCTGTGCTTTTTTAGTGAGAATTTCCCGCAGCTGCTTTCGCGCCATCTCTGGTCGTTTGGCAAGCAGATTGGGGTCAATCACCTCTTGGGCGGCTTTCTTGGTCTCTGCTTGAACTAGCACGCTTCGAAGCTTAGCCAGGGTCTCCTCGTCATAGCCCTCAATCCCCGGCCAAGTTTCGATCGTCTTGCTGGCAATCAAGTCGATCTCTGCGCGCTTATCGGAGAAAATTTTGTTGAAATCGAGATCGCTTAGGTACGAGTCTTGATCACTAACAAATGCACTAGATGACTGGACACCCGCAAGGGACTGCTCTCTTCGAACGTAGTCGAGCTCAGTGATCGCATACTCTTTGGTCCGCTGATGCTGGGCTCTATCTACCTCCTGCTGGAAGTCAGTCCACATCAGATCCAGCCCGGTTTCTTCGTGATAGATCACCACAGCGTTATTGTCGATCTCAAACGCTTCGATCTCTTCGTCGGGGATGGCGCGCAGCACCCGACCGACGATCTGAGCGAATGCGTTTAAGCTGCGATAGGGGCGGAAGATAGCGAGAACAGTGAGATAGCGGTGATCATAGCCTTCCATCAGCATATTCACCGAAATCACCACATCGCATTCGTGGTTGTCCACAACGCGGAACGCTGCCTCTAGGTCTTGGGTATCCATCGAGCTATGGACGATAGCTGTTCTCAGACCCTCTGCCTCGTACCACAGGCGAAGGTCGTTTGCGTGGCTGATGCTGCAGCCGACGGCGAGAATCTTATGGGGGACGTTTGGCGACGCCTTTCGTAGCTCGTTGAGATTATGAATACTCTGGTTGATCACGTCCAAAGAGCATTCCTTGGAAAGTGCAACGCTGCGTGAGACCCACTCGATATCCTTAAATTTTAAGACTTCGTCCTTGGAGTATTTCCGCCCTGGTTCCTCTGCAAGTGTGAAGTACAGCTCGTGGGCATTTACAGTCTCTTTCCGCAACCATTTGACGTACCTATCTCTCATCACCTCGGAGAGCGGTGTTGCGTGGATCAGTTTGCCAGGGACTTCCTGCTTATCGCCTCGAAATGGAGTACCAGTGACAAAGATCTTTTTTGCCGCTGAAAAATGAGCCAGCGTCTTCTGCCAGCTGTCTGCTGGCGCATGGTGCCCCTCATCAATGATGATCAGGTCAAAAAAATCAGACTTCACGCGATTCGTCAGGGCGGACTCGCGCTCGCTATGGACTTGCTGAATATTCGAGTAAACGAAATGGCTTTGCTCCAAGCTACTGATCAACGTCTGCGAGTTGTATTCGCAGGTTGCGGGGAGATCATCAGCATTGAAGATCACGTCGTAATTGATCCAGAAATTGTCTTCCAGCAGATCTTGGGTCTTTCGAATGCTCTGCTTTGTCACGAGGTTGGGTGTAATGATGAGCACTCGACCTTTCGCGAGCCCGAACGGGACTATCGAGATCAACCCAGTCTTGCCTGTTCCTGTAGGCAATACGATCAAAGCGTCTTCGTTCGGGTTATTTGAAAAATGCTCTTGTGCCTTGATGTAAGCCTCAATTTGAGGCGTACGAAGCTTATTGTTTCCAAGGATGTTGACGGCTGTATCGAAGAAGTAATTCATAGAAGTCTCTAAGATTTTCTAAAAAACGCTCCGCGGTGCGCCCAGAGGCCGACAGAGCTGTGCCGCTGAGACGAACGGCTTGGAGGTCGGGTAAACAGAGAAGGATGGGGTGTATTGAAACTTCCCTGTTTCTGCTACCGGAGCTAGCGCTTGGCGTGTCCATTAGCGGCATTGGCTATAGACGTATATTTAGCACAGTGGCAGATTGAAACCACGTCAACGAGCAGAAATAAATCAGGGCCGCTCTAGATGGCCGATCTCACATGGCAAAAGCGGCTGGAACGCGCAACCGATCGAAACCGGTCTCTTTGCGCTTAGCAGTATTACCCATGTTCTGTCGATCCGGGCTCAGGTAGGAGAGACTGTCTGCCTACATACTCCTAGGGCCAGGGTTCGACGGTATCCTCCATGTTGCAACGGCATCACCATCAAGGATGTGGAAATGCAACTCACACGCGTCGCCATACGCAATTTCCGAAATTTCAAAGATCTCGACGTTCCTCTCAGCGGCAACATCGTCGTTGTAGGCGAGAACCGCGTGGGGAAAAGCAACCTTCTCTATGCCCTTAGATTGCTCTTCGATCCTAGCCTTGCGGATAGTGCGCGCCAGTTGGGACAGGGTGACTTCTGGGATGGCTTAGGCGAGCCATTGGAAGATGAAAAGATCACTATTCTCGTCGAAATTCAAGGCTTTGAAGAGGATGTGGATCTGCTCGCGATGCTGACAGACTATCGCCTGGACGATGACCCTGACACGGTTCGACTCACCTACGAGTTACGGCCCATCCCAAACCTTGGCCGGTTCCCGGCCTCGGATGAGGATTACGAGTTCATCTGCTTTGGCGGCGAGGCTGAAAGAAAGCGCTTCGGTCATGACCTTCGTCGCCGCATCACCATGGATACACTGCCCGCACTACGAGACGCGGAGGGTGATCTCGCAATGTGGCGGCGTTCACCGCTGCGCCCGCTCATTGAGCGAGCTTTTTCGGAGGTCAGTCGCGACGAACTCGGTGAGGTTCAGGAAGCAATCAGGGCAGCAACCAACGATCTTACGCAGTTCGACCCCGTAAGAACGCTGGAAGAAAATCTCGGAGCTATGTACACATCAATGAGTGGGCCCAATCAGGATATTGAGCCCCGCTTAGGCTTCAGTACCATCGACATCACTCGCCTTTATCGCAACGTGAAACTGTTGATCGATGGTGGTTTGCGAACGATCAGCGAGGCGAGCCTCGGCTCCGCAAACGTCGTGTTTCTGAGTCTGAAAACGCTCGAATTGCAGCAGTTGATGAATCAAAACCGACGAGATCACACGCTCCTTGGTATTGAAGAGCCCGAGGCTCATCTTCATCCCCACCTTCAACGATCCGTTTATCGACATCTATTCGAAGAGTTTGGCGGGGCAGGAGATGAGCGACTGTCAATCCTTCTGACGACGCATTCCCCCCACATTGCCAGTGTCGCCCCCTTGCGATCACTCATGCTGCTGCGTGAGACCCGTCATGAAGGGACGGTTGGACGATCCTCGGCTGAATTAAGCCTGACTGACAAAGACGAAAAAGACCTGACTCGATACCTAGATGTGACCCGCGCGGAAATGCTTTTCGCGCGGGGAATTATCCTCGTAGAAGGCGATGCAGAGAAATTCTTGCTACCCGTTTTCGCGAAGTCGCTTGGCTACGACCTTGATCATCTTGGCATCACGATCTGCTCTGTGTCGGGCACTAACTTTCAACCCTATGTGAAGTTTTTGACTGCTCTGGAAATACCATTCTCAGTGATGACGGACTGGGATCCGCGTGCAGCCGCGCGACCACTTGGGTTCAATCGTGCGTTGGAGTTGGTTCGAACCATCTTGCGTATTCGGAGCGGTCGAGATCCTAGAAGGATTATTGCTGAACTCGGGGCCTTGAGTTTCGGCGATTTTGAAACCCGGTGTGATGGGTACGGAGTGTTCACGAATGTAGACACGTTAGAAGTCGACCTCTTTGAAGAAGGTGATTTCATAGCTCCTATTCTCGCCACATTGCGCGATGAAAATTTGAGTGAGGAGCGAACTGCCTGGGTAGATGGCTGGGAGGATGACCCAGATACTCTCGA
>Ga0207655_1003989_pt1 | contig 10669 bp, 6 predicted proteins | sample KBSM44metaG_FD_184398 | JGI IMG/M metagenome (GOLD analysis project Ga0207655, IMG submission 184398) | Miscanthus rhizosphere microbial communities from Kellogg Biological Station, Michigan, USA - KBS M4-4 metaG (SPAdes) (version 2) | ecosystem: Host-associated > Plants > Roots > Rhizosphere >... | reverse complement strand
CCACCCTCACGGATCGCGAAGCCGAGGCCGTCCTCCATGGCGATGGGCTGGATCAGCTCGACCGACATCTCGGTGGTGTCACCGGGCATGACCATCTCGGTGCCCTCGGGCAGCGTGATGACGCCGGTCACGTCCGTGGTGCGGAAGTAGAACTGCGGGCGGTAGTTCGTGAAGAACGGGTTGTGACGGCCGCCCTCCTCCTTGGACAGGATGTACGCCGTGCCCTCGAAGTTGGTGTGCGGGGTGACCGAACCGGGCTTGACGACAACCTGGCCGCGCTCGACGTCGTCACGCTTGGTGCCACGAAGAAGCAGACCACAGTTCTCGCCGGCCCACGCCTCGTCGAGCTGCTTGTGGAACATCTCGATACCGGTGACGATGGTCTTCTGCGTCGGGCGGATGCCGACGATCTCGACCTCGGAGTTGATGGCCAGCGTGCCACGCTCGGCGCGGCCCGTGACGACGGTGCCACGACCGGTGATCGTGAAGACGTCCTCGATGGGCATCAGGAACGGCTTGTCCTTGTCGCGCACCGGGTCCGGGATGGACTCGTCGACGGCGTTCATGAGCTCGACGATCGACTCGACCCACTTCTCGTCGCCCTCGAGAGCCTTCAGGCCCGAGACACGAACGACGGGGGCGTTGTCGCCATCGAAGTCCTGCGACGACAGCAGCTCGCGAACCTCGAGCTCGACGAGCTCCAGGATCTCCTCGTCGTCGACCATGTCGCTCTTGTTCAGCGCGACCAGCAGGTAGGGAACGCCGACCTGCTTGGCGAGCAGCACGTGCTCACGCGTCTGAGCCATCGGGCCGTCGGTGGCGGCGACCACGAGGATCGCGCCGTCCATCTGAGCGGCACCGGTGATCATGTTCTTGATGTAGTCGGCGTGGCCGGGCGCGTCGACGTGCGCGTAGTGGCGCTTCGGGGTCTCGTACTCGACGTGCGAGATGTTGATCGTGATACCACGCTGACGCTCTTCGGGCGCCGAGTCGATGGACGCGAAGTCACGCTGCACGTTGGTCGCGGACGGGTACTTGTCGGCGAGCACCTTCGAGATCGCGGCGGTGAGCGTGGTCTTGCCGTGGTCGACGTGACCGATCGTTCCGATGTTGACGTGCGGCTTGGTCCGCTCGAACTTGGCCTTGGCCACTGGGTCCTCCTCAGGACATTCGTGTAGAGGTTCCGGTCGCTGGATTGCGACCGGTGCTCTACGGGGATGGGTGTCAGTCTAGACGACTGGGTCTGTATTCAGTTTGTGAGGCGTTTCGACTCGGCCCTGCGGGCCTCGCTCAACGACCGGGCAGGTGGTTACTCGCCCTTGTTCTTCTGGACGATCTCGTCGGCGACGGCCCGGGGGACCTCTGCGTACGAGTCGAACTCCATCGAGTACACGGCGCGGCCCGAGGTCTTCGAGCGCAGGTCGCCGATGTAGCCGAACATCTCCGACAGCGGCACCAGAGCGCGGACGATCTTGATGCCCGAGCCGTCCTCCATCGACTGGATCTGGCCACGACGCGAGTTCAGGTCGCCGATCACGTCACCCATGTACTCCTCGGGCGTACGCACCTCGACCGCCATGAGCGGCTCGAGGATGGCGGGGTTCGCCTTGCGGACGGCCTCCTTGAAGCCCATGGAGCCGGCGATCTTGAACGCCATTTCGGACGAGTCGACGTCGTGCGACGCACCGTCGAGCAGGATCGCCTTGACGCCCACGATGGGGTAGCCGGCGAGCACGCCGACGTTCATCGCGTCCTGGAAGCCCTGGTTGGTCGGCTCGATGTATTCGCGCGGGATGCGGCCACCGGTGACCTTGTTCTCGAACTCGTACGTCTTGTCCGCCGTGACCTCGAGCGGCTCGAGGCCGAACTGGATCTTGGCGAACTGACCCGAACCACCGGTCTGCTTCTTGTGCGTGTAGTCGTGACGCTCGACGGCCTTCTTGATCGTCTCGCGGTACGCGACCTGCGGCTTTCCGACGTTGGCCTCGACGTTGAACTCGCGCTTCATCCGGTCGACGAGGATGTCGAGGTGCAGCTCGCCCATGCCCTTGATGACCGTCTGACCGGTCTCCGGGTTGAGCTCGGTGCGGAAGGTCGGGTCCTCTTCGGCCAGCTTCTGGATCGCGACGCCGAGCTTCTCCTGGTCGGCCTTGGTCTTCGGCTCGATGGCGACCTCGATGACGGGCTCGGGGAAGGTCATCGACTCCAGCACGACGGGCTGCGCCGGGTCGGCCAGGGTGTCACCGGTGGTGGTGTCCTTCAGGCCGATGACGGCGTAGATGTTGCCCGCGGTGACCGAGTCGACCGGGTTCTCCTTGTTGGCGTGCATCTGGAAGATCTTCCCGATGCGCTCCTTCTTGCCCTTGGTCGAGTTGATGACCTGCGCACCCGAGTCGAGGTGACCCGAGTAGACGCGGATGTAGGTGAGGCGACCGAAGAACGGGTGCACCGCGACCTTGAACGCGAGCGCGGCGAAGGGGTCGTTGGCGTCGGGGTGACGCTCGATGACCTTCTCCTCGTCCTTCGGGTCGTGCGCCTCGATGGCGGGCACGTCGAGGGGCGACGGGAGGTAGTCGACGACCGCGTCGAGCATCGGCTGCACACCGCGGTTCTTGAACGCCGAGCCGCAGAGCACGGGGTACAGCTCGCCGCTGACGGTGAGCTTGCGGATCGCACCCTTGATCTCGGCGAGCGTGAGCTCCTCGCCACCGAAGTACTTCTCGAGCAGCGTCTCGTCGCTCTCGGCGACCGTCTCGAGCAGCTTCTCGCGGTACTCGGCGGCACGGTCGGCGAGGTCGGCCGGGATCTCCTGGATCTCGTACTTGGCGCCCATCGTGACGTCACCCTTGCTGTCGCCGGGCCACACGAGTGCGCGCATCTCGACGAGGTCGATGACGCCGATGAAGGAGTTCTCGGCACCGATCGGCAGCTGCAGCACGAGCGGCTTGGCGCCCAGGCGGTTGATGATGGTGTCGACCGTGAAGTAGAAGTCGGCGCCCAGCTTGTCCATCTTGTTGACGAAGCAGATGCGGGGGACGTCGTACTTGTCGGCCTGACGCCACACGGTCTCGGACTGGGGCTCGACGCCCTCCTTGCCGTCGAAGACGGCGACCGCGCCGTCGAGGACGCGGAGCGAGCGCTCCACCTCGACCGTGAAGTCCACGTGTCCGGGGGTGTCGATGATGTTGATCTGGTGCTTGTTCCAGAAGCAGGTCACGGCGGCAGACGTGATCGTGATGCCGCGCTCCTTCTCCTGCTCCATCCAGTCGGTCGTCGAGGCACCGTCGTGGGTCTCGCCCAGCTTGTGGTTGACACCCGTGTAGAACAGGATGCGCTCGGTCGTCGTCGTCTTGCCGGCATCGATGTGCGCCATGATGCCGATATTGCGGACCTTGTTGAGGTCGGTGAGCACTTCTTGTGCCACGGGGTGTCCTTACGTGTGGTTTCGGGTTGCGGGCGTTCCGACTCGCGTCTGGACTCGCTGCGCTCGCTCAACGACCGGTTCTGGTCGTTGAGCGAGCGGCGAAGCCGTGAGTCGAAACGCGTTACCAGCGGTAGTGCGCGAAGGCGCGGTTCGACTCGGCCATCTTGTGGGTGTCTTCGCGGCGCTTGACCGCGGCTCCCAGGCCGTTCGAGGCGTCGAGGATCTCGTTCTGCAGACGCTCGGTCATCGTCTTCTCACGACGGCCCTTCGCGTAGCTGACGAGCCAGCGCAGCGCGAGGGTGTTCGCGCGGTGCGGCTTGACCTCGACAGGCACCTGGTAGGTCGAGCCGCCGACGCGGCGGCTCTTGACCTCGAGGGTGGGGCGGACGTTGTCGAGCGCCTTCTTGAGCGTCGCGACGGCATCCTGGCCGTTCTTGGCCTCCACGCCCTTCAGGGCCGTGTAGACGATCGACTCCGCGATGGACTTCTTGCCGTCCACGAGGATCTTGTTCACCAGCTGGGTGACGATCGGCGCACCGTAGACCGGGTCGTTGACGACGACGCGGCGGGGTGCGGGTCCCTTACGAGGCATCTAACTCAACCCTTCTTGGCGCCGTAGCGGCTGCGAGCCTGCTTACGGTTCTTGACGGCCTGGGTGTCCAGGGCGCCACGGACGATCTTGTAACGGACACCGGGGAGGTCCTTGACACGGCCTCCACGGACGAGCACGAGCGAGTGCTCCTGCAGGTTGTGGCCCTCACCCGGGATGTAGGCCGTGACCTCGGTACCGTTGCGGAGCTTGACACGGGCCACCTTGCGCATGGCCGAGTTGGGCTTCTTGGGGGTGGTCGTGTACACGCGGGTGCAGACGCCCGCCTGCTGCGGGTTCGACTTCAGGGCGGGCGCCTTGGTCTTGGTGACCTTGGGCGTACGTCCCTTGCGAACCAACTGCTGAATGGTTGGCACGTTCTCTCCTTGTCATGCCGTGCGGTCTTCTCGTCCGCACGGGTGCTGCACGGTGACAGCGATGGTGTTTTCACCACAGATCCACCGGCACGGCTGTAGGCCGTGCGTTTGGTGGTGGATATGCCGTGGGGGCGGCCTGTTCGCAGACCGGTCCCGAGTGTGTGCCGCCCGTCGACCGCAGGCCGAGGCACGGCGGACGGCGCGCGTGTGCGCACACCCGCCCAATACTACGCCGTATGACGAAGGCGGGCAAACGCGGCCGGTGAGTCGCGCCGCGCCCTGCTCAGCGATCGAGGCGTTGCAGGTGGAACTCCTCGTCGCCGAGGAAGAAGCGTTCACCGGCATCGATGACCGACCCCGGTTCGACGTCGATCTCGTCGCCCATGAGCGTGCGCACGAGCACGCCGTTGGTGGAGGCGAGATCGGTGATCGTCCACACGTCACCGCGCAGTTCGAGGCGGGCGTGCGTCTTGGACACGGTGAGCGCGTCGCCCGGGACGGGGAGCAGCTGGGCGGCGGGGAAGGCGGCGTCGCGCGCGGGGCGGCGACCCAGGATGACGACGTCGGAGACGATCGGTACGGGCGCGGCGGATGCCGGCACGAGCTGCCACAGCGGTTTTCGCGCTCGACGGGTGATGACGGTCTGGTCGATGTCATCGTCGGCCGCCGATCCCGCGCTCTCCGCGCCGAAGCCCCGGTCTCGCGCGTCGTCGGCCCGGTGCTGAGCGGCCACCGCTCCGGCCGCGGCGCGGGGAGAGCCCGCGGCGGGCGAACCGATGACCGCCGACACCTCACCGGAGAGCTCGGGGAAACCGTCCGGCTCCGGGGAGGCGACCGCGAATGCCGGCCACGGCCGTGCACGCCGCAGCGGCGGCTCGGACTCAGGCGCGGGGGTCGGCTCCGGAGTCTCGTCGCCGAGCAGGGCGCCGGCGGGCGTGGGCTCGAACGGCGGCTCGGGCTCGGGCGTCGGCGTGGCCGCGCGCGCCGCGGCGTCCGCCGCCGACACGCGCCGAACGGAGCCCTCGGGGACGGCCGGAACGGCGGGGACGGCCGGAACGGCGGGGACGGCGGGTTCGGCCCGCGGAGCATCCATGGGCCCGGGGATGGCCGTGCTGCGACGCCCCGGAACGGCGTCGATGGGCGCATCGTCGGTGACCGGGGGCATGGCGTGCCGCCATCCCGCGCCCGAGCTCGGTGGGAACGGTGATGCGACGATCGCCGAGACGTCGTCGATCTCGGACGGCCACGCGTCGTCCGCGTCGGTCACGGCCGGGTTCGTGTCGGTCGGAGGGAGGGCCGCGGATGCCGCGACGGGGGCCGGTGGACGCGTGTGCGCGGGAGCCTCCCGCTCGCTGGTGACCGCGGAAGAGACGGCGGATGAGACGGAGGTCGAGGCGGGCGGGGTCGTCGTCGTATCCGGGGGCGTCCAGCGCGGCTCCGCGGCCACGGGGGGCGGAGCGAACAGGCGGAGCGGGTCGTCGTCCGCGTCGCTGTCGCCGCCCGCACCGCCGGCCTGAGGCGCGTCCGCGGAGTGGCCGGCGAGCGTCGCGGCATCCGACGGGGCACCGACGAGCGGCTCGGGCACGATCGGTCCCGGGGGCAGCACGGAGACCACGACCGGCTCGCGCGGCTCGACCGCCTCGCCGAAGAGTCCACCGAGTGTCGCCGGTCGGGACGGGGGCTCCCCGTGCGGCGACGCGCCGGCGCGGGGCGTGGCGCGCGCGCCGAGCCATCGTGCGGGCCCGAAACCGAGGATGCTCGCCCACACGACGAAGAAGAGGGCGGCGACCACGGTCATCCCCCCGCCGAACCCGAATCCGGGGTTGATGCGGTGTGCGGCGACCACGAGCAGCACCCACAGGGCGATCCAACCGAGCACGGGAATGAGCGCCAACAGGATCAGCCACGCACTGAACCCACCCCACGAGAGCACGACCGCGACGTTGACGAACGGCACCCATCCCTTCCACGGCTGCTCGCCCATCTTGCGGAACATCGCCGACAGCGCGAGGGCGGTCCAGACGTAGACGGCCAGCGCCGCCCCCAGCGTGAGAAGGCCCAGGAGGGCGCCGGCGGAGTCGCCGATGGGTGCGTTCATGCGGTGCGCCGCGGGTCGGATGCCGCGCGGCTCCCCCTCTCGAAGTGTGACCGGAACGATCGCGGGACGAACGATCTCAACGATACGGCTGCACGCAGGCGCCGCCACCGGGTCGGCGCGAGCGCTGCGCGCTCCCGCTCGACCATGCGCCAGAACTCGTCCGCCTCCTCGGCGGCGATCGCGCGCGCGGAGAAGACGGCTTCATCGGCCGCCCGGGCGAGGCACTCGGCGGCCGGCCACGCGAGCGCCTCGGCGATCTCCGGACGCGTCGCCCCGGCGGGAACGGCGCGGCCGACGTCCACCGCCGTGTCGAGGTACTCGTCCCAGCCGCCCGCGATCCGACCGGCGGGCTCGCCCTGACGACGGCGGGTGCGGCGGCGAACGGCTTTGACTGCGATGACGGCGAGGAACGGACCGGTGAGAACGAGCAGCACCCCCAGCGTGGCGCCCGCGATGCCGAGCGTGCGCCACAGCCAGCGCAGATCGAACGCGTCGGGATGATCGGCCGACGCCGCTGTGTCTTCCTGCGCGGGAGGCCGCGGCTGCACCTCATCGACGCCGTCGGGACGCACGGACGTGGCGATCTGGGGGTCGGGCTGTTCGGTCACTTCGCTCCGCGGCGGTCGGGTGTGCTGCGGGGTGACGTCGATCGGGATCCACTCCCCCGCCGCACTGGCGACCTCGACCCAGGCGGACACGTCACCGGCACGGCAGACGCCGTCGGCGCACGTCGAGACATCGGGGTCGGTCGACGACAGCCGCGTGCCGACGACCACGCGCGCCGGGAAGCCGAGTTCCCGCGCGATGAGGGCGACGGCGACGGAGAACTGCTCGTCGTCGCCCACCGCTGCCACGAAATCATCCGAGGCGATCGCGGAGGAGTCGGCTTCGCGGGTGAGCAGCGCGGCGAACATCGTGTCGATACGGGCGAGCGAGTGACCCGAGGGGCTCGAAGCGAAGGAGTAGCCGGAGCCGAGTTCTCGCATCCAGAGGGCACCGCCGCCCTGGGCCGTGAGGGCGTGGCTCAGGTAGCCGCGCTCGCGCAGGAGAGTGACGAGGCCGTCGAGGGCCGCGCCGCCGGTGCCGACAGCGTGCCGCTCCACCCACGTCCGGAGGCTGGCCGGCGGTGCGACCACGCCACCCACGCCGCCCACGCCGCTCAGGTCGGGCACACTGGGAGCGACCGCCCCCAACAGGGCCGACGCCGCGGGCTCCGCCCCCTGCAACCGGTACGCGTCGCCGGGCGCCCACGGCGTCGTCTCCACCGCCGCCTCACGCCCATCGCTCACGTAGAAGCCGTCGGCGAGCGCGGCGGCGCGGGTACCCGAGAAGTCGACGGATGCGACGACCCCCGCGGTCGGCATCCAGATGCCCTCCAGCGCACCCACGTCGACGGCCATGTCGACGGGGGTGCCCTCGCCGACGGAGCGGGCGGCGGGCAGCCGCACGAACGGCTCGCCGAACGCGTCGGTGCGGAAGACGGCGCCGTCGTAGGCGTCGAGGACGGCCAGCCGCATCCGCTCGGGCAGCGCCGGTCCGCTCACGCGGAACAGTTCCTGGTCGATGCGCGGATCGGCGAAGAGCGCGCGATAGGAGCTGAGCGGGCTGGCGGCGCGAGAGATCTCCTGCCGCGGACCCGTGGCCTCGCGGAGCACGTCACGCGGAGACGGAACAGCGACCGCGGGCACGGCGACGGCCACCGCCGCGGCGACGGCTACCATCCCGGCACCGAGGCCGGCTCGCCGCAGCGCCGCCCCGGTCGCACGCGGAGATCTGCGCTCGATCCCCGCCCCGATCCCCGTCGCCGCGGCCGCGCGCCGCAGCGCCCGCAGACGCGCCGCGCGCGTCCGCCCCGAGAGCCACAGGACGCCCGTCAGGAGCACGCCGATACCCACCGCGGTCTCCACCGGCGCGCGCAGCATCACCGGTCCGACGGCGAGGGGCGCGCTCACCTCCGTCCGTCCGAACAGCAGTCCGAACGCCGCCATCGCGATCGCCACCGGCACCGCCAGCACGGCGAGCGCGTCGGTGCGCCACGCCAGCAACAGCACGCTGGCGGTGCCGACGAGGAAGACGATGAGGGCCGGAACGAGCAGGTTGCGGTAGGAGCCGACCGGGAGATCGACGGTCAGCAGGTCCTTCCATCCCCACAGCACCCCGGTCCCGAGATCACCGAGCCCCTGCAGCAGCTGCGCCGGCGAGCCGGTGCGGTCGGGCGCGGTGAGGGGCACGCCCGCCACGAGCACCGCCGCGGTCAGCAGGCCCGCCGCCGCCCAGCCGCTCCACCGGCGCCACGCGACGAGCGCGGCGACGGCGGCCCCGATGAGGGATGCCGCGACCACCAGCAGCGCGAAGGAGACCGAGCGGTAGATCGGCCACGCGGCGACGGCGGCGAGGCCGACGGCGGCGACGGCGTAGAGGCTCCCCCTGAGCACCCTCATGATCGCGCTCCCCGCAGCAGCAGGCCGGAGAGGTCTTCGAGGGCGCCGATGGTCAGCACGGTCAGCGGTCCCGCGACCTGCGTCCGCGGATGCGCGCGCAGATCGCAGATCACGGCGATCACCGCGGCATCCGCCGGGAAGGCGAGCGCCGCGAGGCGGAGCGTCGCCAGCCCCACACCGGAGCCGGCGACCAGCACGGCGACCGAAAGGCGCTCGTTCGCCTCCGCCGTCAGCCGGCAGACGTCCGGGAACGTCATCGTCTCGCTGAGCCGCTCGACACCGCTGAAACCGTCGAGCACGGTGCGCGCCGACGCGGTGGGGATGTGACGGATCGCCCGGAGACGGCCGCGGACGACGCGCGGGATCTCGGCACCGACGACGATGTCGAGGTCGCGCGCGTCGTGCACGGCACGCAGGGCGAGGGATCCGGCAGCGCTCACGGCGAGCTCGAACTCGTCGTCCGAGGCGAACTCACCCGTGGCGAGGCCGAGCACCACCGCCATGCGCGAGCGGCGGGACTCCTCGTACTGGCGCACCATCAGCCGGCCCGTCTTGGCGGTCGACTTCCAGTGGATCTGCCGGCGGGCATCGCCCGGGGCGTACTCCCGGATCGCGTGGAACGACATGTCGGCATCGACGAGCCGCCGGGTGGGGCTGCCGTCGAGGTCGCGGATGAGTCCGGCGCTGGAGGACGGCACGGTCACGGTGCGCGGATGCACGAACAGGTGCTGGACGTCGTCGAATGCACGCTCGCGTCGAAGGAGCCCCAGCGGGTCGGAGCGGATCGTCGTCGCCGGTCCGATGCGAACGACGCCGCGGCGCTGGGGCGGCAGCTCCAGCGCATGCCGGGAGAGCGCGTCGGGTGCGAGCAGCGGGACCGCGAACTCGACGAGGCCCGAGCCGATGGGCACGTCGATGCGGCCGGGGAGCGCGATTCGTGTCCCGGCGTTTCGCACCGTCACGGTCGCCCTCGCCGCCGTACCCGCGACGACCCGCTCCCGGTCGAGCAGAAGCGCCACGTCGTACGCGCGGGCGCTGAACAGGAAGGGGATGCCGAGCAGCAACAGGACCGCGGCGGCGACCCCCGCCACGATGGCTTCGACCCAGCCGAACACGGCACCGGCGACCAACCCCGCCGTCGCCGCCAGAATCACCAGCGCACCCGCGGGTCGGACCGTTCCGCGGAACCACGCGACGAGCGTGTGCAGCGCGGCGCGGCTCGCCGTCCACGCCCGCGAGGCCCGGAGCGCTGCGCCCACGAGGCGGCGGCCCCGGCGCGCCGTCACCTCGGTGCGCTCGCCGGTGACGCCCGCGGCCGACGTCCTCGTCAGTCGCGCATCGGGGGGAAGGATGCGGCTGTCACCGCGCGTCACGCCGACCCCCGGCGTGTGGGCGGGGCGACATCCAGCAGTACCTGCCCGATGACGGCCTCGGCGCTGAGGCCGTCGAACTCCGCCTCGGCGTGGAGGATCAGCCGGTGGGCGAGCACGGGCAGCGCGAGGCGCTTCACGTCGTCGGGGGTCACGTACGTCCGCCCGTGCGAAGCGGCCGTCGCGCGCGCGGCGCGGGTGAGGGCGAGGGCGCCGCGGATGCTCACGCCGAGGCGCACTTCATCGGCGGAGCGTGTGGCATCCACCAGCCGGGCGATGTAGTCGAGCACGAGCGCATCGACGTAGACCTCGGCCGCGAGCTCGGTCATCGCGACGAGCGCACCCGGGGTGATCACCGCCGACAGGTCGT
>Ga0207655_1003988_pt1 | contig 10669 bp, 9 predicted proteins | sample KBSM44metaG_FD_184398 | JGI IMG/M metagenome (GOLD analysis project Ga0207655, IMG submission 184398) | Miscanthus rhizosphere microbial communities from Kellogg Biological Station, Michigan, USA - KBS M4-4 metaG (SPAdes) (version 2) | ecosystem: Host-associated > Plants > Roots > Rhizosphere >... | reverse complement strand
CTCGACCCGACTCATGGCAACTGGGTCATTGCCGAGGCAGTGATTTCTGCGAGCATCGGCGGCTTCTGGATGCGTGAAATGGGGCTGTTTGCCGACGACGGCACGCTGATTGCCGTCTGTAATATGGCGGACACCTACAAACCGACTCTGGCGGAAGGTTCCGGCCGCACGCAAACTTTACGTATGGTGATTGCGGTCAGCAATACCGAGGCCATCAGCCTGCTGATTGACGACTCGGTGATTATGGCCACCGAGCAGTATGTGAATGACCTGCTGGCCGCACATGAAAAATCCCGCAACCATCCCGACGCTACGCTGACGGCAAAAGGGTTTGTCCAGCTCAGCAGCGCGGTCAGCAGTACCAGCGAAGCGCTGGCCGCCACGCCCAAAGCGGTGAAGGCCGCCAACGACAATGCCAACACCCGCGTACCGTCTACCCGCAAGGTGAACAATAAAGCGCTGAGCGCTGACATTACGCTGGCGGCGGCAGACGTGGGGGCGCTGCCGGTCGCGTCCGCCGTTCTCGGCACCGCGAATATCAACACGTTTAATCTGGCAAACATCGGGGTTTACGTGCAGAGCACCGGCGCGAATGCCACCGTCGCCAATGGCTATCCGGCCGGTTCACAGGCGGCGGGCGTGCTGGAGGTTATCCCCGCGTCCTGGACGGGCGGCGTGCTGCAGCGTTACACCGTGCAAAACACCGGCATGGTGTGGACGCGTGCGCTGAATGCGTCCTGGAATGGCACGGACGGACCCTGGCGTGACTGGGTGCAGGCCAGCGCGGTGAATTCCGTCACGGTGCCGTCGGCCATCCTGACCACCACGGATATTAATACCCTGGGCTTTGCCAGCGGAGCCGGAAGTGCCGCCCTGTACGCGCAGCCTAAAAATGCCAACGCCACGGCGGCGTTGCACTATCCGCAGGGCATCGCAGGCACGCTGTATGTCACACCGAGCGCCTACGGGTGTCAGCAGATGTACATCACGTTCACCGGCAATATCTGGAATCGCGGATTGTCCGCTGACTGGAACGGCGTGGATGGTCCCTGGAAAGAGTGGGTGCCAACGTACAGCGCGAATAACAAACCCACCGCCGCCGACGTGGGCGCGTGGACGGCCGCGCAAAGCGCCGCCAGTGAAAAGGCACTGTCTGATGAAATTGCGACGGCGTTTAAAATTCGCGCCAATTTAACCGCGACGGACTCGCCCAACGCGCTGCATGGCACGGCCATGTTCGGGCATTACGGCGTGCCGGGTGCTGCCGCCGCGACCACGGACAAAGGCTATCCGATGAACGGTTTTGTCGGCGTGATTTTCGTGACCTGGGGACCGAATGCGACGCAGCAGATTGCCTTTAACAATAACGGACGACAGTTTACCCGTGGCGCGTCGGGGGCATGGAATGGTGTCGATGGTCCCTGGACGGCCTGGAATGAAATTTACTGCCAGGCCAACAAGCCGACACCGGCAGACGTCGGCGCATTACCGGCAGGAGGGACGGCCGTCGCGGCGACCAAACTCGCCACCGCCCGCAAGATTGCCGGTGTGGCGTTCGATGGCACCCAGGATATCGGGCTGAATGCCGATAATGTGGGCGCATTTCCCCGCGCGGGCGGTGATGTGAATGGTCGCGTCACGGCGAATTATCTCCGGGCGATAACCATTCCGCACCCTGGTGACGGGCAAGGGACCTATTTAGGCTGGAACGAAAGCGGCGGCCAGGGCGAATCCGACTTTGTGAACAACCGGGGCGGCGGCGTGGGTGGCTTTCTTTTCCGCACCGTGAATCAGGCGAATTCCGTACAAACGGGCTTTGTCAGATTTACCGGCACCGGCGACCTGGCGACACAGGGGAGTATTTCCGCCGAAGGTGGCGGGATTTATGAGATGGGGCAGCGCGTTTTCAGCCCCAATAACCGGCAGCCGGTCAACACCAATACCGCCAATCTCGGCGGCGGCTGGTGGCGCTGTGGTGACACGGGCATGATTAAGCAGTGGGGCGTCGTCAACAAAGGAAGTCGAGGCTGGTCAACGGTGAATTTTCCCATTCCCTTTCCAAGCGCCTGCGTCAACGTTCAAGTGACGGCAATTAATGGCGGCGGCGGGACGTTCAATGACAACTTTGGTACGGCGCAAATTATTAATAACATCGGTTTCACCTGCGGCCAGGACAGCGGCGGCAGTTACTGGGAAGCCACCGGCTGGTAAGGGAAAATAATGAGCAACTATTACAGCGCAGTCACCTCAAGTCTTTATGTTTACAGCCCGCTCACTAATGGCTTTTATCCGCGTGCGTTGCGGGACGTGTACGACGATGCCGGAAGCTGGCCGGATGATGGCATTGCGGTCAGTGATGTTGTTTACCGTGAATATCAAACCCTCCCGCCGCCGGAGGGGAAAATGCGGGTTGCGGGCACGGACGGTCTGCCTGCCTGGGGGGATATTCCGCCGCCGACGGTTGAAGAACGCAAGGCCGAAGCCGTCACGGCCTTGTCCGCGCTGATGGCAAAAGCAAACGCCGCCATTGCCCCTTTGCAGGATGCCGTCGATATTGACGATGCCACGGAGGCGGAACGGGCAAGCCTGACCGCCTGGAAAAAATACCGCGTCGCCCTTAACCGGCTGGATTTGTCTGCCGCGCCGGATATTGCCTGGCCTGAAATCCCCGCGTAATTCATGCCCCGAAAGGGGCTTTATCTTGGCAGGATTAGAGTAAGTCCGGTTTAAAATCATGCCTATGGCCGGAGGTACCACGGTTCTGTCGTACCAACAACGGATACCACGCAATTGTTATTCATTGCACTAATGACGCCTTCTGATATTTCAGCGTTGTATAGCCATCTTGATGAAGTGAATTGCGCCCCCTCTTCAAGAATAAAACCCAGAATGACAACTTTGAAATTTAAAGCCGGGTAATTATTAGAAAAAACCTCAAGCCTGTTATTTATTAAATCCGGTCTGGAGGGATCACCCGACGCACTGCCTACAACCTGCAACAAGGTCTGCTTTGTATATGCTGCGATGCTCAGGCAAATTTCCGTTTCTGATGGTTCATGAACCCAGCACACAGACATATCAAAAAGGCCATATTGCTGGGTGTGTCGCTTAAGGTTTTCTATCAGACTGCCGGAGTTATGATAATCACAGGAAAGATGATGAAGGTGTTCAGACTTAAGCGTGGATTTTAAGTTCTGAAAGGCACTGCCCCCTCGGGAAAGCACGGTAACCACATTCCCATTTGCTATCAGATAATGAACAACGCCAGATAACATGCCCGTGCCGCCGACTACAAGATAATGAGTCGTCATCGTCAACTCCTTAAATAAATATCGAAATTTAGTAAGGCAAAAAACTTCGAGACATACGGCTACATTACACAATCAGACATAATCTAAAAACACCTGTTTGCTGAGGATGATTTTTACAAGTATGCAGTAAGTTATTTTTCATCCTTCTAAACTTTCAGGGCATGGATATCTTTTAATCCCCCGTTGTGCCATTCCTCACACACCGCGCCCGCCGTGCCTGCGCCGATACAACACGCGATGATTGACCTCACCCCAATCACAGGAAAAACACCATGGCTGATTATCATCACGGTGTGCGCGTTGTTGAAATCAATGACGGCACCCGCGTTATCTCCACCGTTTCCACCGCCATCATCGGGATGGTCTGCACCGGCGACGATGCCGACGCGGCGACCTTCCCGCTGGATACGCCGGTGCTCATTACTAACGTGCTGACCGCCGCCGGTAAGGCCGGTAAAACCGGCACGCTGCGCGCCTCCCTGATGGCAATCGCCAACCAGGCTAAACCGGTTGTTGTCGTGGTGCGCGTCGCCCAAGGTGAAACCGAAGCGGAAACCACCTCCAACATCATCGGCGGTTCGGACGACACCGGCATGTATACCGGCATGAAAGCCCTGCTGTCTGCGCAAACTGAACTCGGCGTAAAGCCGCGCATTCTCGGCGTGCCGGGTCTGGATAACCAGGAAGTCGCCACCGCACTCGCCGCCGTCTGTCAGCAGCTCCGCGCCTTTGGCTACGTCAGCGCATACGGCTGCAAAACGGTCTCTGATGCCATCAAGTACCGCGAGAATTTCAGCCAGCGTGAGCTGATGGTTGTCTGGCCGGATTTCGTGGCCTGGAACACCACCACAAACGCCAGCGACATCGCGCCCGCGACGGCTTACGCCCTCGGCCTGCGTGCCAAAATCGACGCGGAAACCGGCTGGCATAAAACGCTTTCCAACGTCGGGATCAACGGCGTCACCGGCCTGTCCGCCAGCGTGTACTGGGATTTGCAGACCCCCGGCACCGATGCCGACCTGCTGAACCAGGCGTGCGTCACCACCCTTATCCGCAAAGACGGCTTTAAGTTCTGGGGGCAGCGCACCTGCTCTGACGATCCGCTGTTCCTGTTTGAGAACTACACCCGCACCGCGCAGGTGCTGGCGGACACGATGGCGGAAGCGCACCTGTGGGCGATGGACCGGCCAATGACCCCGACGCTTATCAAGGACATGATTGCGGGCATTAACGCCAAACTGCGCGAAATGAAAACCGCCGGTCTGATCATTGACGGCACCTGCTGGTATGACGCGGAAGCGAACACCGTTGAGACCCTTAAGGCGGGCAAGCTGTTCATTGATTACGACTATACGCCGGTGCCGCCGCTGGAAGATTTAACCCTGCGTCAGCGCATCACCGATCAATACCTGGCGACGTTCGCCACGGCCATCAACAGCTAAGAGGCGCTAAAACATGGCACTGCCTAAGAAACTGAAATACCTGAACCTGTTTAACGACGGGAACAGCTACCTCGGCACGGTCAGCGCACTGACGCTGCCGAAGCTGACCCGCAAGCTGGAGAACTATCGCGGCGGCGGCATGACCGGTTCCGCCGCCATTGATTTCGGTCTGGACGACGACGCGCTGAGCTTTGAATGGACGGTGGGCGGACTGGATGAACTGGTGTTGCAGCAGTGGGGCGCGGTCGATGCCGTGCCGCTGCGCTTTGCCGGTTCCTTCCAGCGCGACGACACCGGCAACACCTCCGCCGTGGAAGTCACGATGCGCGGACGTCACAAGGAAATGGATTTTGGCGAGTACAAGCAGGGTGAAGACACCGAAACCAAAATCACCACCCAGTGCACCTATTTCAAGCTCACGATTGACGGCAAAGACATGATTGAAGTCGATACCGTGAACATGGTGGAAATCGTCGGCGGCGTTGACCGCGTGGCGGAGCACCGCAAAAACATCGGCCTGTAACCCGTAACCCGCGCCGGACACCGGCGCTTCACTCCCTTTTGAAGAAGAGACACCGCTATGTCAGAACACAATGAAAACATCGTTACCCTGGAAGAACCGATCAAGCGCGGCGATACCCTGATCGACCAGGTTGAAATCATCAAGCCGAATGCCGGACACCTGCGCGGGATTGGCCTGGCGGCGCTGGCGAATGCCGACGTTGACGCGCTGACCGTCATTCTGCCGCGCATTACCGTACCGAACCTGACCGCGCAGGACTGCAAAAGCCTGAACCTGCCCGACCTGATTGCGATGGCCGGTAAGGTGATCGGTTTTTTATCGCCGAAGTCGGAACAGTAAAACTCCCTGCGGCACTGACCGTTGATGACCTGATGGCGGACGTGGCAGTGATTTTTCACTGGCCGCCGTCAGAACTGAACCCGATGACGCTGACCGAGCTGCTGGTGTGGCGTCATAAGGCCATGCAGCGCAGCGGAGCCACCGACAGTGAGTAACTTAAAAGTAGAGGTGCTGTTAAAGGCGGTTGACCAGGCAACCCGCCCGTTTAAATCGGTGCAGAACGCCAGTAAGGCGCTGGCCGGAGAGATTAAAAATTCGCAGACCACCCTCAAAGACCTGAACACCCAGGCCGGGAAGATTGACGGCTTCCGTAAATCCAGCGCGCAGCTTGCCGTCACCAGTCAGAAACTCAACGCCGCCAAAGCGGAAGCGGCGGCGCTGGCGATTCAGTTCAGAAACACCGCCAGCCCGACCCGCGCCCAGGCGCAGGCGATGGAGTCCGCGAAGCGCACCGCCGCGCAGTTGCAGACCCAGTTCAACGGGCTGCGGCTGTCGGTGCAGCGTCAGCGCACGGAACTTACCCAGGCGGGCATCAGCACGCGCACGCTGTCTGACTCTGAGCGCCGCCTGAGAACGTCCATCAGCGAAACCACCGCGCAGCTCAACCGGCAGCGCGAATCTCTGGCACGCGTCAGCGCGCAGCAGGCCAAACTCAACGCGGTGAAAGGCCGGTATCAGGCGGGCAAGCAGTTCGCCGGCAGCGTCACCGGCGCAGGGGCGGCGGGCGTCGGCATTGCGACGGCGGGCACGGCGGCGGGTGTCGGGCTGCTGATGCCCGGATTTAACTTTGCGCAGAAAAACTCAGAATTGCAGGCAACGCTCGGCCTGGAAAAAGACTCCGCCGATATGACCGCCCTGCGCACCCAGGCGCGGCAGCTCGGCGACAACACCGCCGCCTCTGCCGATGATGCCGCCGCCGCGCAAATCATCGTGGCGAAGTCCGGCGCGGACAAAGATGGGATTCTGGCGGCGACGCCGACCATCCTGAATCTGTCCCTGGCAAACAAGCGCACCATGGAGGAGAACGCCACGCTGCTGATGGGCGTGAAATCCGCGTTTGGCATGACCAATGACACCGTGGCGCACATCGGCGACGTGCTTTCATCGGCCATGAATAAATCTGCCGCCACCTTTGACGGGCTGTCAGACACCATGACCTATGCCGCGCCGGTGGCAAAGCAGGCCGGTATCAGCGTCGAAGAGACGGCGGCCATGGCTGCCGCCCTGGCGGACGCCAAAATCACCGGCTCGATGGCGGGCACCGGTGCGCGTGCGGTCATTACCCGCCTGCAAGCACCGACGGGCACCGCCGCTGCCGCGCTCGGCGAGCTGAAGGTGAAAACGGCCGACAGCAAAGGCAACATGCGCCCGCTGTTTGTCATCCTGAAAGAAATGCAAAAGAGCTTTGCGAAAAACAAGCTCGGCGATGCGCAGCGTGCGCAGTACATGAAAGCCATCTTTGGTGAAGAGGCCAGCTCGTCGGCGATGGTGCTGATGGACGGCGCAACGTCGGGCAAGCTCGACAAGCTTACCCAGGCGTTCAAAACCTCGGACGGGAAAACCGGGGCGCTGGTGGCGATCATGCAGGACAACCTCGGCGGCGACTTTAAGGAATTTCAGTCCGCCTATGAGGCGGTCGGCACAGACCTGTTTGATCAGCAGGATTCGTCACTGCGCAAACTGGTACAAACCGCCACCGGCTACGTGCTGAAACTGGATAAGTGGGTGGTGAACAATAAAGCCCTGGCGGACACGCTCGGCAAGGTGGCAGGCGGTGCGCTGCTGATTATCGGTGCGCTGGGTGTGTTTGGCCTGGTGGCCGGTCCGGTTATCAGCGGGATTAATCTGATTGTCGCCGCTGCGGGGATGCTCTGGACAATTCTCGGCACGGTGGGCGGCGCGATTGCGACGGTGATCGGTGGGCTAACATGGCCGATTGTTGCCGTCGGTGTCGCCATTGTCGCCGGTGCGCTGCTTATCCGTAAATACTGGGAGCCGATCAGCGCCTTCTTTGCGGGCGTTATTGAAGGGCTGGGGGTGGCGTTCGAACCGGTGAAAGAGATGTTTGCGCCGCTTAAGTCGGTGTTTGACTGGCTTGGGGACAGGCTCAAAGTCTTGTGGCAGTGGTTCAAAGACCTGATCCAACCGGTGAAATCCACGCAGGAAACGCTGAACAGTTGTAAAGATGCGGGGGTGACGTTTGGTCGCCTGGTCGCTAACGCACTGACCGCACCGCTGCAGGTAGCCAATAAGCTGCGTAGCAGCGTGGTCTGGCTGCTGGAGAAACTCGGCGTTATCAAGGAAGAATCCGCAGACATGGATAAAACGGCGGATAAGGCTGACCGGCGTTCGAAGCAATCCGGCGACGGGGATCCGCAAGCGCATCCGCTGGACAACCCCGCCCCCATTGTCCCGCCGTCGGGCGGCCTGCTGGGAGGCGGTTACACGCCGGTGTCCGTCGGCGGCGGGCGCAGCTATATCGACCGCAGCACGCACCATTACACCATTGCCGCCGGTGCCGGTTTAGGCGTCCAGGACACCAGCCGCCAGATCCGCGCCGAGCTGGAAGCCCGCGACCGCGCCCGCGCCGCCCGGCAACGTTCCCGCATGGATAACGATTAAGGAGATGTCCACATGATGTTAACCCTCGGACTGTTTGTGTTTCAGTTGCAGACCGTCCCCTATCAAAGTTTGCAGCGGGATGTCGATTACCGCTGGCCTGCGAATAACCGCGTCGGCCTGCGTCCGCTGCCGCAGTTCCTCGGTGTGAATGAGGAGAAAATTACCCTGTCCGGCGTGCTGATGCCGGAAATCACCGGCGGAAAGTTGTCACTGATGGCACTGAACCTGATGGCCGACGAGGGAAAGGCGTGGCCGCTGCTGGAAGGCAGCGGCACCATTTACGGGATGTTCGTGGTAAACAGCGTCAGCGAAACCCACACGGAATTCTTCTCCAACGGCGCGCCGCGAAAGATAGAGTTTACGCTGACGCTGACCCGTGTGGATGAATCCCTGGCGGCCATGTTCGGTGACATGAAAGCCCAGGCCGACGGACTGCTCAACCAGGCCGGAGGTTTAACCGGCCAACTGGGAGGCTTGTTGTGATTACGGATATGACCATCGGTGCCGGTGCGCAGTTTGCGCCGGACTTTACGGTGACCGTCGGCGGTAAGGACATCACGCAGGACGTCAGCAACCGGCTGATTTCGCTGACGCTGACGGATAACCGTGGCTTTGAGGCTGACCAGCTCGATATCGAACTGAGCGACACCGACGGCCTGCTGGAGATGCCGCCACGCGGCGCGGTGATAAATATCGCGCTCGGCTGGAAAGGCCAGGCACTGACGAACAAAGGTGACTTTACCGTGGATGAGGTGGAGCATCGCGGCACGCCGGACACGCTGACCATTCGCGCCCGCAGCGCGGACTATCGCGGCAGCCTGAATTCCCGCCGCGACAACTCGTATCACGACACGACGCTGGAGGCGGTGGTGTCGGCAGTCGCGGCGCGCAACAACCTCAAGCCCGCCGTTGCCGAGCCGTTCAGGGGCGTGCCGGTGTCGCACATCGACCAGACACAGGAAACGGACGCGAAATTTATCACGCGCCTGGCGGAGCTGAACGGCGCAGTTGTGGTCATCAAGGCGGGCAGCCTGCTGTTTATCAAGCCAGGCGCGGCAAAGACGGCCAGCGGCAAGCCGATTCCGCAGATGACGATTGTGCGCAGCGACGGCGACGGGCACACGTTCAATATTGCTGACCGTGGGGCATACACTGGCGTGTCGGCAAGCTGGCTGCATACCAAAGACCCGAAGCCGAAAAAGGTGAAGGTGCAGCGGAAACCGAAAGTGCAATACCTGCGCGCCCTGCAACATCCGAAGGCAAAGAAGACCAGCGCGAAGGTGCAGAAAACGCCGGAGGCAAAGGAAGGGGATTACCTGGCGGGCAGCGATGAAAACGTGTTTGCCCTCACCACCATCTACGCCACGCAAAAGGCCGCCATGCGGGCAGCACAGGCGAAGTGGGACAAACTCCAGCGCGGCGTCGCGGAGTTCTCGATCTCCCTGGCTCGCGGGCGGGCGGATTTATTTCCTGAGACGCCGGTGGCGGTGTCGGGCTTTAAGTCCGTGATCGACGCGCAGCCCTGGATAATCAGCAAGGTGACGCACAGCCTGGGCGGCAGTGGATTTGTGACGACATTGAATCTTGAGGTGTTGCTGTCTGATGTGAGTTATGAGGCGATCGGGGACAATAGGTTGTGAATGGTTGAGGCTAAGCTTCATGATGAGCGTATAAAACATGCCTAAAAACAGTAGTATATCCAAAACACCACTGGGAAGAGTGCGTATATAAGAAGGCAAACCCAAACGGCCTTCATAAACCAACGGGCATGACGCCAGATGTAACGTTCCCTTTCGTTAGCGTCACGGATCGCGCTTTGTATATCGTCCTGATTTGTCATCTCGTCTGCCTTGGGGATTTTGTCACCTGTTATGTAAAACACTGTAATCCCGGATGTATGTTTTGAGCAATAACATACAATGATTTAATCTGATTAAAAATGATTACATGGTGATTATTATGATGCACTGCCCGAAATGTCAGCACGCCGCCCACGCCCGTTCAAGCCGTTACCTGAGCCTCAATACCAAAGAACGCTATCACCAGTGTCAGAACATTAACTGCAGTTGTACGTTTAAAACCCATGAGTCGATCGCTGACATCATTGTTGAACCTGGAACAGTTCATGCCGTTCAGTTGCACCCAGATAAGCATCAGCAGCAGTCCTTCCAGATGCATTGAAAACACACTTTAAAAGAAGCCCGCGAAAGCGGGTTTTTTATTCACTATCGCCATAGGACTAATTTCTGCCGCCATTTTGCCGCCACTCCATAAAAAAAGGGTCTAGCAATTACGCTAGACCCTTGATAACTAAGAGTATTTTGATGTCGCGTTAGCGATACCTTAGTTAAGACGCTCTTTAATACGAGCAGACTTACCAGTACGCTCACGCAGGTAGTACAGTTTAGCTTTACGAACGGCGCCACGACGTT
>Ga0207655_1003987_pt1 | contig 10671 bp, 11 predicted proteins | sample KBSM44metaG_FD_184398 | JGI IMG/M metagenome (GOLD analysis project Ga0207655, IMG submission 184398) | Miscanthus rhizosphere microbial communities from Kellogg Biological Station, Michigan, USA - KBS M4-4 metaG (SPAdes) (version 2) | ecosystem: Host-associated > Plants > Roots > Rhizosphere >... | reverse complement strand
TTTTTTTGTATTAAGCATTTTAAAATAAAGATTTCATTTTTAGTTAAATCAATAGCTGTAGATCCCGCTGATACTTTGTTTTTTTCATAATCAATCGTAGCTCCTTGCCATGAAAGAAGGTTTACTTGTTCAACGCTGTAATTATACACGCGGCGGAGAAGGGCCTGTATTTTTGCTACAAGCACATCAAAATGAAACGGCTTTTGCACAAAGTCGTCTGCGCCAAACTGCATAGACATTACCATATCAGAAGGATGATCACGTGAAGATAGAAAGATGATAGGGATCTTTGAATGAGAACGAATCATTCTGCACCAGTGAAATCCGTCATACTTCGGCAGCTGAATATCCATAATAACTAAATCAGGTTTTACCTCGCTAAACTCCTGCATAACGTTACTGAAATCACGGATGCCGTAAACATCATAAGACCATTGCTCCAACCGTTCTTTCAGTTCGTTAAACAGCGTTACATCATCTTCAATTAAAAGAAGTTTAAACAATAACACGTACCACGCTTTCTGTTTTTATACTTATTTTATAGCAATATCCTTTTATTTACCATATGTGATAGTAGATTCACCGGCGTTCTTTATAAAATGTGAAAGAATAGCTTTTGACGAGCATAGTTTATAAACATATACTGAACTCTAGTGAAAAAAGGAGAGCTGTTATGAAAGCAATGGTATGTACAAAGTATGGTAAACCAGATGTTCTTCAGCTTGAAGAAGTGGAAAATCCTATTCCAAAAGAGAATGAAATACTGATAAAAATTCATGCCACCACGGTCACATCGGGCGACTGCAGAGTGAGGAGCTTTAACAGTCCACTGCTGTTGTGGCTTCCAATGCGAATAGTTTTAGGATTACGGAAGCCTAGAAAATCAATACTAGGCGTAGAGCTGGCCGGAGAAGTAGAGGACGTCGGAAAGAACGTAACGCGGTTCAAAAAAGGCGACCAGCTGTTTGCAATGACTGGTATGAAGTTCGGAGGATATGCGGAATATATCTGTTTACCAGAAAAGGGGACAATAGCCGTAAAGCCAGAGAATGTAACCTGTGAAGAAGCCGCCTCTATTTCTTTTGGCGGCACGACGGCTCTGCATTTTTTTAGAAAAGGAAACATTCAAGCTGGTCAAAAAGTGCTTATCTACGGTGCTTCAGGTGCAGTAGGAACTGCCGCTGTACAGCTTGCTAGCTATTACGGAGCTGAAGTGACAGGCGTGTGCAGTGCTAAAAATAGTGAACTAGTAAAGTCTTTAGGAGCAGACCGCGTCATCAACTACCAACACGAAAATTTTACTGAAAAAGAAGAAAGATACGATCTTATCTTTGATGCCGTTGGGAAAATCACAAAAAATCAGTGCCAGGAAGCGTTAGCCTTAAATGGACGCTTTGTTTCGGTCGAAGGGCAAGGAATTGCCAAAGTGCAGACGAAAGATTTATTGCTTCTTAAAAAGCTGATGGAAGAAGGGCAGATAAAATCAGTGATTGATAGATGCTACTCTTTAGAACAAATTCCAGAAGCTCATGAATATGTAGAAACGGGACGTAAGGTAGGAAATGTAGCTGTAGTTTTACAGAAATAAAAGGAAATATTTAAAAAAGCTAATTTGACTTACCGGGATAGTAGGTATAACATGCAGGTAAGTCACATAAACAGCTATTTAAAAACAATCGACCAGACGACTGGAGATGCTTTGAACAATCAAAGCATCTCTTTTTTATTTGTCGTAAAAAGGAGGAAGTATACGTTGAGTAAAAAGAGAAAGCTAATGCTAGGAGCAAATATTAAAGGGCTTGGAAATACGACGGATGGATGGAGACATCCGGACGTAGAGCCTGATGCGAGCATTAATATTGAGTTTTATAAGAAACAAGCGCGTATATTAGAAAAAGGACTTTTCAGCTTTGTCTTTATTGCGGATGGATTAGCCATATCTGAAAAGTCTATTCCTCACTTTTTAAATCGTTTTGAGCCCATTACGCTGCTGTCAGCTCTTGCTGCTTCTACGAGTCACATCGGACTAGTTGGAACGGTTTCAACAAGTTTCAGTGAGCCTTTTACAATCGCTCGTCAGCTGATGTCTCTTGATCATATCAGCGGTGGCCGAGCAGGATGGAACTTAGTTACTTCTCCGCAAGAAGGGGCAGCGCGCAATCACAGCAGAGGATATCTTCCTGTTCACAGCGAGCGATACGAAATGGCAAAAGAGCATCTCGACGTAGTAAAAGGGCTGTGGGATTCGTGGGAAGACGATGCTTTTATCTATCAAAAAGAAACCGGTCAGTTTTTTGATCCGAAAAAAATGCATACGCTTGGGTTTAAAGGCAAGCATTTTCAAGTTCAAGGGCCTTTAAATATTGCTCGTTCAAAGCAAGGACATCCGGTTGTGTTTCAAGCTGGCTCATCAGAAAGGGGAAGAGGTTTCGGAGCGGAAAATGCGGATGCGATTTACACAAATGCACATACACTAGAAGAGGCGCAGGTATTCTATCAAGATATGAAAAATAGAGCAAAAAATCACGGAAGAAGTCCTGAAGAGCTTCTCATTTTTCCAAGTATTGATTTAATTATAGGAGATAGCGAGGAAGATGTAGAAAGAAGATATGGAGAGCTTGCTGCTTTAATTCCAATTGATCATGCCATTACATATTTAGCTCGTTTTTTTGATGATTATGACTTTCATCAATTTGACGTAGACGCACCGTTTCCAGAGTTAGGGGACATCGGAGCCAATGCCTTTCAAAGCACCACGAATAAAATTAAACAAGCGGCGGCTGCTCGAAAGTTAACGTTAAGAGAGGTCGCGCTTGAAACAATTTTGCCTCGTTCGCCGTTTTCAGGAACGCCAGAGCACGTAGCGGATGAAATGCAAAAATGGTATGAGCAGGAAGCAGCGGATGGATTTGTGCTTCGCCCGTTTATGAGCGAGACGTTTCATCAGTTTGTGGAAAAAGTGGTGCCTATCTTGCAAGAGCGTGGGCTTTACGACACTTCATACGAAAGCAATACGCTGCGCGGGAATTTAAACCTTTCCGTTCCAGCCAATCGATATAGTCAAACAAAGGGGGAGTTTGTATATGACAGTTAAATCAATCGGTGAATACAGCGTCACAGAAAGTTTAAAGAAGCAGGTAATTGAGTGGAGAAGACATTTTCATCGCTATCCTGAATTATCGTTTCAAGAGCACCGAACGGCTCAGTTTGTTGAAGATACGCTTCGTTCGTTTGAAAGCTTTATCCTTACGCGTCCTACACCAACAAGCGTGGTAGCTAGATTAATAGGGAAAGAAGAGGGAAAAGTAGTTGCGATTCGAGCGGATATGGACGCGCTGCCGATTGAAGAAGAAAATACGTTTTCATTTGCTTCGGTTCATAAAGGCGTGATGCATGCATGCGGACATGACGGTCACACGGCTATTTTGCTAGGAGTAGCTTCTGTGCTTTCTCAGTTAGGAAATGAATTTAAAGGAGAAATTCGCTTAATTTTTCAACACGCAGAAGAGCTGCTGCCCGGGGGAGCGCAGGAGCTTGTGAAAGAAGGCGTGATGGAAGGTGTGGATTATGTAATTGGTACGCACTTGAATTCTGGTCTTCCGGTCGGAGAAATCGGCGTGCTTGCAGGTCCTATGATGGCTTCGCCTGACACGTTTAATATATCGATTAAAGGAAAAGGAGGACACGCCGCAGCGCCTCATGAAGCAGTTGACTCCATCGTTGTAGGAGCGCAAATTGTGACAAACCTTCAAACGATTGTTTCAAGAACGACGAATCCAATCGATAAATTAGTCGTATCAGTTACACAATTCCACGGAGGAACTACGCACAACGTACTTCCCGATAAAGTGCAGCTGAACGGTACCGTTCGAAGCTTTGACGCGGCTCTGCGAGAAAAAGTTCCGGCACAAATCGCCCGGATTGTAAAAGGACTAACAGAAGCCTACGGTGCAGAGTACACCTTCACATACGAAAAAGGCTATCATCCCGTCATTAACTCTGAAAAAATTACAAGGCTAATTGAAGAAACAGCCATCGAAGAATACGGAAAAGAACGTGTAAAGACGCTGTCTCCTAAAATGGGAGGAGAAGATTTTTCAGCTTACCTGCAGGAAACGGAAGGAGCTTTTTTTAACATCGGAGCCCGAAATGAAGAACATGACATCGTATATCATCATCATCATCCGAAGTTTACAATAGATGAAGCCTCGCTTGAAGTCGGAGTAAAGATGTTTTTGCGCGTTACTGAAAAGCTGTTGGCTCGTTAAAAAAAGAACAAGAACCTATTTGGTTCTTGTTCTTTTTTATGTATCCTTACTTCGTATCTTTATAATTCGTCGCAAATCCTGCTGCAATTAAACCAATCAGACCCAGCACTCCTACAATAACCGTTATGACCATTACGCTCACCTCGATCTTTCTTAATAACACGCTTTCAATTGTTTAATTTTACCATAAGTCTTCGTATGAAAGAGGCTTTTCTTTTAAAGGCTCGAGCTTCTTGAATTTTTGATCATAGCTTTGCCGTTTTAACATGTCATTGGTTATTATCAGCGCATCTTCTTTACGCCCTGCATACAAGTAGGCTTCAATAACTTCGTCGAATCCCTCTGAATAAGGAAACTTTTCGTATTTTGCGAGTTTAAATGAGGCATCGTAGTGTTTCGTTGATTCTTCATATTGCTTTAGTTTTAAAAGCATACGCCCGTTCGCTAAATGTAAATCAGCTCGTTCTAAATCGGTAAGGGTATGGAGTTCAATTCCTTGGTTACGTATATCAAGCGCATCTCCATAGCGCTTTTTCTTTTCCAGCTCAAACGCTCTCTCGTAAAAATGATCAAACTTCGTTAGCGGTCTCCTTGATGTATACAACTTGTAAATGCCGTATAGAATCAAAAGCAATAACCAAAGCAATTCCTTCAACTCTCTTTCATTTTTTTATGTATAATATTTATAATAAAGGAAATTAAAACTAATTGATAGATTGAATGAAAGAAATACATGTGGGGGTATAGGATGGTCATCAATCAACAGATTTACCATGTAAAAGGACTTCAGTACATCATTCGTTCAGCTCACATTCGCGATGCAAACGAACTGTCTCACCTAAGAGTTCAGCTAGATGGAGAAACGGAAAACTTAGATCGTGAATCAGGAGAAGGGTATATGGACGAATCCGACTTTGAAAAACTTATTCAACGTGACACAGAAAGTAAACGAAACTTATTTTTAGTAGCGGTTGTACATAATGAAATTGTCGGATTTTCAAGATGTGAAGGTAATGAGTTGAAGCGATTGGCTCATAAAGTAGAGTTTGGTGTATGCATCGCAAAAGAATATTGGGGATACGGAATTGGCAAAGGTTTTTTGCAGCAATCCATACTTTGGGCAGAGAGCGCGAGCATGAAGAAAATGACGCTGAATGTGTTAGAAACGAATAAAAAAGCCATTGATTTATATGAAAAGTTCGGATTTGAAGTAGAAGGAGTATTAAAGAATGACAAGGTGCTGTCTGACGGGAAGTACTATAGTACGGTTGTAATGGGAAGGTTTAAAGAGTAAGAGAACAAGGCGCTGATAAAACAGCGCCTTGTTTCTTTACTTTTGCGTTTCACGAACCCATTTGACAATATCATCAATGACATAAGAAGGAATGTTGGCTGAAACAGCATATTCATCGGGCTTACTTTTTTCACCGGATCCTTCTGTGAAAAAGTGGTTGAGCTTTGGATAAAGCTTAAAGGAAGTGTCGGAACGCTGAGATAAACTTTGCTTCCAACCTTCAAAATCTTCGGTCGTTACTTGATAATGACGCGCTCCTTGTAAAAAAAGCAGCGGCGTGTTCTGAGATTTTGCAACTTCTGCAGGGTGCCAGTGAGCTAAGTCATACCAAAAATAAGGCGTGCCAAGCAAAAATTCTTTTGGCGGCTGAGCTGGCGAAAAATTTGGGTCTTGTAAAATGGCAAACTGCTGCTGGAAAAGAGAAAGCTGCTCTTTCGGAAGCTGATTCAGCGATACAAGATAGGCAAATTGTTCAAGCATTAACTCTGGAAGTGTGCGGCTCGGTGCAGCAAGTAAAACAGAGCCCCGCACGCTTTTATCAGGCGTTTGATTTAAAATTCGAGGCATCATCATGCTGCCTTGACTGTGTCCTAGTATAAAAATGTTACGGCTGTCGATGCCTTTTTGTTTCGCCATTGCTTTGACTGCAAGTACGGCATCATCAGTTGTTTCATCGTCAACGCTTATCTTACTTTCACCGGACATTTTAGCTGTATGTTCGTATGTACGCTTGTTGTAGCGTAAAACGGCGATTCCTTGAGAAGCCAGTCCTGAAGCCAGATCTCGAAACGGCTTTAAGCTCATAAAGGTTTCATCTTGATCAGAAGGACCTGATCCGTGAACTAAAATGACAACGGGGACATTTTGATGCTTTGAACGTATTGGAAGAGTGAGCGTTGCTGGAAGTTCGTAAGGTGCTTTGCCGATTGAAAGCTGTTTTTCACTGTAGTTCTTAGGGGTGTCATAAGGCGGTGTGGAAAATGAAAACTGGCGCTCGTCCGGCACAATTCGCCAGTCATCGATTTGACGATTTTGACTAAAACGAACGGTTAAAGTAGCTGATGCGTGTTCAAATTTAATGGGAATATCTATATTCCGATGAACGGTATTGACTTCGCCTTGTACAGCTGTACCAACCTTTTTTACAGCACCAAGCTGAGCGGTTAAAGATGACCACCACGTTTTTAGGTTGTCTTCACTCATTTCGATAGATTGGTTAGAAATGAATTAGCTCGTTTGTGTTCAACTTTTGCTGAGTGATGAGCAGCATTCGCCGCTGCTTCAGCTTGAATGGTTGAAGTGGACATAGGAAGTACTTGAAGGCCGAGAGCTAAAGCAACAGCGAGTGGAAGGGCAGCTTTTACTTTTTTCATACATCATCCTCCTTGACGATTCTTTTACTCTACCAGTATACCAATTTTAGGTAAATGAAGTCATGTCATTCTAAGATAAAAAGAAAGGCGCTGGGCTATAAATATGGTAAAATAAAGAAGTTAAATTATTTAGAAAATTAAATAAAATTAAGGAGTGTAAAAGAGGAGGAGCTTTTATGAACTATGATCCGCATTATCATCCATATCCATCTTACCGAGTGCCCGTTTATGCAAAGAAAGGAATGATATCCACATCTCAGCCGCTTGCAGCGCAGGTAGGTCTTGATATCTTAAAAAAAGGAGGCAATGCTATTGATGCAGCGATCGCGACAGCGGCAAGTCTTACCGTATTAGAGCCCGCCTCCAATGGGATCGGAGGAGACGCGTTTGCGCTTGTTTGGACGAATAATCAGCTGTATGGACTAAACGCGAGCGGACCTTCTCCGCAGTCTATTTCCATTGATGCGCTAAAGGAAAAAGGATACAGAGATATTCCTAAATACGGAATGATTCCCGTTACGGTTCCCGGGGCTCCGGCTGCTTGGGCTGCTTTATCGAAGCGATTTGGCAAACTGCCTCTTTCTCAAGTACTGCAGCCTGCCATTCAGTACGCCAAAGAAGGATTTCCGCTAGCGCCTACTCTCGCGAAACAATGGAAACAAGCGTACGATACGTTTAAACGAGTACATACAAGCAAAGAATTTGAATCGTGGTTTCAAACGTTTGCGGCTAATGGACAAGCACCAAAAGCAGGAGAAATGTGGTCATCCATCCATCATGCCCGTACGCTTCAGCTCATTGGCGAAACAAATGCAGAAGCGTTTTATAAAGGCGAGCTTGCGGATCGTATTGATGCATTCAGTAAAAAACACGGCGGCTTTTTATCAAAAGAAGATTTGGCTGCTTTTGAGCCTGAGTGGGTGAATCCTATTAGCGCTCACTACCGTGGATATGATGTATGGGAAATCCCTCCAAACGGTCAGGGGCTTATTGCGTTACTGGCATTAAATATCGTAAAAGGCTTTGAGCTTCTAGAAAAAGATGCCGTGGATACGTATCATAAACAAATAGAAGCGATAAAGCTTGCGTTTGCAGATGGAGAAAAATACATTACGGAAGAAGCAAAAATGAGCGTGTCTGTTAGTGAGCTTCTGTCTGATACATATGCAAGCTATCGCCGCGGCCTTATAAAAGAACATGCCCTGCAGCCTGAAGCGGGAGAGCCTGTTGGAAGCGGAACGGTGTATTTAGCAACGGCTGATGAAGAAGGAAACATGGTTTCGCTTATTCAAAGTAATTATATGGGCTTTGGTTCTGGAATCGTTGTGCCAGAAACGGGAATTGCCTTGCAAAACCGCGGCCACAATTTTTCAATGGATCCTAATCACGATAACTGCCTTGCTCCTAATAAAAAAACGTTTCATACTATTATTCCGGGCTTTCTCACTAAAAATAATGAGCCCGTAGGACCGTTTGGAGTGATGGGAGGTTTTATGCAGCCGCAGGGACATATGCAAGTCGTCATGAATACGATTGACTTTCAGCTTCATCCTCAAGCTGCTTTAGACGCGCCAAGATGGCAGTGGAAAAAAGATAAAACGGTGCTTGTGGAGCCAGCTTTTCCATCCCACGTAGCACAAGCGCTTGAACGAAAAGGACATAAAATTGAAGTAGCCGTGGATTCTATGGCATTTGGGCGCGGACAGATTATTTGGAGAGATCCTGAAAGCGGCGTGCTATGCGGAGGAAGTGAATCACGAACGGATGGATTCGTAGCCGGATGGTAACGTTTAAAAAAACACAATAGGTGAAGGAAGAAGCCCGTACTGATTAGAGTTGGGCTTTTTTCATGTCTCAACCACATGTATAAATCTCTTCAAAGAACTGAAAACTAAAACAAATATTTACGTATGTATGGATAGCGTGAACTTAAGGGTTATGTACGGAAAATTTACATTAGACGCTGCTGCGTATCTTTATAAATTAACATAAGCAATAATTGAGCGTGGTGAGAACAGCCGTCTCAAGCTGCCAATTGACATGAAGGTAGGCTAACAACACTTGGTGAAAGGAGCGAAAAGGTGATGAGAAATAAAAAGTTTGAAGTGAAATTTTTACGTGTAATGCTACTTATCGCCCTGGGGATTCTCCCTTTTTTATTTAGAAAACCACCGATTAAAGACTGGCTGCTGGCCTATGTATTTAACGCCTTAACAAATGGTATTATTGATAAATTTATTGTAACTCACGGCCTTCTTCGATATCCAACTCGCTTATTGAAAAAACAGTTTAGAATTAACGTGTTGTTCGATTTTTTGCTGTATCCTATGATATCCGTCATGATTAATCAAGCTACGTATTACGATAAAGGGTTAAAAGTTTTATATAAAATTATGCTTTTTACGATCCCGATGTTTTTTATTGAATTATGGGCTGAAAAACGAACGAAGCTTATCGAATGGAAAACTGGCTGGATGTGGTACCACACCATTGCTAGCGTGACGTTAAAATCGTATCTTAATCGAATGGTGATTGGATGGATTCGAAAAGTTGAAAAGAAGCAGGAAGAAATAAAAATACAATAACAGAGGTTCTAAAAACGATGTTAGAGAGGTGAACAAAGGTGCATATTTCTATCCTTCTATGGCTGATTTTTCAAAATATCCAAAAGAAAACGTGGAAAAAAATTCACGAGCTTTATGCTGGGGGATTGTACGTGAGTTTTTTTAATATTCTTTATTACTTTCTCTGTAACGATAAATTGCTTTGGGATTTTAAATCTTCCCATCTTTCACTAAAAGGACTGCGCGTGCTGCACCTTATCTTCATTACACCTCTTATGATTTGGTCGTTTTTAGCTACGTATCCGCCCACACTCGTCAAACAGGTGAAGTATATCGCAAAATGGGTATGTACAGCTTCATTTGTAGAATGGATTGGACTCAGGTGTAAAGCCATTACCTTTAGGCACGGCTGGCATTTAGGGTGGTCAGCACTTATTTACATAATGATGCTTATCTTCTCGAGATGGTTTCAAAAAAAGCCTTTTGCGGTCTTGCTACTCTCGGTTTTAGCAACAGTGGTCCTCAGCGTTATCTTTAAAGTTCCAGTGAGCAAACGGATGCTAAAACATCCGCTGAAACGAATATTGACTCGGCCTTTAAAAGATCATGTGACTCAAGCTGTTGCGAATAAAGTAAAGCGAAAATGCCTGCTTCTCAAGCTGTTCTCGTAAGTTCCTGCTCTCTGTAAAGAGCAGGTTTTTAGCTTACTGGAGGAATAACGTCCGTCAGCAGCAGAATAAAAAAAATCAGGCCCACTCCGGTAAAGCTTAAAGAAGCAAGAAAATAAGCCGTCCAGCGCAAACGAAACGGATTATGTTCAATATTGGCTCCAGACATTAGCCTCATGGAATGAGTTTTATAGTGAGAATGAGCGCTGTTGCTTCCGCTGCTTGAAAACCAAAAAGTCAAAACTGAAAACAAAAGTCCGCTAAAAAACATAAGCTCAATAAAGCGAATAGACAAAAAAGATGAGCACGCATAGGTTAATCCAGCTTCAATAAGCAGGGTAATAACAAAAACAAGCTGAGTTTTCTTCAAAAAATCCCTCCCTTTTTTCTCTTTGTCTACTTTTCATTATACAATAATTTACATGTATAAAAAGTCTCAAAAATGCTTTTATTATGATATAATGGTAATAAATGTATGATTGAAAAAGTATTCAAAGTTCGTAT
>Ga0207655_1003986_pt1 | contig 10672 bp, 8 predicted proteins | sample KBSM44metaG_FD_184398 | JGI IMG/M metagenome (GOLD analysis project Ga0207655, IMG submission 184398) | Miscanthus rhizosphere microbial communities from Kellogg Biological Station, Michigan, USA - KBS M4-4 metaG (SPAdes) (version 2) | ecosystem: Host-associated > Plants > Roots > Rhizosphere >... | reverse complement strand
AGTGCGCCTTCTACAAGGCCCGCGAAGGCATGGGCAAGGTCGACGTGATCGTCACCAACCACGACATGGTGCTGGCCGACCTGGCGCTGGGCGGCGGGGCAGTCTTGCCCGATCCGCGCGACACCATTTATGTGTTCGACGAAGGCCACCACCTGCCGGACAAGGCCATCGGCCACTTCGCCCATTACACACGTCTGCGTTCCACCGCCGACTGGCTGGAAACCACCGCCAAGAACCTCACCAAACTGCTGGCCCAGCACCCGCTGCCGGGCGACCTCGGCAAGCTGATCGAGCAGGTGCCGGAGCTGGCGCGGGAGATCAAGACCCAGCAGCAATTCATGTTCACTGCCTGCGAACAGATTGCTGATTTCAAGCCCGGTGAAGACGTCGAAGGCCGCGAGCGTCCGCGTCATCGCTTCATCGGCGGGGTGATTCCGGAACACATGCGCGAGATGGGCATCGAGCTGAAAAAAGGCTTCGCCCGCCTCAACGACCTGTTCACCCGTCTGACGGATCTGCTCAAGGAAGGCATGGACGGCGAGGTCAACATCGGCATCGCCAGCAATCAGGCCGAAGAATGGTATCCACTGTTCGGCAGCCTGTTGTCCCGTGCTTCCGGCAACTGGGAGCTGTGGACCGCGTTCACCGCCGAAGACCCGGAAGACAACCCGCCGATGGCCCGCTGGCTGACCCTGGCCGAAAGCGGTTCGCTGTTCGATATCGAGGTCAACGCCAGCCCGATCCTCGCCGCCGAAACCCTGCGCCGCAGCCTGTGGAACGTGGCCTATGGCTGTCTGGTGACTTCGGCGACATTGACCGCGCTCGGCACGTTCGACCGTTTCCGCATGCGCGCCGGTCTGCCGAAAAAAGCCGTCACTGCCGTGGTGCCGAGCCCGTTCCATCACGCCGATGCCGGCGTGTTGCGGGTGCCGGACCTGAAGGCCGACCCACGCGATGCCGCCGCCCACACCGCCGCTATCATCCGCGATCTGCCGGAACTGGTCGAAGGTTCGCGCGGCAGTCTGGTGCTGTTCTCGTCGCGCAAACAGATGCAGGACGTGTTCGACGGCCTCGACCGCGACTGGCGCAAGCAAGTGTTCATTCAAGGCAACCTGTCGAAACAGGAAACCCTGAACAAGCACAAGGCGCGGGTTGATGGCGGTGATTCCAGCGTGCTGTTCGGCCTCGCCAGTTTTGCCGAAGGCGTGGATTTGCCGGGCGCCTATTGCGAGCACGTGGTGATCGCCAAGATTCCATTCTCGGTGCCGGACGATCCGGTCGAAGCCGCGCTGTCGGAATGGATCGAAGCCCGGGGCGGCAATCCGTTCATGGAAATCTCGGTGCCCGATGCCTCGCTGAAGCTGGTTCAGGCGTGCGGCCGTCTGCTGCGCACCGAAGAAGACCGCGGCACCATCACCTTGCTGGATCGGCGGCTGGTCACCCAGCGCTATGGCAAGGCGATCCTCAATGCGTTGCCTCCTTTCCGTCGTGAAATATCCTGAGACATCGGTGGGCAGTTTTGCCCGCCGCGTTGTCTATCTCTCTGCTATTGCTTTTCCATTGGCCCTCGTGGGTCGTTAGGGAGAAATCCGTTCTCATGATTCGTCGTTCGTTGCCTGCCGTTTTTGCCCTGGTTTTCGCTGGCCCCTTGCTGGCGGCACCTGCCGGCCAGCAGACCCTGTTCAACTTTGTCCGCCCCGCCGACGTGGTGAAAGTGGCGACCGAAAACGCCGACCTGCCGCAAGCCAACGCCGAGCAGACCCCCGAAGGCGAAGTGCTGCGCCGGGTGACGTTCAACCCGACGGCGCGCCCGACCTTGCGCCTGAGCCCGCAGACCGGTGCCTGGGACTGGTCGCAGTCCGGCATGATGAGCCTGCGTATCCAGAGTGCGATGAACTGGGCAGTGACCGTCTACGTGCAAATCCAGAGCAACGACGGCAAGACTCTGGTCAGTCGCGTCGATCTGCCGGCCGGCCCGGCGCAGACCTTGCTCGTGCCGTTGACCGCGACCTCGCCACTCAGCCAGGGCATGAAAGCCGGGCCGGTGATGCCGATGACGATCGACGGGCAGCGCATCCTGCTGGCGAGCAGCAGTGGTGAGCTGGATCGCAGCCAGGTGGTGTCGGTCAGCCTGTCGATGGATCAGCCGAAAGCCGCGCAAAGTCTGTTGCTCGAGCGCTTTGGCGTGCAGGACGAAGGCGAAGTGATCAAATCCGCCTACGGCAATCTGGTGGATGCCTACGGCCAGTCGACTCGCGGCAAGTGGCCAGAGAAAGTCGCCAATGACGAACAACTGAAATCCGCCGCCGCCAAAGAGCAGCAACAACTGAACACCTGGCTGGCCGAGCGCGAAAAGTCGTCGCTGGACAAGTTCGGTGGCTGGAGCAAAGGCCCGGCGTTCAAGGCCAGCGGTTTCTTCCGCACCGAAAAGCGTGACGGCCGCTGGTATCTGGTGACGCCCGAGGGCCATCCGTTCTATTCCCTGGGCGTGAACACCGTCAGCCCGGAGGTCAACCAGACCTACGTGGCCGGCCGCGAGTACATGTTCGAATCCCTGCCAAAACCGGGAGAGCCGCTGGCCAGTCATTTCGGCGAAGGCGACAACCGTGGCGGCAACGGTGTCGATCAGGGTCGTGGCTACAACTTCGGTCGCTGGTACGACTTCTACGGCGCCAACCTTCAGCGCCTGTATGGCGAGCCATGCACCCAGGACAGCGGCAACAAGGCCGGAGTCGCCGAAGCCGCCAAGGCCGGGGCCGCCGAAGAAGCCGCGACCAACGCCAGTGCACCGGTCGCCGCCTCCGAACAGCCGAAAGCCGGGGTCGCCGAGTCGGCAGCCACCAGCGGGCAAAGCGTTGCGACGCCGTGCACGAACACGGTCGACGAGCAAAAGTGGGCCAGCCACACCCTTAATCGCCTGCAAGCCTGGGGCTTCAACACGGTCGGTAACTGGAGCGCCCCCGTCCTCGGTAACGCCGAGCGCATGCCGTACACCTTGCCGCTGTCGATCGTCGGCGATTACGCCAGCATCAGCACCGGCACCGATTGGTGGGGCGGCATGCCTGACCCGTTCGATCCGCGCTTCGCCATGGCCACCGAGCGCGCCGTGGCGATTGCCGCCCGCGATCATCGCGATGATCCGTGGCTGATCGGCTACTTCGCCGACAACGAGCTGGCCTGGGCTGGCCCTGGTGATGATCCGAAATCCCGTTACGCGCTGGCCTACGGCACCTTGAAAATGACCACCGACGTTCCGGCCAAACGTGCGTTCCTCAAGCAGTTGCGCGACAAGTACCGCAATCAGGCGGGGCTGTCGAAGGCCTGGGGCATTGATCTGCCGGCGTGGGAATTGATGGAAGACCCGGGTTTCGAAGCACCGCTGCCGAATCCTGAGCATCCGGAAATCGAGGCCGACTTCAAATACTTCCAGAAGGTCTTCGCCGACACGTACTTCAAGACCATTTCCGACTCGCTGAAATGGCACGCGCCGAACCAGTTGCTGCTCGGTGGCCGTTTCGCCACCAGCACCCCGGAAGCGGTGGCGTCCTGCGCCCAGTATTGCGACGTGCTGAGCTTCAACATGTACACCCTGCAACCGCAGGACGGCTATGACTTCGCCGCGCTGCGCAGCCTTGACAAACCGGTGCTGATCACCGAGTTCAACTTCGGCTCCACCGACCGTGGCCCGTTCTGGGGCGGCGTGACCCCGTTGAGCAAGGAAGAAGACCGCGGCCCGGCCTACGCCAACTTCCTCAAACAGGCGCTGAGCGAGCCGTCGATTGTCGGCGTGCACTGGTTCCAGTATCTGGACCAACCGGTGACCGGGCGCCTGCTCGATGGTGAGAACGGGCACTTTGGTCTGGTCGGTGTCACCGATCTGCCGTTCCAGGGTTTTGTCGAAACGGTGCGCAAAAGCAACCTGGCGACCGTCGATCAGTTGAGCAAAGAGGCGCAGAAAACGGCTGCCGCAGCGGACAAGGCCGGCCACGAAACCGAAGGCGGCCGCAAGGCTGACGCCGGCAAAGGCCCGGGGCAGGGGGCAGGCCATACAGGCGGGCATTCCGGCAACGGCCACTGATCGTTACGAAACCTTAAGACCGCCCGGCCCGCAGCGGTTCCCAAAAGCCTCTCGGGCTGGAACAATGCGGGCCACTTTGTAGAGCGTTTTCGCGGGGGAGTTGCGGGTGCAGATTCAGGGCCATTACGAGCTTCAATTCGAAGCGGTGCGCGAAGCCTTCGCCGCACTGTTCGACGATCCCCAGGAACGCGGCGCCGCGTTGTGCATTCGGGTCGGCGGCGAAACCGTCCTCGACCTCTGGTCCGGCACCGCCGACAAGGACGGCGCCGAGGCCTGGCACAGCGACACCATCGCCAACCTGTTCTCCTGCACCAAGACCTTCACCGCCGTCACCGCGCTGCAACTGGTTGCCGAAGGCAAGTTGCAGCTCGATGCGCCGGTCGCCCGTTACTGGCCGGAATTCGCCGCTGCCGGCAAGGAATCCGTCACCCTGCGCCAACTGCTTTGCCATCAGGCCGGTCTCCCGGCCCTGCGCGAATTGCTGGCGCCTGAGGCGCTGTATGACTGGCAGACCATGGTCGACGCTCTCGCCGCCGAAGCGCCGTGGTGGACGCCTGGCACTGGTCACGGTTATGCCGCGATCACCTACGGCTGGCTGATCGGCGAATTGCTGCGGCGCGCCGACGGTCGCGGGCCGGGGGAATCGATTGTGGCGCGGGTCGCCAAACCGCTGGGGCTGGATTTCCATGTCGGTTTGGCCGACGAGGAATTCCATCGTGTTGCGCACATCGCCCGGGGCAAGGGCAATACTGGCGACGCCGCTGCCCAGCGCCTGCTGCAAGTGACCATGCGCGAACCGACGGCCATGACCACCCGGGCCTTCACCAATCCGCCGTCGGTGCTCACCAGCACCAACAAACCGGAATGGCGCCGTATGCAGCAACCGGCGGCCAACGGCCACGGCAATGCACGCAGCCTGGCCGGGTTCTACGCCGGTCTGCTCGACGGCAGCCTGCTGGAAAGCGAAATGCTCGACGAACTGACCCGTGAACACAGCCTCGGCGAGGACAAAACCTTGCTGACCCGCACCCGTTTCGGTCTCGGTTGCATGCTCGATCAACCCGACGTGCCGAACGCCACTTACGGCCTCGGCCCGCGTGCATTCGGCCATCCGGGTGCCGGCGGTTCCATCGGTTTTGCTGATCCGGAGCACGATGTGGCCTTCGGATTTGTGACAAATACCCTGGGACCGTACGTCTTGATGGATCCGCGCGCGCAGAAGCTGGCGCGGGTACTAGCCACTTGTCTGTAAAGCGTCGTCCGAGGTTCCAGGGCCGGAACCTCATGGCGAATTTCGTTTCAAAGCGTCTGTTTATCCGGGCGAAAGTCCTCTGATTGTTCATAACTTCTTTTTGTGGGTTTCCAATGTCGTCCAAACAAACTCTCGCCCTGGCCCTGTGTTTCGCAATCACCGGTTGTGCACAGACCCCGAAGAACGACGCCGATGGCGGCAGCTGGTGGCCGTTCGGTTCTTCCGACAAAGTCGCAGCCAAGGAGCCGGCTCCGGCGCCTGCGCCTTTGAAACCGGCCGCCACCGCGCCTGTGGCCAAGGCCGAGAGCAGCAGCCCGTGGTACTGGCCGTTTGGCTCGGACGACTCGGCGGCCAAGCCTGAAGTGAAAGCTGAAGTCAAACCCGAAGCCAAGCCAGTCGAAGTCGCCAAGGCCGAGGCCGACAAGGGCGGCAAATGGTGGTGGCCGTTCGGCGGCAAGGAGCAGGACACCGCCAAAGTCGTACCGATGCCCGATCCGAAGGTGACTCAAGCCTGGCTGGATGACTACGAGCCGCGCCTGCGCACCGCGATCAAGGACAGCAACCTGCAACTCGAGCGCCGTGAAAACGTGCTGGTCGTGACCGCGCCGGTGGAAGGCTCGTTCAACCCGGATCGCCCTGCGATGCTGCTGCCAGTGACCCTCGGCCCGTTCACCCGCGTGGCGAAAATCCTCGAAGCCGACCCGAAAACCGCCGTGCTGGTGCTCGGTCACAGTGACACCACCGGCGCCGCTCCGGCCAACGTCAAGTTGAGCCAGGAACGCGCCCAGGCCGTGGCGGCAATCTTCCGCCTCAGCGGTCTGCAGCGTGATCGCCTGATGCTGCGCGGCATGGGTTCCGAAGCCCCGCGTGCCGCCAACGACAGCGTTGAAGGCCGTGCCCTGAACCGCCGTGTCGAGCTGCTGGTGACCCCGCAGAACACCATGGTCGCGCTGCTGAGCAAATACAACATGCCAGCACCGAAGCCAGTGACCATGGTTGCTGCCCAGGACGTCAAGCCTGCCGCCAAACCGGTGACCCCGGCGCCGGCAGCTAAGAAAGCCGCTGTACCGGCCACCAAAAAGGCTCCAGCCAAGAAAGCTGCTGCCAAGGCTCCAGCGAAGAAGGCCCCGGCCAAGGCTCCGGCGAAAAAGACCGCGCCCGCCAAAGCCGCTGCAACCGACAAGAAAGTCGCTGCGACCGATACCACCAAAAAGTGATCCGCTAACGAAAAGGAATGCGCCGTGACCCAGTCTCTGGCAGATATGCGTCGTGATTACACCCGGGACGGCCTGACCGAGGCGCAAGCCCCGGCCGAGCCCTTTGCGTTGTTTCACCAGTGGTTTGCCGAAGCGGTGAAAACCGAACAGGCGCCAGTGGAAGCCAACGCGATGACCCTGGCCACGGTGGATGCGGACGGCCGTCCGCATTGCCGCATTCTGCTGCTCAAGGGCCTGGACGAGCAGGGCTTCACCTTCTTCACCAACTACGAAAGCGCCAAGGGCCAGCATCTGGCGGCGAACCCGTTTGCTGCCATGACGTTCTTCTGGCCGACCCTGGAGCGCCAGGTGCGTATCGAGGGGCGGGTGGTGAAGGTCTCGCCTGAAGAATCCGACGCTTACTATCAGGTGCGACCGCTGGGCAGCCGACTCGGCGCCTGGGCCTCACCGCAGAGCCGGGTGATCAACGGCCGGGGTGAACTGGAAGATTTGCTCAAGGCGACCGAGCAACGCTTCACCGACACTCAGCCTCACTGCCCGGAACACTGGGGTGGCTACCGCTTGCTCCCCGAGCGCATGGAATTCTGGCAGGGCCGCGCGAGCCGCCTGCACGATCGCCTCAACTACCGTGTGCAGGGCGCCGACTGGATTCTTGAACGTCTGGCACCCTGAGCAGTCTACCGAGCGGGATAGCCTGCCGCAGCGGCTTGGAGCCACTTCGGCAGGTCCCGGCGCTTGATCTTCTGCGCCTGAGCCTGCTCCAGCCGTTCGAGCATGAACGCGCGTTTGCCTTCATCCTTGCCGGCCAGTGACAATGCCAGATCGCGATCCATCCAGCGTTTGATCCGCACATACAGCCACCAGTGGAAGTACAGACCGGCGGCGGTGGTGACGACAATGATGAAGTAATCCATGGAAATCCTTGGGTCGGCGGCGCAGGAAACGGATTTTGGCGCTAGTGTTGGGTGAGTTCGCGGGTGCCTGTACCGGGCCTGAATGAAAGCAATTTTATCCGGGCGACGCCGTGACAGGCGTCAAGCTGCGGAGTTTAATGAATACCTGTCCTTTGGAGTTAATGCTATGCGTAAGTCTGTTCTGCTGGTTGCTTCCTTTTCCACGATGGCGATGTTGCTGACCGGCTGCCAGTCGAGCCTGACCGGTGACTCCTACTCCCGTGACGAAGCGCGTCGCGTGCAGACGATTCGCATGGGCACCATCGAATCCCTGCGTCCGGTGAAAATCGAAGGCACCAAAACCCCGATTGGTGGTGCAGCCGGTGCAGTGGTTGGCGGTGTTGGCGGCAGTGCCATCGGCGGCGGCAAAGGCAGCATCGTTGCGGCCGTTATCGGTGCCGTGGCCGGCGGCTTGATCGGTTCGGCCACTGAAGAAGGCCTGACCCGCACCCAGGGCGTTGAAATCACCGTGCGCGAAGACGACGGCAGCATGCGCGCCTACGTGCAGCAGGTTCAGGAGAATGAAGTGTTCCGCGTAGGCGAGCGGGTACGGATTTCGACCGTTGGCGGCACCAGCCGCGTTTCGCACTAAGCGCGAACAAGCGGTAAAAGAAAACCCCGATCAGGTGACTGGTCGGGGTTTTTGTTTGGTGTTCACCAGTGATCCCGATAGACGAATGCGATTGGGTAGGACGTATCTTTAAAGGCGTGGGTGATTGTTCGACGTGAATAAAGGCCGACATTAAGAGAAGTCGTAGGCTTGTGATCTAGATCAGTTTATCGAGCACGAACTCTTTAAACCAAGGTGGCTGTACGTCAGATTTGATTTCAATCAGCTCCCCGTCTGTGATCTCTGCAACCTGTGTCAGTCCTTCGCTACCTTCGTCGGAGTTATCAAAGATATAGGCTCTGTTCGAGGTGAGGATTGCATCCGATAGGAGCGCCAGAGACCTCCAATAACGCTTTCGTATCTTTTCAGGAGGAACGTTGTGCCCACCCTGTGATACGCGATAGGCAACCCTGGCGACATTGATTTCCGGGTCGGCTGTTGCAACGTAATAGACGTAAACCCTGTACCCGGATCTCTGGGCTTCGTAAAGCAAATCGACTTTATCTGGGGAGGACATGACGGTTTCGAACGTAAAACTGATTTTCTCTTTGATCAAAGAGCGCCGTATGAAGTCGGAAAGAGCGGAGGCTACATAGGAGTCGATCTGAGTATCCGAGAAGCTGAGCCTGTCACCTTCAATCGTAATCGAATCCAATTTTGCCAATGACTCTGGAGCTTTTTTCAGCAGGGCGTGGTTGCGGAAAAAATCGAAAATGTCATTTTTGTGAGATTCGATGCGATAGGTGGTGAAATCAAAATAACCAGTGTCTTTGATTGCACGCTCTATATCATCCGGGTTTACGTAATTTCCCAATAGATGCGCAGGAACCAGCCGATTAAAGGTGCTTTTTCCTGAGCCATTTGGTCCGGCGAATATACGTACCCTCGGTGTACTCAAGAAACGACCTGTTTAGGCAGTTTGCTGATTTGCAGGCGAGTCCCGCTTTTCAGGTTTCCATATGTGCCGATCGAGCGCAATGCAACCGAAGATTTTTCTGTCACTTCAAACAGCTGACCATCTTTGGCGACAAGCACAGCAGCACCGTTGGCAAGCGCCATTTTGTAGGCGTTGTTGAACGCTTTCAGGGCAATGTCCGGAATATAAGACTCCTGCACGGCAATCTGACTGTCCGTCATTGGGCGCTTTTCTGCTTTGCGTGACATGGAAGGCTCCGAAAAAACGTTCTGAGGTGACGCTGCTGTCAACAGAAGATATAGCACACTTGAAAGGCTCAGGTTAAGCGCTGCGAGCAGCGCCAACGGGAGACTACCAATGCTTTGCAGGGTTCTGGAGCCCAATCATGTGTGTGAATCTTTCATTGAGTCTTGGGCCTTCCAGTGAGAGGCGCGTAATGAGCGTGTTTACTTCATTGTGTGGATCCTTTTCTGCTCGCCGCCAATGTCACTGCATAACCGATCAATGCCGCGAACACCGACCCGGTGAGAATGCCCATCCGGTCCATCCCGGCGTATTCACTGGCGCCCGGCACGAAGGCGAGGGAGCCGACAAACAGGCTCATGGTGAAGCCGATCCCGCAGAGGATCGCCACGCCCAGCACCTGGCCCCAATTGGCGCCCTGGGGCAGGGCGGCGATGCCGGTCTTGACGGCGAGCCAGGTCAGGCCGAACACGCCGAGGGTCTTGCCTAGCAGCAGGCCGACGGCGATGCCCATCGGGACGTGGTGGGTGAAGCTTTCGGCGGTCACGCCGGTCAGCGACAGGCCGGCGTTGGCGAAGGCGAACAGTGGCAGGATGCCGTAGGCGACCCACGGGTGCAGCGCGTGTTCGAGGGTCAGCAGCGGCGAAGGTTCGGCATTCTTGGTGCGCAGCGGGATGCAGAACGCCAGGGTCACGCCGGCCAGCGTCGCGTGGACACCGCTCTTGAGTACGCAGACCCAGAGGATCAAACCAATGATCATGTACGGCCCGAGCTTGACCACGCCGAGCCGGTTCATCGCCACCAGCGCCGCGATGCACGCCGCCGCCAGGCCCAGCGACAGGGTCGACAGTTCGCCGGAGTAGAAGATCGCGATGATCACGATGGCGCCGAGGTCATCGATGATCGCCAGGGTCATCAGGAACAGCTTCAGCGACACCGGCACGCGCTTGCCGAGCAAGGCCAGCACGCCGAGGGCGAAGGCGATGTCGGTGGCGGTCGGGATCGCCCAGCCGTCGAGGGCGGCCGGGTTGTCGCGGTTGAGGAACCAGTAGATCAGCGCCGGCACCAGCATGCCGCCGATGGCCGCCGCGCCGGGCAGGACGATCTGCGACGGTTTCGACAGCTGGCCGTCGAGGACTTCGCGCTTCACTTCCAGGCCGATCAGCAGGAAAAACAGCGCCATCAGGCCGTCGTTGATCCACAGCAGCAGGGGCTTGGCGATCTTCAACGCGCCGATCTGCGCCACCACCGGGGTGTCGAGCAGGCCGCTGTACAACCACGACAGCGGCGAGTTGTTGATGATTAGAGCCAGGATGGCCGCGGCGATCAGTAACAGACCGCTGGCAGCTTCCAACTGAAAGAAACGCGTGAAAGTGCTACGCAGAGGCAAGGTCGCTCTCCAT
>Ga0207655_1003984_pt1 | contig 10674 bp, 6 predicted proteins | sample KBSM44metaG_FD_184398 | JGI IMG/M metagenome (GOLD analysis project Ga0207655, IMG submission 184398) | Miscanthus rhizosphere microbial communities from Kellogg Biological Station, Michigan, USA - KBS M4-4 metaG (SPAdes) (version 2) | ecosystem: Host-associated > Plants > Roots > Rhizosphere >... | reverse complement strand
CGGGGCATGTCCTGCTGATAGAGGAAGACGTCGGCGAAACCGCCGGAGCCCAGCGGACGCACGTAATCGAAACCCGGTAGCTGCGGCGGTGCAGACGGGAGCCTGCGCGTCATGGCACCCCTCAGACATTTCGCGGGTCCCGTCGCCGACGGAACTCCATCTCCGATGGAACCGAAGACCCGGCCATGCTAACAAAATCACCTTTGCGCGCCCGTCCCTCCGCCGAGCCGCCACCTTTCTGCCGACCCGCCACGTTTCCTCGCGCCAGATCGTGGCGGCTCGGCCGAAGGGTAGCGGCTCGGAAAAGAGGTGGGGGGCTACTCGAGGTCGGGGTTCGGGTCGAAGGGAGCGTCGAGCGACCGCGTGAGTTCCTCGAGCATGGCGGCGATCTGCGGCTCGACGTACTGCGCGATCGCGGCCTGGATACGAAGGCGGTGGTGCAGCAGCACGGCGCACACCTCGCGTCCGACCATGTTGGCGTAGTCGTCGGCCAGTCCCACCTCCTGGCGGAGCGCCGCTTTGGCATCGTCGGTCAGCGGCGGCAGCGCGGGGACATCCGCGTCGGCCTCCTCGGCCAGACCGCCGATCGTGAACAGGAAGGGCGCTCCGGGCACCGGATCGGGATCGAGGGGAAGCCCCTCGAACTCGGGGTCCAATCCCTCAGCGGGCCGGTAACTGCGCGCACGGTTGCGCGCCGCCTGCTGGTCGAGCTCGGTCTGCAGCATCGGGAGGTTCCGTGCGGTGTAGTCGGCCACGGCGTGATCGATGATGGTCTTGATACGGGTCGACAGCCCGTGCTGCACACCGTGCGGGACGTCGGAACCGAGGCCGGCCGCCGAGAGCACGGGAGAGCCGAAGCAGCGGCGGCACGGCGCGATGCGGCCGCGGTGAGTGGCGGGTTCCCAGCGCGGCAGCCAGCGCAGCCACGCGTCCACCGCCTGGCTGACCTGGGTCTCGATCGACCGCTCCACGGCTCCATTGTCGCGGTTGTCGCGCGTTCGCGGCGGATTTTGGGCGACTCGAGGTTCGCGGGTCGGTTTCGGCCGCGCGCGGAACGCCTCCGCCGTCACTCCTCGTCGCGCTCCCACGGCCATCGTGGACGGTCGGCGGCTGTGCGCACGAGCGCGACGGCGACCCATCCGGCGATGAGTGCGGCGGATGCCAGGACCACGGCGAACCACGACGTCGCGAAGCCGCCGATCGCGGCGGCCAGACGCGCGGCATCCGCCCCGCCGAGCACTCCGCCCAGGAGCATCCCGATCAGGTAGCCGAGGAAGGCGGTCAGGGCGATGGTGAGCGCCCCGACGTAGCGCGGCCGTCCCGCGCGCACGGTCAGCCACGTCGCCCCCGCGAAGCCGGCAACCGCAAGCGCCGTCCCACCGATCCCCGGGAGTTGGCCGAGGCCGGTGACGGGCATGACCTCGGCGCCCGTCAGCAGGCTGAGCACGCCGGAGCCGGCGATGAACAGCGCGAAGAACCCGACGACCGCGAACGCCGTGGCCACCGGCGGCGAGACGCCGCCGCGACCTCCACCCGCGTCCGCGGGCGTCATCAGCTCTGGTGGAGCCGCGGCCCCGCCTCGAGGGTGCGCTCGTACTCGCGCTGCGCCTCGTCATTGAGTTCGGTGACGCGCCGGCCGCGAGCAGCGACCCACGCACCGAACCAGATCGTGAGTTCACGACCGAGCACGAAGGCCACGATCGCGAGCGGAGCGAACAGCTGCCCCCGGAGGAGGTCGGCGGCCTGGCCGGCGGTGAGCGTCCAGAACGGCGCCTGGAACAGCTGGCCGAGGAGGTGGCCCCCGTACGCGACGACACCGACGAGGAGTCCGAAGATGACCCAGTGGCCCCAGCGACCGCGGTTGATGATGGCGCCCAGCAGCCAGAACCCGATGAAGAACACGGCGACCGGCACCCAGAGCCACCACGACGTGACAGCGTCGAGAGCCGCGGTGCCGACATTGGCGCCCGTGACCTCGCCGTTGATGGCGCGCAGCCCGAGCGCCGCGGCGAGGTACAGCACCCCGAATGCGACGGTCGCGAGCAGACCGATGGCGCCGGCGGCACCGCGGTTGCCACGCTGGCGCGGCGGCTCGGGCGCCTGCACGAAGATCGGCTGCGGGGCGGGGGCCGGAGCGACCACCGGCGCGACCGGCGCGACCGGCTGTTCGGTGACGACGACCGTCTCGGCGGAGGTGTCCGAGTAGGCGCCGGGCACGTAGGCCTCATCGACCGGGTCGTCGGCGAACGACGAGCCGTACGTCGGCTGAGTGTGCGTCGCGGGCATGGCGACGGTTGCGGACGGGTCGGTCGAGACGACGTGCTGCTCCGGAGCGGGCGCGGCAGCACCGGCATCCGTGGTCGTCTCGGGCACGTCCACCGCGTCCGGCGCGGCGACGCGCGAGGCGGCCTCGGCGTCGGCGAGCCCCTCATGGGCGCTCGCGACCGCCTCGTCGACCGATGCGGTCTCAACCGGGGTCGGCTCCTCGATCGGTTCGCCGTACTTGGGGTCGCTCATGACGTGTGCTCCTCACGCGGGACGTGTGCCGCCGCACAGCGAGCGTAACGCCGACCTCCGGCACCGACGCGGCGCCATGCCGACGTGTCTCGACGCGCCGTGCGTATCCGCCGCCTATCGTGAGCGCATGACCCTTCGCCGCCGTCTCGCCGCCCTCGGCCTCTCCCTGCTCGCGGTCGCAGCGTTCACCGCGTGCGCGGGGATGCCCGACGGCGGCGCGACGACGTCGACGGATGCCGCGGCCCCGGCTTCGGCAACGCCGTCGCCCACGATGACCCTCGCCCCCTTCCCGATGGGGTCGTCGACATCGACCACGGCCCTGCCCGCGAACCTTCCCCAGGGATGCCGCGACCTCCTCACCGGGGCCGTCCTGCAGGAGCTCGACGGTGTCCCGCTCAACGCGGAGGGCATGGGCGGCGGCATCCGCAGCGACAGCACCCGGGTGTGCGTCTGGGGTGAGCCCGGGGCGATCGGCACCCGCCTCGTGACCCTCATCGGCTACTCCCCCGACCAGGAGGCGCGCGACGCGCTCTACGCCCTCGGCAACGACGGCTACACGTGCTACGAGCCGCACGGGGGCATCCGCTGCGAGAAGACCTGGACATCGGCGACGCTCCCTGTCGAGCAAGGCCGGACGCTGTTCTACCGCGACGGCGTCATCGTCGACACGCAGTACTCGAACCTCGCGCCGGCGGGGTACACGGACGCCGTGATCGACGCCCTGTGGCCGCCCGCAGGTGCCGCGCCGCGCACGCCGACGCCGACGCCGAGCCGGGCGCCGTAGCGGCGGTCAGCCCCAGACGCGTTTCGCGGTGCGGGAGACGTAGTCGGAGGGATGCCAGCCGTCCTCGCTCGTGGACAGCCACAGGCCGCCCCCCGCTTCGATCGTCTCGGTGAGGGCGCCGTCGGTCCGCGCGCAGCGGGTGCGCTCGCCCTCCGATGCGCACGTGAAGCCCGCGCCGGGCAGCGCCGCGGCGGCGATGGGGCCGGCATCGGCGGGGACCGTGGCGAGGGTCGTGGTGACCGTTCCGGCATCCGCCCGCCAGGAGCACGTGAAGCTGACCTGCGGGCGCAGGGCCGCGACGAGCTGCGTCGCCGTCGTGGTCGGCGTATCCTTCGACGGGCTCAGGGTGGCGGGGGTGAACTTCAGGGCGGCCCAGATCGCCTCGTCGTAGAGCTGGGAGCATTCCGTCGGCAGTCCTGCCGATGCTCCCGTCGACGGGGTGCTGCCGGTCGCGCCGGTGTCACCCGCTGTGCCGGCCGCGGGCTTCGCGGACGGACCCTGGACGGCATCGCCGACCCACGACACGGATGCCGGGATCAGCGGGATCGCGAGAATCGCCAACGCGCCGATGATCGCCGCGCATCCGATGCCGACGACCCACGCGAAGACCGCGTTCCTGCCGCCGACTCGAGCCACGCTCCCAGGCTAACGCGGCTCCCCGTCGCGAGCCGCCATGATCTGCTCGAGCCGCCATGGTTTGGGCCGCCGAATCGTGACGGCTCGGCCAGAAGGTGGCGGCTCGCGGAAACGGGAGAGGGCCCCGGGAGCGTGTCCCGGGGCCCTCTCGCCTCACTCAGTTGTAGGTGCCGGGCGTGAAGTCGTCCGTCGAGAAGCTGTCGAAATCGACGTAGCTCAGGTCGGCGTCGCTGTACGCGCCGTCCGAGGCGAAGATGCGGTTGGGGTACCGCTCGCTCTTGGCCTCCTCCGTCGCCTCGACCACGACGTTGCGGTACTTCGCAAGGCCGGTGCCGGCGGGGATGAGCTTTCCGATGATGACGTTCTCCTTGAGGCCGACGAGCGGGTCGCTCTTGCCCTCCATGGCCGCCTGCGTCAGGACGCGGGTGGTCTCCTGGAACGATGCCGCCGACAGCCACGACTCCGTCGCGAGCGACGCCTTCGTGATACCCATCAGCTCCGGACGGCCCGACGCGGGGCGCTTACCCTCGGCCACGGCCTCGCGGTTGATCTGCTGGTAGCGCTTGAAGTCGACCAGCTCACCCGGAAGCAGCGTCGTGTCGGCGTGGTCGACCACGGTGACCTTCCGCAGCATCTGACGGACGATGACCTCGATGTGCTTGTCGTGGATCGGCACACCCTGCGAGCGGTAGACGCCCTGGACGCCGTTGACGAGGTACTTCTGCACCTCGCGGGCACCCATGACACGCATGACCTCCTTGGGGTCGAGCGTGCCCACCAGGATCGGCTGACCGACCGTGACGCGCTGTCCATCCTCGACCAGGAGCGTCGCGCGCTTCAGGACGGGGTAGACGTGCGGCTCGTCGCCGTTGTCGGGCGTCAGGATGACCTTCTTGGCCTTGTCGGTCTCATCGATCTTGATGACACCCTCGGCCTCGGCGATCGGGGAGGCACCCTTGGGAGTGCGCGCCTCGAACAGCTCCTGCACACGGGGCAGACCCTGCGTGATGTCGTCGGCCGACGCGGAACCACCGGTGTGGAAGGTACGCATCGTCAGCTGCGTGCCGGGCTCACCGATCGACTGGGCCGCGATGATGCCGACGGCCTCTCCGATGTCGACGAGCTTGCCGGTCGCGAGCGAACGGCCGTAGCACTTGGCGCAGACACCGACGGCCGAGTCACAGGTGAGCACGGAGCGCACCTTGATCGTCTCGACACCGGCGGCCACGAGCTTGTCGATGAGCACGTCGCCCACGTCGTCTCCGGCCTCGGCGACGATCTCGCCGGACGGCGCGACCACTTCGGCGGCGAGCGTACGGGCGAACACCGAGTTCTCGACGTTCGCGTCGCGCACCAGGGCGCCATCGGCACCCGCAGCGGCGATCGTGAACTCGAGGCCCTTGGAGGTGCCGCAGTCGTCCTCACGGATGATGACATCCTGCGAGACATCCACGAGGCGTCGCGTCAGGTAACCCGAGTCGGCGGTACGGAGGGCCGTGTCGGCCAGACCCTTGCGGGCACCGTGCGTCGCGGTGAAGTACTCCGCCACCGACAGCCCCTCGCGGTACGAGGAGATGATCGGGCGGGGCATGATCTCACCCTTGGTGTTGTTGACCAGGCCTCGGATACCGGCGATGTTACGGATCTGCAGCCAGTTACCACGGGCGCCCGAGCTCACCATGCGGTTGATGGTGTTGTCGGCCGGGAAGTTGGCCTTCATCGCCGCCTGCACCTCGTCGGTCGCCTCGGTCCAGATCTTGATCTGCTCCTGGCGACGCTCGGCGTCGGTGACGAGACCCTTCTCGAACTGGCCCTGGACCTTCTGCGCCTGCTTCTCGTACTTGGCGATGATCTCGCCCTTGTTCGGCGGGGTCAGGATGTCGCTGAGCGCGACCGTGACACCCGAGCGCGTGGCCCAGTAGAAACCGGCATCCTTGATGCGGTCCAGCGATGCCGCGACCTCGACCTTGGGGTACTCCTCGGCCAGCTTGTTGACGATCTGCGACAGCTTGCCCTTGTCGGCCTGCTCGCGAACGAACGGGTAGCCCTTGGGGAGCGTGTCGTTGAAGATCGCCTGACCGAGCGACGCGTCCACGAGACCGTGGCGCTCGTAGCCCTCGGGGGCTTCGCCCTCGAGGAAGGTCAGACCCGGGATGCGGATGCGCACCTTCGCCTGCAGGTCGAGGGTGCCCTCGTCCTTGGCCAGGATCGCCTCGCCGACCGAACCGAACACGCGGCCCTCGCCCTTGGCACCCTCGATGACCGTGGTCAGGTGGTGGAGGCCGATGATCATGTCCTGCGAGGGCAGGGTGACCGGGCGGCCGTCGGAGGGCTTCAGGATGTTGTTCGACGCGAGCATGAGCACGCGGGCCTCGGCCTGAGCCTCGACCGACAGCGGCAGGTGCACAGCCATCTGGTCGCCGTCGAAGTCCGCGTTGAACGCGGCACACACGAGCGGGTGCAGCTGGATGGCCTTGCCCTCGACGAGCTGAGGCTCGAAGGCCTGGATGCCGAGGCGGTGCAGCGTGGGCGCACGGTTGAGGAGCACCGGACGCTCGCGGATGATCTCCTCGAGCACGTCCCAGACCTCGGGACGCGTGCGCTCGACGGCGCGCTTGGCGGCCTTGATGTTCTGCGAGTGACCGAGGTCGATCAGGCGCTTGATCACGAACGGCTTGAACAGCTCGAGAGCCATCTGCTTGGGCAGACCGCACTGGTGGAGCTTGAGCTGCGGGCCGACGATGATGACCGAACGACCCGAGTAGTCCACGCGCTTGCCGAGCAGGTTCTGACGGAAGCGGCCCTGCTTGCCCTTGAGCATGTCGGACAGCGACTTCAGGGCGCGGTTGCCGGTACCGGTGACGGGGCGACCACGGCGGCCGTTGTCGAAGAGCGCGTCGACGGCCTCCTGCAGCATCCGCTTCTCGTTGTTGACGATGATCTCGGGAGCACCGAGGTCGATCAGACGGCGAAGACGGTTGTTGCGGTTGATCACACGGCGGTAGAGGTCGTTCAGGTCGCTGGTGGCGAAACGGCCACCGTCGAGCTGGACCATCGGGCGCAGCTCCGGCGGGATCACCGGGACGACGTCCAGAACCATGGATGCCGGGCTCATGCCGGTCTGCAGGAACGAGTTGACGACCTTGAGGCGCTTGATCGCACGGATCTTGCGCTGGCCCTTGCCCTCGGAGATCTGCAGGTGCAGCGACTCCGACTCGGCGGCCAGGTCGAACGCCTGGAGGCGACGCTGGATCGACTCCGCGCCCATGTAGGCCTCGAAGTACTGACCGAAGCGGTCCTGCAGCTCGTGGAAGACGTCGTCCTCCTGCTTGAGCTGACCCACGGCGAGGCCGCGGAACTCGTCCCACATGCGCTCGAGCTTGGCGACCTGGTCGTCCGCGTTCTTGCGGATCGACGCCATCTCCTTCTCGGCGGCGTCCTTGACCTTCTTCTTCTGGTCGGCCTTGGCACCCTCGGCCTCGAGGGCCGCGAGCTCCTCCTCCAGCTTGGCCAGACGCGTCGCCACACGGGCGTCGCGGCGGTCGCCGAGGTTCTTGATCTCGAGACGCAGGTTGGCCTCGTGGGTCGGCATGTCGCGGTGACGAGCATCCTCGTCGACCGAGATCACCATGTACGCGGCGAAGTAGATGACCTTCTCGAGGTCCTTCGGCGCCATGTCGAGCAGGTACCCGAGGCGCGAGGGCACGCCCTTGAAGTACCAGATGTGGGTGACGGGGGCGGCGAGCTCGATGTGGCCCATGCGCTCACGGCGGACCGAGCTCTTGGTGACCTCGACGCCGCAGCGCTCGCAGACGATGCCCTTGAAGCGGACACGCTTGTACTTGCCGCACGCGCACTCCCAGTCGCGCGAGGGTCCGAAGATCTGCTCGCCGAACAGACCGTCCTTCTCGGGCTTCAGAGTGCGGTAGTTGATGGTCTCGGGCTTCTTGACCTCGCCGAACGACCAACGACGGATGTCGTCAGCGGTGGCCAGGCCGATGCGAAGCTGATCGAAAGTGGTGGACTCGAGCACTGGTTCTCCTGTGTCTCAGAAAAGTTGCGTAATCAGGCCGCGAGTCAGATCTCGTCGATGGACGAGGACTCGAAACGGCTGGAGATGTTGATGCCGAGCTCTTCCGCCGCGCGGAAAGCCTCGTCGTCGGTGTCGCGGAGGTTGACAGGCGTGCCGTCGGCCGAGAGGACCTCGACGTTCAGGCAGAGCGACTGCATCTCCTTCATGAGCACCTTGAACGATTCGGGGATGCCGGGCTCCTGGATGTTCTCGCCCTTGACGATGGCCTCGTAGACCTTCACACGACCGACGATGTCGTCGGACTTGATCGTCAGGAGCTCCTGGAGCGCATACGCGGCGCCGTAGGCCTCGAGGGCCCACACCTCCATCTCACCGAAGCGCTGGCCGCCGAACTGCGCCTTACCACCGAGCGGCTGCTGGGTGATCATCGAGTACGGGCCGGTCGAACGCGCGTGGATCTTGTCGTCCACGAGGTGGTGCAGCTTCAGGATGTACATGTAGCCGACCGAGACGGGCGCCGGGAACGGCTCGCCGGAGCGACCGTCGAACAGCGTCGTCTTGCCCGAGCTGCCGATGAGGCGCTCGCCATCGCGGTTGGGGAGCGTCGAGTCGAGCAGACCCGCGATCTCCGCCTCGTGCGCACCGTCGAACACCGGGGTCGCCACCTTGGTGCCGGGGGCGGCCTCGCGGGCCTCCTCGGGCAGGTGAGCAGCCCACTCGGGGTTGCCCTCGACCTTCCAGCCCTGCTTGACGATCCACCCGAGGTGGGTCTCAAGCACCTGACCGAAGTTCATGCGGCCGGGGATGCCGAGCGGGTTGAGCACCACGTCGACGGGCGTGCCGTCGGCGAGGAACGGCATGTCCTCGACGGGCAGGATCTTCGCGATGACGCCCTTGTTGCCGTGACGTCCGGCGAGCTTGTCACCCTCGGTGATCTTGCGCTTCTGGGCGATGTAGACCACGACGCGGCGGTTGACGCCCGAGCCGAGCTCGTCGTCGCCGTCCTCCGCGTTGAACTCCTTGACCGCGATGATCGTGCCCTGCTCACCGTGGGGAACCTTCAGCGAGGTGTCACGGACTTCGCGGCTCTTCTCGTTGAAGATCGCGCGGAGCAGGCGCTCCTCGGCCGACAGCTCGGTCTCACCCTTGGGCGTGACCTTGCCGACGAGGATGTCACCGGGACGGACCTCGGCGCCGATGCGGACGATGCCGCGCTCGTCGAGGTCCTTCAGCAGGTCGGGGCTGACGTTGGGGAGGTCACGGGTGATCTCCTCCTTGCCGAGCTTCGTGTCGCGAGCATCCACCTCGTACTCCTCGATGTGGATCGAGGAGAGAGTGTCGTTCTTGACGAGGTCCTGGCTGAGGATGATGGCGTCCTCGAAGTTGTGACCCTCCCACGTCATGAACGCGACGAGCAGGTTCTTTCCGATGGCCAGCTCGCCGTTCTCGGTGGCGGGGCCGTCGGCGATGACCTCGCCGACCTCGACCCGGTCGCCCGCCGAGACGATGACGCGCTGGTTGTAGGAGTTGCCCTGGTTGGAGCGGTCGAACTTGCGGAGGAAGTAGTCCTTCGTTCCGCCCTCGTCGAGCTGCACGGTGACGACGTCAGCCGAGACCTCCATGACGACACCGGCCTTGTCGGCGGTGATGACGTCACCGGCGTCGATGGCGGCGTAGCCCTCCATACCGGTTCCGACGAACGGCGAGTCGCTGCGCAGCAGCGGCACGGCCTGACGCTGCATGTTCGCACCCATGAGGGCGCGGTTGGCGTCGTCGTGCTCGAGGAACGGGATGAGGGAGGTGCCGACCGACACCATCTGGCGCGGCGAGACGTCCATGTAGCCGATCTCGTCGGCGTGGAACAGGTCGACCTCGCCACCCTTACCGCGACGGGCGAGAACGCGCTCGGTCGCGAACTTGTTCTCGGCGGTCAGCTCGACACCGGCCTGAGCGACGATGTAGTCGTTCTCCTCGGATGCCGTGAGGTAGTCGATCTGGTCGGTGACCTTGCCGTCGACCACGCGACGGTACGGCGTCTCGATGAAGCCGAACGCGTTGATACGGGCGAACGACGCGAGCGAGCCGATGAGGCCGATGTTCGGGCCTTCCGGGGTCTCGATCGGGCACATGCGGCCGTAGTGCGAGGGGTGCACGTCGCGGACCTCGACGCCCGCGCGCTCACGCGACAGACCGCCGGGGCCCAGCGCCGACAGGCGGCGCTTGTGGGTCAGACCCGCGAGCGGGTTGTTCTGGTCCATGAACTGCGACAGCTGCGACGTTCCGAAGAACTCCTTGATCGCCGCGACGACGGGGCGCACGTTGATCAGGGTCTGCGGGGTGATCGCCTCGATGTCCTGCGTGGTCATGCGCTCGCGGACGACGCGCTCCATGCGGGACAGACCGGTGCGGACCTGGTTCTGGATGAGTTCACCGACGGCGCGGATGCGACGGTTGCCGAAGTTGTCGATGTCATCGACGTCCAGGCGGATCTCGGCGGGCTGGCCGCCTCGCACGCCCGGGAGGGTCGCGTCGCCGTTGTGCAGGGCGACGAGGTACTTGATCGTCGCGACGATGTCGTCGACGGTGAGCACCGAGTCGCTCAGCGGCTTGTCGAGGCCGAGCTTCTGGTTGATCTTGTAGCGACCCACCTTGGCCAGGTCGTAGCGCTTCGGGTTGAAGTAGAAGTTGTCCAGCAGGGCGCGGG
>Ga0207655_1003982_pt1 | contig 10677 bp, 19 predicted proteins | sample KBSM44metaG_FD_184398 | JGI IMG/M metagenome (GOLD analysis project Ga0207655, IMG submission 184398) | Miscanthus rhizosphere microbial communities from Kellogg Biological Station, Michigan, USA - KBS M4-4 metaG (SPAdes) (version 2) | ecosystem: Host-associated > Plants > Roots > Rhizosphere >... | reverse complement strand
ATTTATTACATAAAAAAGAGCCTAGATAAACCAGGCTCTTCCTAATCACAAATAAAATCTCAGCATTTGCAATAGTTGCTTGTTAGCTTCTAGCATATGCATGTGAGCTTTTTGAACTTCTTCTAAGCAAGCATAAACTTCAGGAAGACCGACAGCTTTTGCATCTTCCTTGATTCTTTCATCTTTCATTTCTTTAGGGATTTCAACTTGAACCGTTTGAATCCCACGCTTTTGAATCGGACGAAGAATTGCTGATGTTGCATTTTGCTTCGTATCTTTTTCAGTTAACTTATTCGCTAAGCGTTGCTGACGAACCTTTTTCATTTCGTCTTTAATCTCATGACGAATAATAGAGTTGAAGCGGAAATTAACAGCCGATGATGACCTGTTAAGATGTGCAGCGGCCTTATCAAAAGCGTAAAGCTGAGATTTACCTAATCTCATAGCAGCTAAGACTGTGTCTACTACATACTGATCTTCATATTCTTTCCATGCAGTGCGTTTTATATCTTTGGTAGTCATATCGTTTCCCCCTGATATTTTTATTTCACCATACGTGCTGCAAGTTTCTCAAACGTTTCAGTTTCGCCAACTGTTTCCATGTGATTCCAGAACCATTCTTTCAAATCTTGTGCTGTTGCAACTGGCTGGATACCCAACTCTGTTTGGATACGGTCTACTTTTACAATAAGCTGGTCAATCTTGCTCATTCGTTTCATTTCATAACCAACAAGAGAATCAGAATCAGTTTCCTTTTGTTCTTGCTTAGTTGCAAGTTTCTTGTTGAGTTGGTCTTGAAGCGTCTGTGCTTTAGCAGGATGAGATTGCAAGGTCTTTACTGGCTCCTCTTTCTTCTCTGGGTCAGGAATTACGATAGGAGCTGCCGCTTTCTCTTCAGCTGTTGTAGGCTGAGTAGCAGATGCAGGAGTTGTTGTAATATCTGCCTGAGTCTGTGGAACCTGAGTCGTAGCTGGTGTTTGAACTACCTGTACAGCAGTCTTCAGTTCTTCCTCCTGCTTCTTCTGTGCTGTATTATCTAAAACCTTCTGAGCCATTTGTTGACGCAGAGTATCTGCTAATTTTGGTTTAGCTTCTTGTACAGGTTGCTGTACAACAGCTGGTTGTTGAACAATAGTCGGTTGAACTGGTTGAGCAACTTGTGCTTGTGGCATTGTGTCGTAAATAGTTGTTTGACCCGCTGGCACTACCTGAGGCTGAACAATTGCAACTGGTACAGCTTGCTCAATTGCATCAGCCAAAGCTTTCGAATAACGAATAGTTCCTTCTACAAGCATTGGGTGTGTGCCTTGGAACTGTACTTGCATTGATTTATCGACACCAGAAGGAAGACCTGGGATTTCGTCTGTATCCACATTAATAGTTTCATCAATTGATGTAACCATGGCTGAGCCTGTGTGGGCAAGAACAACTCCAGGAGCAGTCTGAAGAAGACCAGCTACTTTCGCTTCAAGATTTGCAAATGGTGGAACAATAAAGATTTTACTTCCATCGCTGTAACCTAGTTGAACAAATTTACCTGTCATTCCTTTTGTTATTTCCATCAATAACACTCCTTTTAATAAGATGTATTTCCTAAGTCACCATAGTGACCATCAGGTGATTGTAAAAATTCTTTTTCATTTTGCAGATGACTTTCAAAATCAGTGGCTTTAGCAACCCGCGGCAAATCCATTTCCTTCATAATTTCAAAAGATTCTTCTTCTAAGTTATCCTCTCTCATTTTAAACATATTCAAGAGAACAACATTAGCATGGAAATGTTCAATTCCTTTTAAATACTTTTTGATTTTCTTTTCTGTGTTAGGGTGAACGGAAAATCCAGTTTTAGCTCTGAATCGAACCAAGCGCATGACTGTGTTGATAGTAAGAGCAGGGCCGACAAGACGAATCTGCTTATTATCTAAGTCACGCCATACATGATTTGGGGCATAAAAATAACCATCAGTATGAAGTGTAAGATGGTTGAGTGAAAAATCGAAATGTTCAGGGCCATAAACAGATGAGTTATTACTTTCGATAATGTGAACAGGATAATGAGATTCCTTGAAATCATAAGGATTCACAAAATAATTGTGAGGATTAGGATAGAGACGAAGTTCGTCTTGTATAATCCGTTGTTCTTCAACTTCTTCTTCTGAAGGTGGAGCTAAGACTTTCATTTTTTGTAATTCAGAAGAATACAGATAACCTGAGAAACCTTCTACAATCACATCAAAATCATTGTAAGGTAAACCCAAGTAAAGATCACGTGCAAATCCGCCGCCAAATGACCATTTATGTCCATGTTTAATACCAACAGAAGACATAATATCTGAAAATACATTAGCAACTTCATCAAGTCTTCCTGTAAATTCACGGCGTCTTTGTGGGGCAAAGATATTTTGCATTTGTTTTCTCCTTTCAAAGGATGTCATAGAATTCAGGAGGTTATCCTAACCACGATGGGATTCGAACCCACGCATGACCCTTAGGCTTGTTCTACCTCTGAACTACGCTGGTAAAGGGCCTCCTTATAATCTATGAATGATGTTGGAATTCAGCAATATGTAGCTTCAACCGTAGGCCGTGTTGATTAGTCCCGCCAAATATGGGATAGCATTGCATATAATCCATCCATCTTACGATGTACAAAGATTTCGGAAAAGGACTGAGGCACCCCAACACTCAGCCTACCTTTGTACATCCTAAGATGAACAGATAGAATTCAGAAATTCCTTAGTACATAACAGCTCCTTTGATTGACTACGCCAAGTAAAGAGCTTGGACGAAGGACTAGGATATCGGAAGTGTCACAACCATGACCTATACTAAAGAATTCCTTATAATCTATTTGTAATGAAAAGAATTCAAACACTCATAAAGAACAGAGGCTGTTTCCCGTGGGCCAGACCATTAAGCGCCACCCCATTTTGCGCGCTCACCTAACGAGGTTCTCTATATATGTTTTATAATCTATCCATCTTGAGCAACACATGGCTAGTAAATGAAAAATTGGTACGGCCAGCGACTGCCGTATAACCGAATTCAGCTAAAAAGGAGGTTTTTACATAGCCTTATGACATTGATCAGATATCAAATAGCTGCCATATGTTGCTTAAGATAGACCCTGTAAGATTCAGGTTTGTTTATCGCCTTCTGTTCCGTAGGGGGATTTGAACCCCCACGTCTTATTAGGACACTAGATTCTAGGTCTAGCGCGTCTGCCGAATTCCGCCATACGGAAACAATAAACAGTGGCTGTTACACCACACCTTATAACTTACAGGTAATGAAATGAATTCAGCAGGTACTACTGTAAGTCGCAGGAGAGCCTCTCCGCATTGACACTTACCTCCTACTTATAATCAGCCCATCTTAGGAAATGCAACATGTCCTCATAAGACATAGTCCAAAAGATGCTAAGCAAAAAAACTATGCCTTCATGTTGCACTCCCTAAGATAGACCCATGATGATGTCGGTCGCCCAATCCATCAGTCCTTTATCAAGCCTAATCCACTCTTGAATAAATGCTAATGGGAGACTTAGTTGAAATCAAGCCAACTTTATTTTTTATCCTAATATCACCATGGAATGAAAAAACTTCAGAGGCCCTAAGACTAGCGAGGTTAAGAACATGTCTTAGGTTTATGTTAACCCTTTGCATTTCCTCTTATAATTTATCCATCTTGTAAAACATAAGGGAACCTCCTCATAAGAAAGCAACAGTTTTTATACTTTCTAAGTTGACCTTATGCTCTACAAGATAGACCCCATAGAATTCAGAGCAGTATCACGTTAGCACGGCAGAGGACTCGAACCCCAACCTCCTACCCTTAATGGCAGGCACTCTAGCCAATTGAGCTATACCGTTATGATAGAAAGCGAGGTAGAGCCCCCGACTTTAAGTCTTATAATCTATGGGTAATGAATAGAATTCAGAGTATCCTAAGACAAGCAGGCTGAAGAATCTTAGGTTTTTTATGCCGTAAAGGGCCTCCTGCGCTTTTACTCTTATAATCAGTCCATCTTCAAAAGTGTGTAGAGAAGTGCTTGGTAATACCGCACGTTCTGGGGAAACGATATGGATTAGTTCCCTACACACCCTTGAAGATGAACCCTATGAAATTCAGAGACTAACTATCTGAGGAGAGGACTCGAACCTCTACATCAACTAGTGACAGACAGGGTTACTGCCGCGTATGCCATTTCCGCCACCTCATATAGGGTCTCTTATAATTCATAGGTAACAAGAAGAATTCAACATATAGAAGAACGGCAAACCATTTTCTCACCGAATTAATATCCTTCTCTTGGCTAAGGATAACTTCCATGCCTATAATCTACTCATCTTATGAGACACGAAGAGTTCCCGTGAGGGTGCTCACAACACCCAACCTCTCCATGCCTCCTAAGATAAGCAGATGCTTATCCTTCTTCATTTCTTTCTTTGAGAATTCTTTTGGATTCCTTTTCTGCTTCTTTCTCAATTTCTTGAATTTCTTCAGGAGTAAGAGCAGTAATTTCTTTTTTGTATTGTTCCCACGTTTTACTCAATTTCATCATCCTTTCAGTCTTGATAATATGTAGTATACCATATGAAATTCAGCCCTGAGCTGTTACCTCCAAGTCATTAAGCAGCGGATTCACTCACACTCCTGCGGGCTTATAATTCATATGTGATGAAAAGCTTCGTTTTCCTTGGAGACTGCTAAGGCAATTATGTCCTCGATTCTCCTACAAGGTGGATGACGAGCCCGTCAAACAGAGCTAGGAAAGTCTTGGCACTTTATCATCTAAGAGGGTGCGATTACGTTTGGTAACCAGCCAATAAAAGGAGAACATGACAGTCACACCCTCTTAGATAAGAAAGTACCATATGAAATTCAGGGATATCCAGCGCCCCTGCCAACGCACTCGCTGGAATTTTGATAAGCAGAGTTCCCACCCGAAATCTACTTAAAAAATAAAGTAAATTAACGATGTGTATTTTTCCCTTATAATTCATATGCAATAAGAAAATATCAGTTACATGTGCCCGCCAGACACCTTTGTCCGCGCTAAGGGAGTCAATGGTCCCAAGCGTAACTTGGAATTTTCTCATCTTACGAGACAGAATAGAACCTCGAAAAAGCGACCAATCCTTTTTACATTCTGTCTCCTAAGACAGGAAAATACCTGTCTATTATTGTTTTACTGCCAAGCATTTAATATCACTTTGCCAAAAAGCTTCAATGCTTATGCTAGGATTAAGCGAACAAGGAACTTTAAAAGGACTTAATGTATAAGCTATTTCGGGATACTGAATTCTGTCATCGTAAATTTCTAAACCAAGTTCTCTAGCTTGTTGTAATCTATCACGTTTTGTGTATTTGGATTGCGGTTGGTAACTTCCAATAGGAAGCTTACGTGTACCTTGGAAAGTAAGGCCTATCATTGCCATGTATCTTTCAACAGATGCTGCTTGAATATCAACAGAGTTAGAAAGAATAGCATGAGGATTAAATACCCCGCCAGACTCTTCCAATTGTTTGACTAGGTCAGGGCGACCTTCAAGAAAAAGAATATAGGAATTATCGTAAATGTCACGGATAGCTTCGTCTCTGGTGAAGAATCGACCATCTATTTCATATCCAGTTTTCCAATTTCCTTTTCCATAACGATTATCCCATTCTTCTTGTTTAGCTAGCATTTGGCGCTTATTCCCTGCGCGTCCGATGTTTCGCTCTACAATTTTATAAGACATGCAAAAGACCTCCTATGAGATTTCATTTCCGTCCAACAAGTAAGTGAAAAGTTGTTTGTATGTTTTATTCATCAATGACATTTTAATATTACGGTCAATGAAAGGCTCATCGAGCGTCGATAAGTCTGTCTGAGGCGTAACAGTAAACGGTGGGCGGCCCATAAAACCACGAGTGATGTGGATTTGCCAATCATCATAATCAGGGTTTCTGGGAAACTGACTATACTCTCCAGTAAGTGAATCTTTATAAGTACTGTAAGAGTCCATACAAAAAAGAATATATCCTTGCATAGCAAGAGTTGCTTTCATAAGAATATCCTTATCTTTTTGGGGATGGGCATAATAAACTTCAGCCAATCTTTCTTTTGTGCCATCTCCATAAGGGTCAGGTATGACTTGCTCAAATACCTTTTCTTTGAAAGATTTGGTCATGCACCAACTTCCTTTCTAGGAATTTCAACGATAGCCCAGTAGCTATCAATATCTTCGCTATCAAAGTAAGCAACGTCATTGTAGAATTTATTGCCTTGTTTTACGATAACATGATTAAGTTCCTCTGTTACCTCTTTTAGTTTTTCGTCCCACTTTTCTTTTGTACATAGAAGCGTAATACGGTAACGCATCGGTTTTGTCTTGTCTTTGTTGAACATCGGCATCGGGGCCGCCTCCTGTTAAGTAGTCCTCACAAACTGGACAAGGAATAGTTTCTCCTTCAACCTCAATTTCTCTAGAATTACTACATGCAAAGCATTGAATAGTCATTCTGATTTCTCCTGTTGAAGAAACTGAACAGCAGCTGAATTATTAAATACATCTATTTCAAGAAGCATGTCGAAACAATTATTTCTAACAGGAAATGTGATGAACTGAGGTAAAGCATGACTTTTAAAATTAGCAACTGTCTGAGAAGGAGAGTTCTTGGCCTGAGAATAAAGCTCCATAATATCATTTTTGACAAGGTCAAAATCATGAAGATGATTCTCAGCTGGGTAAGAATGCCAAAGCCCTGTAGTACCAAAAGAACCAATGACAGACTGATCGTTTTCATAAGTTCCTTCTCCAAGATAAAACCAAGTAGTACCTTTTTTTGTAATAGAATAATGCTGATTTGCAGATTCATTCATTGCGACAACGTCACCAAATTTCATAAAGGACCTCCTATTCTTTAGAAAGTAAGTGTATGTTATCTGCGTTGGATTGGCCGCCATAAGGAATAACATATTTTAAAAGAATCCCATAGCTTTCTTTGTATGCTCCTATGCTCTGACGGATTGCTGCTCGTTCTTGTCGATGCCTAATACCTTCAAGCCCAAGATAGTGTAACAACTTTTTAGTGTATTCAGGTGTAAGATATTGCTCTATAGTTCTTTGTTTTGAATTAGTCGGAACCCATCTTGCAACATCACATTCGTCCATATCTATTTTGGTTAAAACCCAAACCGTACCTGGAATAGTAACAGCATAAGGGCAGGGGTCTTTGATAGTGACCAGGTCTCCTACTTTTACTGTCATATCGTTAACCACCTTACTCGCCTGAGTTTGTTTCGACTTCCAATTTCAAATCAAACTTTGCATCTTTTGCTATTTTAAGAGCAGAATCCACAACGTGTAGCAATTCATTTCGTAGTGTTTCATAAGAAATGTTTCTTCCATCAGTATAGAAAGAGAGAGCAGAAGTGCGTTTGAGCTCGCCCGATTGCAATTTTTGTTGACGGTCAACTGCTTGAATAGCAGCATAACTATCAATTTCAAATTGAATAGCTGCTTCACGTTCATTAAGCTTAGCTTCTCTGTCATCAAGAACACGAAGCTTTTTATTGTAGATATCACGAAGACTGTCGATATCTTCAGGAGAAGCTTCTTTCTTAACAACAGGAGCCATGGCTTTTCTTTCTTGTTCACCTTGTTCGAGATATTCTCTGGAGAGTGGTTTATCTCTGTACTCAATGCCTAGTTCTAAGATTTGATTAGCAGAATAACCTTGTTCAAGATACGGGCGAATTTTAAAAAGAACATCTTTAGCAGAACGAGAAAAATGTATTGTAGAGACGTTCTTAGATAAAAAAGTTCGTACATATCCTTCTATAAGAGAAGCTGCATATGTTGCAAATTGAAGGCCGCGGTCAGCATCAAATCTTTTATATGCTTTCATAAAAGCAATACAACCTTCACTAAATAAATCATCGTAATCCATATTGTGACGAGACGCCATAGAAGTAAATCGCTTTAAGATGTGATGAATGAAATTCTCATTATCTTTAAAGTATTGTTCAAATGGGATACCTATCGTGGAATTAGTTTGCATAATCATTCCCCCAGATTTTGCTTCTGTTCCCTAGAAGACACAAAGTGCGAAAGGATGAGAAACCCACTTCATATCCTCTAGGCAGCATAAGCTACCTTTATTCTTTAGATAATATTTGTTTTTGCAAAAAGGAAGAAGCTAAAGCCCTGTTACTTAAGCTACTAGCAAACTTGATATCTTTTTCTAATACATAAAGTTTTGCGAGGTTTTCTGAGTGTGTAGTACGCCCATTAACATTTTTAAAAACATCTTCATTATGAGAATTGGGACAAAGATAATAAGCAATATCACCTCGATAATCAAAATGCTTTCTTTCTACTTGAAGCATTTGTCCTTCCCACTCTGAATCTGCATACCACCAATAACGATCTTTTGCTCGATTGACTATAACTACAGTTATTACATCACTCATTTGTCTGCTCCTGTATCTGTTCTGCTATTGTCTTTTGCGGTAATTCTTCTGATACCTTCTTAGAATCTGGTATCGGAATAAAGAAAAGGACAAATAAAAGAATAAGAGAGAAGAAAAGAGTTGCCGCCCAGGGCCTCTTTGATGTCTTTGTATAAAAGAAAGCAATCAAAAGCCCAGCGGCAGATATAACAGCACTAAAAAACAAAAGAAGACCTAATATAAGCATGGTCTTAAGTATTCCTTCTAGGAGTAATACCGTGCTCAGAAACTGCTGTAAATAAATCATACAAAACACTAAGAGCTTGTACGTTCGTAATAAATACATCAGCAAAACGTGGAGTAGTTTCTTTTGTGAGCTGGATTTCTTCTTCGAGTTTTTCACCAGTATCACGAAGCTGAGCTTCTGCATAAAAACCTAATGCTAAAAGATTAGCCATTTGCTGAGGCGTTAGTCGAATATTATAATCGTTAGTAAGATTAATGTCGGGCATCTCTGTCCCTCCTGAGTGATTCTTCTTTCTCTTTCTCCTTTGCTTTCTTAAAACCTTCAGCAAAATCGTCTATCATTCTATTATAAGAAATTGTGACATAGACACTGTAGGCACAAACAAGACCGTGCAAGACACACAAACAAATAATAATCCATTTGAGAATTTCAGCCATGGTTATTTTTCTTCCAATAAAGAATAAACATAGCTGAGAATCTGTGCTTTAGCTTGCGAAGTAAGTTTCACATCATGCTGCCATTTCGGATGGCTTTCTGTGCCGACTTTGCGGCCGCCAACTTTCAGGTAGATGTCACCTGGTGTATGATCGGATTCATAAATCGAGATATTCTCGATAGTAGCGGCATATGTATTCAGCCGCACTTTGCAAAGCATTCCAGCTTTTTCTTGGACTTCTGTTACTGGTATAACATTGATTTTACGGATACCCAATGATTCATTGCTTTCTTCTGCTGTAACAGCGCCAAGATCACCTTTACGATTCAAATACCAAAATGGTTTTGCACCGCCGCCTGCGGCTAGGTCAGCTGGCTTTGCTTTTTCGAAAGCAACTTTTCTTGTTATTGTTTTCATAATGACTACCTCCAGAGTTATTGTTTAGGAAACTTCCACTTAGTAAGAACAGGTTTGGTCATTGTAAACATTGGTTCATAAACCAAAAGCATAAGAGACGTGCATGTCGTACAACTGAACAAATCTCCAAAAATATCTCCTTTGCCATCATGATTAATAAAGAAGCGTTCAGGTTTCATTTCTGCATCAGAAAAACAAGTTGGACAAAGCGGTTCTTCATCATAAAACTTGTCTGTCATGATTGTTACTTCATGCTCCACATATTCAACATCTTTCTGTTCGGGAGCTCCTTCTGGCATACGGAATCCGATTGGTTCTTTCATTTATTGCACCTCCACTTCCTCTGGTTCTATTGTTGCTGCAACTTCCAATTGCAACTGAGTTGTTGGTTGTTGATTCATTCCCAAGATATCTCGAAGGATGCCTCTATCTTCAACAATGACTTCGCCGCGGCGTATCTGCCTATCGAGTGTTTGAATAGAACTCACTAAGCTATTCAATTGACGCTGGGTAGTAAAAGCTTCATTAAAAGCCTTAACTGCATACCAAGTTTGTTTTTCTTGTCGTCTTGCAATACGACTATCAATGATATAACCAGCAGCTTTTGTACGTTGTACAGCATTGAGTGGAATAATTTCCATCTCATGCATCACATTGTCGAGATGTTCTTGCCTTTCACGCCAAGAGTGGTTTGCTTCTTCTTGAATCTCCAAGAGACGACTCATGATACTATGCATTTGACCAACCAAATCTCGAACTTCAGATACATTCATTAGATATCCTCCTCTTTGGATAAAAGTGATGCAGCTGCTTTATTATTGGAAGATGCAATTCCATACAAACAAAGTCTACCATCTTCTTCTAGAATTTGAAGTGGAACAGACATTTCTTCTTGTAGTTGAATCATAACTGCTCTATTCCAATAAGTTGGTCCACCAGTTTGAACCCAAGCTTTTCCATCTTGCTTGAGTAATTTAACAGCTCCATAATAGGTACTGACGATTTTTTTTTCTTCCGCCAAAATGGCTCAACTCCTTGTGGCTCTAAGTATCCTTAAATTGTCATAATATTCAGAATAAAGGAACTTTTTTCGGAGAGGTGTAATTGACCCCAAAAAACACGTAATAGTATAAGTAGA
>Ga0207655_1003978_pt1 | contig 10682 bp, 7 predicted proteins | sample KBSM44metaG_FD_184398 | JGI IMG/M metagenome (GOLD analysis project Ga0207655, IMG submission 184398) | Miscanthus rhizosphere microbial communities from Kellogg Biological Station, Michigan, USA - KBS M4-4 metaG (SPAdes) (version 2) | ecosystem: Host-associated > Plants > Roots > Rhizosphere >... | reverse complement strand
TAGCCTCGCAGCATCCGCAATGCGGCCTCGGCGGCCTCGCCGAGGCCGCCGCGCCGCGCCCCGAAATCGTCCCGGTGCGGCTTTCACGCAACGTTTTGCCGCGCGGCCGAGATTTTTTTTGCCGCCGCCCGCCACGTGGGGAGCTCTTCCCTTGGCGGTCGCCACGCCCGCCGGCGACTTGCATCGCAGCCATCCCTTTTGCAGCCTCCACGCCCGGTACACCCCTTGGTCGGCGCGGCGCGCCCGCGATCAAAACAATGACTTCCAGCATGTTGTCATAACGGTTTCGGTATCAGAGCGCGGAAAAATTTGATTGGTTTGTGCTCGGTTCGCTCCTTAAGATTAGTTTCGCAGCACAAGAGAACATGCTTGCGAACTAAATCATTTACAAAAATTATAATTATGGAGACAGACATGAGCGTACCTGCCACCGGGAACCACGCGGCACCCCAATACCATCTGAAAATCAAGCTGTCGGTCGCCGTCCTGGCCGGCGCCGGCATCCTGAGCAGCGCCTCGGTGTGGGCGCAAGCGGCCGCCGAAACGACGCAGCCGATCGACACCGTCGTCGTCACCGGTGTCAAGGCATCACTGATCAAGAGCCTGGCGATCAAGCGCACCAACGACCAGGTCGTGGAATCGATCGTTGCCGAAGACATTGGCAAGCTGCCAGATAACAACGTCGTCGAAGCGCTGCAGCGCGTGACGGGGATCCAGGTCACCAACCGTTCCGGCGGCGAAGTCGGTACCTTGTCCATCCGCGGCCTGCCCGACGTCCAAACCACCTGGAACGGCCGCACTATTTTTACCGCGTCCGGCACGCAGGTCGCGCTGCAGGACATTCCGTCGAATCTGGTTCGCCAGATCGACGTCTACAAGACGCGCGACGCCAGCCAGTTGGAGATTGGAATCGCGGGCCAGGTGGACGTCAAGACGCTGCGGCCGTTCGATTTCAAGGGGCCGAAAGTGTCGCTGTTGGCGCGCGAGACCTATCTCGATCCCGCGAAAAAGGCGAACCCGCAACTCAGCGCCTTGTTGAGCAACCGCTGGGAAACCGGCATCGGCGAAGTCGGCGCCCTGATCAATCTGTCGGCCAGCCGGACGAAGTACCGCAATGAAAGCGTGACGCCGGGTGCGATGGTGCCGTTCACCAGCCCTAACGCGGCTGAAGTCCCCGCTGGTTACACGCCCTTGCAGCGCATCACCGACACCAGCATCTGGACACCCGGCACCCGTACCGGCCTGCCGATGGCAGCAGGTTCAACGCTCGATTTCAACGGCAAAGCCTATCCCTACTACTTGGCGCGTGACGCCGTTTTCCAGAGCGACTTGCAGGGCAAGCGTGAGCGTCCCGCCGCCAATGTCGCCTTGCAGTGGAAACCGAACAGCAGCTCGCTCTACACCTTCGAATCGATGTACAGCGGTTATCGGGACAAGGCCTTCAACCAGTTGCTGTTCAGCTTTGCCGACTGGTGGGGCGATCTCGGCAGCAACCCTGCGGGGACGATTACGACCTTCCCGGGAACGAACATCATCAAGAGCCGTAATGTCGGCAGCGTCTATGGCTTCAACAGCGGCGACTACACCACGTCGGCGACCGATTCGCGCGTGTATGCCCTGAACGGCAAGTGGGATATCGGCGACAGGCTGAAGCTGGAGGGGGATGTCTCGTACCAATCCAGCAGTTTTCACTCGGAATTCACCGCCACCCGTATCGATCGCGTCGCACCTTCCATCAACGTCGACTTCAATGCCGGCGGCGGCAATACGGCGTTCGGTTTCAACAACAATGCCGACCTGACCGACCCGACCAAGTGGAATGTCGCGCAGTTCTTCGATAATGCCAACCGCAACAAGGGCAGCGCCGCGACGGCCAATCTGTCGGGCGTCTACGATGCCGACTGGGGTCCGCTGCAGACGATCCACTTCGGCGCGCGCCTCGACGACCGCAAGGCGTCGGAGGCCAACCGCAGCCAATCGGGCACGTTGAACCGCAACCTTGCCTCGCTCGGTCCGGAGTATTCCTCCACCAACTCGGGCTTCGGCACCGATATCTCGAACGTTCCGCGCTCATGGGTGGAGCCCAATGCCTACTACATCCGCGACCATATCGACGACTGGCGCAAGATGTTCAGCTCGACCGATCCGAACTTCCTGACGACGGACCAACTGAGGTTGCAGAAGACGTTCCAGGTAGATGAAAAGACGAGCAACCTGTTCCTGATGGGGAATACCCAAAACGAGCTGTTCGGCAATCGCCTGCGCGGCAATTTCGGCGTGCGCTACGTCAAGGTCGATACCGACATGACCTTCTATAAGGTTGATGCCACCACCAAGGCGGTCACGCCGTCCAGTGCCAGCAAGTCGACCAGCAAATTCCTGCCCAGCGCGACCTTGATTTACGATCCAGCCAAGGACGTCGTGCTGCGCTTTAACTATGGTGAGACCCTGCGCCGTCCGAACTTCGGTAGTTTGAATCCCGTCCTGCAACTCGGTGACGACGTGACCAGGGTGGGGTATGGCTCGGGCAGCGGCGGCAATCCGGACCTGGAACCGACGCGCTCCAAGAACCTGGATCTGACGGCCGAGTGGTATTTCCAGAAGGACAGCGCACTCTACGGTACTGCGTTCAAGCGCAAGATCGAGGGCCTGGTCGTCGACTTGCGCCGCAGGGTGCACGTCGATCCGGCGAACGACCCGTTCCGCAACTCGACCTCGGGCGGCGACCATACGAACGGCTATGACTACGTCATCAATTCGCCGGTCAACGCTTCCGATGGCACGATCAAGGGCGTCGAGCTCGGGCTGGTCTACTTCCCGAAATGGCTGCCTAGCGTGCTGGACGGCCTGGGGTTCCAAGGCAGCTTTACGAAACTGTCGTCGTCGCAGAACGTGCCTGAGGTCAATGATGCCGGCGACGTCGTCGCCCAGCTCGAGACACCGTTCTTCGGCGTGTCCAACAGGTCCTACAACGCCACGTTGGCTTACGAAAAGGGCCCGGTCAGCGCGCGCTTGTCCTATGTGTGGCGCTCCGGCTTCCTGTCCACCAACGAAGCCGCCCAGTTTGCCAATCCGCTCGGTATCTGGCGTCGTCCGGAAAAGAGCGTGGACATGCAAGTGTCCTATAAGATCAACGACAACATGTCGGTCGATATCAGCGGCGTCAACCTGACCAACGAAATGCAGCAGCAGTACTACCATTTCGGCAATGCAGGTAATGCGCAGACCACCAATTTCGGTACGCTCCAGATCGGACGTTCGGTCGCGGTTGGCTTGCGCTGGAAGATGTAAGCGTCACCATGTAGTACTCGCCGCAAGGGGGCGATTTTATTTGCGCGTCGCGGGCCTCGGTCCCCGACGCGTTTTTTTTCGCGCCAAGCCATTGGTGAATTTCGAAAAGGGGGCTGCGCAAATTCACACGATTGCCAAGGAATAAAGCGAGTAGCATTCCGACCATTATCGGAGAACATAATAATGAGACATTTACGTGCGGCCACCCTGGTCGCGTTGCACCTTGGGGGCCTGGCGGCCGGCGCGGCCCATGCGGACCAGCTGACCGCTGCGGTCAAGGTCACCTGCGGCGAGATCGCCGGCACGCGCGCCGGCGCGATGCGGACCTACCTGGGCGTGCCGTTCGCCGCGCCGCCGGTCGGCGCGCTGCGCTGGCGGGCGCCGCAGCCCGTGGTGCCGTGGCAGGGCGTCAAGCAGGCGACGAGCTATGCCCCCGCCTGCGCGCAGACCGCCGTCTGGGTGACCAATCCGAAAAGCGAGGACTGCCTCTACCTCAATATCTGGTCGCCCGAGAAAGCCGCCAAGCTGCCGGTGATCGTGTGGATACACGGCGGCGGCTACTACGGCGGCACCGCCGCGCAAGGCGGGTTCGACGGTGGCAACCTGGCCGGGCACGGCGCCGTCGTCGTCACGCTGAATTACCGCCTCGGCATTTTCGGTTTCTTCGCCCACCCGGAACTGTCGGCCGAATCGCCCGACCATGCCTCCGGCAACCAAGGCTTGCTGGACCAGATCGCGGCGTTACGCTGGGTCAAGAGCAACATCGCGGCCTTCGGCGGCGATCCGGAGCGCGTGGCGATCGCCGGCGAGTCGGCTGGGGGCACGTCGGTCGGGGCGATGGTGGTCTCGCCGCTGGCGAAGGGGCTGTTCCAGCGCGCCATCGCCGAGAGCGGCTATGCCGCCGTGCCGCTCGACGCCGATGACACGACCCACCTGGACCGCCGGCGCGCCGAGGCGCAGGGACTCGCGTTCGCGCAAGGACTGGGCGCGCGCGACCTGGCGCGGCTGCGCGCGATGAGCGTCGCGGACTTGCAGAAACCGGCCTGGTCGCCACAGGCGATCGTCGATGGCCACGTGTTGCGCGAAGATTTGAGCACGACCTATCGCCACCACCGTCAGAACGACGTGCCGCTGCTGGTCGGGTGGAACGCCGAGGAGGGCAAGGACCTGGCGCCGGAGATCCTGGGCACCGGCGATTTCACGGCGGCCAGCCACCGCGGGCTGGTGACGAAGTTGCTCGGCTACGCGCCGTCCGACGCCTTGATGGCGCGCTATCCGGGCGCCACCGATGCCCAGGCCAAAGCCTCCATCGATCGGCTCACCAACGACTGGTGGGGCTGGGGCAGCCTGTACTGGGCCAAGCTGCAAGCCAGGCATGGCCGCGCCAAATCGTACGCGTATTTCTTCGCGCACCAGCCGGCCGAGCCGGCGACACCTTGCGGTTATGGCTGCGGCGCCGGCCACGGCGCCGAGATTCCGTATGTGTTCGACAATCTCGACAAGGATGGGCGCGCGTGGACCAGGTCGGACCGCGAACTGGCGGCGCGGCTGGCCCGGACCTGGGTCAATTTCGCCGCCACGGGCGGTCCGGAAGGGAAGGGCTTGCCGGCCTGGCCCGCATACGATGGCGGCAACGCGTCGGTGATGCGAATCGGCAACGAGGCCGAACTCAAACGCCATCCCTTGCCCGATTTCTCGGTGTTTCCCCCGATGGAAAAATAGCTTTGCCCTGGCTCGATCCTGTCTAACTCTTGCCCAATCCTGTCGCTGTAAAACAATGTGCTGGCGGAACCCACGCGCGCACGGCTAGACTGGCAAGGTGAGATTTCGGGAGCGCCAGTGAAAGCATCAGAGTTGAAGGACCGTCCAGCCAGCGAGCACACCTTGCCCGTGCGACAGCGCATCCTGGCAGATTGCGAGCGGCTGGACTGGCGGGCGCCGGCCCTTGAGACCGGCGTCCCGGGCCTGACCTTGTATCGCGTGACCGAACAGTCCGCGCCGTTTTCCAGCATCTACGAACCTAGCGTTTCCTTGATCATTCGTGGCCGCAAGCGGGTGGTGGTCGGCGCCGAGGTCCTGGATTATGACGCGTCGAACTTCCTGCTCACGGCGATCGATTTGCCGACGACGGTGCAGATCCTCGACGCCAGCGACGCCGAGCCCTACTACGCGGCCCTGCTGCGGCTCGACCTCGAGTGCTTGCGCCGCATCATCGTGCAACACGACGTGCGCGCCGTCGAGCCCCAGCGGGTCGGGATGGCCTTCGCGGTGGGGACCGCCACGATCGGGCTGTTCGACGCGCTGGCGCGCCTGATCGGCTTGATGGAGACGCCGCGCGACATTCCCTTTCTCGCCATGCACATCCACGAGGAGATCCTGTACCGCTTGCTCAGCGGCGAGCAGGGCGCATATCTGCGGCGCATCGCGCTGTCCGGCACGCAGACCAACCGCGTGGCGACGGCGATTTCCTGGCTCAAGCAGAACTACATGGCGCCGCTGCGCGTCGAGCAGTTGGCCGAGATCGCGCGGATGGGCGTGTCGACCTTGCACCACCACTTCCGCGCCATGACGGCGATGAGCCCGCTGCAGTATCAAAAGCACTTGCGCCTGCATCACGCGCGGGAATTGATGCTCAGCGAGGCGGCCGACGCGGCCACCGCCGCCTTCCGCGTCGGCTATGAAAGCCCGACCCAGTTCAACCGCGAATACCGCCGCATGTTCGGCGCGCCGCCGATGCGGCACATCAAGTCCATCCAGCAACTCAACGATATCTCGTAGCCGACCGCCGACATTAGCGTTCTACTGGAGGCTCCAGAAGTTGGCGCGGTCGGTGCGGTATTTCGCCCCCGGCTCGTTGAAATAGCAGTTGTCGTAGCAGGCGCTGCCGTCGTAGAGCGTGGCGTGGCCCTGCGCGTCCGTCCAGCCGGACACCTCGAACAGAATCAGGCCTTGCCGGCCGGCCAATATGCCGCCGCCGGCGGCCGGATACTCGACCACCTCAGGCTTGCCCCATTGCCGCGTCAGGAAGGCGATCAGGTCGCGCACGCGGAAAAAATACTGCCGCTTGTCCGCCCCGGACACGGTCTTGCCCCGCATGGCGGGCAGCGTCAGGCCTGATTCGCCCAGGATATAACTCATGCGCACCGCACAGGTGTTTTCCCAGCGCTGGGCGGGATTGGGGTTGTTGATGTTCTTCGCCACATAGCCGCCGATCACTTCCGCCACCTTGGCGGCGGGATGGTCGCGGTCGTAAATGCGCAGCGAAGCGGCCCATGCATCGTTGAAACGGGGACGGATCATGAGGTGTTCCTTGGTTGAGGTTGCCGGATCGGCCGCATGCCGATTATCCGCCAGCCGCCACCGGGCGCGCTGAATGCTGGTCAAACCGTCGATGCGCCGGTGGCGGCGGGCGAGGGCGAAAAAAAAGCCCGCCGCGGCGAGCTTTTTCAGTCCGTCACCGGATTCCGGGGATTAGAACTGGTTCATGGTGTTGTCCTTGCCGGCCGCTTTCAGCGCGGCCTCGCCGCTGAAGTAATCCTTGTGGTCGTCGCCGATGTCCGAGCCGGACATGTTCTGGTGCTTGACGCAGGCGATGCCCTGGCGGATTTCCTTGCGCTGCACGCCGGCCACATAACCGAGCATGCCTTGCTCGCCGAAGTATTCCTTGGCCAGGTTGTCGGTCGACAACGCGGCGGTGTGGTAGGTCGGCAACGTGATCAGGTGGTGGAAGATGCCGGCTTCGCGGGCCGCGTCGGCCTGGAAGGTGCGGATCTTCTCGTCGGCCGTGATCGCCAGTTCGCTCTGGTCGTATTCCACGCTCATTAGCTTGCTGCGCTCATAGGACGACACGTCCTTACCCGCTTCCTTCATCGCGTCGTACACCTGCTGGCGGAAGTTCAAGGTCCAGTTGAACGACGGGCTGTTGTTGTAGACCAGCTTGGCGTTCGGGATCACCTTGCGGATTTCGCTGACCATGCCGCCGATCTGCGAGATGTGCGGTTTTTCGGTTTCGATCCACAGCAGGTCGGCGCCGTTCTGCAGCGAGGTGATGCAGTCGAGCACGCAACGCGCCTCGCCGGTGCCGGCGCGGAACTGGAACAGGTTGCTTGGCAGGCGTTTCGGACGCAGCAGCTTGCCGTCGCGCTTGATGATGACGTCGCCGTTGCCCAGCGCGTCGGCCGACACTTCCTCGCAATCGAGGAAGGCGTTGTACTGGTCGCCCAGGTCGCCCGGCTTGGCGGTGACGGCGATCTGCTTGGTCAGGCCGGCGCCCAGCGAGTCGGTGCGGGCGACGATGATGCCGTCGTCCACGCCCAGTTCCAGGAAGGCGTAGCGGATGGCGCGGATCTTGGCCAGGAAGTCCTCGTGCGGCACGGTGACCTTGCCGTCCTGGTGGCCGCATTGCTTCTCGTCGGAGACCTGGTTTTCGATCTGGATGCAGCAGGCGCCGGCCTCGATGAATTGCTTGGCCAGCAGGTAGGTCGCCTCGGCGTTGCCGAAGCCGGCGTCGATGTCGGCGATGATCGGCACCACGTGGGTGACGTGGTTGTCGATCTTCTCCTGGATGGCCGCCTTGGCCGCGCCTTCGGCGGCGTCCAACTCACGGAACAGGCCGCCCAGCTCGCGCGCGTCGGCCTGGCGCAGGAAGGTGTAGAGCTCCTTGATCAGCGCGGTGACGGCGGTTTTCTCGTGCATCGACTGGTCCGGCAGCGGGCCGAACTCGGAGCGCAGCGCGGCGACCATCCAGCCCGACAGGTAGAGGTAGCGGCGGTCGGTGCTGTTGAAGTGCTTCTTGATCGAGATCATTTTCTGCTGGCCGATGAAGCCGTGCCAGCAACCCAGCGACTGGGTGTACTTGGACGAGTCGGCGTCGTAGGCGGCCATGTCGGCGCGCATGATCTTGGCGGTGTACTTGGCGATGTCCAAGCCGGTCTTGAACTTGTTCTGGGCGCGCATGCGGGCGGCCGACTCGGGATTGATGGCGTTCCAGGCGCTGCCTTGTTGTTCTTTTAAAGCGGCAACAGCCTTGATGTCGTCTTGGTATTGGGACATGTGTATCTCCTGAAAGAAAAAAGCGCGTTAGGGAAAACCGTCGAGTTCCGCTGTGGTTTCAATCGCGAACTCCATGACTAAATAGTAGGGTATTTTGGTGCGTTGCATCAAGGTCTTATATAAGACATATGACATAAATTTATCCCTTTGATTTCAATAGCTTGGATAATAAATTTTGGCATATGAAACCAATTTTCAAAAAATGATATGGCCGGGGCCGCGGGAATTGCGGCGCGATCCCGCGATGTGAAACGGGTTTTCAGCTGCTGAGTAAAACGGGGGGCGCGGAGCCCGCGCGCATATCGAAACCCGTATCGGCACCGGAAAAAATGTGATTGGAGGGATTTTCGGGCGCCCAGTAGCATGGGTTGGCAATAATAAAAAATCGACACGCGCGGTTCGGAGCCGGGGTCCTCCCGATAAGAACGGTTTTATGCATTGCTCCGGACTACCTGATCACTATTCTTGGAGACAATAATGAAACGCATACTTTTATGGCTGGCGCTGCTGGCCTGTTTGGCCGGCTCCGCCGTGTCCGCGCACGCCGCGATCACGATGAACACCAGCGTGCAGTACAAGATCAAGAACGCCGCAAGCGGGCTGGTCCTGGGCATCGACGGCGCCAGCCAGGCCGCCGGCGCCAAAGTGGTCCAGTGGGCCGACAACGGTACCGCCGACCACCTGTGGCACTTCATGCCGATGGGGAATGGCGAGTACAACATCGAGAACATGCTGACGCACCAGGTGCTGGGCGTGTCGAGCGCCTCCACGGCGGACGGCGCGCAAATCGTCCAATGGGCCGACAGCGGCACGCGGGACCACCTGTGGACCGTCACCCAGGCCGCCAGCGGCAACTTCCTGATCCGGAACGTCAACAGCGGCAAGTATCTGGAGGTGTTCCAGGCCAGTAACCTGAACACCGCCACCATCGACCAATGGGGCTTGACCGGCTGCGCCTGCCAGGAATGGCAGCTGGTCAATACGCAGGTGCGTCCGTATCCGGTGCCGCGCGCCGTCGCCGGCGAGGGACGGTTCGTCCACGATCCCTACATGCTCAGGGATGGCAACGGCACATACTGGCTGTATGGCAGCCACCAGACCCTGGCCACATCGACCGACCTGACCAACTTCACGCCGTACACCAGTTGCACCACGACGCAGAAGGGCGGCTATGCGACGTGCCCGTCGATCGGGCCGGACTTCCCGTCATGGAGCGGACTGCAGACGCCAAAGGGGTGGAACAACGGTGCCAACACCGACATTTGGGCGCCGAGCTTGATGGTGGTGAACGGCACGTATTATCAGTACTACTCGATTCCCTATTTGCCAAGCACGGAAGCCAAGGCGGTGATCGGCGTCGCCACCAGTTCCGCGCCGCAGGGACCTTGGACCGACAAGGGATTCGTCACCAAATCCTGGACCAGCAACGACACGCCGCCGGCCGGTTTCACGAAGACCACCGATAACGCGATCGATCCGGCGCCGTTCCGCGATGCCAGTGGCAACTGGTGGATGACGTGGGGCTCGTGGACCGACGGCCTGCATTTGATGCAGCTGAATCCGGCCACCGGCCTGAAGTCGACCACCAACACCACCGTCTACACGATCGCGCGGCGCGGTTCGCCGACATCGGCGGTGGAGGGACCGTTCATTTATTACTATAACGGCTATTACTACTTCTTCGCGCCGATTAACGTGTGCTGCAGCGCTACGTCGCCGTACCGGACCGTCGTGGGGCGTTCGACCAGCGTGACCGGGCCGTATGTGGATCGGGGCGGGGTGGCGTTGACGGCGGGCGGTGGGACGATATTGGTCAGCACGCACGGCAATGTGATCGGTCCCGGTGGCGGCAGCGTGTTCACCGATGCCGGCAATAACAATCGGCCGACCTTTGTTTATCACTATTACGACGGCAATAACAATGGGCGGCCCACCCTGGGGATCAACCCGATTGGCTTCACGGCTGACGGCTGGCCGTATTTGATGGCGAATTAATCTTCCGCTGCTTCCGGTCACTCCGACAGGAGTGACTATACCCCCATGCGTTTTCACGCGCCCATGGCGTCGCCTCAGCTTCCCCACCGGATCACCACGGTGCGGGACCGCGAACGGAGGTGACGCCACTCCCCCTGCCTTAGTTGCCGATTAGCAACAATAAATTCCATAAAATAACAATGAATTGATTTTATTGAGCCGTCGTGTAAAATGAATTTAACAAATAAAACAAAAATAATATTTGGTTGGCCGTGACGCACCTTGCCCCCGTGCCCGTCAGCGCATTCTCCCCTTTTCCCCATCCGCCAGCCGGTCCGGGGGGGCGATGAAGCGCGCTGGCTTCG
>Ga0207655_1003977_pt1 | contig 10689 bp, 8 predicted proteins | sample KBSM44metaG_FD_184398 | JGI IMG/M metagenome (GOLD analysis project Ga0207655, IMG submission 184398) | Miscanthus rhizosphere microbial communities from Kellogg Biological Station, Michigan, USA - KBS M4-4 metaG (SPAdes) (version 2) | ecosystem: Host-associated > Plants > Roots > Rhizosphere >... | reverse complement strand
TCGGCCGCGATGATCCGTTCTACCGTGACGACGGCGGCGTCGTAGGCTTCGTAGTAGGCGCGGGCGCGCGCTTCGCCAAGGCGGTTGGACAGGTCGGCGTAGTCGTGCGCCAGGCCGGTATTGCATTGGCCGCCGTTGCGCCCCGACGCCTCGCCGGCGATGCGGCCCGCTTCGAGCAGGATCACGGACGCGCCGCGTTTGGCCAGCTCCAGCGCCGCCGACAGCCCGGTAAAGCCGCCGCCGACGACGACAACGTCCGCCCTTGGAGGGACAGGTCCGTTGGCCGCGCCGAGAAACCGTGGCGCCGTGTCGAGCCAGTACGATTCAAGCTTCATGCATCTATCCTTGGTTGGACGTTTTGAGGACGTTTTGTTAAAACCATTACACCATAGCCACGGCTGCGCAATATCCTGAATTGTCGCGCCGGGGAGACAGAATGCGCGGTTTTGCCCGCCGTCGGCAGCACAGATTGCTGCGCCTCCCGCACCCCTCGATCATTGGCGCGGCCCCTCCCCGCGCCCGCAGCAGGAACGACGGCTGCGCCGAAAACTACACAAGCTTGCGCCATCCATGGCCGGATCGGCGGCATTAAATGCTGCACTCCCGCGCTTAGCATGGGGTATGCAGTTTTTATTCCACTTATCAAAAGGATACGCCCTATGCACAGCTTCAATCCTGACCTGGTGAAGGTCTCCAGTTCCCATTTCATCGGCGGCGTTCACGTGGCGGGCCAGGGTTCGGCATCCGGTCTGGACGTGCGCCGTCCGTCGGACAACCGCGTCTATGCCGGGCTGCCGGTGGCCGACGCGGACGTGGTGGACATGGCCGTGCAAAACGCATGGCAAGCTTTCAAAAAAAGTAACTGGGCGCGCCAGGCGCCGCGCGAGCGCGCCCGCGTCATGCGGCGCTGGGCCGACTTGATCGAGGCCGATGTGGCGCAACTGGCCGCGCTGGAGGCGGTGGGCTCGACCCGGCCGATCGCCAACGCCGTCGCCTGGGATATTCCGTTCACCGCCGAGGGCCTGCGCTTTTTCGCGGAGTTCGCCGACAAGGTGGGCGGCGACGTGGCGGCCACGCGCAGCGACGCGCTGGGCATGACGATCGCCGAACCGTATGGCGTGATCGGCGCCATCGCGCCGTGGAACTTCCCGCTGGTGATGGCCTCGTGGAAGATAGGACCGGCGCTGGCCGCCGGTAACGCGGTGGTGCTCAAGCCTTCCGAGTTGACGCCGTTTTCGGCGATCCGTTTGGCGGAGCTGGCGATCACCGCCGGCATGCCGCCCGGGATATTCAATGTGATCCAGGGCGACGGCCGCACCACCGGTGATGCGCTGGTGCGTCATCCGCGCATCTCCAAGGTGACTTTTACTGGTTCCACCCGTACCGGCTCGGCTATCATGGCTGCATGCGCGGAGAGCGGCACCAAGCCGGTGACGCTGGAGCTGGGCGGTAAAAGTCCGCAACTGGTGTTCGCCGACGCGCCGGATCTGGATCGGGTGGCGAAGATGGTCGCCGGCGCCATCACCGGCAACGCCGGGCAGGTGTGCGTGGCCGGGTCGCGCCTGATCGTGCAGCGCGGCGTCGCCGATCGACTGGTGGAGGGCGTCGCGGCGGCGTTCAAGGCGCTGCGGCCGGGCCACACGTGGAGCGGCGATACCACGCTGTCGCCTATTATCAGTCGCAAGGACGCGCTGCGCATCGATGGCGTGGTGCGGCGCGCGGTGGAGGCGGGCGCCAGCGTCGCGGCCGGCGGCGGGCTGGCGGCGGTCGAGGGCGAGGGCGGATACTATCAGCCGACCATCTTGACCGGCGTCGAGACGGGCATGGAGGCTGTGCGCGACGAGATCTTCGGGCCTGTGATGACGGTGCAGGTCTTCGACGACGACGACGAGGCGCTGGCGCTGGGCGATCATCCAGCCTATGGGCTGGCGGCCGGCGTGCATACCGCCGACATTGGCCGCGCGCTGCGCTGCGCGCGCGAGCTGGAGGCGGGCACCGTATGGATCAACCGCTACGGCCGCAGCGACGATTACGTGCTGCCGACAGGAGGCTTCAAACGCTCCGGCATGGGCAAGGATCTGGGCCGGCAGTCGTACGAGGCGAACCTGCGCTATAAGACTGTGCTGGTCGATTTTATGCGCCAATAACGGGCGCGGGACCGCGCCGCTTTGGCGCATCGCGGCGCGCGCGGCACCGTGTCGGTGCGGGTGGCTTCAGGTCAGCAAGCTGTGCTGATTGCGGGCCGTAAAACAAGTATTTCTGTTTTGTGACAAGGCGATTACAGGACAAACCGGTGGGGGACGCATGTTGTAATCGATCCCAGTAGACGCATTAACAAGTACATCCACACCTTACCAGGAGTTCGTCATGTATCCCACCCGTCACTGTACCTTGGCCCTGTTCCTGGCCGCGACCTATCCGCTGTCCGTCCTTGCGGCGGAAGGCGATCCCACGGCCGCCGACGCCGTCGTAGATGTGGCTGCGGAGGGCGCGGCGCAGGCCGATTCCCCCGCCGGCCGGGAAGTGGTGGTGGTGAGCGGATCGCGCCAGAACTACCGCGCGCTGTCGGCGACCGGCGCCACCAAGACCGACACTTTGCTCAAGGACCTGCCGCAAAGCGTGCGCGTGCTGACGGCCGATCTGCTGCGCGACGTCGGCGTGACCAATCTGGCCAACGCGCTCGATCTGACCAGCGGCATCTCGCGCCAGAGTAACCTCGGCGGCCTGTGGGACAGCTACGCGATGCGCGGCTTCACCGGCGATCCCAATTTCGGATCGGACTACCTGGTCAACGGCTTCAGCTCCAGCCGTGGCTACAACGGCCTGCGCGATTCGGCCGGCACCGCCAGCGTGGAAGTGCTCAAGGGCCCCGCGTCGGCGCTGTACGGGCGCGGCGAGCCCGGTGGCACCGTCAACATCACGACCAAGAAGCCGCGCTTCGAGCCGTCGTATGAGCTGGACGTTTCGATCGCAAGCCACGAGACCTACCGCACCGCGCTTGACCTCACCGGTCCGATCAGCGAGAACCTGGCCTATCGCCTCAATGGCGCCTACGAGAAGGGCGACAGCTTCCGCGATACCATCGAAACCGAACGCTCGTTCCTGTCGCCGTCGTTCATCTGGCTGATCGGCGACCACACCCGCGTGTCGTACGAGGTCGAGGCCAGCGAGCAGCGCGTGCAGTTCGACCGGGGCGTGTTGGCGGTTGGCGGGGTGTTGGGGCTGATCCCGAATTCGCGCTTCCTGGGCGAGCCGGCGGACGGGCCGACGGTCGTGAAATCGCTGGGCCACCAGGTCTTCGTCGAACATGAGTTCAATGAGCGCTGGAAGCTGCAATCGGGCGTCTCGTATCGCGACAGCGAGTTGAAAGGGGCATCGACCGAGGCGAGCGCGCTGCAGGCCGACGGCCGCACGGTGCGCCGCCAGCACCGCAGCCGTGACTACAAGGCCATCGACGCCTCTGGCCGCGTCGAGGTGGTTGGCAAGTTCGACACCGGGCCGGTGACGAACAACGTGCTGGTGGGCGTCGACGCCTATAAATTCAACGACCGCCGCATCCAGCTGCGCCGCAATCCGAGCGCAGCATTCCCCTATGCGATCGACATCTACAATCCCGTCTACGGCGGCGTCTCCGATGTGATGACGATGTCGATCAACACCAAGGAGGAGCAGCGCGCGCACGCGTTCTACGCCCAGGACCAGATCGACCTGACCGCCCAATGGAAGGCGTTGCTGGGCGTGCGTTGGGATAGCTACGACCAGACCGTGATGAACTTCCGCAACGGCGCCTCGAACAAGCAGTCGCTGAGCGCCACCAGCCCGCGTGCAGGCCTTGTGTATCAGCCGTTACCGGTGCTGTCGTTGTACGCGACGGTCTCGAAGGGCTTCCGTCCGAACAGCGGCATCAGCATCGACAACCAGGCTTTCGCGCCCGAGGAGAGCAAATCCTATGAAGTCGGCTCGAAGCTGGAGTCTTCCGACGGCAAGCTGACAGGGACGCTGGCCGTCTACAAAATCACCAAAGAGAACGTGCTGACCACCAATCCGGTGAACACCGACTTCTCGATCTCGGCCGGTGAGGTGGGCAGCAAGGGCGTCGAGCTGGATCTGTCGGGCGAGATCGCGCGCAACCTGCGGCTGTCGGCGGCCTACGCCTACACCGACGCCACCGTCACCAAGGGCGACAACACGATCCGCACCGGCAGCCGCTTCCCGAACGTGCCGAGGCAGAGCGCCACCGTGGTGCTGACGCAGGCTTTCGCGGTCGCGGGCGGCACGGCGACCTTCGGCGGCGGCGTCAATTATGTGGGCGAGCGGTTGGGCGACGTGGCAGTCTCCAGCAACTTCAAACTGCCTGCCTACACCACGGCCAGGCTGATCTCGTCCTGGTCGCCGACCAAGAAGCTGCGCCTGTCGCTCAACATCGACAATCTCTTCGACAAACAGTACTACGCCAGTTCATATAGCCAGTTGTGGGTGTCCCCTGGAACCGACCGCACCGCGACTTTGAACCTGCACTACAAATTCTGAAGAGGAGCATCACCAGCATGATGACATTGAAAAAAATGGCCTGCGCCTTGTGCGCGTCCGCCTTGCTCGCCGGCGGTGTCGCCGTGGCGCCGGCCCAGGCGCACGGTATCTGGTTCGCGCAGCGTGCCACACAACTGGCGTTCCTTTACGGAGTGGGCGCGGACGATCTGGATTCGCTCAAGCGGCTGCCCCAGGTGACCAGCGTCGGCGGCTATGACGCCGACGGCAAGCCGGTCGAGACTTCGCTGCAGCCCGACGGAAGGCTGGTGCTGGTCAATCTGGACAATCAGCCGGCGGTGGTCACGGCGGTTCTGGATAACGGCACGTGGACCAAGACGCCGGATGGCGTCTTCCACAAAAAGGGCAGGGACGAAATCCCGAAGTACATCATCAGCGAGCATACCTACAAGTATGCGGTGCATCTGCGTAAGCCTTTGAGCAAGCCGCTCGGACCTTTGCCGAACCAGATCTTGCAGATCGTGCCGGTGGAGGCGGCGCTGCCGGCCATGCTTGGAGATCCGATCAAGCTGCGTGTGCTGTTCAAGGGTAAGCCCTTGGCTGGCGCCCAGGTGTTGCAGGACATGGTCAATGATCCCGACGCGGAGCCGGTGTTGTCCGGCGCCGATGGCACGGTCACCATCAAAGTGCGCAATCAGGGTCTGAATGTGATCGCGGCGATCTATCGCGGACCGTCCGAGCAACCTGCCAAGTTCGACAGCAGCGAGCACCTGGCGACGCTATCGTTCGTGCTGGCGCATAAACCTGAATAAACTGGAGAGCGAAATGATGAAGAAAATCCTTGGAACCATGGTGCTGGCGGCGGCCGCGCTGACGAGTGGCTATGCACTGGCGCATGGCGCGCCGGTGGCGAATCACGGTGGTATCGTGCAGGCGGTGGGCGAAACCTGGCTGGAGCTGGTGGTGAAGGGCGATCAGGTCGAGCTGTATCTGCAGGATGATGGCGATGATATGCCGAGCGCCGAGGTGGCGGGCAAGATCACCTTGGTGACCGCGGCGGGGAAGAAGGAATTTGCGCTCCAGCCGGCCGGCGGCAACAAGTTGGAGGCGAAGGCGCCCGGTGCGGCCAAGGCAGGAAAGGTGCTGGCGTTGTTGACGATGGCCGACAAGAAAACGCGCGTTAGTACCACCTTCAACCTTCAATAACCGCGCTGGCGGTCAACGACATCTTGCAGCGGCTCGCCGGCCATGTGTCGGCGCAGGTTCGCCAGCAGCACCGGGGCGGCCGTATCGGGCTGGGTCATGCTGGCGATGTGGGGTGTGATTAGCACGCGGGGATGGCGCCACAGCGCGTGATCCGGCGGCAGCGGCTCCGGGTCTGTGACGTCGAGGATGGCGCGCGATAAATGGCCGGAATCCAGCGCCGACAGCAGGGCGCCGTGGTCCAGATGCGGACCGCGCGCGACGTTGATCAGCGCCGCGCCGCGCGGCAGCCGGGACATCAGCCGTTCGTCCAGGATGCCGCGCGTGGCGTCGGTCAGCGGCAGCAGGCAAATCAGCACGTCGCACCGGCCCAGGAAGTCCGCCAAGCTATCGTCGCCGGCGAAGCACTCCACGCCGTCGAGCGTTTTGTGCGACCGGTTCCAGCCTACCCGGCGGAAGCCGAAAATGCCGAGCCGCTCCAACACCGCCTGTCCCAGCACGCCCAGTCCCATCACGCCAACGGTACGCGCCGACGCCTGCATCACCGGAATCGGCCGCCAGTCGGCGCGCGACTGCATGTCGGCGTAATCGAGCAGATTGCGGTGCAAGGCCAGCACCGACATGGTCGTGTATTCGATCATGCCGTTGACGATGCCCGGTTCGACCATGCGCACCACCGTCACCTGTTCCGGGACGGCGCTGAAATCGATATGATCGATGCCGGCACCCGAGGCGAAGAGCACCTTCAGATTGGGCATCGACGCCAGGAATTCGGCGTCGGCCTGCCAGGAGACCAGATATTCGACGTCATTCAAATCGCCGGTATTATCAGGCCAGGTGCGAAAATCGATGTCCGGCGCGCGGGTGGCGAAAAAGCGCGCCCAGACCTGTGTGCGGGCGGCGTCCGATCGGTACAATACACTCATGAATATGTTCCTGGTGGTCCTGTTCTATGGAAGCTACAGTATAGAGAGAGCCGGCGGTATTAGCTGCGGTTATCGCGGGCGCCGCGCGGCAAATCCTGCTGATTCGGTGGCCATAAAAGCCGTTTTGCTGCGCGGACGGGGGCATAGTCGGCACCTCTGACGGCGCCAGGTTGGATATCATGAATGTATCGCGGTATCAGACCATCATCAACGAAAGGGCAACCATGAGCATCACGTTCAGACCGAAATACATCAGCTTCGATTGCTACGGCACCTTGATCTACTTCCAGATGTCGCCGATGGCGCGCAAGCTGTTCGCCGATCGTATCAGCGCCGACGACATGGAGCAGTTCTGCAAGGACTTCTCGGCCTTCCGCTATGACGAAGTGCTGGGCGACTGGAAGCCATACTACGAGGTGGTCTACAATTCGCTGCTGCGCACGGCCAACCGCTGGAAGGTACCTTTCCGCGAGTCCGACGTGGCCGAGATCTACGCCGCCGTCCCGACCTGGGGCCCGCACCCGGACGTGACCGAAGGCCTGGCCAAGATCGCCGACAAGATTCCGCTGGTGATCCTGTCGAACGCCATGGACTCGCAGCTGGTGCACAACGTGAAGAACCTGGGCGTGCCGTTCCACCGCGTCTACAGCGCGCAGCAGGCCAAGGCCTACAAGCCGCGCCTTACCGCCTTCGAGTACATGATCGATCAACTGGATGCGAAACCGGATGACTTCCTGCACGTGTCGTCGTCGATGCGCTACGACCTGATGTCGGCCAACGACATCGGCATCAAGAACAAGGCCTTCGTCAATCGCGGCCACGAGCCGGGCACGCCGTTCTACAACTACCAGGAAATCAGCGATATCGGCGGTCTGGCCGGCCTGGTCGGCTTGTAACGGACCGCTTACGAGTGAGTGATCAAGCGGCGCCCAAGGGCGCCGCTTTTCTTTTATGCCTCCAGCCAGACATGTTCGGCGCAGGTATAGCCCATGAATGATCCCAGTGGATGCGAGGACGTGCCGCGCACCTTGCTGCTGAACGCTTCCAGATTGTTGATGAACAGCGGGATACCGATGCCGCACTTCTGGTGCACCAGCACCTGCATGTCGGCGTAAAACTGCTTGCGTTTGGCTTCGTCGGTTTCGGCGCGCGCCAGTAGCAGCAACTGGTCGAATTGCTCGTTTTTCCAGCCCGATTCGTTCCACGGCGCGTCCGACTTGAAAAACTGCGTGAACAGCATGTCGGCGCTTGGACGCGGGTTGATGTTCCCGAAGCCCATCGGGGATTTCATCCAGTGGTTGGACCAGTAGCCGTCCGCCGAGATGCGCTTGACCGTCAGCTTCAATCCGGCCTTCATGGCCGATTGCTGCATCAGCATCGCCATATCGACGGAGCCGGCGGCCGCCACCGAGGCCACCAGCGGCAAGGTCTGGCCCACGGCGCCGGCGCGAGTCAGGTGGTAGCGCGCGCGGTCCGGATCGTAGGGCCGCTGCGGCAGCCCGGCGAAGTAGAAGCGGTTGCTCGGCGCCAACGGCTGGTCGTTGCCGATGACGGCGTAGCCACGGAAGGCGGCGCGCTTCATCTGTTCGCGGTCGATCAGGTACTTCATCCCGAGCGTGAAATCGGGATGGCGGCCGAAGCCGAGGTTCTGGCGTATCACCAGGTCGGTGTAAAGGCCGGACTGGCTCTCCAGGACCACGTAGCCAGGTTCGCCGTTGATACGTTTGGTCGAGCGGGGATTGACTTCGTTGACCCAATCGACATCGCCGGACAGCAGCGCGTTGATGCGCGCCGATTCGTCGGGTATGCCGAACAGCGCCACCTCGTCGAGGTGGGGCAGGCCGGGCCTCCAGTAGTTTTCATTGCGGACACCAATGGTGCGCACGCCCGGGGTGAACTCCTTGCAGCGGAAGGCGCCGGTGCCGTTGGCGGTCGTGAAGCTGGTGGTGCCGTCCTGGATGATCACGAAGTGCGATGTCGCCAGGATCACCGGCAGGTCGGCGTTGGCGCCGGTCAGCGTGATCTCCACCACCTGCGGGTCGATCGCGCGCACCGACGCGAACTGCTGCGCCACACCGCGCACCTTGGAGCCGATGGCCGTGTCGCTGTGGCGCTTGAGCGAGTAGACCACGTCGGCGGAGGTCAGCGCCTTGCCATCGTGGAAGACGACGCCCTTGCGCAAGCGGACCGTCCACGTGATCGCGTCGTCGGTGGCCATTTCCTCGGCCAGCGCCATCTGCGGCACCAGGTGCGCGTCCAGCGTGGTCAGGCCGCTGAAGAACATATGCGCGCGCAGGTAGTCGGTCGACAGCGCGCCGCGCGCCGGATCGAGCGTGTCGGCGGTGGAGCTGGACTGGGTGGCGATGGTCAGCTGGCCACCTTTGCGCGGTGCCGGAGCAGCAGATAACAGGCCGGATGCCGACAGCAGCGCTCCCCCGGCGGCGAGACGGCGCAGCATGTCGCGGCGGGACAGGGTGGAGGCAGGAATCTGTTGCGGGGAAAGCGTGGAATTCATCGATGCGCCTCTGAGCTTTGTCATGGATGTTATTACATCATATTTATGTCGCGGGATTGTCGCGTTTCGCGTGGCCGCCAGCGCACAAGCGGCGGTTTTCCATGGGTGGATCAGCATACATTGCCGGCCGTAGAAAATGCCGTCGCAAGGCTCACATAGCTGCCGAAACGTCACCGGCGACGGATAACTAAGCAGAAAAACCCGCACCCGCTCCGTACAATATTGACATGGTGGCGGAGCGATGGTGGCCGCCGGACTTCTTTTCAACTCTACAGAGAATCGACTATGGACTACACCAGCACTTTTAAACCCGCGTTCCGGGACCAGGTCAAGCCGCCCCAGGCCGCCGCCCTGGACCCGGCGGCGCAACTGGTCAAATCGCGCATCGCCGTGATCGACGTGCTGCGCGGCCTGGTGATGTTGATCATGCTGTTCGACCACGTGCGCGAGGCGATCTATCTGCACGTACCGATCAGCGACCCGATGACCGTCGACAGCATGCCGCCGGATCTGTTCTTCACCCGCGCGATGGCGCACTTTTGCGCACCGATGTTTGTGTTCCTGACCGGCCTGTCGGCATGGTTGTACGCGCATCCGGCCGCCGGTCCGCGCGACGCCACCGGATTCCTGTTCAAGCGCGGTTTGCTGCTGGTGGTACTGGAACTGGTGGTGGTCAATTTCGCCTGGGTCGGCACGTACCCGCCGCCGGTGATGTATCTGCAGGTGATCTGGGTGATCGGCCTGGCGATGATCTTCCTGGCGCTGGTGCACAAGCTGCCGCTCAAGTTGCTGGGCGCGGTCGGCGCCGTGATCGTGGCCGGCCACAACGCGCTGACCTGGATCAGCTTTGAACCGGGCAGCATCGCCTACGACGCCTGGACTCTGCTGCTGCATCGCGGCTTCCTGATCGCCGACGGCGCGGTCAAGGTCAAGGTCACCTATCCGCTGCTGCCGTGGATAGGCGTGATCCTGCTGGGTTATGCGGCGGGTCCGTTGTATGCCCGGGCGATGGCGCCGCATCGCCGCCGCCAGCTACTGCGCCTGATCGGCGGCGGCGCATTGCTGCTGTTGCTGGTGCTGCGCGGGTTTAATATCTATGGCGAGGAGCTGCCTTGGGTGCAGGGCGAGACGGCGGTCCAGACGCTGATGTCGTTCCTGAACTTCACCAAATATCCGCCATCGCTTGATTTCGCGCTGATGACGATAGGGACTGGATTGCTGGTGCTGGCGTGGCTGGAGCCTTACGATAACCGTCTGACCCGCGCTTTCGCGACCTTCGGCGGCGCGCCGATGTTCTACTACCTGTTCCATCTGCTGCTGTTACTGTACATGCAGAAGGCGCTGGTACTGATGTTCGGCGCCAACCACGGCACACGTTTTGGGGTTGATTCCTTATGGCCGGTGTGGGTGGTGGCGCTGGCGCTGATGCCGGTGCTGTATGTGCCTTGCAAGGCCTTTGCCAACTTCAAGCGCACCTCGAAACAGGCCTGGGTGCGCTACTTCTGATGTTGGATGGTCGCGGAGCCCTTTAGCTCCGCGACCACCTTCGATTTAGTT
>Ga0207655_1003976_pt1 | contig 10691 bp, 10 predicted proteins | sample KBSM44metaG_FD_184398 | JGI IMG/M metagenome (GOLD analysis project Ga0207655, IMG submission 184398) | Miscanthus rhizosphere microbial communities from Kellogg Biological Station, Michigan, USA - KBS M4-4 metaG (SPAdes) (version 2) | ecosystem: Host-associated > Plants > Roots > Rhizosphere >... | reverse complement strand
TGGGTCTGCTCGACAGCCTGTTTAGCGCGCTCGACGAACATCAGCTTTCTTACGAATTGTTTGATGAAGTGTTCCCGAACCCAACAGAAGAGTTAGTGCAAAAAGGCTTTGCTGCGTTCCAGGAAGCCAGTTGCAATTACCTGATTGCCTTTGGCGGCGGCAGCCCGATTGATACCGCCAAAGCAGTGAAAATCCTGACGGCGAACCCAGGCCCATCAACGGCCTACTCGGGCGTTGGCAAAGTCACAAACCCTGGCGTGCCGCTGGTGGCGATTAATACCACGGCCGGCACTGCAGCGGAGATGACCAGTAATGCGGTGATCATCGATTCCGTGCGCCATGTGAAAGAAGTGATTATCGACACTAACCTGATCCCTGACATCGCCGTAGATGACGCCAGCGTCATGCTGGATATCCCGGCGAGCGTCACCGCCGCAACGGGCATGGACGCGTTGACTCACGCCATCGAAGCTTACGTTTCTGTCGCGGCGCACCCGCTGACCGACGCGAACGCGCTGGAGTCTATCCGTCTGATCAGTCAGTGGTTGCCGGAAGCGGTGGATAACGGGCATAACCTCGAAGCGCGTGAAATGATGGCTTACGGCCAATACCTGGCGGGCATGGCGTTCAACAGCGCCGGACTGGGCCTGGTGCATGCACTGGCACACCAACCGGGTGCGACACACAACCTCCCGCACGGCGTGTGTAATGCCATTTTACTGCCAGTCATTGAAGCGTTTAACCGCCCGAAAGCGGTGGCACGTTTTGCGAAGGTTGCCGCAGCGATGGGCGTGAAAACTCAGGGGATGAATGAAGAAGAAGCCAGCTTTGAGGCTATTCTGGCGATTCGCGCGCTTTCCACACGCGTTGGCATCCCAACTGGCTTTAGCCAACTGGGTATCCAACCTGCTGACATTGAAGGCTGGCTGGACAACGCGCTCGCTGACCCATGCGCCCCATGCAATCCGCGCGTGGCAAGCCGTGAGGAAGTGCGTGAGTTGTACCTGGAGGCGCTATGATCCGCAAAGCTTTTGTGATGCAGGTAAATCCTGATGCCCATGAAGAATATCAACGTCGCCATACGCCGATTTGGCCGGAGCTTGAGGCGGTACTTAAACAGCACGGTGCTCATCACTACGCTATCTATCTTGATGCTGAACGCCACCTACTTTTTGCCACGGTAGAGATTGAGTCAGAGGCTCGCTGGAACGCGGTTGCCCAAACCGAAGTTTGCCAACGCTGGTGGAAACATATGAGCGAAATCATGCCGAGCAATTCGGATAACAGCCCGGTGAGTGCCGAGTTAAAAGAAGTGTTTTATTTAGAGTAAGGCTTCAAATCACGCTCTTTGCATATCATCCCCGGCTCTGGTCGGGGATTTTATGCAGCTTTGTAGGGTGGATAAGCGTCAGCGTCATCCACCATTGAGCTGATGATGTCGGATGTCGCTGCGCTAATCCGACCTACGCCACCGCATCAGCCAGCGCTTTAGTAATCACCTCTGAAAGCTCCTTCACGTCGAACTTCGCGACATAACCGTTCGCGCCCACTTTGCGCACGTGATCTTCGTTGGCGCTGCCTGATAAAGATGAGTGAATCACCACCGGGATCTGCTTTAACGTAATATCGGTTTTAATATTTCGCGTCAGGGTAAAGCCATCCATTTCCGGCATTTCAATGTCGGTTAACACCATACCAATTCGATCGGTTACCGGCTGGCCCGCGGCTTTCGCTTCTGCGGCGATGACCTTGATTTTCTCCCAGGCCTCAAGCCCTGTGGAATGCATCTCGACTGGGATCCCCATCCCTTTAAGGCCTTGTTCAAGCATCATGCGAGCCACTTTGGAATCTTCGGCAACAATCGCCACCGCGCCAGGTTTCAGTGGATTGGTTTGCCCTTCGATGGCTTTGACATCCACATTGCGCCCGGAAGGAATAATGTCATAAAGGATCTGTTCAACATCCAGCACCAGTGCCAGCTCGCCCTTGTACTCTTCGCTGTCGAGCGAAGCAATGCTGGTAATGTTGCGGCTGCTGACGCCTGACTCGGCGGCGTGAACCTGGCTCCAGTCCAGACGGATAATATTTTCTACAGACTCGACCGCAAATGCCTGCGTGCTACGGGCGTATTCGGTTATCAGTAACAGATTCAGACCCGTTTCAGGCGTGCATCCCGTGACGGCAGGCAGGTCGATTACCGGGATAATCTGGTCACGAATATTGGCCATTCCTAACAGCGGCGACATCATTCCAGCCGCGCGATTGATTTTCTGCATTGGCACAATTTCACGCAGTTTAAAAACGTTAATGCCGTAAAGCTCTGATTTATCAGCGTGCTGGCCTTTGCCTAAGCGGAACAACAGCAACTCAAATTTGTTGGATAACGCCAGGTTAGCCCTTTCATCAATATCTTTTTGAAAACTATCCATTTAAACCTCTGTTCGATAACCTGGCGGGTAGTCGCCCCGGCGCTTGTTTAAGTTATCGGCAGAATGAGGGAAAAGTGGAGTGGCTTGAATTAACGAAATGAGGGAATAGGTCGGGGGAGAAAGATGAAGTTAATAAAAAAACACCCGGCAAGCCGGGTGTTTTAGAGAAGAGGGATTTTGTTACCGAATTATGCAGCTGGTTTAACCGCTGGTTTTGCAGTTGGTGCTACTGTGGTTGCTGCTTTTTTGTGGTGCTTTTTGGCAGCCTGAGCTTTCTGAGGAGCGGCAGTTGGAGTCACAGCTTTAGTCGCTTTTTTGTGGTGCTTTTTAGCTGCCTGAGCTTTCTGCGCTACAGGTGCTGCTTTATGGTGTTTTTTGTGGTGCACAGTCGTGGTGCTGTGTTTGACCGGAGCAGGCGCGGCGGTGGTTTCAGCAGCGAAAGCAGCAGAAGACAGACCCATTACAGCAACAGCAATCAGAGTTAATACTTTTTTCATTTTGATAGTCTCGTATTCGTTTATGTATGGGTTGTTGGCCCGTTGAAATAACTTTATTCCAACAAACAAATACGTTCAGTGAGTGATTGGTGTCGGTAAGTAACGGAATGTACAAACCGTTAACACAGTCGCTGCGGATGGGTATATACCGTCGCACGGCCTGGTTTGCTAAAACCGATTAGCGTCAGATTGCAACGTTGCGCGACTTCCACGGCAAGCGTGGTGGCGGCAGATACAGCAAACAAAATTTCGACGCCGCACTGGGCAGATTTTTGCACCATCTCATAGCTGGCACGGCTGGAGACGAGCACCGCACCGTTAATCCAGGCTTCACGGCAACGCACGCCGAGCAGTTTATCCAGCGCCACATGGCGGCCAATATCTTCTTTGCCATCCAGAATAGTGCCGTTTTCATTCAGCCACAGTGCAGCATGGGTACAACCGGTGAGTTGGCCGACCGGCTGGTAATCGCGCATCTGGTTTAAAGCTGCATCCAGCTTGTTCAAATCGAAGGTTTGCGTGAATGGAAGAGGTGTTATCGGGCGGCCAATATCATTGAGTTGTTCCACGCCGCAGACGCCGCAACCGGTACGGCCGGCAAGGGAGCGGCGACGCTCTTTCAATCCCATAAAGCGGCGGCTGGACAGCTCAATTTGCACTTCTAAGCCATTACAAACGGGTAAAACATCAATTCCGTAAATGTCTGCCGGAGATTCTATAATCCCTTCCGATAAAGAAAAACCGAGTGCAAAAAGTTCCAAATCTTTGGGCGAAGCCATCATGACCACATGCGAAATACCGTTGTAGACCAGCGCTACAGGCACTTCTTCTGCCAGCCAGTCGTCTTTGGCCGCGAGCAAATCCTGGCGTTGCCACAGCTCTATAGTCCGCGCACCAGTGACGACCTTCACAGTTTTGCTTTGATTTGGGTTGGAATTGTTCACTTTGTCTTAACCTGATTGGAACAGCCTTAATTCTAATGTGGTATTCTGGAAACACTAACCCTTCTGGAGTAGGGGATATTTCCAGTTCGGTTTGATTGTGGACTTTTGCGGCGCAGACCGCAAAAAAAATACACCTATAAATAATGTGAAAATGTCGATTTAAGGAGCATCCATGCAGGTCAGCAGAAGACAGTTCTTTAAGATCTGTGCTGGCGGTATGGCAGGGACTACGGCAGCGGCACTGGGTTTTGCCCCGGGCGTTGCTCTTGCGGAAACACGGCAATATAAACTGCTGCGTACACGTGAAACTCGTAATACCTGCACATACTGTTCTGTCGGTTGTGGGCTGTTAATGTACAGTCTCGGTGACGGAGCGAAAAATGCCAAAGCATCAATCTTCCATATTGAAGGCGACCCGGACCATCCGGTAAACCGCGGTGCGCTTTGCCCGAAAGGCGCAGGCCTGGTGGATTTCATCCACAGTGAAAGCCGTCTTAAATTCCCGTCTTACCGCGCACCAGGCTCTGATAAGTGGGAACAAATCAGTTGGGAATCGGCATTTGACCGTATCGCCAAACTGATGAAAGAAGACCGCGATGCCAACTTTATTGCTCAGAACGCTGAGGGAACCACGGTCAACCGCTGGCTCTCCACTGGCATGTTGTGCGCATCGGCCTCCAGTAACGAAACCGGTTATTTAACCCAGAAATTTTCCCGCGCCCTCGGCATGTTAGCCGTGGATAACCAGGCGCGTGTCTGACACGGACCAACGGTAGCAAGTCTTGCTCCAACATTTGGTCGCGGTGCGATGACCAACCACTGGGTTGATATTAAGAACGCCGATCTCGTGATTGTGATGGGTGGCAACGCCGCAGAAGCGCATCCAGTCGGATTCCGCTGGGCGATGGAAGCCAAAATTCACAATGGCGCGAAGCTGATTGTTATCGATCCGCGCTTTACGCGTACTGCTTCAGTGGCGGATTTCTACACCCCGATCCGTTCCGGTACTGACATTGCTTTCTTGTCAGGCGTACTGCTGTATCTGATTAATAACAATAAATTTAACCGCGAATACGTTGAAGCCTACACCAACGCCAACCTGATTGTGCGTGAGGATTACAGCTTCGATGACGGCCTGTTCTCCGGCTACGACGCGGCAAACCGTAAATACGACAAAACCTCCTGGAACTATGAGCTGGATGAGAAAGGCTTCGCGAAACGCGACCTGACGCTGACCCATCCGCGATGTGTATGGAACCTGCTCAAAGAGCACGTTTCCCGCTACACGCCAGAGGTGGTTTCCAATATTTGCGGCACCCCGAAAGATGACTTCATTCAGGTCTGTGAATACATCGCATCGACCAGCGTGAAAAATAAAACCGCATCGTTCCTGTATGCATTGGGCTGGACGCAACACTCCGTGGGCGCGCAGAACATCCGCACCATGGCGATGATTCAGTTGCTGCTTGGCAACATGGGGATGGCAGGGGGTGGCGTGAACGCCCTGCGCGGGCACTCCAACATTCAGGGCCTGACTGACCTTGGTTTGCTGTCACAAAGCCTGCCGGGCTACATGACGCTGCCAAACGAGAAACAGCCCGATCTCCAGACTTATCTTGCCGCCAACACGCCGAAACCGCTGCTGGAAGGCCAGGTGAACTACTGGGGCAACTACCCGAAATTCTTCGTTTCGATGATGAAAGCCTTCTTTGGTGACAAAGCCACAGCGGAAAACAGCTGGGGTTATGACTGGTTGCCGAAGTGGGACAAGGGCTACGACGTCCTGCAATATTTCGAGATGATGAACCAGGGCAAGGTGAATGGCTATCTGTGCCAGGGCTTTAACCCTGTCGCCTCATTCCCGAACAAAAACAAAGTCATTGCGTCACTGTCGAAGCTGAAATTCCTCGTGACCATCGACCCGCTGAACACCGAAACCTCGAACTTCTGGCAAAACCACGGCGAGATGAACGATGTTGATCCGTCGACAATCCAGACTGAAGTGTTCCGCTTACCGTCCACCTGCTTTGCCGAAGAAAACGGCTCTATCGTTAACTCCGGACGTTGGTTGCAGTGGCACTGGAAAGGTGCGGACGCCCCAGGAGAAGCGTTGAACGACGGCGAAATTCTGGCGGGTATCTTTAGCCGCTTGCGTCATATGTACCAGACCGAAGGCGGTGCGGTGCCTGAGCAAGTGCTGAACATGAGCTGGAACTACCTGACACCAGATAACCCAGCGCCGGAAGAAGTGGCGATGGAAAGCAACGGTAAAGCGTTGCAGGACGTCGTCGATCCGGCAACCGGCGCGGTTCTGGTGAAAAAAGGCCAGCAACTGAGCTCCTTCGCCCAACTGCGCGATGACGGCACCACTTCAAGTGGCTGCTGGATCTTCGCCGGTAGCTGGACGCCAGACGGCAACCAGATGGCACGCCGCGATAACGCCGATCCATCCGGTCTAGGAAACACACTAGGCTGGGCCTGGGCGTGGCCGCTTAACCGTCGCATTCTGTATAACCGTGCTTCCGCCGATCCAGCGGGTAAACCGTGGGATGAAAAACGCCGCCTGATTTCCTGGGATGGCGCGAAGTGGAGCGGTGCGGATATCGCCGACTACAGCACTGCCGCACCGGGTACTGACGTTGGGCCGTTCATCATGCAGCCGGAAGGCTTAGGCCGCCTGTTTGCTATCGATAAAATGGCAGAAGGTCCGTTCCCGGAACATTACGAACCGTTTGAAACGCCGCTCGGCACCAACCCGCTGCACCCGAACGTGGTCTCTAACCCAGCCGCGCGCGTGTTCAAGGGCGATCTCGAAGCGATGGGCAAGCACGACAAGTTCCCGTATGTCGGCACCACGTATCGTCTGACCGAGCACTTCCACTACTGGACCAAACACGCGGTATTGAACGCCATCGCGCAGCCAGAGCAGTTTATCGAGATTGGCGAGAAGCTCGCGAATTCCCTCGGTATCGCCCACGGCGACACGGTGAAAGTCTCCTCCAACCGTGGCTTCATCAAAGCCAAAGCGGTGGTGACGAAGCGTATTCGCCAGTTGGATGTGAACGGCCAGAAAGTGGACACCATCGGTATTCCGATTCACTGGGGTTACGAAGGGGTGGCGAAGAAAGGCTTTATCGCTAACACCCTGACGCCATATGTCGGTGATGCCAACACGCAAACGCCTGAATTTAAGGCGTTCCTGGTCAATGTGGAAAAGGTGTAACGGAGACGAATTATGGCTTATCAATCTCAGGACATCATCCGTCGTTCCGCTACTAACGGCTTCACACCCGCGCCTCAGGCGCGGGATCATCAGCAAGAAGTCGCAAAACTTATCGACGTCACCACCTGTATCGGCTGTAAAGCCTGTCAGGTGGCGTGTTCGGAGTGGAACGACCTGCGTGATGAAATCGGCAGTAACGTTGGGGTTTACGATAATCCGGCGGATTTAACCGCCAAATCGTGGACGGTGATGCGCTTCTCGGAAGTCGAGCAAAACGACAAACTGGAATGGCTTATCCGCAAAGATGGCTGTATGCACTGCGCGGATCCTGGCTGCCTGAAGGCGTGTCCGGCTGAAGGCGCCATCATTCAGTACGCCAACGGCATTGTCGATTTCCAGTCTGAACAGTGCATCGGCTGCGGTTACTGCATCGCTGGCTGCCCGTTCGACGTACCGCGTCTGAATCCGGAAGACAACCGTGTCTACAAATGTACCTTGTGCGTAGACCGTGTCACCGTTGGTCAGGAGCCTGCGTGTGTGAAAACGTGCCCAACCGGCGCGATTCATTTTGGTTCGAAAGAAGACATGAAAACCCTGGCAGGCGAGCGTGTCACCGAGCTGAAAACGCGCGGTTATGACAACGCCGGACTGTACGATCCAGAAGGTGTTGGCGGCACACACGTTATGTATGTGCTGCATCATGCGGACAAGCCGACGTTGTATCACGGCCTGCCGGAGAATCCGTCCATCAGCCCAACTGTGAAATTCTGGAAAGGCGTCTGGAAGCCGCTGGCCGCTATCGGCTTTGCTGCGACCTTTGCTGCCAGTGTGTTCCACTATGTAGGGGTCGGCCCGAACCGTGCCGAAGAAGAGGACGATAACCTGCACCATGACGATGACGAGGTGCGCAAACCATGAAAAAACAAGTGACTATTCAGCGTTACAGCGCGCCTGAGCGTATCAACCACTGGGTAACCGCCTTCTGCTTCATTCTGGCGGCGGTGAGCGGACTGGGATTCTTCTTCCCATCCTTCAACTGGCTGATGCACATTCTTGGCACGCCGCAACTGGCGCGCATTCTCCACCCGTTCGTTGGTGTGGTGATGTTTGCCTCGTTTATCATCATGTTTTTCCGTTACTGGCACCACAACCTAATCAATCGGGATGATATCTTTTGGGCGAAGAATATTCGTAAGATCATCGTCAACGAGGAAGTAGGTGACACCGGGCGGTATAACTTCGGCCAGAAATGCGTGTTCTGGGCGGCGATTATCTTCCTGGTGCTGTTGCTGGTGAGTGGCGTGATTATCTGGCGTCCGTACTTTGCTCCTGCTTTCTCAATCCCGTTAATTCGCGTAGCGCTGATGGTGCATTCATTTGCAGCAGTGGCCCTGATTGTGGTTATTATGGTCCACATCTACGCCGCCCTTTGGGTGAAAGGCACGATTACCGCGATGGTGGAAGGCTGGGTCACGACGTCCTGGGCGAAGAAACACCATCCGAAATGGTATCGTGAAGTTCGCCAGAAACAGGAAAAACGACAGGAATGAGTATTCGCATAATCCCGCAAGATCAGCTGGAGAAGAGCGACAAACGTACGGCGGAGATGATCCCGCCGTTATTGTTCCCCCGGCTGAAAAATCTCTACAACCGCCGCGCAGAACGTCTGCGCGATCTGGCAACCAATAATCCGTTGGGCGATTTCCTGCGCTTTGCCGCGCTTATCGCCCATGCCCAGGAAGTGGTGCTTTACGACCACCCACTGGAAATGGATTTAACGGCGCTGATTCAGAAATCATCTGAAACCGGCAAGCCGCCGCTGGATATCCACGTTCTGCCACGCGACCCGCACTGGCAGCGTTTGCTGAACTCGCTGATTGCCGAGCTGAAACCAGAAATGAGCGGCCAGGCACTGGCGGTTATCGAAAATCTGGAAAAAGCGTCGACGCAAGAACTCGAAGAGATGGCCACTGCGCTGTTTAACGCAGATTTTGCGCTGGTGAGCAGCGACAAAGCCCCGTTCATCTGGGCAGCGTTGTCACTCTACTGGGCGCAAATGGCGAGCCTGATTCCAGGTAAAGCGAAAGCCGAATATGGCGAACAACGCCAGTTCTGCCCGGTGTGCGGTTCGATGCCGGTTTCCAGCATCGTGCAGATTGGCGGCACCAGCGGCCTGCGTTATCTGCACTGCAACCTGTGCGAAACCGAATGGCACGTGGTTCGAGTGAAATGCAGCAATTGCGAGCAAACCCGCGATTTGAACTACTGGTCGCTGGACAGCGAACAGTCAGCAATTAAAGCGGAAAGCTGTGGCGACTGCGGCACTTACCTGAAGATTTTGTATCAGGAAAAAGATGCCAAAGTGGAAGCCGTTGCCGACGATTTAGCCTCGCTGGTGCTGGATGCGCGTATGGAGCAAGAAGGTTTTGCCCGTAGCAGCATCAACCCGTTCCTGTTCCCAGGGGAAGGGGAGTAATAAGTACCCAGGGCGGAGAGCATTGGCTTTTCCGCCCTGGTCATCACATAGGATCACCGTATGTCCCTCGAACCCGCAATCGCCGGGCTGGTTGATGAATTCATCGACTCTGGCCGTCCTTCTTCACGCCAACAAACTTTTGCCGAACGCCGGGCCGGGTATATCGCCAGCACTGTTTTAGCGGGTGAAACGGAAACCCGAGTCGACGTGAAAGATATCAGCCTTAATGGCTGCACGTTACGCATATTTTCCCCGCTAAATGCGACCGGATCGCTTCCAGCCGTGATCTATTACCACGGTGGTTGCTTTGTTAGCGGTGGGTTTGAAACCCATGACAATCAGTTACGGCAGCTTTGCTATCACAGTGGTTGTCGGGTGATTGCCGTTCAGTATCGCGTAGCCCCGGAGCACACTTATCCGGCAGCGCATGATGATGCTGAGCGTGCAGCGGACGCTATCTGGAAAGCGGCTGAACAACTGGAAGTGAATCGAGAACGAATAACGCTCGCAGGCGACAGCGCCGGTGGGCATATCGCCCTGGTGACGGCACTGCGGCTGAAAAGTGCCGGAAACTGGTTGCCTGCGCGCCTCATGCTGATTTACCCGATGCTGGACGCGACGGCGGAATCTGTCAGCTATCAGGAAAATGGCTACGACTACATCATTACCCGCGATACGCTGCTTTCAGGTTACGAAGCCTATATGGCCGATCTTGACCCAATGGATGATGAAGCCAGCCCGTTATTTCGTGAAGATTTTGCAGGCCTGCCACCGGTGCATATCATCACCGCTGAATACGACCCACTTCGCAATGAAGGTGAGGTCTTGCATGAGTGCCTGATGGATCAAGGCGTTGAGTCCACCTGCCAACGCTATCTTGGCGTGATCCACGGCTTCTTCCAGCTTGGTGGTATCAGCCAGGCAGCCCGCGATGCCATGCGTGATGTTGCGTGGCGGGTAGGTCAAGCACGCTAAGACGAGATACCAGTCAGCATGGGCTGGCTGGTATCTGCACAGCAAATCAGTCCTTCTTAATCATCTGCACGATTTGCTCGTCATTAATCTGGCGTTCGTTACCTTGCGCATCGGTGTAACTAATCAGGCCGGTATCTTTATCCACCT
>Ga0207655_1003973_pt1 | contig 10696 bp, 8 predicted proteins | sample KBSM44metaG_FD_184398 | JGI IMG/M metagenome (GOLD analysis project Ga0207655, IMG submission 184398) | Miscanthus rhizosphere microbial communities from Kellogg Biological Station, Michigan, USA - KBS M4-4 metaG (SPAdes) (version 2) | ecosystem: Host-associated > Plants > Roots > Rhizosphere >... | reverse complement strand
GGGGCCGTGGGCATCGCCCTGCTCGACCCGCTGCTCTTCGGCAGCTTGGCCTTCCTCGCCGGTCTCACCGGCATCAGCGGCATCACCGTCCTGTCTTTCGTCACGCCGTGGGCTCGCCACCGGGCTGCGGTGGTCGCGCTGCCCCTTTTCGACACGTTCGCCATCGGTCTTCTCGCCATGGCCGACGACGCTCTCGGCTACCTGTGGGTCGCCCCCATCGCGTGGATCGCCAGCTACTACTCCGTCGCCACGATCGCGGCCGGCCTCGTCATCGTCACCGCCATGCAGTTGGCCCGCTGGATCGTCCCCGGCACCCCCCACACCTCTCCGCTCGAAATGGTCATCGTGGTGCTCGCGCTCGGCTTCCTCGGGATCGCGATGAACCAGGGGGCGCGACGAACGCGCGCCTTTCGCCTCCTCATCCGCCGTCAATCGCGTCAGCTGGACCGCGTCGTCGTGCGCATGGCACTGCACGAGGATCGGGCGAGCACTCTGTTCGAGACCATCACGACGGCGCTCGCCCGTGTGGACGCTCGTGGAGGGCTCGACCTCGCCAACGCCGCCTACCGGCACCTGTACGCCTACGACAACGACGACTACCGGCATCCGCCGCGCGCGATCGAGTACGACGGCTATCGCGGGAACGCACTGCCTCGTGAAGCCACCTCGATCGCACGGGCAGCCCGCGGCGAGCGCATCGAGAACGAGGTGCTCTGGCTGTACGACGCGAGCGGCAACTGGCGCGCACTCTCGATGTCGATCCGTGGACGGACCATGGTGCACGAGAGAGCACCGGATGCCGAGGTGTCCATCATTCAACTCGATGACGTGACCGCCCACGAGTTCGAGCGCCGGCAGCAGCGGGCGATCACCAGCGCGGTCTCCCACGAACTGCGAAATCCGCTGACGGTCATCCTCGGCCACAGCGATCTGCTGCTCGAAAGCGGAGGCTTGACCCCTGCGCAGCGGGAGCACCTCACCCTCATCGAGGGCGCCGCGGAGCGCATGGTCGCCCTCACGGCGTCTCTGCTGGACACGAACCGCGCCGCCGACCATGCCGACGGATTCGACCTCGCGGGCCTGTCGGCCGGAGCGGTCGACGCGTTCGCTCCGGCAGCGGCATCCGCCGACATCGATCTGACCCTCGTCGGCGACGAGCCGCTGCCGGTGAGCGGTGACGGTTTCCGCATGCGACAGGTGGTCGACAACATCATCAGCAACGCGATCAAGTACACGCCGCGCGGCGGTACCGTGCGGGTGCACACCCGACGCGAGGGCGGCGACGCCGTGCTGAGCGTGGCCGACTCCGGGATCGGCATCGCATCCGCCGACCTCGAGAGCGTGTTCGTGCCGTACTTCCGCGCACGCAGCGCCACGGCGAGCGGCATCGCCGGCACCGGACTCGGGATGTCGATCGCTCGGACGATCGTCGAGGAGAACGGTGGCAGCATCAGCCTCGAGAGCACCCTGGGGTCGGGCACGACCGTCACGGTGCGCCTGCCGCTGCCGGGGGCGCGGGACGACGACATGCACGACGACATGAGGGAGCGGGCATGACCGACATCCAGCCGTTACTCATCACCCTGTCCACGGTCTGCACGGTCCTGATGATCGGTCTCGGCTTCCTGCCGTACCCGAGCCGGGAATCGGCCATCTGGGCCAGTGCGTTCGTCGCGGTGATGGTGGCCACGTACTTCGACACGGCGGCCGCCGCCCTCGGCGGCGTCTGGCCGCGCGTGATCGCCGAGTCGCTCAACATCGCGGGGCTCGGTCTGGTCTGGGTGGGCGTGCGTGTGCGCATCGGGCGGCGCTGGGTGCTGCTCGTCCCGACCATCATCACCGCCGCGCTCCTCGGCGCAGCACTCCTCCTGAGCGCCGGCACCCCGGCTCAACCGTTCGTCGTGACGGTCGGCCTGTTCCTCACTGCACTCGTCGCCGCGGCGATCGCGATCGAACTCTTCGCGGTGCGCACCGCTCAGCGCGTCGTCACCGTGCCGCTGACCGTCGCCGCCAGCCTCATCAGTGTGTTCGCGGTGATCTGGTTCGTCGCGAGCGTGCTCCAGCAGGGGATCGTGGGCGTCGGCAGACTCGTCATGGCGCAGCAGTACGCCCCCACGGCCGCGGTCGTCATCATGGTGACGGCGCTCGTCACCCTGCTCCTCCTCGTGCGCAACGACACCCCGGCGACCACCTCCGAGTCGGCCACCGGCTTCCGTGCGATCGCCCTCGACCGACTTGCGCGCGCGGAACGGTTCGACGATGCGTGGTGGTCGGTTCTCGACGTGCGCCTCGACGACCCGATCGCGCTGCGAGAGGCATCCAGCGCCCTGGCGTACACCCGCGTGCTCGACCGCTTCGCCTCCGACGTGTCGGCCGTCTTCCCCGCCGAAGCCGATCTGCACCGCGTCGAACCGACGCGCATCATCGTGCTCCTGCCACGGCACGAGGCGGCCGTGCGCCCCCTGCTGCGCGCGCTGCTCGAGCGCGTGGCCACCGTGTCGAGCGACCAGTCGATCGATGTACGACTGTCGGCCAGCATCGGCTGGGCATCCGTCTCGCTGCTCGGATACGACCTCGACGATCTGCTCGCCGCCGCGTCGACCGCCGCCGACGAGGCTCAGCTTTCCGGTGGCGACCGCTGGGAGCGCGCGAGCATCATCCTGTAACACGGCGCCCGTATGATCGGTGGCGTGAGCACGCCGACCCTTCCCCGCCCGGCGCGCACTGCGGGGCGCATCTTCGCGTGGGTGCTGGCCGCCGCCCTGCTGATCCTGGTGCTGATGGCAGCGTGGGTCGGCGTCCGCGGGATGCTCGCCTACCAGCATCTTCAGCGCATCCAGAGCGGAGCGGCCGCCGGTACTGCCGCGCTCGCCGACGATCCGTCGGCGGCGGCGCCCACCCTCGCGCGCCTCGCCGTGGATGCCTCCTCCGCGGCCGAACTCACGTCCGACCCGGTGTGGTCCCTCGCCGAGCGGATGCCGTGGATCGGCCCGCAACTCGCGGCCTTCCACACCGTCGCCGCATCCTCCGATGAGCTGCTGCGGGAGAGCCTGCTGCCGCTCTCGACCGCTGCCCAGGGCATCTCGCTCGACACCCTCCGTCCCACCGGCGGACGCATCGACACGAGCGCGCTCGGCGGTCTCGCCGCCCCCGCGGAGGCTGCGGCGACCCGCTCGGCCCACGCGGCGAGCGCGGTGCAGCGGATCGACCGGACCCCGCTGCTGGCCCCCGTCGGCGCTGCCGTCGATCAGGCGGACGATCTTTTCACCCAGGTCTCGACGGCGGTCGACACCCTCTCCCGCACGTCGCAGCTCCTGCCCACGATGTTCGGTCAGAACGGTCCTCGCACCTATCTGGTGCTCGTGCAGAACAACGCGGAATGGCGCTCGCTCGGCGGGATGACCGGCACCGCGATCCTGCTCGGCGTCGACAACGGCACGATTTCGCTGCGCGGCAGCCAGTCGGCCACGGCGCTGTCGCGACTGATCCACACCCCGGCCGCCGACCTGCCGGCGGACATCACGCAGATCTACGACACCAAACCCGCCCGCTACTTCCACAACCTCACGCAGATCCCCGACTTCACGATCGATGGCCCCATGGCGCGTGAGGCCTACCGGCTGGCCACGGGCAGCGAGGTCGACGGCGTCCTCGCCATCGACCCGGTCGTGCTGTCGTATCTCCTGAAGGCGACCGGACCCGTGGCACTGCCTACCGGCGACACGCTCGCGGCCGACAACACGGTTCCGCTCCTTCTCAACGAGGTCTACCTGCGCTACGCAGAACCGGCCGCGCAAGACGCCTTCTTCGGTGAAGCCACCAGTGCGGTGTTCCAGGCGCTCGCGGACGGGCGCGGCTCGGCATCCGGAATCATCGACGCCCTCACCCGTGCGGGCGAGCAGCACCGCCTGCTGCTGTGGAGCGCGCACCCCGAGGAGCAGGCTCTGATCGACGGCACGGTCATCGCGGGACAGCTTCCCGTCACCGACGAGCACACGGCGCGTTTCGGGGTGTACCTCAACGACGGCACGGGCTCGAAGATGAGCTACTACGTGAAGCCCGACGTGTCGCTCGCGTGGGGAGCGTGCCAGCCGGCCGGCCAGGAAGCCGCACGCCAGCTCACGCTGCAGCTGACCCTGACGAGCACCGCCCCGGCCGATGCCGCCACCAGCCTGCCGGCGTACATCACGGGCGGCGGAACCTACGGCACGCCGCCCGGGGTCGCCGAGGTCGTCGGCAACGTGTACCTGCCGCAGGGCTTCGAGCTGGTCTCCGCGCGGGCCACCAACGGTGCGGGGTTCGCCGGCGCCATGCTCGATGACCGACGCGTGCTGACTTTCAACATCAACCTCGACCCCGGAGCATCGACGGGCATCACGGTGATCGCCCGCGCCACGACGACCGCTGCAGCGGCGCAGGCCTTCGTGACGCCGACCGCCGATGCAGCGCTCTCGCCTGTTGTCGCCGCGTCGTGCGGGCTGGGCTAGACTCCGTTCACGCCCCCAGGGAGAGAAGTCCATGTCCCGCTCGAAGCGTTCGTTCACCGGCGCCGTGTCCCGGATCGCCGGCACAGCGGTGCTCGGTCTTGCCCTGGCACTCACCCCCCTGACCGCACACGCGTCGACGATCTACCCGCCGGTCGATTCCTGCTCGACGACCTCTGCGACCGCTGCCGCCGGCGCCGAGCTCGCCTTCTCCTGCACCGCCCGCACGTTCAGTGCGAATGAGGCCGTGACGATCACGGTCACCGGAGAGAACGGTCGCGAGGTCGCCTTCGCCATCGCACGCTTCGCGATCAGCACCGGCAGCACCGTCCGCACGTCGGATGCCGACGGCGCTCTCGCCCCCGTCCGCATCACACTGCCGGCCGACGCCTCGGGTGTCTACAACATCGCCGCCATCTCGCGCAGCTCCGCCGGGGCGGTGGCGAGTGTGTCGATCGTCGGGTCCGACGGCCTGCCGACAACGGGTGGCGACAGCGGCCAGCTCGTCGGCGTGTGGGTCGGCGGCGGCGCTCTCCTGCTCGCCGGGGCGACCGTGCTGATCGCCCTCGCCGTCCGCCGTCGTCGCGACCGCGACGACCTCTGAGCCGCCTCCGCTACAGTTCAGGAGTGGCTATCTCTTCGCGTCGACGCATCTCGACGCGCGCGATCGTCATCGCGGTTGTCGCCGTGGCCGTCGTGGTCATCATCGCCGCCATCGCCGTCGTGGGGGTCTTCATCACGCAGGGAGTGCACAGCTGGCTGGCCCAGCCGCCCGCGGTCGGCACGACCGTCATCGCCCCGGAGCAGTCGAAGGCGCGGGTCGCTCTCGACCATGTCGAGATGGATGCCGATGCCACCGCCGCCACGCAGTACCTCGCCGATCAACCGACGGCATACTGGCTCACCCCGGAGCAGGACCCGATCGGCACCGTCGGCAAAACGGTGCTCAGCCTGCTCGCGCAGGGGCGCGACCAGAAGCGCGCCACGGCCATGGTCGTCTACGGCCTTCCCGACCGCGACTGCGGCAACCACTCGGCGGGCGGGCTGTCCGCCGACGACTACCCGCGGTGGGTGAGCGAGATCGGCGGTGCGCTGCGCACCGCCCCTGACACGCAGAAGATCATCATCCTCGAGCCCGACAGCATCGCGCTCACCAGCGAGTGCGGCGACGTCCCGTCGCGGGCGAAGTTCCTCTCCGACGCGGTGGATGTCCTGTCATCGACGGGTACGTGGATCTACATCGACGGCGGTCACAGCGCCTGGCACAGCCCCGATGAGATGGCCGACCTCATCCGCCAGATGGGGATCATCGATCGAGTGCGCGGCGTCGCCACCAACGTCTCCAACTACCAGTCCACGTACGACGAGTTCGCCTACGCGCACGCACTGTCCGACCGGCTCGGCGGCACGCACGCCATCGTCGACACGTCGCGAAACGGCGTCGCCACCGCCGGCGCCACGTGGTGCAACCCCTCGCAACAGCGGGTCGGCGCGACCGGCGGGACCTTCGGCGACGGCGTTGTCGACACCAACCTCTGGATCAAGCCGCCCGGCGAAAGCGACGGCACCTGCAACGGCGGACCCGCGGCCGGCGTGTGGTGGCCGCAGAGCGCGGAGGAGCTCACTCGCGATGTGCGCTGACCGCAGCGAAAGGCCGCGAGTCGGCCGTCGCTAGACTGAGGCTCACGACCAGCGCTCCACCCCCCTACATGGAGATCCTCGGGTTATGACCGATACCTCGTTGCCGATGAAGACCGCAGTGATCATCGAAGATGATCCCGACATCCGCCACCTCATCGTGGAGGTGCTCGAGGCCGCCGGCTTTTCGACCGTTTCGGTGGGCAACGGCATCGACGGGGTGCGCGCCGTCGTGTCCTATCAGCCGCTGGTGACCACGCTCGACGTCAACATGCCGGGCATCGACGGGTTCGAGGCCGCGCGCCGCATCCGTGCCCAGAGCGACACCTTCATCATCATGATCACCGGGCTTGAGGAGGAGGCCGATGTCGTGCTCGGTCTCGGGGCGGGCGCCGACGAATACATCGTCAAGCCGTTCCGCCCGCGTGAACTGCGCGCACGCATCGACTCTTTGCTGCGTCGCCCTCGTCAGCCCGTGGCGGGCGCCGCCCCCGTGTCCGCGCCCCGCCAGGAAGTCGGCGGACCGTCGTTCCCCGGAGCGCGGCCGGGGGCTCGGGTCCCGGACTACGGAGCTCCACAGGCTCCCGCTGCCGGCTACGCCTATCCGGCTCAGCCCGCTCAACCCGTCGCGCCGAACGGGTGGCCGGCCGAACCCGTCGCCGACCCGCCCTACAGCTTCGACGAGGTACGCCGGACACCTCCCCCGGCGGAGGCCGGCCCCGCTGCTCCGGCAGCACCCGCGACACCGGTCACCCCTGCGCAGCCGATCGTGGTGCCCTCGACCGTCGGACCCCAGTCGCCCGGGACGGATCTCGCCGCCCCCGCCGCGTCGGGCGGCGTCGCCCGCTTCGCCGGTCCCGGCTGGGTGACGCATCGCGACCTCGTGGTCAACCCCGAACAGCGCATCGCGGCGATCGGAGGTCAGGAGCTCGTGCTCACGCGCACCGAGTTCGATCTGCTGGCGACGCTGATGGAGTCCAAGCGTCGCGTGCGCAGCAAGGCCGACCTCACGCTGGTGCTCCGTGGCGAGTCCTACGTCACGAGCTACTTCGTGGGTGAAGCCGACAAGCGCGCCATCGAGGCGCACATGACGAATCTCCGCCGCAAGCTCGGCGACAATCCGGTCACGCCCCGCTACATCGAGACCGTGCGCGGCGTCGGGTATCGCCTCACCGCGGAGCACGCGGCCTGAGCAGCGAGGTCCACTCCGGGGTCAGACCTTGAACCCCTGGTGACGGCGGAACAGGCGGAACGACATCAGCACGGTCTGAATGACCGTGACCACACCGACGATCGGCCAGCCGACCCACAGGATCGCGGACTGCGCCACTGAGTCGAGCATGTTCCAGATCACCGCGACGGCGATCGCCACGATCGCGAGCAGGATGAACGGCACCCAGTGCCCGATGCTGCCGCCGCCTCGTTCGGCCTTGGCCTGCATCGCCCAGTTGTCGACCTTCTTGCGTGACAGGAAGCGCGTCCACGACCGGAGGAAGTGGCTGATGCGCACCCACATGAACATCTCAGCGGGGAACATGAGCCCGGCGAACAGCAGATCGCGGGTGTTGCACGTCTCCATGGCGCGCGCGACCCGCAGGTTGAGCATCATCGCGATCACGGGCGGGATGAGCCACCACGCCGAGAACACGAAGGCATTGATCGACAGCGAGGCGATCAACAGGGTCAGGAACGCGACGCGCACGAAGAGATTCGTGAGCATCGAGAAGTTCTCGAACCAGCGCAGGCGCAGGTTCGGGTGGAACGGCTGCCCCTTGGTGTCGCCGCGCTGACCCGGCCACATGAGCTCGATCGCGCCGTACGTCCACTTCACCTGCTGGGCGTCGTAGCCCTTCAGCGTCGTCATGCCGCCCACGTCGGCCCGGGCAAACGGGCTGATCTTGGTCAGGTAGCCGGCGCTCTTGATCTGGAGCGACAGCAGCGAGTCTTCGACCTCGCTGTCCTTCACCCACGGCGAGTTCTGGTGGTTCGCCTTCATCACGTCGCGCAGCGCCGTGGTTGAGAAGATCGAGAACTGCCCACCGAGCACTGCCATGTTGCGACCGCGCAGCAGGTTCTGCAGATTGAAGGCGGCGAACTGGGTGCGCTGCCCGGCGATCAGGAACTTGGCGATCACGCCCTTGATCGGCTTGTCGTCGATCGAGTAGATGGCGGAGATGCCGCCGATCCGCGAATCACCCACCGCCTCCCCCTCGAGGTACTCGACCGCACGGCGGTCGGCGATGGTGTCGCCGTCAACGCCGAGCAGATAGTCGTAGCCCTCGACGAGGGCGTAGCCGTAGTTGAGCGCGCCCACCTTCTTGTCGGGATTCTTGCCGATGTCGTGCACGAAGACCTCGGTGAACTGCTCACCGAGCTCCGTCGTGATCTCGTGCGGACCGCTGAACTCCGAGGCGATCTTGACCGTGGCATCCGACGTGTTGTTGACGACGACGTGGATCACGTCGGGCACGCGGCTCTGCCCGAGAAGCGAACGGATGACGTCCGCGATCGATTCTTCCTCGTTGTACGCGGGGACGACGCAGCCGATCGTCGAGCGGTGCACAGTCGTGTTCTCGAGCACGGAGGAGAAGTCGTCGAGATCCGGGACCGCGATCTCACCGGGATGCAGGGGCATCTCCTGTGCCGGGAACCCGAAGGGGTCTGCCGGGGGCGCCGGCGGCGCGCCGAACGGAATGCCGGCGTACTGAGGCTCGGCGTACTGCGGGCCCGCATACTGGGGTCCGGCGTACTGCGGCTCGGCCGCCGGTCGTCCGGCGTCAAATGGCGTGCTCACGATGGCTACCTCGTGTCTGCTGTGCAGAACAGACTATTGAGTCGGAGCGGTCGGCGAAAAGACCGCGATCGGAAGAACTTCGTACACGGTCTGCTGCTGGAAGCTCGCATCCGTGTTGGCGGTGCCCTCGACCCAGATCTGCAGCGCGAACTGCAGTGTGATGCCGTACGTGTCGGCCGGCAGCTGATGGATCGTGGTCGTCGGAACGAGCAGACCGCCCTGGAAGCTGTTGAGCAGGAGACCTCGCTCGGAGCGCAGCGTGTCGGTGGGAACGAGCGTGCGCGGGTCGGCGGAGAACTGGAACGGCGACATCATCTGCTGCTGGCCGATGGTCGATTGCGAAACCTGCGAGGTGATGCTGATCATCGAGAGGTAGACGCGCCGCTTCTGAGTGAGCACCGCCTTCTCGTCGACGCGGTGATCGTACACGTTGACCGCGAAGCCGAACGTCTTGTCGTTGTCGGGCGCCCACTCCTGCGTGCGCTTGGGGTCCGCTGCCCAGACGTCCAGGCGAACCTCGAGCCCGTCGGCGACATCGCTCGACAGCGACACCGACCCGTCGTAGGTGAACTTCGAGTCGAACGGCATCGACACGGCGGCGGAAGCCGAGGGCCGCGGAGCGGGGGTGGCGACGACGTTCTGCTGCAGGCCGTTGAACGCGCTGGCGATCTGGGCGCAGCCGGTCATCGAGGCGAGCACGACGATGCCCGCGGCGACGGCGCCGACGGCGCGAAGACGGGGGGTGCGAGTGGGGGCGGGAAGCATGACTCTCACGCTATCCGCCGGCCGGCGCAGTCCCGCCGGAACTCGGGAAACCTCGACGCGGTCTTCACACGACCTTGAGGAACGGTCGGTTCAGCCGCCGTTCTGAGCGGCGATCGCCACCGTGAGCGTATCGCTGGCCGTCTGCTTGGCGAACTCGGTCGAGGTCGGTGTGGTCTGCACCAGGAAATCGAAGTCGAACTGGATCGTGACGTACGTGGCGTCCGCAGGCACCGCCCCGATGTTGAAGGTGTTCGAGTAGCTGTACGGATCGAGGACCAGATAACCCGGCGAGACCGTGGACTGGTCGACCTGAGGATCGAGCGGAGCGAAGGTCTGGGACGCGTTCGCGGGGATCGCCGTCATCGTCGCCCGTTGGAGGTACACCTTCTGGCCGTCGTTCGGGGTGATCGTCGTCACCATCGACAGGCTGATCGGCTTCACCGCCGTCGGCGTCCAGCGATCCATGCGCAGCGTCGACCAGTAGTTCACCGTCGCCGAGACCGCGCCGGCGGTGAGGGTGCGCTGCGTCGAGCCGCCCGAGAGATCGTTCGACACCGGCGGTGGCACCGGGCTCGCGGCCGTCGTCGCGGGCGCGGGCCCTGCGGTGACGACCGCCCAGGGAGCTTGCCCGCACGCGGCCAACGGGAGCACGGCCGCCATCACACCGATCGCGATCACTCGCCGCATGCGGCGACGCCCCTGTCCGCGTCCCATCCGACAGGTCTCCTTCACGTCGCGAAACATTTACATACCAGAAACCGTCAGAGTTTGCCCTGCGACAGACCCGTAGGGAATACTCAGGAGAGCATCAGCAATACCATACCGCTTCACCACATCCCCCCCATCTGCATCACAACCGGATACACGGACGAGCGGATCATCAGGTACCCCCAGACCGGATTCGAAAGCAGGCTCTCATGAAGCATCGATTCACCAAGGCGGTGGCTGCGGCCGCCGTCGCCGCGGCGCTTGTGTTCGCCGCGCCCGCCATGGCCCAGGCCTACACGCCCGGAGG
>Ga0207655_1003971_pt1 | contig 10699 bp, 10 predicted proteins | sample KBSM44metaG_FD_184398 | JGI IMG/M metagenome (GOLD analysis project Ga0207655, IMG submission 184398) | Miscanthus rhizosphere microbial communities from Kellogg Biological Station, Michigan, USA - KBS M4-4 metaG (SPAdes) (version 2) | ecosystem: Host-associated > Plants > Roots > Rhizosphere >... | reverse complement strand
CATGCCGACCATTTCGGTAAGCGACGACTGATTGGATAGCGATGATCGGGCGGGGGAGGTGCTTTGCTGCTCTCGTCCCGCTCAGCTGTACAGCAGGTGCTCAGCCGGCGAGAGGTCAAAAGACGGGCAATAAAAAACCCCGCTTTTAAGGGCGGGGTTTTTAAGCGAATCAGTACAAGTTAGATAACTTGAACTTCTTCAGCTTGCATGCCTTTCTGACCGCGGGTAGCGATGAAAGAAACCTGTTGGCCTTCTTTCAGGCTTTTGAAGCCGTCGGATTGGATAGCTTTGAAGTGCACGAACAGGTCGTCACCGGATTGTGGAGTGATGAAGCCGAAGCCTTTTTCATCGTTGAACCACTTAACGGTACCAGTTTGGCGATTGGACATAGTATATCTCCTTGGACAAAGTTAACTGCGGCGTAGGAAGAGCCCTGGCCGAGACTGAGTGCAAAGAGCTGGAAAATTCATGGAGATGGTTGGATCGAAATTCAACATCGTGTAGAGATTCTCAGTGACACAAGCAACACAGTGACGCCACCTTAACCCTTTTTTCCGAACGTGCCAATGGTCTGTTGATGATTATTTCCATTCACAGCGAAACAGCCCGGCCAGTCACGCAAACTCGCGATCTGTTGCCTTTGAACCGTCGGCCTCAGCCCGGTAAGATGCCGGATATCTTTTTCACCTCGCTATTCAGGACACCGCCATGAGCATCAAATCGGACAAGTGGATTCGCCGCATGGCGCAGGAACACGGGATGATCGAGCCCTTCGTAGAGCGCCAGGTACGTGGCGAAGGCGCCGATCGGGTGATCTCTTTCGGGGTGTCCAGTTACGGCTACGACGTGCGTTGCGCCGACGAATTCAAGGTGTTCACCAACATCAATTCGGCCACGGTCGATCCGAAAAACTTCGATGAAAAAAGCTTCGTCGATATCAAGAGCGACGTGTGCATCATCCCTCCCAACTCGTTTGCGCTGGCGCGCACGGTGGAATATTTCCGTATTCCGCGTAACGTTCTGACGATCTGCCTGGGCAAGAGCACCTACGCGCGCTGCGGCATCATCGTCAATGTCACGCCGCTCGAGCCAGAGTGGGAAGGGCATGTAACGCTGGAGTTTTCCAACACCACGACACTGCCGGCCAAGATCTACGCCAACGAAGGCGTGGCGCAGATGCTGTTCCTGGAGTCCGATGAGGAGTGTGAAGTGTCCTACAAGGATCGTGGTGGCAAGTACCAGGGCCAGCGTGGCGTAACCCTGCCACGCACCTGATTTGCGCTTCAGGTGACTAGTGGAATTGAATTAATACTCTATTCCGCACTCTATCTGCTCGCATGCTTTCGCATCATTCATTACGTGCGAAGGCCTTTGATCTGGAGTGCCCTATGAAGACTACTTTCAAAATCTCTGAACAGGTTCAATCTCCGCTTAACGAGATCGGGCTGCTCGCCTGGTCATTGATGGCTCATTCCGATCTCAGCCCGGAGCTGAACATGGTCGGTGGCGGGATCCCGGGCGATCCAGGCCCCGACACTCCGTTTCAGCCTACCGAGCCAGGCGGGCCTACTGTTCCGGACGAGCCGCCACCTGCACCTGTGGCCTGACTATTACAAGACTGCCTGCTGCTCTCGCGAGCAGTGGGCAGTTTTTTATAGGGCGACCGGCTACGTTATGCCACTCGCCACACCGCATCACCGCCGGTCACATAGACCGTGCTGTCCTGCGCGGGACGAATCTGAAAACCACCGGTGAATTCGCCGAAGGCTGGCAGCAGACTGACTTGCCGGCCCAGGTAAAAACACGCCAGCCGCAAGCTTTGCCGGCCGCGCCCGTGTAGCCGATACACCGGATGAACGTGCCCGGCCAGTACGTGCAGGTCAGGGTGCGGATCGGGCTCGTGCTGCAGTGCAAATGGCCCGAGTGCCAAGGGCTCGGGGACCACATCGATGCCCAGATAAGCGGGTGGATCGCCAGCCCGTTTGTCATGGTTGCCGCGGATCAGTGTGATGCGCAGTGTCGAGCGTTCTGCCCGCCAGTGTTCCAGCGCGGCCAGCGTGCCGACCGCGTGAGATTCCGGCGCGTGCAGGAAATCGCCCAGAAAGATCAGATGATCGCAGGGATAGGCCTTCAAAAGGCTGTCCAGGCGGCGCAGATTCTCCTGTGTAGTGCCGTGCGGCACTGGCTGGCCGAGCTTGCGATAGGCGGCCGCCTTGCCAAAGTGCGCATCGGCAATCAGCAAGGATCGTTCGGCGGGGTAGTAGATGGCCTTGTCGGCCAGCAACCACAGCTCTTCTCCTGCCAGCGTGACAGCCATATACGGGGTCATTGTTCAGTCTCCGGGCCGGCGGCTTTCTCCAGGTCGCGGACCATTCGCGCGATGCGGTCGGCAAGTTTCTCCGAACTGAGGCTTTCGCGAAAGCGTTCGACCAGCAATGGAAAGGCCAGCGGGGTCGCGCGCTTTATTGCGTGCAGGTCCAGCGTGCGGCTGTTGATCTGGCGCAACGTCAGTTCCAGACGCTGCAGGTCCAGTTCCTGACGCAGGACTTCCTGTTCGGCCTGGGTCAGCAGCATGTTGTCCGCGTCGTACTGCTTGAAGACCTCGAAGAACAGTCCGCTGGATGCCTGAAGCTGACGATTGCTCTTGGCCGCGCCAGGGTAGCCGGAAAACACCAGACCGGATATACGTGCGATTTCCCGAAAGCGCCGCAGGGCCAGCTCGCCAGCGTTCAGGCTGGCGATAATATCGGCTAACAGATCCGTTTCGCTGAACAGGTCAGCCTGCAACGCTTGCGCCCAGTCGATCTCGCTGGCACTGAGCAACTCCAGCCCGTAGTCGTTGACGGCAATGGAAAAGGTCAGCGGCCGATGCCGGCTCAGGCGCCAGGCCAGCAGGCTGCCCAGTCCCAGGTGCACGTGTCGGCCGGCGAACGGGTAGAGGAACAGGTGCCAGCCTTCGCGGGATTTGAGTGTTTCGGCCAGTAATGTGTCGCGTCGCGGCAGCCCTGACCAGTGCTGCTGCACTTCCAGCAGGGGTTTGATAGCGCGCATTTCCGGGCTGTTGAATTCGCCTCGTGCAGCGGCATCGAACTTCTCCACCACGGCATCCGCCAGTTCGCTGGATAGCGGCATTCGACCGCCATTCCAGCGTGGCACGGCGGCTTTTTTGCCGGTCGCGCGCTTGACGTAGGCCGTCATGTTTTCCACTCGAACCAGCTCCAGCAAGCGTCCGCCGAACAGAAAGCCGTCACCGGGTTTGAGTCTGGCGATGAAGCCTTCTTCGACGCTGCCCAGCGAGCCACCGCCGCCACCTTTTTTCCAGTATTTCAGGTTGACGGTGGCCTCACTGACGATGGTCCCCACGCTCATGCGGTGACGTCTGGCAAGACGCGCATCGGGGACGCGCCAGACGCCGTCCTCGTCAGGTTCGGCACGGCGATAATCAGGGTAGGCGGTCAGCGAGTGGCCACCGTTGCGGACAAACGCCAGCGCCCATTGCCATTGCTCGTCGCTGAGGTCCCGGTAAGCCCAGGCGCTGCGTACCTCGGCGAGCAGCTCATCAGGCAGGAAACCACCGCCCAGAGCGATGCTGACCAGGTGTTGGACCAGCACGTCCAACGGCTGGAGCGGTGATTCGCGGGGTTCGATCATCCGTGCTTCGACGGCGTCGTGAGCGGCAGCGGCTTCGACCAACTCCAGGCTGTGGGTCGGCACCAGCGTCACGCGTGAGGGGCGACCCGGCGCGTGGCCTGAGCGCCCGGCGCGCTGCATCAGGCGCGCGACACCTTTGGGTGAGCCGATTTGCAACACGCGCTCCACCGGTAGAAAGTCCACGCCCAGGTCCAGACTGGAGGTGCACACCACAGCCTTGAGTGCGCCTTCTTTCAACGCGCGCTCGACCCAGTCTCGGACCTCTCGCGCCAGCGACCCGTGATGCAGGGCAATCAACCCGGCCCAGTCGGGGCGGGCTTCCAGTAGCGCCTGATACCAGATTTCCGATTGTGCCCGAGTGTTGGTGAACACCAGACAGCTCGCGCTGCTTTCCACCTCGGCAACGACCTGCGGCAACATGCGCAAGCCCATATGCCCGGCCCACGGGAAGCGTTCGATGGACGGCGGCAACAGCGTATCGACCTGTAAGTCCTTGACGATCTTGCCTTGCACGGTCACGCCGCCGTCGCCGATCAGCACCTGCTGCGCGTGTTGCTGATTGCCCAGCGTCGCGGAAATGCCCCACACGATCAGTTGCGGATTCCAGCGCCTCAGGCGCGCCAGGGCCAGTTGCAACTGCACGCCGCGCTTGTTGCCGATCAGCTCGTGCCATTCGTCCACCACCACCATCTTCAGTGTCGACAGGGCGACCTGAGCGTCGGCACGGGTCAGCAGCAGCGTCAGGCTTTCAGGGGTGGTGATCAGGGCAGAGGGCAGCCGCCGGCTCTGCCGGGCCCGTTCGCTGCCGCTGGTATCGCCGGTGCGCAAGCCGACCGACCACGGGATATCCAGTTCAGCCAACGGGGCCTCAAGGGCTCTGGCGGTATCGGCGGCCAAGGCGCGCATGGGCGTGATCCACAGGACACTCAGCGGTTCAGCGGGCGGTTTGCGTTTACGGGGTTTGTCGTCAGCGGTGAGCGTATTGGCTTTGGCGAAGCGGTTGAGCGCAGCGAACCACACGGCGTAGGTCTTGCCCGAGCCGGTGCTGGCATGCAGCAATCCGGACTCGCCGTTTTTTACCGCTGCCCAAACTTCCTTCTGAAACGCAAAGGGCTTCCAGCCCCGGGCGAGAAACCATCGTCGAGCGAAATCGGTGGGTCTGCTCATCCGTTTGAGTGTGCTCTGAGTGGCGTTAAGTCAGAGACAGCAGAGAAAGGGTAATAGTTTTAAATGGTTATGTGGCTGATCGCTCCTGGATTACCCATCGTGCCGATGCTCCGCGTCGACATGCCGTTCTGGACGCTCTGCGTCCTGTTTATGACGCGCAGCGCAATGAAATGCATTCCCACGCTGGAGCGTGGGAACGAGATTTGAGGGGGGGCAGACGTGTGTACGCAGCAATCGGTGCTACTTCAGATTGCCGCTCAAGAACTGCTGCAAACGCTCGCTTTTCGGATTGTTGAGTACTTCGTCCGGGTGGCCGGACTCTTCGATCTGGCCCTGGTGCAGGAACACCACTTGGCTCGCCACCTTGCGTGCGAAACCCATTTCGTGGGTCACCAGAATCATCGTCCGGCCTTCTTCAGCCAGGCCTTGAATGACTTTCAGTACCTCACCGACCAGCTCCGGGTCCAGCGCGGATGTCGGCTCGTCGAAGAGCATGATTTCCGGCTCCATCGCCAGCGCACGGGCAATGGCCACGCGCTGCTGCTGACCACCGGAAAGAAACGCGGGGTACTGATCGGCAACACGCTCCGGCAGACCGACCTTTTCCAGGTATTTGCGTGCGCGCGCCTCGGCTTCGGCTTTGGGCACGCCCAGGACCCGGCGCGGCGCCATGGTGATGTTTTCCAGCACGGTCATGTGCGCCCACAGGTTGAAGTGCTGAAACACCATCGCCAGCCGCGTGCGGATACGCTGCAGCTCATCCGGGTCGGCAACGCGCATGCCGTCCTTGTCGCTGACCATGCGCACTTGCTTGCCATCCAGGCTCATCGCCCCGTCACTGGGTTGTTCGAGAAAATTGATACAGCGCAAAAAGGTGCTCTTGCCGGAGCCGCTGGCCCCGATCAGGCAGATGACGTCACCGCTGCTGGCCTTGAGCGATACGCCTTTGAGCACGTGATTGTCGCCATAACTTTTGTGCAGGCCATCGATGGTCAGTTTTTGCATGACAGGTCCTCAAGGAGAAAGTAGATAGCCGCTGCGATAGGCCTGGGTGCCGGCGATGTGCGCAATGACCATGCCGGCAGTCGCCATGCGGCGCAGCGAACGCGCATACAGCAGGCCTGCGTTGAGGGCATGGATGCAGGTCACGGTGTCGCTGATCGGGTCGATGACCTCGGCAATCAGCTGGCCGGCCTCGACGTGTTCGCCAGGCATCGCACAGAACACCAGCAGGCCGCCGACCGGCGTAGCCACCGGTTCGACCGCTGCCAGTGGCGTAGCGGGGTAGAGCAGTTCGGGCAGCGGCTGCAGATCGCCGTCTATGATGCCGGCGTCGATCAGGTAATGGATGATCGCCTGACAGTCGCGGCTGGCCAGCGCATGGTTCACATCGCCTTGTCCGCGCAGCTCCAGGGTCACTGAAAAGCTGCCCATGGGAATCGGAAAACGCTCGCCAAAGCGTTGCTGCAATTGCCACCAGACCAGCGTAAAGCACTCATCGAACGACTGCCCGCCTGAGTCGGTTGCCAGCAGGCTGGCTTGCGCGCCTAGGTAGCGTGATAGCGGTTCGACTTTTGGCCAGGCCTCGGGCGTGGTGTACAGGTGCTCGACCGACTCGAAATCACAATGCAGGTCCAGCACCATGTCGGCGTCGCAGGCCAGGCGCTGCAGGGTCAGGCGCAGCGATTGCAACTGGGTGGTCGCCGACAGGGCATTCAGCGCCGCCAGCAGGCTGTCCCTGACCAGTGCGCGGTTGTGCTCTGCGTCGGCAGTCAGTCGGGCTGCAATGTCATCACCGACCTGAGTGCCAAGGTCGCTGAACCAGCGATTGAAATTCTGGCCGCTTTCCAGCTCGTAGCGGCCCAGCGGGGTGTCCATCAGCACCTGTTCCAGACCGATCGGGTTGGCGACGGGCACCACAACGATTTCGCCCAGCAGGCGCCCGGCATTTTCCAGTTCGGCCAGACGCTGCTTCAGGTACCAGGCCACCAGCATTCCGGGCAGCTCATCGGCATGCAGCGACGCCTGGACATAGACTTTGCCGGTGCCGTTTTGCGGACCGTAATGGAAGCTGTGGATCTGCCGGCCAGTGCCGGGCACTGGCGACAGCAAGTCATGGGTGTGGTGGCGCATGTTCAGTCCTGATTAATGGGCCGGGCCGAGAAAGGCCAGCCAGCGGCGTTCGGCAAGGCGGAACAGCCCGACCAGAATGAACGTCACGGTCAGGTACATGACGGCGGCGATACCGAAGGACTGGAAGGTCATGAACGTGGCAGAGTTGGCGTCCCGCGCCACTTTCAGGATGTCCGGCACCGTGGCGGTAAAGGCCACGGTGGTCGAGTGCAGCATCAGGATCACTTCGTTGCTGTAATACGGCAGCGAACGGCGCAGCACCGACGGCATGATCACGTAAGCGTAAAGCTTCCAGCCGGTCAGGCCGTAGGCCTTGGCCGCTTCGACTTCGCCGTGTGCCATGCTGCGGATCGCCCCGGCAAAGATCTCCGTGGTGTAAGCGCAGGTGTTCAGAGTGAAGGCCAGGATCGTGCAGTTCATCGCATCGCGAAAGAACGCATCAAGCATCGGCTGTTCACGCACCGCAGCAATGCTGTAAATACCGGTGTAGCAGATCAGCAACTGTATATAGAGGGGCGTGCCGCGAAACAGGTAGGTGTAGAACTGCACCGGCCAGCGCACCCAGCGGTTTTTCGACACCCGCGCAATCGACAGCGGGATTGACACGCAGAAGCCGATGGCGATGGAGGCGCTGAGCAGCCACATGGTCATCGCCAGGCCGGTGACGTTGACGCCATCTGTATAAAGGAAGGGCTTCCAGTATTCCTGCAGCAATTCGATCATCGCTGTGCCTCCCGGCTGCCTGCGGCGTAATACCGCTCAGCCCAACGCAGGGCGAAGTTCGAGGCGCTGGTGATCAGCAGGTAGATCAATGCCGCCAGCACCAGAAAGTAGAACAGCTGATAGGTGCTCTTGCCCGCGTCCTGTGACGCCTTGACCAGATCGGCCAGGCCGATGATCGACACCAGCGCAGTCGCCTTGAGCAGCACCTGCCAGTTGTTGCCGATGCCCGGCAGCGCATAACGCATCATCTGCGGGAACACGACGTAACGAAAGCGCTGGCCGCGTTTCAGTCCATAGGCTGTCGCTGCTTCCACCTGACCGCGAGGTACGGACAGGATCGCGCCGCGAAACGTCTCGGTGAAATACGCACCATAGATGAAGCCCAGGGTGATGACGCCTGCGCCGAACGGGTTGATCTCGATGTATTCCCATTCCATCGCGTCGGTCAGCATGGTGAGCCAGGTTTGCAGGCTGTAGAAAATCAGCAGCATCAACACCAGGTCCGGAACACCACGGATCAGTGTCGTGTAAATTTGCGCCGGCACGCGCAGCAGCGCGGAGCTCGACAGTTTGGCGCTGGCCCCGATCAGTCCGAGCAGAATGCTCAGAGCAAGCGACAGCACAGCCAGTTTGACGGTCATCCAGGTGCCTTCCAGCAACAGCGGGCCAAAGCCCTTCAGGCTGAATGCCGAGAGTCCCAGGTTTTGCATGAGTGCATCGAGCATGGATAGGCCTTGTTACCAACAAAAACGCCCACCGATCGGGCGACGAATCATCGCCGAAATCGATGGGCGTCGGGGTGTTATTTACCGCTATAGAGATTCAGGTCGCCAAAGTGTTTTTTCTGGATTTCAGCGTAGGTGCCGTCGTCGTGCATCGCCTTGATGCCTTTATCCAGCAGCGCTTTGAGTTCCTTGTTGCCCTTGGCAATGCCGATGGCGGTTTTGGCCGGCAGCAGTTCGCTGTCGACAGGCTTGCTGACTTCGTAGTCGGCACCGGCTGGCGATTTGAGGAAGCCCAGTTCGGCCTGCAGCATGTCCTGGATAGAAGCGTCCAGACGGCCCGAAGTCAGGTCGGCGTAAACCTGGTCCTGGTTGGCATAGGCCTTGGTGGATACACCAGCCTTGTCCAGTACGGCCTTGGCGTAGGCTTCCTGGATGGTGCCTTGCTCATAGCCTACGGTCTTGCCTTTCAGGCTGGCCGGGTCGGCGGTCAGGCCTGCACCTTTCTTGAACACCAGCGAGGTCGGGCCGGAGAACAGTTCGTTGGAGAAGTCGATGACTTTTTCGCGAGCAGGGGTCACGGTCATCGAGGAAATGACGCCGTCGAATTTGCGTGCCTTGAGGCCAGGGATCATGCCGTCGAAGTCGCTTTCGACCCATTTGCAGGTGACTTTCAGCTCTTTGCAGATCGCGTTGCCCAGATCGATATCGAAACCGACCAGGCTGCCGTCGGCCGCTTTGGACTCGAACGGTGCGTAAGATGGATCGACGCCAAAGCGCAGTTCCTTGTATTCCTTGGCCATGGTGTTACCGGCGGCGATGCACAGAGCCAGTGCAGAAAGAGTCAGCCATGCTTTTTTCATTGTTCAGTCCTTAAAACCTTAAATGGGGCGTTGGGAATACGCGAAGCGTGCTACCGGCAAGTGCCAGACAGGCATTGGTTAGCAATTTCCGAACCAGAGGAACGAACGTGCGTTTGAAATATAAGGGGTTGTCGCTATTTCATATAAACGGCTGGCAATAGGCCGCCAATGTGCGCTTACAGGGCTGGTGTTCATCGCCCGGTCCTACACAAGATACTTTTTCAGGTAAGAAAGAGCGGAAGATTGGTAACGAATCGGGAAGTTTCCTGCGTGGAGACGGGATGATTCGTTCGTCGGTGTTTCAAAAAGGTGCACGGTATTTGTCGTGCGCCTTTTTGGTGCTCTAGTTCAGCAGGTCCTGCAGCGTCGCCAGACTGTCGGCTTCGGCGACCGGCTTGTCCTGCCGCCAGCGCAGCATACGCGGAAAACGCACCGCGATGCCGCTCTTGTGGCGCTTCGACAGCGCGATACCTTCAAAGCCGAGCTCGAACACCAGCGTCGGGGTGACGCTGCTGACCGGCCCGAATTTCTCCACCGTCGTCTTGCGAACGATGGCGTCGACCTTGCGCATTTCTTCATCGGTCAGCCCCGAGTAGGCCTTGGCGAACGGCACCAGGGTGCGTTCACTGGCGTCGGGCGGGCCGTCCCACACTGCAAAGGTGTAGTCGCTGTACAGGCTGGCGCGTCGTCCGTGACCGCGTTGCGCGTAAATCAGCACGGCGTCGACACTGAACGGATCGATTTTCCATTTCCACCACACCCCCATGTCTTTGGTGCGACCGACCCCATACAACGAGTCGCGAGCCTTGAGCATCATGCCCTCGACGCCCAGGCTGCGAGAGGCCTCGCGCTGGGTGGCCAGATCGAGCCAATCCTTCCCGCTGAGCACCGGGGAGGGCATCAGCACCCCGCTCTGGCAGGTTTCGATCAGCGCTTCCAGTTGCGCACGGCGCTCATGTTGCGGGTGACTGCGCCAGTCATCGCCTTGCCACTCCAGCAGGTCATAGGCGAGCACCACGACCGGAACGTCGGCAAGAATCTTTTTGCCGAGCGTCTTTCGGCCTATGCGCTGTTGCAGCAGGGCGAACGGTTGAACCGAGGGCGCAGCCGCAGGCGCATCGCTGTTCAAGGCAAACTCCGCATCGGCATCGGGGTTCGCATCGGGGGCTTTCCAGACCACGATTTCGCCATCGATCACCGTGCCGTCCGGCAGGCACTGCACCAGGCTGTGCAACTCTGGAAAACGGTCGGTCACCAACTCCTCGCCGCGCGACCAGATCCACAAGCGTCCGTCACGTTTGACCAGTTGCGCGCGAATACCGTCCCACTTCCATTCCACCTGCCAGTTCTGCGCCGGACCGAGCAACTCCTCGAACTGATCGGCGGGCTGTTGCAGGGAGTGGGCGAGAAAAAACGGGTAGGGCTGGCCGCCGCGTTGGG